>OHHN01000028.1_pt1 | contig 97888 bp, 86 predicted proteins | sample 1568131 | NCBI WGS metagenome assembly OHHN01 (sample SAMEA3879575, study PRJEB24766) | human gut metagenome | biome: human-associated habitat; feature: feces | place: USA | collected 1985/1987 | reverse complement strand
ACATCCAAGACTTCTACCAGCATGAGTTGGATCGTGGCCTTACGGCAAACACCGTCATTCACTATCACGCCAACATCCGCAAATGCTTGCAGTACGCTTTTCAAATCGGCATGATCCGTTCCAACCCGGCAGATCGCGTTGAACGTCCTCGTAAGGAAAAGTTCAAGTCGGAGATTTACAGCGGTGAAGAACTGGAGCAGCTTTTCAAAGCGATTCAAGGTGACCCTTCGGAGTTTGGCGTTATCATGGCTGCATTCTACGGCCTGCGGCGCAGTGAAGTTGTTGGCTTGAAATGGGATGCCATTGACTTTGAAAACAAGAAAATCAGCATTCAGCATACGGTTGTGACCGCAAAGGTCAACGGAACGCTAACAGAAATCGCACGAGATAAGACAAAAACAAAGTCGAGCTGCCGGACACTTCCCCTAATCCCTGCCTGTGAGCAGATGCTCAATAAAATGAAAAAGGAGCAGGAGCAGAATCGGAAGGTCTGCGGCAAAAGCTATTGCACCGATTATCTTGACTATATCTATGTAGACCCGATGGGAAAACGGATTCGGCCCGATTTCCTGAGCCAACATTTCCCGGATTTTCTGGTCGCACACCAGATGAAGCGTATCCGCTTTCACGATCTGCGCCATAGCTGCGCCAGTCTGCTCTATGCCAATGGCGTGAGCCTGAAGGAGATTCAGGAGTGGCTGGGGCACAGCGACATCAGCACGACAAGCAACATTTATACACATCTGGATTTCTCCAGTAAGGTATCTTCGGCGAATGCAATCGTCAATATCTTCCCAGAAAACGCCAAAGTATAAAAATGGGCAAAAAAGAAAAACAGCCTAAAATCTTTCGATCCTAAGCTGTTTTATGATGAAGTGCCGATGGTGGGACTCGAACCCACATGGTTTCCCGAACGATTTTGAGTCGTTTGCGTCTGCCATTCCGCCACATCGGCTGATATTCAATTTTGAGACATTCGTACCGGTTTCTGAAGATTGGAGGGATGTTCAGGAGGGATGTAAGAAATCCTGCTTCGACAAACCTTCAAAATTCAACGCACACTCGTGAATTTCTCGTACAGACAAGAAAAATCACGAAGCGGATTTTGAGTCTACATCGTCTGCCATTCCGACACATCGGCTGATATTCAATTTTAAGGGTTATCTGTGGATGCTCTGGAAGCGTCTACAATGTCCAGAAGAAGCTGGTTTGGAAGATTGGAGGGATGTTCAGGAGGGATGCTCCGTTTTCGCTGCCCTAGGAAAGCCCAAAAAACCGCATCAATCCTCAACTTTTCAAAATCGCCTCTCGAAATGACGCAAGGGATTTTGAGTCCCCCTCGTCTGCCATTCCGACACACCGGCGTATTCTGTTGTATGGATAACATAGATATTATAACGGATTCTTCGCCTAAAATCAAGATGCAGCTTGCAACTCGGCAAATTTCTGCTTTTTCCCGCCGCTGTCCTTCCGGATAGCCCTTCGAGACTCGCACAAATCCTGCCAGTTTCTTTTTTCCCTCTGTATCTTCCTCGTTTTGTCGGAATTTGGCCCCCATTTGACCGGGCAAAGCGGATGATTTTTCCAAAAAACACTTTACAAACGTCAAAGAAATAACTATTATATAAGTATAGTGCCCTGAATCGTTGGCACATTCAGAAAATGGCCGGGCAGACCGAGCTACAGCTTCCGGCCCGGAAATCATCCGCGTTTTCCATTTGCAGAGGAATACAGGAAAGAAGGTATACGCTATGTCTGAGAAAAAGTCTGCTGTCCCCGCAGCGGCCGCTGCTCCCGAAACTCCTGCGGCAGAGCCGAAGAAGCGCAAGGCTTCCGATACCGCACAGCGCCGCGGCCGTCCCCCGCTCACCCCGGAGGTCTACGTCGAGTTCGGCACCAGTCAGTACAACATCACCGATGTCGTCGAGCGCGCCAAGGCCGACTACCGCACCACCCACAAGGTGGGCGTCCAGTCCTGCAAGGTCTACGTCAAGCCCGAAGAGGGCGCTGCCTACTATGTCATCAACAAGGTCTCCGGCAAGCTGGAGCTGTGATGCTTTCCACTGCAAAAAAGGCGTCTGCACATCCGTTTGTGCAGACGCCTTTTCCTGTTTTTATAAGCCGTACAGCTCAGTGTATTTCCGGGTGAGATACTGGATATAATCCTCGGGGCTGAAGTCTCCGCAGGCGTTCTTCACCACATCGGCAGGCTCCATCAGCCCGCCGTACTGGTGGACTTTTTCCCGCAGCCAGCCGGTGATGGGCGCAAGGTCGCCCCGCGCAGCCGCCCCCCAGACATCCACATCCTGCTCCATCCGTCGCAGCATCTGGGCACCGTAGGCACTGCCCAGCGCATAGGACGGGAAATAGCCGAAGGAGCCGCCCGACCAGTGGCTGTCCTGTAAGCAGCCATCCCGGTCATTGGGCACCTCAACACCCAGATACTCCTTGTAGAGCTTCGCCCAGACGGCCGGCACATCTCTGGCTTCCAGCGTGCCGCCGATGAGTTGCTTTTCGATCTCATACCGCACCATGACGTGGAGGCAGTAGGTCAGCTCATCGGCCTCGATGCGGATGAGGCTGGGCTGGGCTTTGTTGACCGCGCGGTAGAACTGCTCCGCGCTGACGCCGCCCAGCTGCCGGGGGAAGAACGCTTGCATCTTGGGATAGATCGCCTCCACAAAGGGCCGCGACCGGCCGATGAGGTTCTCGTAGAACCGGGACTGGCTCTCGTGGACGCCCATGGAGACGCCGCCCGCGAGGCAGGTATATTGCAGATCGTCCCGGATGCCCAGCTCATACAGGGCGTGGCCGCCCTCATGGAGGACGGAGTACATGGAGGACGCCACATTGTGCTCGTCGTAGTTGGTGGTGATGCGGACGTCCTTATTATTGAATTCCAGCGTGAAGGGGTGCTCGGTCTCGCCCAGACCACAGTGACGGCGGTCGAGTCCCATCACCTCCATCAGATAGTCGGCAAAGGCTTTCTGCTGTGCTTCCGGGTACTCCTGATGCAGGAAACTGTCGTCGATCTGCGGCTTTTCGCCGATCCTCCGGATGAGCGGCACAAGCCCGTCCCGCAGCGTCTCAAAAAAGCGATCCAGTTTCTCCATATCCACGCCGCGCTCGTACTCGTTCAGCAGAGCGTCATAGGGAGCTTTCGAGGCATCATAATACCCGGCGAAGCGGCGGTTGTAGTCCACCAGCTTCTGTAAGACCGGGCAGAACAGGGCAAAATCATCCTGCGCCTTGGCCTTGTGCCAGACATCGTCCGCCCGGTTGCACAGCTCCTTATAGGCCATGTATTCCTCGGCCGGGATGCGGGTCAGCTGCTCACAGCTGCGGCGAAGCTCTTCCACCTCCCGGCGGTGGACAAGGTCAAGCTCGTCGGCGCGGGCGCTCAGCTCGTCCAGCAGGGCCTTCGTCTCCGGGCAGGTCATCAGCTTCTGGCTCTCACCGGCCAGAATGCTCATGGCCACGCCCCGGCCCTCGGCGGTGCCGCTGGGCGCGGTGGTCACAGCATCCAGATAGAGGGAGCTGTCTGCACAGTGATAGGCGTACAATTTTTTCTGCAGCAATTCCAGCTGCTGCAATGCGCGTTCTGTCTCCATTGTTTTGTCTCCTCACTCTCTCCCGAAGAGCTTCCGCTTCGGTATCTGCACCGGGTCGGGGATCTCGAACTCATACCGCTCGGTGGCGTTGATGACGGTGGTGCCGCCCCGGGTGCAGACCCGGGGCAGATTCGCCCCATAATTCAGGTGCATATGCCCATGGATGAACCACTTGGGCTGATACAGGTCCATCAGGTCGTTGAACACCTGAAAGCCCTTGTGCGCCCGGTCGGTGCCGTCGTTGAGTCCGCTGGCAGGGGCGTGGGTCAGCAGGATGTCAACTCCCCCGGCCCGCCGGGCCGCCAGCCAGAGCCGCCGGGCACGCCGCCGCATCTCGCCCTCTGTGTACTGGAAGGTGTCTTCCTTATTGTATCGGCTGCATCCGCCCAGCCCCATGATGCGCAGTCCCTTCCAGACATAGACTGCATCGTCCACACAGATGCAGCCCCCGGGCTCTGCCCCTTTGTAGCTGCCGTCGTGGTTGCCGTGGACGTACAGGATGGGGGCGGCGGTAAAGTTTGTAAGATATTCCAGATATTTTTTCGGCAGGTCGCCGCAGGAGAGGATGAGGTCGATGCCCTCCAGCCGCCTGCGGACACTCTCGTCCCAGAGCAGTTCGGACGGGACATCCGAGATCGCAAGTATTTTCACGCTGCTTTGCTCCATTCTTTTCTATCCTTGAGGCATCGCCTGTTACTGCGGCGTCCCTTTCACGATGTCCAGACCGTTGATGTCCAGAAGTCCCCGGGTCTTGGCGTCCAGTGCGTCGTAGCTGGGCAGCTCGCCCTCCACGCACTCGTCCAGCCAGTCCATCTCCATCAGCTCCTTGGGCGTATAGATGCCGGAAGCCGCATGGTGGGGGACATGGCTCTGGCTGTAGCTCTCGGTGGGGAAGACCTGAAGCTCTCCCTCGCAGAGCTGACGCTCGGCCATCCTGAGCAGCTGCACCGTGCCGCTGCCCAGCCGGATGGGGTACTCCACCCGCTCGGCCCCGCTCTTGAGGCCCCACCAGTAGTTGATGGCCCTGCCGCCGGGGGCGCTGTCCCACGTCCCGGCAAACACCGACCGGACGATCTCGGTGAAGAAGACATCCCACCGCCACTCCGGCAGGCCCAGCGGCTGCAATACGCCGTCGGGCAGGCGGCGGCAGAGTCCGTAATCCCGGTAGGTCCCTTCCGGCTCCCGGAAGTCCTGACTGTAGAAGACCTCGATGTCCTTCCGGTCGGAGAAGTCCTGCGGATGGCTCTCATCCGACAGACAGGCCCACCGCAGCACCACCCGGCTCTCGGGCCGGACAGCCCGCACACCCTGTGCAAAGGCGTTGATTGCCGCCGGTACGCCGTACACCGGGTTCGCGGCCACATAGCCCACCCGGTCGCTGCGGGAAACGATGCCCGCCAGCATCCCCAGCAGATACGTCACCTCGTAGGTGCGGGGGTAATAGGTGCGCACCAGCGGATGGGGTGCGTTGAGGGAGCAGTTGAGGAAGCGGGTCTTGGGGTGCTGGGCCGCCACCTTCAGACAGGCGGTGTGCATCCGGGCGCTGGTGGTAAAGACGATGTCCGCATGGTCGTGGGCCACCTCTTCCAGCACCTGCTCGGCATCCACCTCGGGGTTGATGTTCTCCCGGCAGCTGACGAAGAGCTTGTCGGGGAACGCCTTCACCAGCGCAGCACGGCCCTTGTCCTGTCCACGCACCCACGCGCTGGTCTGGGCGTTGTGCTCGTGGAGGAAGACCACCCGCAGTTCGCTGGGCCGGGAGCTGAAGATGTTCAGCTTGCTCAGCAGCGGCTCTGCGCTGCGCTTCGGCTCCAGCAGCAGCTCCACGGCGTGGGGTTCGGCAAGGATCTTCACCTCATCCCAGAGCCGGGCCAGATTCTCCCGCACCTTCGTGGGGGTGGACTGGCAGGCGTCGGCATAGCGGTACACCGACAGATACACCAGCAGAGCGTCTCCCGGCGTCAGCCCCAGCGAGCCGCCGCCCAGCGCATAGAACTGCTGGCTGAACATGGTGTAGAGGGCCGAGAAATTCAGCCGGTCGTCCTCCGTCCACGCCTCACCCGTGGCCTTGCAGGCCAGCGTCTGCAATTTCGCATAGCCGCCCAGCCGGGAGAAGCTGACGTTGTTGATGCGGGAGAGCTTATAGAAATCGAGGAACTCGTAGTAGAGCTTGTTTTCCAGCGTGTCGTTTCTGGCCGGGATGAGCCGGGTGACGGTGCCGGGGATCTTGACGGCCTCATAATACTTGAGGACGGAGACCCGCTTGTTGCCCTCCTGTACATAGAATCGGTTCATGTACTCGAAGGCAATGATGGGGGTATGGATGCCCTCTTCCAGATGGGCTTCACAGAGGTTCGACCACTTGATGGCAAACTCGGTGTCGTCCTCGAGGAGGGGCATAAAGTTGGAGGCAAAGGCGGTGTGGCGTCCGGCGGTCTTGGTGCCCACGATGCTCTCGGCCGGGATGTCCACCAGCCCCAGAGGCTCCTGCGCCACGATGTCTGCGTCGGCAAGGATCTCGTCCAGCACCGCAAGATAGGGCGACTGGCCCCGGGCCACACTGGCCCGGTAGGCACGCTGGCCTGCACGCAGGGCGCTGCGGTAATCTTCCATCATAGATAAAACTCCTTCTGCTTTTTCAGCAAATGAAGAGGGATAGCTTCACAGGATTAGTATAGCATGAAAATCAAAAATATGGGAGACTTTCTCGCCGCAAGGTGTTGCTTTCCCGCAAATTTTAAGGTACGATAAAGGAAACATCCATTTTTTTGCGAGGTAATCTATGCTTTGTGACACTCTCCCCCGGCTGGAAGCCGGCGAATACCCCGGCGGCATCTGGTACTACGAGCCGCACACCTACCAGCCTTACCGCTATGTGCTGGGCCGGGTGGGCCGCCGCCCGCTGGTCTGCATCGGCATCAACCCCAGCACCGCCCAGCCCGGCGCGCTGGACCCCACCCTGAAGAGCGTGGAGCGTCTGGCCAGTGCCAACGGCTTCGACAGCTGGATCATGTTCAACGTCTACCCCCAGCGGGCCACGAACCCCAACGATATGGACAAAACCCCCGACCGCGCCCTCTGCGACGAGAACCTCCGCTGGCTGCGGGCCGTGCTGGCCCAGACCGAGCCCACCATGTGGGCTGCATGGGGCACCCTCATCGAAAAGCGGGCCTATCTGCCCGGCCTGATGCGGGAGATGGTGGCCCTGACGCGGGAGCGCGACATCCCGTGGGTGACCTTCGGCCCCCGCAGCAAGAAGGGCCACCCCCATCACCCCCTCTACCTGCGCAAGGACTCCACGCCTGAGCCTTTTGATGTGGAAAACTACCTCAACACCTGCTTTGACTGATCTTCTCAGGGAGGAAGCACCATGACACCGGAACGATACAAGAAGCTGACCGACTGGCTCGAGGGGCATCCCGCCCTCCGGGAGGGCATCATCCTGCTCAACCGCTGGCTCCCCCTCGTGCCCTTCGTCTGCTATCCGGCGCTCCTTCTGCTGCTCAACCTCCGGTGGTTTGCGATGCTCCGTGTCGGGCGGGGCGGCGGCGCTCTTGATTTTATGCAGGTCATCGCCCGGGCCATCCTTGTGCCGGGGCTGGCGTTCTGGATGGGCACCCTCCTGCGGGCCAGACTCAACTTTCCCCGCCCTTATGAGCAGCCGGGCTTTGTCCCCCTCGTCCCGAAGAGCACCCGCGGCAATTCCTGCCCCTCCCGCCACGCTCTGAGCGCCGCCGTCCTTGGGATGGTATGGCTCTACTTCTACCCCGCCGTCGGCGTCGGGATGCTGGCCATCGCCGCCCTCATCTGTCTGCTGCGGGTGCTGTCCGGGGTGCATTTCATCCGGGATGTGCTGGCCGGCGCAGCCTTCGGGCTGGCCTTCGGCTTCGCAGGGATGTGGCTGCTGTGAGGCAGTTTTTGAAGAAAGTGCAAAAAAGTTTTGATTTTCCCTTGACAGAACCCCGGGGCTATGGTATTATACTTCTCGCAGCGTGCTTCGACTCACAGCTGCAAACCATATCAGAACCCAATGGGATAACAACGTGCGCCCGTAGCTCAGGTGGATAGAGCAACTGCCTTCTAAGCAGTGGGCCGGGGGTTCGAGTCCCTTCGGGCGCATTGATGTGGTGCCCATAGCGTAGTCGGTTAACGCGCCAGATTGTGGATCTGGAGACCGTGGGTTCGAGTCCCACTGGGCACCCCACTAAAAAGACCCGCGAGCATATGCTTGCGGGTCTTTTTCTGTCGTGGGCGTCCAGTGGGACGAGAACAGCAGCGGAGCCGACCGCCGCCTGCGGCAGAAACAGGGAGGCGAGGCTGGGGCAGCGCTCTGATTTTTCAAGGCCCCGCCAAGGGGTTGCGGAAAAATCAGCAAGCGCAACTCGTAGGCCGCTTCCCTCCTCCACTTTATAAACAGCTCCAAAACATCCCAAACCAGACCAAGGCCGCAGCCCAGAACACCCTTTCGTGTTCTGTGCTGCGGCCTTTTTTCATTTTCTCAGCTTCCCAGCTGTTTCAGGATATTCTGGATCTCTTCGTTGGAGTAGCCCTCCTTCAGCAGCTCGCTCCGGATGGCCGTGTCGCTCCTGCCCTGACGATAGAGGCGTGCGGCGCTGTAGGGCACGACCGTGCCGCCCAAAGTCAGCACCGGCTCCCCGCCCGAGACGCCCGCACTCTTTGCCCCGGCATTTGCCGCAGCCTGCTGGGCGCTCTGGGCCGCCTTGGACTGCTTGAGCGCCCACTCGCCCTTGGCGATGTTCAGCTTCTCGCTGGTGACATTGTTGTTGAACTCCTGCTGACGCAGGGTGTCCTGATACTGCCGCTCGGCCAGCTCGTTCTTGTACTTCTGCTGGGCCAGATTGTCCTGCCGCTGGTTCTCCTGCATCTGCTGGCTCCACGCAGCATCAGCACGCTCGGCCTCATAGGCGCGGTCCTTGGCGTACATATTGTAGCCGGTATTCGCCAGACTGCCCATCAGCGAGCCGATGCCGGTGGTGCCGGTGATGGCCAGCTGCACCGCGTCGCCGATGACGCCCAGAACACTCAGCACATTGCTGAATGCCTGCTGACGTTTGGCACGCGCCTGCTGTTCCTGCGCGGAGTAATAGCCGTAGAGGGTGTCCAGCCGACCCAGATAGTCCTGATAGCGGCCATAGTCCTGCTCATAGGCGGCGTTGTAGGCGCTGCCCTTCCGGTCGAGCTGACTATAGTAGTCCGACAGCTCCGCATTATACCGCGCCTGTGCGTTCTGTTCCTGCGCATTGAGCTGGTCGATGCGGGTCACGACATCGTCGCCCTCGCTGTTGTAGGTGTCCAGCGCCAGCCGGTAAAGGGAGGGCAAAGCGTCGTTCAGGGCACCCATCTGCTGCTGATACGCCTGCTGCGCCGCGCTGACCGCATAGCTCGAACCGTAGCCGCCGGTCAGGGCCGCTGCCTGTGCGGCGGCATCTGCGCTGGCATTGCGGGCGTTCTGGGTGTACTGTCGGGCATACTGGCGGTAGAGCGGGTCCTGTGCGTAGCTGTACTGGAAGCTGTCCCGCCCCAGCAGCTGACCGATGAGATCTTCGATCCGGCCCTGATAGGCGCTCTCGTACTGGCCCGGACGGTTCTGCTGCCAGTTCTTCAAGTCGGCCGCCGCGTCGGTCACACTCTGGCTGGGGCTGTACTCCGCCTTTGCCAGCGCATTCTCCACCTCCCTGCGGCTGCTCAGGCCTGCCGTGCTGTAGGAAGACCGGGCCGCAGGCTGGGCGCTCAGCTCCTCCAAAAGCTGCTGTTCTTTCTTCTTCTCGGTATTCATAGCTTCTCCTTTCTCACTGGATGCTGTTCAGCCGGGTGCGCAGCGATTCCGACATATTTTCCACGTCCAGATTGCAGAGCACATATTGCAGCTGCTCCTGCATCTGGTATAAGTAGTTGCGGATGGCACGGGCATCCTCTGCGTCCATGTTCTCGCTCAGATGGGGCAGGCCGATCTTCGAAAGCCCTGTGACACTTGCCATATCAGTTCACCTCCTGTGCCAGAATGCCGCCTCTCGCGGCGGCGCTCGTCCGGGTCAGGCTGCGCAGGGTGATCTGCCCCCGGCCCTTCAGCCGCAGCCGCAGGCTCCCGCACCGCCGGGGCACGAAGGGGATGTCGAAGCAGTGCCGCCCGTCGGCCGTCCTCTGGGCCAGTGTCTCCCACGCCCCGCCGTCATAGCTCACCGCCAGCTCGAAGCGGCTCTTCGCCTCGGCCTCGAGCCGGAGGGTCAGCCGGGAAAGATACTGTTCTTCCGGGCGGTCCAGCCCGATGTCCCCGCTGACCAGCTCGAACCGCACCCCCTCTTCGAGGCCGTCGGCCCGCTGCCAGTTCTCCTCCCGCTCCGCATCCGCCGCCCAGACCGCCTTGCCATCCCAGAGGTAGAGCTGTCCGCCGCTGCCGGTCATCTCGTAGGAGCAGACGTCCTCCTCCTGCCACAAGCCCCGCTCGGTGTCGTAGACCAGCAGCCGGACGGTCTGGGCTTCGCCGCTGCCCCGCACGAGATGCAGGTAATACCGCCCGTCCAGCGCACCGCCCAGAGCTGACTTCACGTTCCGCAGCCGGGCCGGGTCGAGGGCCGTCGAGACCTTGGTGGGGATGCTTCCATCCCACGCCATCACGCCGTCGGGTGAGAGATAGTAGAGCGTCTCGTTGATGACGCAGAGGCTCCGGGCCGCGCCCTTTGCCACGCCCCGGCAGCGCAGACTGCTCAGCTGGAAATCCGAGGGCTTGGAGCCATAGAGCTTGTGGAGGGTATTCTCCTTGAAGAAAAGTGCATATCCCATGCAGGTGGCCGCGCCGGTGAACGCCCCGTCGCTGCCCACGGTCACAGCATAGCTGTCGGCGGCGATGCCCCGGTAGGAGAACCAGTTGGACGGGTCGCCCAGTTTGCAGGCGTAGATGACGTTCTCCTTGCTGGAACAGCCCCATATCCGGTTGTCGCACTCGGTCAGATAGTCCATGTCCGGCACCCGGCGCTCCAGCCTCACCGTCTCCGCCGAGACGAACTCCCGTCTGACGCTGCCGTCCAGACTCACCCACCGCACCGCTGCGCCGGTGCGGGTCAGACGGCCATAGAACCACTCGCCGCCGGGGTCGGCCTTGACCCGCAGGGCGTCCTCGCTGGCGTCGCAGACGATGCGGTCGCCGTCCAGCCCACTCCACTGCCCGGCCTGCTCTGCGCCCGAGCCGCTGAGGGCTACGGTGTCCTCGGCCCGGAAATTTGCGCCGACGCCCTTGGCCGAAATGCGGCAGCAGTCCAGCACCACCGCCGACCAGTTGCCCGACGCCTCGCTGTACACCTCCAGCGTGCTCTCGCTGCTCCATGGCTTCTCCGGGTCCTCCACCCGGAGGAAGAGCTGCCCATCCTTCGGATTTTCCGGCTCCGAAGGGCCGCTGCCGCTCACCTCGTAGACCCTGCCCTCAGCGTCGCAGGGTGCAAACTCCACGCTGGCGTTCGCCCCCGACCACACCGCCCCCAGTGCGCTCACCTCCCGGCTGACGGTGTCGAAGGCCAGCTTGTCCGGGAAGATCAGAATTTTTGTCCCGATGCCCATCAGCGCCTTTTTTCCGTCCTCCACCGCGTTCTCTAGGGTCACTTCCAGCTCGTCGGGGTCATCCGGAGTGTAGATGAGTCTGGTGCCGCAGACCATCAGCAGGCCGTTCAGGTGATACATCCCGTTCAGCTCTGCCGTCTCCCGCAGCTTCCGACGGGGCAGACGGGTGCTCAGGGCCGGGAAGTTCCGGGCCGAAAAGTTGATGCCCGCGCTGTACTCCGCCTCGGTGCAGCTGTACGTCTCGTTCAGCCCGCCGAACACCCGCAGCATATTCCGGGTGTTCTTCAGGCCGTTCCGGTTCGCAAGGATCATCTGTCATCCCTCCTTCACCAGCGCCACCTACTGCCCCGTGCGGGCCGGTAGTTCCGCCGCAGCCACCCGGCCAGCTCGGCCAGAATGCTGTTGTATTGAGCCTGCTCCCCGGCGTAGCGGTCGTTCTCTCCCAGCGCGGCGTCGGTCATGGCGCACAGGTAGTGGGGGTACAGGCTGTCAAAGGGCGGCGGCACCAGCAGCACATCGTCGTCCCGCAGGCCGTCGTCCCACGCGAGGTCTGCCCCCACGCCCTCCCGGCTGTCGGCACCGCTGGGGCGGAAGAACCGCTCCCGCAGCATCCCGTCCACCTCGCACAGCCACCGCTGCCGGGTCCGGGCCGCGACACGGCTGCCCGGGCGCAGCTCCTCAGCCCGCTCCATCGCTTCTCCTACCGTCATAAAAAGCCTCCTTTCGCTTTTTCCAAAAAAGCCCAGCAGCGGCGGCCTTTCTCTGCCGTTTCTGCCGGGCCGCGTTTCTCTTACTGGGCCGCAGTCTCTGCTGCAGCGATGCGGGCGGCGGTGTACTCATCCTGCTGCTGGCTGTGCTCCAGCACCTCAGCCACCTCAGGCGGCACCTCCACCTCCACGCCCCGGCGGATCTTGTAGTTCACGCCGTTGACGCTGACGAACAGGTCGCCCTTGTAGCGGCTGTTGTCCTTGAACAGCCGGATGCGGACATTCTTCTTTTCTTCCATGGCTTTCTCCTTCCCACGGGCCTGCCCTTATAAGCGAGGCCCGCCCTTTCTGTTTTTTACCGGGCCTTTCTCGTCCAGCGCAGAGCTGTCACCGCAGGTGACTGAGAGGGCTTAATTCGCCGCTGCAGTACCCGAGTAACTGGACACGCTCTCAATACGCACCATATACTGTTCCACCAGACGTTCCGCCGCACGCATCCCCTTCCAGCCCACGGAAGCGCGCTGGTTCAGCGGGTCGTCGCCGTAGCCCAGCTGCTTGACGATGTGCTCCAGACCGCCGCCTTCCAGCTCGGTGACGCCGTAGGCGTGGGCACCCAGCACCAGAGTGCCGAACACCGCCAGACCCGTCGGGCAGGTGCCGTCCTTCCAGATCTTCGCCTCGCTGGTCTCGATAAAGCGGATGTTGCCCAGCTTGCCGATCTCGCCGCGGTACATGGTCTCGGGGTCGGCGTACTTGTGGGCCTCGATGAACTCCTTGCAGGTCTTGAGGTCGTAGGCCGCATAGGGGTGGATGATGGCGATGTAGCTGTCGCCGATGGGGTCAGCATTCATCGCGCCCAGCTGCGCCGCCGCCTGAAAGAACAGCTTCGGGGTCAGGGTGCAGCTCTTGTCCAGCGCTTTGCGGCTGGTGACAGCCGTCTCGGTGCCGTCCTCCCCCAGCTTCGGCGCATAGATGACATTGGTGCCGCCGGCCAGCACATCGCGGGTGATGCTGTCCATGGTGCGGCCGGCCTGACTGGCCAGCACGCGGGTCGCCTGCACCACATTGTTGTCGATGGCGGTCATCTGCAAAACATCGGTCAGCGGGGTCCAGCCGCCATACTGGTGGAGGTCACTGGTGATGGTGGTGACATTCAGGGCCTGACCGTTGGGGGTCACGCCCTCGGTCAGCGGGGTGTCGGCCTTGGGCAGGCTGTCGTACTTGCGGAACTCGATGGTCTTGCCGCCGTTCTGGGGCACGGGGTAGTAGTCCGCGAACTGATCGTGCACCAGACGCGGCTCGGCCTGATCGATGAGGCGCTTTTCGTAGAAGGTCTTCATTTCCTTGGTCATGGTGCCGGTGGTGTTCTGCAGGCTTGCAGAAGCGTCGGCAAAGAGCTGGAGATCCATCTTCATATTGTCGTTTTTCATGTCATTTGTCCTTTCTTTTCCTTGCTTTTTGACCCCTCCTGCATCGGAGAGGTTTTCTTCAGAAACTGATCTTCACTCCGTGCATCGCACGGCGTTCCAGTGCCTCGCGCTGGGCGCGGGTCATGCTGGCCACATCGGCACGGGTGACGGCTGCGCCGCTGGGGCTGGTGCCGTTCTCCGCCGGGCGGGCCGAGCGCTGGCGGATGCGCTCCACGACGCCCTGCTCCACAGTCCGGGCAGTCTGCTGCAGCGCATCACTGTAATGGGCCAGACGGTAGGCATCCCCCATCCGCATCCCGGGCAGCTCCATCAGACGGCGCATTTCGGGGTTCGCAAGCTCCTGCCGGAGCGAGAAGCCCGGGACGTCCCGGCGGATCATCGCCTCCTCTGCGGCCCAGCGGGCGTGGAGGGCACGGACGGCATTCTCTCCCGCCTGCAGGCCCGGGACAGGCGGGAGCGGCGCAGGACGTTCCTGTGGTGCAGGCGGCTCTTCCGGCTTTTCCGGTGCAGTCTGCGCCGGCACCTCCGGAGTCTCCCCGCTGCCCTCGTCGGCCCTCATGGTGCCGGAGGCGATGGCCTGCTGGGCCTGTGCGTGGCTGAGGGCGGGGGCGGAAGTGCCTTCACCGCCATCTGCAAACATCTGCAATGCGATTCCACTCCCCGGGTTGCGGTGCCCAGCGTCCATTTCGCGCCTTGGGCGGCGCTCATGTCCTGCTGACCGCGGCCCCAGCATCGGCTCCCTGCATCCGCCGCTGGCGGCGGTCACCTCTGCTGCCTCCGAGGCAAACATCTGCAAGTCCACCATCGACTGTTCGCCCCGGCCGCTCAGGTCGGCAAAGCGGACATGGTCCGGGTAGCGCTCTGCCAGCAGGGCAAAGCCTGCCTTGGCGAATTCGAAGGCCCCCTCCACCCACGGCTTCTGGGGCGCAGCCGCCGTCACCGCCAGACGCGGGCCGTCCGGCTCGTCCCATGCGCCGCTCTTGGCGCCCTCCTCGCCCGCCAGCAGGGCGCAGAGGGTCTGCATCAGGGTGCTTGCTCCCGCACACACGATGTCCTGCCCGGCGGGGGCATAGCCCGCGTGGCCCGAGGCCTCCAACCGGCAGGTGGGGCCTGCCGGGCCGTCCAGCTCGGTATAGTTCACTTTTATCATCTCATTTCTCCTTTCTGCGTCTTCATCGCCCTCGCCATCGCCGCCGTGCTCAGTTCCTCCGCCGGGCCGCTCAGCTTGGGCGGGGCAGGCTGTTCCTGCGCTTCCAGCAGGCCCGTCAGCCGGGCCATCTGAGCCTGCATCTGTGCCAGCTGCCGGGCAAGGGTGCCGTTCTGCCGCACCCGCTGGCGCACCTTCTCAATGCCCTCGAAGTCCATCATTTCCAGTGCCGCCAGCGCCGCATCGGCGTTGGCCGGGGCAAAAAAGCCCAGCTGATAGCACTCCTTGGCCGTCTCATTCTGGGAAAGACGGCTGAAGGTGGACTTCTTCTCCGCGCTCACCACGATGTCGAACACCGGCTCACGGCTGCCCAGCTCCACACCGCCCACGACCTTTGCCGGCCGGGCGCGGAGCACCTCGCCCGAAAACCGGACGAACTCGCTCTCGCCGCCCTTTCCCGTGATGCGGAAGATGCGCTCCTCGTCGTAGAACTGCCGCATCAGCTCGATGATGAGGTAGCACTCCTTGGCAAATGCCCGGTAAGCGCTCTTGAGCATATCCCGGCTGAGCTTGCTGCCCGCCTCCTGCAACGCAGCGATGGCCGAAGCCGCCGTGACGCCTCCGGCAGTGCCGCCCTGCGTCATGTCGCGGTTGCCGCTGATCTCCTTCAGCTCCTCGATGCGGCTGTTGCGGTAGCTCAGGCTGTTGCCCTGCAGTCCCGCCGTCTGCATCGGCCGGAAGCTGTCGTCGTTCAGCCGCCCTGCCACATGGATGATGTCTCGGGACAGGTCGGTCAGCTCCTCCTCGTTGACCCCTGCTGTGTCGCTCAGGACATACCGCTGCCGGGCCGAGAGCAGGACGTTCTCATCCATGGCGTGGTTCATCCGGTCGATGGCGGTCTGGCATTCCTTCATCACGTCGATGTACCCGAAGCCAGCCGGGCTGTCCTCCTCCATGAACAGCGGGTCGAACACAAAAGGATACCTGCCGTGGTCGTAGAATCCCCGTTCGGCCAGTGCCGGGTCGTTCTCGCTGGCGTAGAGCACCACGCCGTTGCAGAACTTGCAGTAGTGCAGCACGCTCCGGCCCTCCGGCGAGAGCTTTTTGTAGTACCAGTCCACCACGACGCTCTTGCTGCTGGTGTCGAGGCCGCCGTCGTGGATGTAGCGGGGCACATCGAGGACGCTGGCGGTGTGCCCTGCCAGCTGAGGCCAGCGCTCTTCCAGCTGGTTCGAGTCCGCCAGACTCAGCGAGAAGAAATGGGGCGACGCCTGAATGTCGTCCACGCCCGGCTCCCAGTAGAGCATCAGCAGGTTCATGGGCCGGATGCTGATCTCGCCCACGCCGCCCCGCTGCTCCGGGTCCCAGAACACCCCCTTGACGCCGGTGCCCTGCTTGAGCTTGCGCCACCATGTGTCGCTGTACACCTGCTCGTAGTCGGCCTGTTCCAGCACTACGGGCAAAACGCTGGAAAGCGCCTGTGCCGCAGCCTCATCGTCCTCGGCCCGGGGCAGGACGTTGGGGCTGGGGTAGTTGTCCATCGCGTCAGCGTGCTTGTTGGCGATGGAGTTGAACAGCCACCCGCTGGACGGCTGGGGCTTGCCCTCCATCATGGGGTTCTGGTAGTTCTTCCAGTGCCCCATCCGGAACCACAGCTCGTTATCCACCAAGCGCTTGTCCAGCGCCGCCTTGCCTGCCTTGTACCGCTGCAAGATCTGTGCCGCCTCGCCCACCTCCTCCGGCCCGATGGGCGGCTTTTCTCTCATCTCGTCCAATGTAACTCCTTTCTGCCCTCTGTCGCAGGGCACTTCCGTTTCTACCGCTGGCGGGCTTTGCTCGTCCAGCTCAGACCTGCCCGGCCTGCCAACGCCTCTCCCTTTCACACCCTCAGAAATCTCGCCCTCCCATGCAGCTCCAGCGGGTCATCCCGCACCGTCGGCTCGGCGATCTGCCGGGGCGGCGAGATGGGGTTCTCCATCAGCACATAGCGGCACTCGTCGTAGATATGATCCTCCTGCCGGGTGTCGATGTCCTCCACATTGCTCTCGTCGTACACAAGGTTCGGGATGGTGCGGATGAAGTGTTTGCAGGTATGGAACACCTGCAGCATCGGCCTGCCCTCCTCGTCGAAATGCAGCCGGTAGTGGAACTGCATCTTGCCCGCCAGACGGGTGTGGTCGCCGGGCCTCCAATGCAGGAAATTCGGGCTTTTCTCCTGCATATCCGCGACGCTCTCGCCCCGGCTCTGGTCAAAGATGGCCGGGTCGGCGATGCCTGTGATCACCCGCCCCCGGAGCATCGGGTCGTTCTGCTCGGCCTCCCGGATGCGCCGGGCCTGTTCCACCGGGTCGAGGTGCGTTCCCTCGTCGGGTCGGCCCGTGCAGCCGTAAAGCTCCTTGATGCGGTAGAGCCGCCCCTCCTCGTCCGCCGCGTACCACCCCACCGAGAACGGCTTCGAATAGCCGAAGTCATACCCCCGGTAGATTTTCCAGTGCTTCGGGATGGCAAAGGGCGCGATGACATGGGTCCAGCGCTGGTCCTCGTAATGCTTCGGGTCGTTCCGCCACTCGGTGAACACCTGCCCGGAAAAGCTGTCCCAGCTGCCATAGAGCAGCGCCTGCTTTTCCGCCTCCGGCATAGCTGCGAGGCTGGCCAGATAGCCCGGGTCGTTCTTCAGCAGGGCGGGGTTGTCAAAGACGCTGGACGGGATGAACACCCTCGCCCGCCGGAGCATTTTTTCCGTACCGTCCGGCATCTGCACCGTGCACTCCTCCTCAATGGGGGTTCCGGGCGGGGCGGGAGTGATGAACCTTGCCTTGACCCAGCCGTGGCCCACCCCGCCGGGGTTGGTGGTGGCCCGCAGGTACACCCGTGTGCCGGGGCCGGTGGGACGGTTGCGGCTCATCATATAGCTGTACTCCTCCCACTCGAAGTGGGTCAGCTCATCGAAGCCGATGAAGTCGAAGGCCTTGCCCTGATAGTTCGTCCGGTCTTTCGTGTGCTGCATCGAGCCGAAGTAGATCTTCGCCCCGCTGGGGAAGACCCACACATGACTCGTGGCGTTGTACTGCGCCTCCGGGAAAGCCCGGAGATAGTAGCGCTGGCTCTTGTCCACGAGGTCGGACAGCTGCGGGTAGGTCTTGCGGAGGATGAGCGCCCGGTAGTGGGGGATATGCACCTGCCGCAGCGCCTCGATGACGAGGGCGTCGCTCTTTCCACCGCCTGCCGCGCCGCCGTAAAGCGCCTCCGGCTCAGGCCGCCGCATAAATTCCAGCTGCCTCGGCTGGGGCTTCCAGACGATGTTCCGCTCCTTGTTTTCTTCCATCATGCCTCCTCCACCGGCGGCAGCAGCACCACGCCGCATTCCCGCCCTTCTTCCTCCATTCCTTGGTCGTTCAGGGTCTTCGTCACGCCTGTCAGGTCTTTCAGCACGGCGGTGGCCTCCTTGAGATCCTTCATGAGGCCAGTGTCGGTGCTTTTTTCCTTCCGGGCCGCACGCTGGCGGGCGTTCAGGCCCTTGATCTCCTGCACCAGCATGGTGCTCAGGGTGTCTGCGGCCTTCTGAAGATTTTTCATCCCATTGGACGCCTCCTGCTTTTCCTGCCCCATCCTGTGTTCTCACATCCTTTCGTTCTTTCGCTGGCAAAAGGATACCACGCTTTTTCCCTCCGCAGGAGTACATATTTTTTGATTCGCCTTTGTATCTTTCGTAGCGTTTTATCCCTATAGTAATATTTTTAGACAAGAAAATTCCCCTGCCTGTGTTCTTTTCCACAGACAGGGGATTTTTGCACGATTTTCTGCGCAAAGTCTCCGGGAGGTGCTCCGTTTTCTTTTACAGCGTTTCCACCCGGTCGAACAGCGCTTTCGCGGCTTCCACGGCCTCCTTGCTGCCGAACGCCACCCGAACGCCCTTCTCCATCCGGGCAGACAGGTCCGCCGCCTCGGCCTTGAGGGCGGCAGCATCCACACTGCACAGGCTCTTCCGCTCGGCGGCGTTCATCTCGTCGGTGATGCCGCAGAAATACTTGCAGTCGGTGGCCGCAGCCTCGTCCCGGGGCTTGCGCGGGGTGTCCAGCTTGGCCGCAGCGCCCACAATGAATTCGTTCATATCGTTTTCGGTGTAATCGCGCCCCGCCAGCTCTGCCGGCCCGGCGGCGAAGGCCTCGTAGCTCTCCGCCAGATGGGGGTCACGGTAGGTGTAGAGATACTCCACATCGTCGTTCTGGGTCACCATGCCGGTGCCGTAAGCGCCGCCCACCTCCCGGATGCTGTGCCACAGATACTCGTAGCTCATCACCCGGGCCAGCACCTTCCGCTCCAAGCGCCGCTCCATCGGCCATGCCAGAACATCATAGTTCACGCCGCCGTCGATGACGAATGCCTCGTTCACCGGTGCCGTCAGCTCCTCGGTGTAGGGCACCGCTGCGCGGCGCTCTCCGGCCGCAAAAGGACTGCCGGGCAGGAGCTTTTTCAGGGTGTCCAGTGCTGCATCGCTGCCGTGGAGGCTGACCGTCAGGGCATTCCCGCCCAGCACCTTCTCCCGCAGCGCTTCCAGCCTCCGGCCCAGTCCGGCCCAGTCGGCTTCTTCCTGCAGCCCGCAGAGGAAGTGGTAGTAGCTCACGCCGCTGCACCGCTCGTTCATGGCGGCCTCCACCGAGAAGTGGGCCGCCGCACGCATCGACGCAAAGGCATGGCCCTCCCGCAGGAATCTCTGCTCCATCATCAGCTTCTGCTGGCTGACCACCCGCTCCATCGCGGCTTCTGCCTGCGGGCCGGTGAGCTTCGTTTCATACAGCCACTCGCCGCCCAGCTCCACAGCCTTTTCGAGGCTGCGTTCCAGCAGGCTCATCCCGGCCACCAGCTTTACATGGACCGGTCGGCCCGGCTGGCGGCCGGTCCAGCCGTCCACCCATGCGCCGCTGCGGCCCAGCCATGTGTTCCGCAGGGTGTTCAGCTCCTGTGCCGTGTGCTTCCCGGTGTCCAGCTCGTCCACCACATCGGTCAGCAGGTTCAGATAGGGCATCTCCTCCGGCGCTGCATTGCCGATGTCGTAGTAGAAGTTCAGGTAGGTGCTGCCCGCCGAAGGGTGATGCAGCAGCTCGGCCCCGGCCAGCATCCCGCCCCGGCCCGGGGTCAGCTTCTTGCCCTCGCCGAGGTCTGCAGCGGTCAACGGATGGTCCAGCACCAGCTTGCCGTCGGTGCGGGCGGCCCGGCCCTCTTCCTCCTTCTTGGGCAGGGCGGGCACTTGGATGACCTCCACCGGCGCGGGCGCGAACAGCTCCCGCAGCAGCTCGTTGAACCACCCCTTTTCCAGCTTCTCCCGCAGCGAGGCGAACAGCCCGTTGGTATGCAGCAGCAGGGCCGGGTCGCCGGTGTGGAGCCAGCCGGTGGATGCATGGATGGCGTCCAGCACACCGTCCGGGATGCTGCCCGGACGCTCAAGGGAAGCGAACTCGGTGGAGTTGAGGCTTGCCATCAGCAGCTCTTCGGGGATGCCCTTTTCGAGGATGCCGTCCACAGCATTCCGGACAGCGGCAGCGAATTTCCCTGCCGACGCCTCGGTGGCCCCCCGCAGTACCAGCTCCAGCGTCGGCTGCAAGGTGCTGTCGTCGAAGCCTACATCAATGTCCGCCCCCAGCTTTTCTTCCAGCAGAGCGGCTTTCAGGGGCGACTGGTTGTTGCCCAGCAGGGCGTCCAGCAGGATCTCCACACCCAGCTGGCGCTCCCGGTCCGCGAACGCGCCGGTGTACCACGCCAGCGCGCACTGTGCCTCGTCCGGCTCGGGCTTTTCGGTGTAGTAGGGGATGTGCAGCCGCACACCGGCTTGCTCGTCCTGTACCGTCAGCCGGGGGCGGCTGACACTCTTGGGCATATGGCTCAGATACTGCTCGTCGAGGAAGGCCAGCTTCTCGGCCATGTCCATCTTACCGTAGAGGGTGATGCAGCAGTTGTCCGCACTGTAATGACGGCGGTAGACCCGGACATACTTTTCATAGGTCAGCGCCGGGATGGAGGCCGGGTCGCCTCCGGAGACGAAGCCGTAGGCCGTGTCCGGGAACATCGCCCGGCTCAGGGCGTTCTGCAGCTGGGCGTCCGGCGTCGCCAGTGCGCCCTGCATCTCGTTGTAGACGACGCCGCTCACCGTGCCGTCCTCGTCCCGGTGCCAGCCCTCCTGCTCGAACACGCCCCGGTCCACCATCGCCAGCGGGCAGAACACCGCGTTGAGGTAGACGTCCATCAGGTTCTTGAAATCCGTCTCGTTGGGCGTTGCGAAGGGGTAGACCGTCTTGTCCGGGAAGGTCATGGCATTCAGGAAGGAGGCCATGCTGCTCTTGAGCAGCTGCAAAAACGGCGACTTCACCGGGTATTTCTCGCTGCCCGCCAGCACCGAGTGCTCGAGGATGTGGAACACGCCGGTATCGTCGGAGGGAAAGGTGCCGAATCCGATGCCGAAGGCCTTGTTGTCGTCGTCGTTCTCCACCAGCAGGACAGCCGCCCCGCTGACGTCGTGGGTCAGCACGGTCAGCGTCCCGTGCTGTTCGGGGCACTCCTCGCGCTTGACGAGGGTATAGCCGGGATATTGTTTCATGGTCTTGCTCCTTTGCGTTTTCTGGATTTTTCTCTATTGTATCATCCTGCCCGCCAAAACACAATGAACGGTTTGTGAATCATAACTTCCCGGACGCAAAAAGGCCTCCCCTCGAAGGGGAAGCCTCTCTGCATGTATCGGGAATTATTGAAGGAATTTTCGTTACTCTATGAGATGCAAATTTGGAAATCAAACCTTCTGAACCAGGAAGATAGCTCTGCCAATCGGACGCTTTTCGCCTTCCATACCGGGTGCCCAAATCAAATCCTCAGGCAGAGTGATGTCGTCCGTAGAAATATATGCTGCGTCACCGGGCATCTTAACAACCAGCTCGCGCTGGTTGTCAGCAGCAGTACCGTTGATGAGCTGCAAAGTAACTCTGACGTTGATCGAAGTATCGACCGTCTTCTTCACCTTAACGATAGCCAAAAGCGTGTTACCATTGTCAATGATATCGACCGGAGTAGTGTCGGCCAGCTCATAGCCCTGCGGGATCTTGTCCGCAGGAATGCTCTTGGGGTCAACGACGGTAGCATCCTTCAGAACGGGATGCTCATAATAATCGCCGCCATTTCCAACGCCTGCGCCGCCATTGTCAACATCAGTAAAGATAATCTTGACCGGCTTGCTCGTCACTTCAGGCACGTTAGGAGTATCAGTGCCGGGAACCTTGCTGCCGCTATTACCATCACAGCCTGCCAGCACACCTGCTGCGGCAACAGCCAGAGCCGCAACACCAGCGCTCTTGAGGAAACGGCGGCGGGAAATCATATCCAGTCTCATAATTAAAACCTCCACATTGTTTTAGAGGTCTTTCCCCGCTCGCATTTTCTTCCTTCCGGGCGTAAGGCAAACCTCTGTTCTGATTCATTATACCCCCCCCCCGATTATATTTGTCAAGAGGTTTCAGTATTTTTGTGGCGGCTTTCTGCATAAAAAATCGCCCGGCTTTTCTGCGTTTTCCACAAAATATAGCAGTTTGTGTTTTGAATGCACAAGCACCATCCGCAAGCTGCGTATCGCAACTATGCCGTTTTGATAGGCACTATTTTTGAAAGTCACAATAAAAAGAGAGCTGTACAGGACAGCTCTCTCCGTTTCCGCTTTTTATGAAATTTATGCCGTTTCTCCCTGACGGCAGGACACTCGGAACAGCACGAATCCCACGACGAACAGCACGATGAGGGAGCCGACGCCCACATTGGCGCTGCCGGTCAGCTGGCTCCCCACGCTGACGATCATCGTCCCGAGGAAGGATGCCCCCTTGCCGCAGATGTCGAAAAGCCCAAAGTACTCGCCCGACTTCTCCGGCGGGATGATCTTTGCAAAGTGGGAGCGGCTGAGGGCCTGCACGCCGCCTTGGAACATCCCCACGATGACGGCCAGCACCCAGAACTGCCACTGCCGGGTCAGAAAGAACGCAAACACCGCGATGCCCGCATAGGCCGCGATGCAGACCGGGATGAGCTTCGACGAGGGATACTCGTTGGACAGCCGCCCGAAGATGAGGGCCGACGGGAACGCCACGATCTGCGTCACCAGCAGCGCCAGCAGCAGCCCGGTGGTGTCCAGCCCCAGCGCCGTGCCGTAGGCCGTGGCCATGTCGATGATGGTATACACGCCGTCGATGTAGCAGAAGAACGCCAGCAGGAACCAGAACACCTGCTTGTCCTCCGGCAGATGCCGCAGGGTCTGGCCGATGCGGGCAAAGCTCTGGCGCACTGCGTGCTCTTCCACCTCCACATAGTGGAGCTGTCGGTAGCTTTTCAGCAGCGGCAGGGTGGTCACGAGCCACCACACCGCCGTCAGGATAAGCGCGATGTTCAGCGCCGTCATCTGGCTGAGGCCAATGGCCCCCGCCCCCAGCACAAGGCCGAGACAGACCACGAAGGGCACGCAGCTGCCGATGTAGCCCCACGCATAGCCCCGGCTGGACACCTCATCCATCCGCTCCGGCGTGGTCACATCCCCGAGCATGGAGTCGTAGAACACCAGACTGCCCGAAAATCCCACCTTCGCAATGACGAAGATGACGAGGAAGGGCAGCCACGCCGACGCCGCGCCCATGGCGCAGCATCCCACGATGCCCACGCCGACGCAGAGCATGAAGATGGGCTTCTTGAAGCCTCTGGTGTCCGCCACTGTGCCGAGGATCGGGCTGAGGATGGCCGTGATGATGGTCACGACCGAGCTGGCATAGCCCCAGTAGGCCAGATACTCCACCGAGGTCAGGCCGCCGCTCTCTGCCAGTGCGTTGAAGAAAATGGGGATAAGGGTCGCCACCATCAGCACAAAGGCCGAGTTTCCCACGTCGTACAGGATCCAGTTCCGCTCCAGCCTCGTCAGGCGAAAATTGCCATTCTTTCCCATCCAGTGCTCCTCTCAGTCTTCCCCGAACGTGTGCTGATATTCCGGCCCCAGCGGCTTTCCTCCGGCATACTCGCCGATGAGCCGCACCGCCAGCGGCACAGCCGTTTTGTACAGCTCCTCGAGCTTCCGGCTGCTCTGGACACACTTGGGGTTGGGCTGCGGGTTCGCCACAAGGCCGTGCATAAACTCATACTTCCCGGCGGCGCGCATCCCGGCCAGCACCACCCAGCGTTTGACGGGGTTCGCCGCCTGCAGCATATGGTGCACCGAGATCATCCCCTTCATCGCCGCCAGCGTCTCATCCACCGTGACGCCCTCATAAAAAGGCGCGACGACCTCCGCCCGCTGGCGGCTGGGCTTGATGTGGCTGGCCGTAAAGAACTTCATGGGGTCATAGCCGTCCTCCCGCAGCAAGGCGTTGTCGAACTCTGTCTCGATCTCACAGTGGCTCACGCCGCTCTCCCGGACATAAGCCTCCACATAGGGATGACAGGTGCTGTCCAGCGCAAAATGGCAGACGAAGCCCAGCGCGTAGGCCAGCGCAGCGTCCTTATCCGCCGCGTGTTCCACCACGGCCCGGGCGCGGGTGAAAAACACCTCGCCCTTTTCCTCGTGCATGGCATTCCCCAAACGGTTCACCGGGTTCGTCTGCAATGCCTTGTAATAAAACATCAGGTCAGGCCCGTGGAGGCCCATATCGTAGAGTTCCCGGTGCTGCTCCAGCGTCTGGCACAGCCCGTCCGGAAGCAGGGCCAGAACATCTGCGCCAAAGCGGCGGTGTGCGTAGGTAGAAGGCATGATACCGCCCCTTTTCGTTTATTTTTCGTAGCCCTGCGGCAGCTCGTTCTTCAGGCCGCGCTCCATCAGGGACTTGACGGCCTCCGCCGCGCTCATCCCCTTGTTGACGATGGCGTTGACGGTCTGGACGATGGGCATTTCCACCTGATACCGTTCGGCCAGCTCCAGCGCAGCGGGCAGGGCGTTCATGCCCTCCACCACCATGCCCACTTCCTTGACGGCGTGCTCCGGGGTCTCGCCCTTGCCGATAAGGATACCGGCGCGGTTGTTGCGGCTGTGCATACTGGTGGCCGTCACGATGAGGTCGCCGATGCCGGCCAGACCCGCAAAGGTGTGGATGTTGCAGCCCATCGCCACGCCCAGACGGGCGATCTCGGCGATGCCCCGGGTGATGAGGGCGGCGCGGGCGTTGTCGCCGTAGCCGAGGCCGGTGGAGATGCCGACGCCCAGCGCGATGACGTTCTTCATGGCGCCGCTCAGCTCCACGCCCTTGATGTCGTCATTGGTGTAGACGCGCATGACGTTGTTGGTAAAGACCTCCTGCACGAAGGCCGCGGCCTCGGCGTCCTTGCTGGCCGACACGATGGTGGTGGGCAGATCGATGGCCACCTCCTCTGCGTGGGTGGGGCCGGACAGGGCCACAAGGCGGATGTTCTTCGGGCCGCCCTCCCGGCCCAGCTCATCGGCAAGGATCTCCGTCATGGTATACAGCGTGTCCGGCTCGATGCCTTTGGCCACGTCCACGATGATCTGGCCGTCGGCCACATAGGGCCGGGCCTTTGCTGCCGTGGAGCGGACGAAGACCGACGGCACCGCGAACAGCAGGATGTCCTTGTCCTTGCAGACCTCCTCGATGCTCTTGGTGAACCGCAGCTCCTCCGGGATCTTCATCTGCGGCAGGTTGGGGTGGACGCGGGTCGTCGAAAGGTCATCGATCTCCTTCTCGATGGCCGACCAGACCAGCACATCGTTCCCGCTCACCGTCAGCATCCGTGCAAGGGCCATGCCCCAAGTTCCAGCGCCCAGAATACCAATACGTTTCATCACGTTTGTCCTCCGTATCCGCCGCGCTCCCATCTGCCGGGGCGTGCGGCCTGTTCTGCCCGTGCCACCGCACAGGTCTATTCGATTCTATTGTACCCGAAAGCCCCTGCCGCGTCAACTGTTCCGCCGTTGTGCACAAAGTTCATGCATCTTTTTCATTCATTTCATCCATACCATGCAATTTTTCGAAACCATTTGCGTTCCCCCGGGAATCATGCTATAGTATTCTGGTAGGATTTGTAGGATTTTCTGCTCAGGCCCTTGACTGAAAGTATGGTTTAAGGTGTATCATGAGCTTTCCTGCTGTTCCATCGGTTTATCGCATTTTTCAAAAAGTGCGATAAAAAGTCGAACTGCTCTATTTTTCATTTTGAAGAAGGACATCATCCATGCTGGAATCTTTGTTATCCAACCGCACCGTCAGCGTGCTCTGGGAGGCCCTGCCCCGCATCCTGTCGGCGGGCCTCACCATGACCATCCCCCTCACCCTCGTCTCGTTCACTCTGGCGATGGTGCTGGCCGTAGCCGTGGCTCTGGTGCAGTACGCCCGGGTGCCGGTGCTGAGTCAGCTGGCCCGGTTCTACATCTGGGTCATCCGGGGCACACCGCTTCTGGTGCAGCTCTTCATCATCTTCTATGGCCTGCCCAGCGTGGGCATCATGCTGGACGCCTTTCCGGCGGCGGTCATCGCCTTCGCCTTCAACGAGGGCGCTTACTGTGCCGAGACCATGCGCGGTGCACTGGAAAGCGTGCCGCAGGGCCAGCTGGAGGCCGGCTGCTGCGTGGGCATGAGCTGGTGGCAGATCATGCGCCGCATCGTGCTGCCGCAGGCCCTGCGCACCGCCGTGCCCGCCCTCTCCAACTCCCTCATCGGCATGATCAAGGACACCTCTCTGGCCTCCAACATCACCGTGGCGGAGCTGTTCATGGCCGGCCAGCGCGTCGCGGCCCGCACCTACATCTTCCTGCCCATCTACTGCGAGGTGGCGGTGGTGTATCTGCTGTTCTGTACCGTCATCACCAAGCTGCAGGGGCTGCTGGAGCGCCAGCTCAACGCCCACGGCTTCCAGTAAGAAAGGAGTGTGGCTGTTATGGCAATGTTAGAGATCCGCGGCGTCCGCAAATCCTTCCATACATATGCAAAGCCCGGCATCCGTCCCGGCATCTTTGGCCGTGCCCCGAAGCCGGTCAGCAGCCTTGACGTGCTGCGCGGCGTCGATCTGACGGTGGAAAAGGGCGACGTCGTCGCCATCCTCGGCCCCTCCGGCTCCGGCAAGACCACCCTGCTGCGCTGTCTCAACTTCCTCGAGACTGCCGACGCGGGCACCCTCACCTTCGACGGTGAGGCCTTCGACCTTGCCCGCGCCGACCGGGCCTCCATCGCACGGCTGCGTCGGAAGACGGCCTTCGTTTTCCAGAACTATAACCTCTTCCGCAACAAGACGGCCCTCCAGAACGTCACCGAGGGCCTCATCGTTGCCCGGAAAATGCCCAAAAACGAGGCCAACGCCATCGGCATGAAGATGCTGGAAAAGGTCGGCCTCGCCGACCGGGCCGACTACTACCCCCGCCAGCTCTCGGGCGGTCAGCAGCAGCGTGTGGCCATCGCCCGCGCCCTCGCCTCCGACCCCGAGATCATCTATTTCGACGAGCCGACCAGCGCCCTCGACCCCGAGCTGACCGGCGAGGTGCTGGCTGTCATGCGGCAGCTGGCACAGGAGGGGATGACCATGCTGGTCGTCACCCATGAGATGGGCTTTGCCCGCAACGTCTCCTCCCGCACCGTCTTCATGGAGAACGGCGTCGTGGTGGAGGAAGCCCCCTCGCAGGAGTTCTTCGCCCACCCCAAAGAGGCCCGGACCCGCGAGTTCCTGCAAAAGATCTCGCATACCGAAGCCTGAAGCCTCTCCCAAGCTTTTACCACAGAAAGGATTAATTATTATGAAACGCAGAACCTTTATCTCCCTGATGAGCGTCATGGCTGCCGCCGGTGCCCTCTCGCTGGCTGGCTGCTCTTCCAGCAAGTCCGCTTCCTCCGCCGCTGCCAACAAGCTGGAGGCCGTCCAGTCCAACGGCAAGCTGGTCGTCGCGCTGGAAGGCGCATGGCAGCCCTGGAGCTTCCACGATGAGAGCGACACCCTCGTCGGCTACGACGTCGAAGTCTCCCGTGCCATCGCCGAAAAGCTGGGCGTCGAGCCGGAGTATGTCGAGAGCGACTGGGACAGCCTCTTCGCCGGTCTGGACGCCGGCCGCTATGACCTCGTCTGCAACGGCGTCGAGGTCACGGAGGAGCGCGCCAAGACCTACGACTTCACCACCCCCTACGGCTACATCCACACCGCTCTCGCCGTCCGCAAGGACAACGAGGACATCAAGAGCTTTGAGGACCTCGCAGGCAAGACCACGGCCAACAGCCCTGCCTCCACCTATATGGAGCTGGCCGAGAGCTACGGCGCTACCGTGCAGGGCATCGACACGCTGGAGGAGACCATCCAGCTGCTGACTGCCGGCCGCATCGACGCCACCCTGAACGCCGACGTCTCCTTCTACGACTACCTGAATGTCCATCCGGACGCCAACTTCAAGCTGGTGGCCCAGACCGAGGAGGCCTCCCATGTCGCCATCCCCGTGCTCAAGAGTGACGACACCTCCTTCCTCGACGCCCTCAACAGCGCCATCGAAGCACTGCGTACCGACGGCACTCTCAAGGAGCTGAGCGAAAAGTACTTCGGCGAGGACATCTCTTCCGAGAACTGATCCCGGCCCACCGGAGGCACATTACGACCTGCGCAGCAGTCTCTCTTTATCCTGTGATCAGTGCCACCGCCACGTCGTTGACGTTTGTTCCGGTGGCCCCGGTGATGATCAGCCCCTCTGCCGCCTGTAAGGCGTGGTAGGCATCGTTATTTTTCAGAGTGTCGAACACGTTCCAGCCCTTTGCCGCCAGAGCGGCGGCGGTATCGCCGTCCACATAGCCGCCAGCGGCATCGGTGGGGCCGTCGGTGCCGTCGCTGCCCACCGAGAAGACCGCCGCGTCCAGCCCGGCAAGAGCCGGAGCCGCCGCAAGGGCGATCTCCTGATTGCGGCCGCCGAGACCCTTCCCGGTCAGGTGCACCACAGTCTCGCCGCCTGCGATAAAGGCCAGCTTCCGGCCCTGCCCCGCGTGGGTGCGGGCGATGGAGCCAAGGAAGCTGCCCGCCTCCCGGGCCTCGCAGCAGAGCCGGTCGGTGAGGACGACTGGCTCATAGCCCCGTGCCCGGCAGGCACTGGCCGCAGCTGCACACAGTTCCCGGACGCTGCCGGTGATCCGGGTCGTCACGTTGTCGAGCGCTTTCGGCGTTTCCTGTGCCAGAAGCTCTTTCGCCTGTTCCGACAGGTTCAGCCGATACTTTTCCGCAATGGCAAGCGCCTGCGCACAGGTGGAGGAGTCCGGCACCGCCGGGCCGCTGGCAATCATATCCAGCGGGTCGCCCAGAATATCACTGAGGACGATGCTGAATACATTTGCCGGAGCGCAGCGCTGTGCGAACCGCCCTCCCTTGACCCCGGAAAGCCGCTTGCGGATGGTGTTTATCTCCACGATGTCGGCCCCGCTGGCAAGGAGTTGACTGGTGATGTCCTGCAATTCCCCGCCGGGGAGCAGCGGCTTTTCAAACAACGCGCTGCCGCCGCCCGAGAGCAGAAACAGTACCGTGTCCTCTGCGGTCAGCCCCTGCACCAGCTCCAGCGCCTTTTCGGTGGCCGCAAAGCCGTTTTCGTCCGGGACGGGATGGCCTGCTTCATAACAGTCCACCCCGGAGATCTGGCCTTTGACGTGGCCATACTTGGTCACGACCACACCGCCGTCCACCCGGCCCAGTGCTTCCACGGCGGCGCGGGCCATCTGCCATCCGGCCTTGCCCGCCGCCACCAGCATCACCTTGCCGCCCTTGGGCTGAAAGGCTTTCAGTGCACGGCGGACAGCCTCGTCCGGCAGGACAGCACTCAGGCTGGCCCCGATGATGGCGTCGGCATCCCTTCGCAGCGTTTCGTTCATCCTCATGTCCTCCATTTTTGCGGGGCCCCGCTTCCGGCGCAGGCCCTTTTGCTCTGATTATAGCACGGATCTGCCGGTCTGTGGGGAATTTTTTGCTCCTTCACTTTGCTCCAGAGGACAGCGCCGCCAACTATCATATCGCGCTGGACAGCGGGGGCATCGGCATCGAAACGTGTGCCAAGATCATGGAAAGCCTTGTCTGAACGGTGCTTTCCGGGCCAATAATGTAAAATGCCGCCCACCTGCGTGACAACAGCGCAGGCGGGCGGCATTGTTTTTCCGGTCAGAGTTTATTTCAGCACTTTATTTCCGGTCACAGGGTCGGGGATGCCCAGCAGGGCCAGAATAATGGCCATCCGGATATAAACGCCGTTGTGGACTTGGTCGAAGTAGGCGGCACGAGGGTCGTTGTCCACGTCCAGCTTGATCTCGTCGATGCGGGGCAGCGGGTGCAGCACCGGCATATCCGATGGGGCCAGCTCCAAGAGCTTGGCGTTCAGGGAGTAGCAGCCTTTCAACCGGAGGTAGTCCTCTTCGTTGAAAAAGCGCTCCTGCTGGATGCGGGTCATATAGAGCACGTCCAGGTGCGGCAGCTCGGCTTCGAGGTCTGCCGTCTCCTTGTAGGTCTGATGGAGCGGCGTCAGGGTCTCGTCCTTGACGTACTGGGGGATGCACAGCTCCTCCGGCGAGATGAACACAAAGCGATTCCCCTCGAACTGGCTGAGGGCTGCGGTCAGGGAGTGGACCGTCCGGCCAAATTTGAGGTCGCCGCAGAAGCCCACCGTCAGGTGATCCAGCCGCCCTTTGCGCTGGCGGATGGTCATCAGGTCGATCATGGTCTGGGAGGGGTGGGCGTGCCCACCGTCGCCTGCATTGATGACGGGCACCCGTGCATACAGGGACGCCCGGAGCGGTGCGCCCTCTTTCGGGTGGCGCATGGCGATGACATCGGCATAATTGCTCACGACGCGGGCCGTATCTGCCACCGTCTCACCCTTGCTGGCACTGGACAGCTGTGCCCCGGCAAAGCCCAGCGTCTTGCCGCCCAGCCGCAGCATGGCCGACTCGAAGGAAAGCCGGGTGCGGGTGGACGGCTCGTAGAACAGCGTCGCCAGAATGCGCCCATCGCAGAGATGCGCATAGGGCGCGGGGTCTGCCTCCATCCGGTCTGCAAGGTCGAGAAGGGCCAGCTGTTCGTCCAGAGAAAAGCTGTTCGGCTCAATAAAGTGTCTCACAGCCATTCTCCTTTCAGCACAAACCTCTCGCGCTCCGCGCCCGTGGAGATGAACTGGATCGCATGGCCCAGCTGCTGTTCGAGGAATTCCACATAGCCCTTCGCTTCCTTGGGCAGGTCATCCCAGCTCTTGCAGCCGGAAATATCCCTGTTCCAGCCGGGCAGCATCGTGACCACCGGCTCCATCCGGTCGAGGTCGGACAGGGTATCGAAGCGGGGGACTTCCACACCATCCAGCTTGTAACCGGTGATGACCGGGATCTCCTTCATGCTGCTGAGGACATCCAGCTTGGTGAGGGCGATCTTATCCGCCCCCTGACAGGCCAGACCGTACCGGCTGGCCACGCAGTCGAAGGGGCCGACCCGGCGGGGACGGCCCGTGGCCGCACCGTATTCCCCGCCTGCCTTGCGCAGCTTCTCGTTCCAGTCCTCGCCCATGGCGTTCTCAGCGGCAAAAGGACCGGCACCTACGCAGGTGGAATACGCTTTCAGCACGCCCACCACATGGTCGAGGCGGCAGTTGGGGATGCCAGCCCCCAGCGGTGCGTAAGCTGCCAGCGTATTGGAGCTGGACGTAAACGGGAAGATGCCGTAATCAATGTCCCGCATAGCACCCAGCTGGGCTTCCAGCACGATGCGCTTGCCGCTGTCGTGAGCTTCCTGCAAAAAGGCCCCCACATCGCAGATGTACGGTGCAAACTGCTCCGCCTGTGCTCTGCACCAGCTCAGCAGCGCATCGTAGGACATCTTTTCCTGATGGTAGCAGCCCGCCAGCTCCATGTTCTTGGAGTCCAAAATCATGTGCAGACGGTTCTGGGTGCGCTCCTCGTCCAGATGGAGCAGGTCGCCCAAACGCAGGGTCTTTTTGCGGTATTTGTCGCTATAAGCGTAGGCAATGCCGCGCCGGGTGGAGCCGAAGGCACTGCCCTTTTGGGCAAGGCGGTCTTCTTCCAGCCCGTCCTGCACCTTATGCCACGGCATGGAGATGGTAGCTTTGTCGGAGAGCTTCAGGTTCTTAGGGCTGATCTCCACCCCGCGGGCCTCGATGGCCTGCATCTCGCCTGCAAGATGGTCAAGGTCGATGACCATTCCCGTGCCCAGCACACAGGTGACGTCCGGGTGCAGGATGCCGGAGGGCAGCAGGTTCAGGATAAACTTTCCCTTTTCGGTCACGACGGTATGGCCTGCGTTGTTGCCGCCCTGATAGCGGGCGACCACATCGGCGTTTTCGGCCAGCAGGTCGATGACGCGGCCCTTGCCCTCATCGCCCCAGTTGATTCCAGTAACAGCAGTCAGCATAAACTTCAATTTCCTTCTTTTCACATTTTGCGATGGCCTGCGGCAAAGGCTGTTGCGCCGCCGCAGAACCTCATCCTTCGATTTTCCTCTTGCAATTTCCAGTCGCAATTGCTATTATACGAGCAGAGAAAGAATGTGTAAAAAGTATCCTGTGTATGGCAGCGATGTAATTTTTATATGAAAGGCGGAAAAGCATCATGTATGTGGACTGGGAATATTATAAGATCTTCTATTATGTGGCGAAGTATCAGAACTTTACCAAGGCGGCGCGGGTGCTGGGCAACAACCAGCCCAATATCACCCACTCGATGAACCGGCTGGAAAGCCAGCTGAACTGTGTGCTCTTCATCCGCTCCAACCGGGGCGTCACCCTGACACCGGAGGGCGAGATGCTCTATTCCCGCATTGCGTCGGCGGCGGTGCAGATCCAGGACGCCGAGGAGGAGCTGAGTGCCAGCGCCACGCTGGAGCACGGCGCGATCAGCATCAGCGCAACGGAAACGGCGCTGAACATCTATCTGTCCGAAAAACTGCGGGCCTTCCACACCGAATATCCCGGCATCCGGCTGCGCATCTCCAACCACTCCACCCCGCAGGCCGTGCAGGCCGTGAAGAACGGCGAGGTGGACTTTGCCGTTATCTCGACCCCCGCAGAGCTTGAGACGGGGCTGAAAATGGTGGATTTGATGCCCTTTTACGAGGTTCTGGTGGGCGGCAGGACCTTCACCGCACTGGCAAGCCAGAACCTGACCCTGAAAGAACTGGTCAACTACCCCCTCATCTCCCTCAGCGACGAGAGCATGACCCGCAGCTTCTACCGGCAGTTCTTCCTTGACCACGATGCCGTCCTCCGGCCCGACACCGAGGCCGCCACCACCGACCAGATGCTGACCCTTGTTAAAAGCGAGCTGGGCCTTGCTTTCGTGCCGGAACCGATGGCAAAAGCTGCGCTGGAACGCGGCGAGCTCGTCCAGCTGCACCTGCAGGAGATCATCCCCCAGCGCAGCATCTGCCTCGTCTACGACCACCACCGCCCGCTGAACACAGCAGCCCGGAAGTTCCAGCAGCTGCTGACCGAGCGGACCGCCCCGTCCAGAACGCAGAAATAACGCAAAAGACCAGAGCTGCAAAGCCTTTTCGGCCGAGCAGCTCTGGTCTTTTTGTCCGGGCTTATCCAGCCCCTCTGCTATAATTCGATCTTCTGTGCCGCCTTGGCGATGGCACCCAGCAGAGCCACCAGCTTGCTTTCGTCCATCCGCCCGCTGTTGTTGGTGAATGCGTAGAAGCAGCCCTGCACGCAGAACGAAAGCAGGATGCCCCGGTTCAGGTCGGCCGCAAAGGTCGGGTCTGCCTCCTCGAACCGCTGGCGCAGGCCCTTTTCGATGCTGTTGGCGAAGATGCCCTGCCGGTTGCCTGAAAACAGGATATTCACGGCCCGCTGGTTCTGCACGAAGGCCTGAAACAGCTCCCTTGTCAGTGCATCGGTCTGGTGCAGTGCCTCATCGTCATGGGTGTGGGGCACGCTGGCGAGGATCGACTCGACGAGCTTGTTTTCCAGTGCGTTCGCCAGCGCATAGATGTCCTCATAGTGGGCATAGAACGTCGATTTGTTGATGCAGGCCAGCGCACACAGGTCCTTTATTTTGATCCGCTCCAGAGGGTTCTTCTCCCGCAGCTCCATGAATGCCTGTTCGATGGCCCGGTCAGTGCGCGCGATACGGATGTCCACAAAATCCACCTCTTCCGTGTTTTAGTTGAGTATCCAACGGTTTTCGTCTTTCGTCGATGGACAAGCCCCCGTGGATTTTTTACAATGAAAGCAGTCCCTTATTCCTCTTTTTTATAGAGCAGCCCCTTGGCGTCCAGTGCCGCTTCGATGCGGCGGAATGCCTCCTCCGTGGGGCAGCTCAGGGTGTGCAGGTGCACACCTCCGGTCATCCGGCTCAGCAGGCATTCGGGCGTATCCGCCGCCTGCTGGATAAAATGGTCCACATCGTACCGGCTGGCGAGGTTGAGATTGCCGCGCAGCTCGCCGTAAAGCGGGTTCTCCACGGCCACATCCACCACGACGCCGCCCTGATCCACCACCGTATACAGCTCTTCCCGCATCTGGTCGGCGGTGCTGTGGACACAGGCGAGGATGCCCGTACAGCCCCGTGCAGCAGGGTGGAGCTGATAGCCTCGGGGCGTGGCGTCGATCTGGGTGCCTGCGGCCCGCAGCAGGGCCACATCGCCCACCACGATCTGCCGGGACACTCCCAGCGCACCGGCCAGCACGCTGGCGCTCAGAGGGGCGCTGGCCTCCGTCAGCCGCTCTAAAATCGCTTTTCTGCGCTGCGCAGCATTCATCTTCCGCGTTCCTCCTTTTTACACCAGCTGCAGCAGGGTGGCATAGTTGGAGGGCAGCTGGACCTTCAGCTTCCCCCACTCCACCTGCGTCAGGATGGGCTGGCTGCCCACGCAGCCGGCCAGCAGGTCTTTCACGCCCGCAGCCTCCACCGGCAGCTGGAGCTCCATCGACACCGGGCTGTCGCCGTTGTTGTAGACGGCCACGACGGCCTTGCCGTCCAGCACCCGGGCGTAGGCGTAGCTCTGGGTGGTTAGGGTCAGTTCCTTGACCTCGCCCCAGCTCAGCGCAGGGCACTCGGCCTTCAGCCTGCCCAGTGCAGCGTAGACGCTGGTGACAGGATTCGTCTTTTCGGCGTCGGCATAGTCGGCCAGCTCGAGACAGGGGCGGAGCGGCCAGTCGCTGCCCCACTCTTTTTTGCCCTCGATCCCAAATTCTGAGCCGTAATAGATGGACGGAATGCCCCAAAGCGTATATACTAGAAGAGCAATATGCCGGATGTGGTCGCGGTTGCGCAGCTTGTTGGGCAGACGCTCCACATCGTGGTTGTCCGAGAAGTTGTAGAGCCGGGTGTCATGGCAGAGGCCCTGCAGCCGCCGCATGGTGTGGGCGATCTCAAAATAGTTGTGGTCGTTGTGGCCGCTCCACAGGCCCTTGTGCAGCTCGTAGTTGGTGACGGAGTGGAGCATCTCGGGGTTGGCCCAGCGGCTGTAGTCCCCGTGGATGACCTCGCCCATCAGCCAGAACTCCGGCTTCACTTCGTTGGCAAGGCGGCGCAGTCCCTTCATGAAGTCAAAGTCCAGCACGTCGGCAGCGTCCAGACGGATGCCGTCGATGTCGAACTCCTCCACCCAGAAGCGGACGGTATCGAAGTGGTAGTCCTGCACCTCGGGGTTGCGCTGGTTCAGCTTGACCAGCAGGTTGAAGCCGCCCCAGTTGCCGTAGGAGAAGCCGTCGTTGTACTCGTTGTTGCCCCAGAAATTCACATCGCAGAACCAGTCCTTATAGCGGGCGTTCTCGCGGTGCTCCTTCAGCTCCCGGAAGGCGAAGAAATCGCGGCCCACATGGTTGAACACGCCGTCCACGATGACCCGCTGGCCCCGCGCATGGCAGTCGGCGACGAATTTTTTGAACTCCTCATTGGTGCCCAGCCGCCGGTCCACCTGCCGGTAGTCGATGGTGTCATAGCCGTGGGAGCCGCTCTCGAACAGCGGGCCGATATAGATCGCCGTACAGCCAAGCTCCGCCGCGTGCTCTGCCCACGCATCCAGCTTCTTGAATGCCCCGGGGACAGGCTGCCCGTCATTTTCATGCGCGCAGCCGCACAGTCCCAGAGGATAGATGTGATAGAATACCGCATTGTCATACCAAGCCATTGTCTGTACCGCTCCTGTTTTCAAAAGTTCTGCCGGGCTTCTCGAAGCCCCGGTGTTGTATTCAGTATAGCACATTTTCCGACAAAAGTGTGGAAATAGTGTTGTATATTTCTCACATTATTCCCTCCCGAACCGGTACTCTCTGTAAAAATTGCGATAAAAGGAGTCTTTCGTATGAATCTTCCCTCTATCCCCCGTTCCTTCTTCAGCGGCGACTGCTTCGACGCCTACCACGTCCTCGGTGCGCACCCTTGGCAGGGCGATCGCGGCGAAGAGGGCTGGCGCTTTGCCGTCTGGGCACCCGGCGCGACCGCCGTGGAGGTCTGCGGCGGCTTTGACGGCTGGGGTGACGGCGTCTCTCTCCAGAAGGCCGACACCGGCGTATGGAGCGGCTTTGTGGCCGGGCTGTGCGAGGGCGACCTCTACAAATACCGCATCCACGGCGCCGACGGCAGCGTCGTTATGCGGGCCGACCCCTACGCCTTTGCCTCCGAAGTCCGCCCCGCCAACGCCAGCCGCCTGACCAGGCTGGATTTCGCCTTTGACGACAGCGCGTGGATGGAGCGGCGGGACAAGTGCCGCAACCTGCCCATGAACATCTACGAGCTGCACGTCGGCAGCTGGAAGCATAAGCCCGGCTCCACCCGGCCCGACGGCTCGGACGGCTGGTACGACTACGAAGAGCTGACCCGGGAGCTGATCCCGTGGCTGTTGGAGCACCACTTCACCCATGTGGAGCTGCTGCCGCTGGCCGAGCACCCCTTCGACGGCAGCTGGGGCTACCAGACCACCGGCTACTTCGCCGTCACCAGCCGGTACGGCACCCCGGCCCAGTTCGCCGCCTTCGTCAACGCCTGCCACCGGATGGGCATCGGCGTCATCATGGATTTCGTCCCCGTCCACTTTGCCGCCAACGCCGACGCGCTGGCCAACTTCGACGGCACCCACCTCTATGAGTACGACAGCGATGTGGGCCACAGCGAGTGGGGCACCTGCAATTTCAACTACTACCGCCGGGAGGTGTGCAGCTTCCTCAGCAGCGCCGCCGCCCTCTGGATGGAGGTCTACCATTGCGACGGCATCCGGATGGACGCCATCTCCCGCGCCCTCTACTGGCAGGGCGACCCCGCCCGTGGCGTCAACGAGGGCGCAGTCACCTTCCTGCGGAACCTCAACCACGGCCTGAACGAGCGCTGGCCCACCGGCATCTACATGGCTGAGGACTCCACCAACTTCCTCAAGGTAACGGCCCCCACCCGCTACGACGGCATCGGCTTCGACTACAAGTGGGACATGGGCTGGATGCACGACACGCTGGATTACTTTGCCACCCCCTTCGGCGAGCGGCCCAATGCATACGGAAAGATCATCTTCAGTATGCACTATTTCTACAATGAGCTGTACCTGCTGGCCCTGAGCCACGACGAAGTCGTCCACGGCAAAAAGACCATCATCGACAAGCTCTGGGGCACCTACGAGGAAAAATGCGCCCAGCTGCGCACCCTCTATTTTTATATGTATGCTCACCCGGGCAAAAAGCTCAACTTCATGGGCAACGAGATCGCCCATTTCCGGGAGTGGGACGAAAAGCGGGAGCTGGACTGGGGCCTGCTCCAGTATCCCTTCCACGACGCTTTCCAGAAGTATTTCGCCGCCCTCAGCCGCCTCTACGCCACCCAGCCTGCCCTCTATGCGGGCGAATATGACCCCCGGTGCTTTGAGTGGGTCGCCAGCGAGAGCCGGGACGAGGGCGTGTATGCATGGCTGCGCAAGGGCGCAGGCCAGACCATCCTCTGCGTCATGAACACCCAGAACACCGCCCACAAGAAGTTCCCCCTCTACCTGCGCTTCCCCGCCGGGGCAGAAGAGCTGCTGAACACCGAAGCCCCCTGCTGGGGCGGTGCGGACAAGTCGAAGCCCAAGGCGCTCCACACCACCGACGGCGGCGTCTATGGCCGGGACTACACCCTCACGGTGAACCTGCCTGCCATGGGCAGCCGGATGTTCCGGCTCACCCCCGAAGCGCCCCGCCCCGAGGCCGCACAGGCCAGTGCACGGCGGGCCGCTGCCGCACGCCGCAAGGCCGCACGCACCCAGAACGCCAAGGCTGACGCCGCAGCGCACAACTCCAAAAAGTAATATTTGGTAAAGAATATCCCGTCTGCTGAGAATGCGGCGGGATATTCTGCGTTTCAGCGCCCCCTGTGGCTGGACAAGCCTTGACGCAGCCATTATACTGTTAGATGGAAAGTTGTGTGCTTCACCCTTTTTACAAGCTGAACGAAAGGAACCGTCCTTCTATGCCATCTGCTGCTCTTCGTCGGCTCTCGCCCCTGCAATGGGCAGGGCTGGACCTCGGCCTCTGTGCCGTGGCGCTCCTCCTTTTGGGGGTCGGTGTCCCGGCCAGCCCGTTCTTTTTTCCGCTGCTCAGTCTCTGGGCCTGTCTCGTCCTCTTCGTGCTGGCGGTCTGCGTCCTCCGCACGGCGGGCGTCGAGCTGGGTTTCTTCCACTGGGCCGTCGTCTTCGGCATCTGGGCCGTGGCCGTCGTCTATTTCTACTGGACGTTATCGAGCCGGAGCTTTATCTACGTCTGGGACTACGCCAACTACCTGCTCAAGCAATATGACGCCGAAGCCGCTTTTGCCCAGAGCACCGGTGGGGGCCTCCGTTATCTCTTCGGCTCGATGGCCGACGATTACACCAACTTCATCACCCTCTTCACCGAGTTTCCCTTCTGCCTGACCGACCACACCGGCGACGCCTACTCCTTCAGTCAGGTGTTCTGCATCCTGCCGACCCTGCTGGTGCTTCTGGCTGGCCTCGTGGTGAAGGTCGGCCAGCTCCTGAACGTGAAGAACCGGATGTATTACTTTCTCTTCGGCATGACCCTGACGGCGGCTTATCCCTTCCTGCGGATGAGCGCCGTGCTGGCACAGCCGGACTGGTTCGGCCTCATCTTCGCCTTCGCCATCCTGCTGCTGACGCTGGACTTCCGTTTTGACACCCTCGAACCGGCCCGGTTCGGCCTTATCTTCCTCGCCACTGCCGCCATCATCCTCGCCCGTCGGTGGTTCCTCTACTTCGTGGTGGGCTACTATTTCGCCTATGTGCTGCTGCTCGTCGCAGGCTGTGTGCGGCTGGCAAAGGGCGGTGCGGTCTCCGCCGCCCTCCGCCGGGGGAAGAACCTCATCCTCTTCGGCCTTGCGTCCGTCGCCGCCATGGTCATCCTGCTCTGGCCCATGGTATCCCACATCCTCACCTATAACTACGCGGGCCGCTATTCCTACTATAACGGCGGCGGTCTGGCCCTCGAGGCATTCTACCACCTCGGACGGCTCGGCCTGCTCAATCTCATCCTTATCGCGCTGGGCCTCGTCTTTGCAGCAAAGCGAAAGCTGCCCGCTCTGCCCTGTCTGGCAGGGTGCGAGCTGGTCGTGAGCCTGCTGCTCTTCACCCGGGTCCAGAACACCGGCTCCCATCAGTTCCTGCTCTTCCTGCCGGGGTATTTTCTCCTCTTCCTGCTGGGTGCAGCCGCACTGGCCGAGGGCATCCAGCGCCATCGCACCCTCAAACTGGGCTTCTGGGCCTTCGTGCTGATGCTGTCCATGTCGGTGCGCTGCTCACCCCTGACCACGCTGGCCATGCCGGGCTTCGTCATCGAGCACTTTCCCATCCAGATCCCCGCCACCCGGTATTTCATCTCGCTGGACAAGCTCATCTACGACCGGAAGGACATCGGCCAGATCCAGGCCATCGCCGACTGGATCGACGCCCACTGCAATGTGGGCGAGATCAGCTACATGATCCCCCACGATATGCTCTACAACCCCGACCACTTCAAAAACTGCCGCCTGCCGGAGGCTTCCATCAACGACAAGCTGGCCTTCGGCTTCTCAGTGCCCGGCACCCACAACTTCCCCATGCAGTTCTTCGAGGCGAAGTACGTCATCACCTGCGACCCCTTCCCCCAGACCTATGCGGGCAGCGGGGAGATGTCCATCAAGCTCAACGAACGCTTCCTCGCCGCAAAGGACGACGCCTTCACCTTTGAGCAGAGCTTCGACATGGGCAACGGCACCACCTTCACCATCTGGCGGCGCACCGCCGCCCCCACCCGCGCAGAGGTGGAGTATTACCTGAGCGCCTTTGCCGCAGAGGATGCCCAGTATCCCGAGATGTTCTCGCAGGTGGCCGAAGCGTGGCTCACCGCCCACGGGCTGTGACCTTGCCCTTTTTACTGAAAACGTGTATAATTCAACGTATTGTTATAAGACTCGCAGCGCCGCACACCGGGCTGCTTACGTCATAAGGAGTATGCCGCTATGGAACAGAAGAAAAAGAATCTGCCCGAAGTAAAGCTGGGCCAGTACAAGGGCCTCGCCGTCACCCGCCACGTCCGCCCTGTCACCGACAAGACCGTGGACATCGAGGTGCTGCATCAGACCCGGATGCACGCCGTCTACCACCCCACCACCGCCCCGGCCAAGCGCGGCTTCCGCGCCCTGCTGGATTTTGTCGGCTACATGGACGGCAAGGAGATCCCCGACAGCCGGATGGAGAATGTCATGGTGGTGCTGGGCGACGGCAAGCTGATGCCCGCCGCCGAGCAGGCCATCTACGGCCACTGTGCCGGTGAGGTGTTCCGCTTCGACTTCACCTACCCGCAGGATTTCCGCCTGCCCGAGCTGTCCGGCAAAACCGCGCAGTTCGAGATCAACCTCCGCTCTCTGGCCGAGAAGGTCACTCCCGCCCCCGATGAGGCCTTTGCCAAGAGTCTGGGCTTCGGCTCCCTCGACGCGCTGAAGGCCGACCTCCGCGCCAAGAAGCAGAAGATTCACGAGGAGGGCGCCGACCGCGCCGCCGGAAAGCTGCTGCTGGACATGGCCGGTGCCAACATGACCGTAGACCTGCCCGCCGAGATCCTCGACCGCACGGCCCGGAACGAGATGAAGCTGCTGACCGAGCGCCTCTCCCGCAGCGGCATCACCCTCGAGCAGCACTGCAAGAACAGCCACACCACCCCGGAAGCCCTCGAGAAGGACTACCGTGCACAGGCCGAGAGCCGCATCCGCTTCGTGCTGGCAGCCCGGGCCATCGCCGAGGCCGAGGGCATCGTCGTCCACCCCGAGGAGGTCAACGCGGAGTACCGCCGCCTCTCCCAGCTGCAGGATACCCCCGAAGCCGAGATCCGCAAGGCACTGGCCGAGGACGCTGTGGCCGCTGCGCTGGCCGCAAAGAAGGTGCAGCGCTTCCTGCTGGATAACGCTCAGGTCACCACCGTGACCGATGCCCCCGAAAAGGAGTGATACCGCTATGGGTCTGTTTACCCGCTATGCCATGGATGCCCTGATGAAGACCTCCCATCCCGAGGTCGTCCGCCGTCAGTGCTGGAACCTCCACCCCCACCGCACCCCCTGCACCGACTGCAAGGACATCTGCCCCTACGGCGACGCCATCTTCACCCGCCCCAACCTCGTCAAGGACTGGGACCCCTGCACCGACTGCGGCCTCTGCGTCTCGGTCTGCCGCTCGGGCTGCATCGTTCCCTCGCCCGAACAGGTGCAGCGGGACACCTCGCTGGCCGACACCGACAATGACACCCTCTGGCTGGGCTGCGAGAAGAGCAGCCGGAAGAATACCGCCGTCCGCGCCTGCGTGGCCGCCTTCTCGTGGGAGACGCTGGCCTATCTCGCCCTGAACAAGAAGCTCGTGCTGGACCTGACCCCCTGCGGCGAGTGCGAGAACGACGCCTGCGCTGCCCAGCTGCGCAAGGAGCTGACCCGCCTCGTGGAGTTCCTCGGCCCCCAGCTCTTCGAGAGCCGGGTCACGCTGGCCTACCAGCAGGAGGACGCCCCCTACCATGTGCAGGAGCTGAGCCGCCGGGAGATGTTCTCCCACATGACCGAAGGCTCCCGCGCCGGCACCAAGAAGCTGCTGCAGATGCTGCCCGGCCTGCGCAGCGAGGAGGACAGCGCCGCCGACTTCCGCCTCATGCTCCACCAGCGGACCAAGCAGCTCAAGGCTGCCTCCGAGACGCCGCTGCGCTACGGCTGGTATCTGCCCAATTTCACCCAGAAGTGCTTCGGCTGCGGCAAGTGCGAAAAGGCCTGCCGCTCCGGCGCGCTCAAGCTGGAGGACCTGCCCGACGGGCAGACCCGCGTGGTCGTCACGCCGTGGAAGTGCAGCGAGTGCGGCGTCTGTGTCGCAGCCTGCTCGAACAGCGGCATCGACGGCATGAAGCTGCGCCAGCTGACCACCCTCGGCCCGGTGAGCGTCTACAAATGCAGCAAGACTCTCTGTGCCGACTGCGGCAAGCCCATCGCGCCGAACAGCACCGAGGGCATCTGCTCGGTCTGCCGCATCAAGCGCCGCACCAAGCAGCGTCAGGAGGAGGCCGCTGCCCGCGCCAAAGAGCGGATCGCCGAGCGGGAGGCCCGCAAGGCTGCGGAAGAAGCCGCCAAAGCCGCTGCCGCAGAGCTGGCCGCGGAGAATGCAGCTGCCGCAGAAGCCGCTGCCCCGGCCGTCGCAGCGCCTGCCGCCGTTGCGGAGACAACTGTTGCCGCACCAGAAACAGCCACTCTTGCCAAAAAGGATTGACGCGGCCGCAAATCAATGCTATACTCAGTCTTGACCACTTATTTGATGGCCGGGACTGTTACAAAGGAGTAACGGATGGTTTTCCGTTGCTCTTTTTTCATAAAAACAGCCCAACTGTCCGCTGACGGGAAACAGCGGGCACCGCGCAACGCGAATGCTGTCCCTGTACAGCAACAACAAGAAAAGAGGGAATTTATGATGAACACTTCCATCTCCCGCCGTCAGTTCCTGAAGGCCAGCGGTCTGGCAGCCGCCGGTGCCTGCGCAGCCGGCCTGCTGACCGGCTGCGGCGGCTCTTCTTCCGGCAGCGCCTCCGGCGCATCCTCCTCCGGCTCCGGCTCCAGCTACACCATCCTGTACGACAGCCAGCCTGCCACCCTGAACTATCTGACCACCGGCACCGACCTTGAGATGGTCGTCGGCGCAAACTGCGTGGACACTCTGGTCGAGTACGACAACAAGGGCGTCATGCGCGAGGGTCTGGCCACCAGCTGGGACTGGGATGCCGACACCCTGACTTGGACGTTCCATCTCCGGGATGAGAACTGGGTGGACTGCAACGGCGAGGTCGTCGCCCCCGTCACGGCGCAGGACTTCGTGGACGCCCTGAAGTACGTCCTGACCCCGGACTACGCCGCCTCCAACGTGGGCCTCGTCACCGGCTACATCGCAGGCGCTGACGACTACTACAGCTACCACGTCTACCTGAACAACGCCAACACCGGCGTCGTGGACGAGGACGGCACCACCTACACCGTGGATGCCGACGGCGTCGTCACCGTCGCCGCCCCCGATGCAGACCCCGCCACCTACGCACCCGTGGACTTCGAATCCGTAGGCGTCACCGCTGTGGACGAGCACACCCTGACCTACACCCTGACCTACGATTTCCCGGGCTTCCTGAGCCTGCTGTGCTACCTGCCCTATGAGCCGGCCTACGGCCCGCTGCTGGAGGAGACCGGCGACCAGTTCGCCACCAGCGCAGAGACCACCTACAGCTGCGGCGCATTCTATCTGGCCGCCTACGAGTCTCTGGAGACCTGGGTCATGAAGAAGAACCCCGAGAACTACGACGCCGCCAACGTCTTCATCGACACCATCAGCCGCATCTACAACGCCGAGGCCAGCGTCAACGGCCCCGAGATGATCAAGCGCGGCGAGATCGATGAGGCCACCATCGGCTCCGACATCCTCGACAGCTGGCTGGCCGACGACACCACCAAGGATATGGTGTCCATGGACCGCCCCAACACCAACTACACCTACTTCTATATGTTCAACTTCATGCCCTTCTCCCACGAGTTCTCCAACTGGAGCGTGGAGGGCATGGACGCCGAGTATGAGCCGGAGAACTGGGCCAAGGCCATCAACAACACCAACTTCCGCAAGGCCTTCCTCTACGGCATCAACAACTCCGTCACGCTGGCCGTCAAGGCACCCGAGGGCTACGACAACTACAAGCTGAACACCATCACGCCCCCCAGCTTCTGCGCCAACGCTGACGGCGTGGACTACCTGAAGTGCGGCGACCTCGCCAACATCACCGAGTTCTTCGACGAGGCCAAGGCCAAGGAGTACCGCGACGCCGCTATCCCCGAACTGACCGCCGCAGGCGTCACCTTCCCCATCAAGGTCCAGCTGCCCTACAACCCCTCCTCCACCGACTGGGACAAGCAGTGTCAGGTGCTCAAGCAGCAGCTCGAGGGTGTGCTGAACGACGGCTTTGACTTCATCAATATCGTCATCACCGCCGGCCCCTCCGACAGCTTCCTGTCCAGCGTCCGCCGCAACGGCAAGTTCGCTTTCCTGCTGTGCAACTGGGGCGCAGACTACTCCGACCCCCAGACCGAGACCGACCCCTTCTATCAGGCCGAGGGCGCACGCGGCAGCCGCTACGCCTTCCTGCGCACCGGCGTCGAGGACGGCTTCATCACCGGCGACACCGCTGACGCCGTCATGAACTACATGAAAGCCATCGAAGCCGCTGTGGAGATCACCGATGACATCAACGCCCGCTACGATGCCTTCGCCAACGCCGAGGCTTCCCTCATCAACAACGCCCTCGTCGTCCCCATGGGCATGAGCGTCCCGGCCTACATCGCCACCCGCCTGAACTACTGGGAGGGCCAGTATGCTTCCACCGGCTTCTCCAACAAGCGCCTGAAGGGCATCCATGTCCTCGACCACTATGTCTCCATGAGCGAGTACGAGGCCAACCGCGACGCCCGCTAAGCTTTTCTGACCGTTCTGCCGCCCTCCGTTTTCCCCCGGGAAAGCGGAGGGCTTTTTATTTCTGAAGGCTCTCAGATGAATTTTTAGAGCAAACTTTGCCAAATCACTTTCCAAAAGTAGTTTTTTGTTGTATTCTATTCCTATCCGACATTCATTAAATAAAAGAGAGGGGTGCGCACAGATATGCTCAAATATCTGGCGAAACGCATCGGGCGCTCGATCCTGACCCTGTTTGTCATCGTCACGCTCGTATTCTGCCTTTTGCGGCTGATGCCGGTGGAAGGCTATTTTGCAAACTACGAAAAAATGACCGAGGCCCAGATTCAGGCCGGCCTGCAGTCGATGGGCCTGCTGGACCCGCTGCCGGTGCAGGTCGGCCGCTTCTGGGTGAATGCCCTCCACGGCGACCTCGGCGTGAGCCACATCTATAAGGTCAACGCCTCCGTCACCAGCATCCTTGCCAAGAAGCTGCCCATCTCCATCCAGATGGGCGTCTTTGCCATGCTGCTGAGTCTCGTCATCGGCATCCCGATGGGCCTGTTCATGGGCCGGTTCAAGAGCCGCTGGCCCGACAAACTGGGCACGGCCATCATCGTGCTCATTCAGGCCGTGCCTGCGGCGGTGTATTACCTCTACATCCAGATGTACGGCACTACCGCGCTGGGCGTGGGCCTGCTCTTCGACGCCTCCAACTGGAAGTACTGGGTGCTGCCCGTCTGCTCCATGAGCCTCGGCAATGTGGCGTTCTACGCCATGTGGCTGCGCCGGTACATGGTGGACGAGAGCAACAAGGATTACGTCCGCCTCGCCCGGGCCAAGGGCGTCAGCGAGAACAACATCGCCCTCCGCCACATCTTCCGCAACGCGATGGTCCCGCTGGTGCAGTACATTCCCTCCGCCTTCCTCAACACGGTAGTCGGCTCCATCTACATCGAGAGCCTCTACAGCATCCCCGGCATGGGCGGTCTGCTGGTCACCTGCGTCCAGCGCCACGACAACACGATGGTGCAGGGCATCGTCCTGCTCTACGCCTGCGTGGGCATCATCGGCCTCATTCTGGGCGACCTGCTCATGGTGCTCATCGATCCCCGCATCAGCTTTGGCAAGAAAGAAGGTGGCCGATAATGCTTTTCCGTATGAAAGATGAAAAAGCGCACCAGCTGGAAGCACAGCTGGACAAACTGCAGGCGGACGGCCCCGCCGCATGGGCAGAGCTGCCCGAAGAAGAGCTGTTCACCCCCGCCGGGTTCAGCGAGGAGCGGGCCGAGGCCACCTCCTACTCCAATTACAGCTACTGGGGCAGCACCTTCCGTGCATTCTTCAAGAACCGCATCGCGGTCATCCTCCTCGCCGCCCTCATCGCCGTGGTGGCCTTCGCATTCCTCCAGCCCTATCTGCCCGGGCAGGCAGACCCCAACTTCTGCGCTGTGGACCCCCTCACCGGCGTCCAGTACCGCAACATTGCCCCCGGTGAGGATGGCTTCATCTGGGGTTCCAACGCCATCGGACAGGACCTGTGGGCACGCATCTGGGCCGGCGCACGCACCAGCCTGACCATCGCCTTCTTCGTGGCCCTCATCGAGGCCGTCGTGGGCATCACGGTGGGCGTGCTCTGGGGCTATGTCCGCCAGCTGGACTTCTTCTTCACCGAGCTGTACAACATCTGTGACAATGTGCCCTCCACCATCATCCTCATCCTGATCTCTTACGTCGCCAGCCCCAGCGTCAAGACCCTCATCCTCGGTATGTCCATCACAGGCTGGATCGCCATGGCGCGCTTCATCCGCAACCAGATCCTCATCATCCGCGACCGCGACTACAACGTGGCATCCCGCTGCATCGGCACCCCCACCGCCCGCATCGTGCTGCGCAACCTGCTGCCCTACCTCGTGTCGGTCATTATGCTGCGGATGGCCCTGACCATCCCCGCCGCCATCGGCAGTGAGGTGTTCATCACCTATATCGGCCTCGGGCTCTCGGTGGAGACTCCCTCGCTGGGCAACCTCATCAACGATGGCCGCAAGGTCATGATGCAGGCCGGACTGCGCTATCAGCTGCTCTACCCCACCATCATCCTCAGCTTCGTCACCATCGCGTTCTATCTCATCGGCAACGCCTTCTCCGACGCAGCCGACCCGAAGAACCATCTGCAGTAAGGAGGCACAGGGATGAAAAAGAACGAACTGATCCTCTCGGTGCGGGATCTCAACATCAAATTCAATCTGCGTGGAAAGATCCTCCACGCCATCCGCGGCATCGACCTCGACGTCTACCACGGCGAGGTCCTCGCCATCGTGGGCGAGTCCGGCTCGGGCAAGAGCGTGTTCACCAAGTCCTTCATGGGCCTGCTGGACTCCAACGGCTCCATCACCTCGGGCACCATCGACTACTTCGGGGCCGACGACCACCAGCCCATCCGCCTCTCCGCGCTGAAAAAGGAGAAGGACTGGCTGAAGGTCCGGGGCCATGAGATCGCCATGATCATGCAGGACCCCATGACCAGCCTGAACCCCCTGAAGACCATCGGCGACCAGATCATGGAAGCCGTGGAGCTGCATCAGGGCCTCAAAGGCGCTGCGGCCAAGGAGAAGACGCTGGAATACCTGCGGGATGTCGGCATCGCCGACCCGGAGGTCCGCTTCAAGCAGTATCCCCACGAGTTTTCGGGCGGTATGCGCCAGCGCGTCGTCATCGCCATCGCCGTGGCCTGCAACCCCCAGATTTTGATCTGCGACGAGCCGACGACGGCTCTGGACGTGACCATTCAGGCCCAGATCCTCGAGCTGCTGAAGGAGATGCGGGTCAAGTACAATCTGACCATCATCCTCATCACCCACGACCTCGGCGTCGTGGCCAACATCGCCGACCGGGTGGCCGTCATGTATGCAGGCGACATCGTGGAGATCGGCACCTCCGACGAGATCTACTACGACCCCCGCCACCCCTATACATGGGCGCTGCTGTCCAGTATGCCCCAGATGGGCGTGAAGGGCGAAGACCTGTTCAACATTCAGGGCACGCCCCCGAACCTCTTTACGGAGATCCGCGGCGACGCCTTCGCGCCCCGCAACCCGCTGGCCCTGAAGATCGACTTCGTCAAGCGTCCCCCCTACTTCGACGTCAGCGCGACCCACCGGGCCAAGACGTGGCTGCTCGACCCCCGCGCACCCAAGATAGAGCCGCCCGCCGCTGTGCGGATGCTGCAAGAGGAGGGTAAGTAACATGGCAGACGAACGCGAAGTATTGCTCGAGGTGAAAGACCTCGAGGTAACTTACGGCTCCGGCCGCAAAGCCTACAAGGCCGTCAAGAACGCAAACTTTACCATCTATAAGGGCGAGACCTTCGGTCTGGTGGGCGAGTCCGGTTCGGGCAAGACCACCATCGGCCGGGCCATCATGCGCATTCTGCCCACCTCCGGCGGTCAGGTGCTCTACAAGGGCCAGCAGATCAACGGCAAAATTTCCCACGCACTGGACAGGCAGGTCATCAAGGAGATGCAGATGATCTTTCAGGACCCCCAATCCTCCCTGAACGAGCGCGCCAAGGTGAGCTACATCGTGGGCGAGGGCCTGATGAACGTCCGGCCCGACCTCTCCGCCGCCGAGCGGGACGAAAAAGTCCGGCAGGCGCTGCTGGATGTGGGCCTGCTGCCGGAGTTCGCCTCCCGCTTTCCCCACGAGTTCTCGGGCGGCCAGCGGCAGCGCATCGGCATCGCCCGCGCCCTCATCGTGGAGCCGGAGTTCATCATCGCCGACGAGCCGATCTCGGCGCTGGATATGTCCATCCGCGCACAGGTGCTCAACCTGCTGCGCCACCTGCAAAAAGAGCGCGGCATCACCTACCTCTTCATCGCCCACGACCTCTCGGTCATGCGGTACATCTCCGACCGCATCGCCGTCATCCACAAGGGCGACATCGTGGAGCTGGCCGATGCCGAAGAGCTGGTGACGCATGCCATCCACCCCTACACCCGGAGCCTGCTGTCGGCCATCCCGATGCCCAGCCCCCGCCGCGAGCGGCAGAAAAAGCTGCTGGTCTACGACCCCGCCATCCACGACTACTCCGCCGAGGCTCCCCAGTGGCGGGAGCTGCGGCCCCGTCACTGGGTGCTCTGCAGTGCCGCCGAGGCCGAGGCATGGTGCCGCGAATTGTAAACTTTTTCTTGCCTTTTCCTCATTGTTCTTCCCCTGTTTATTGACTTTTGTCTCCCGCTCTACTACAATAGCAAGAGTGGCATTGGAACAAAACAGAAGACCCGCCCCTTCCGGGGCCTACAAACATAAAGGAATGAGGAATTGATGATGACGCAGGATCCCATTTACGCATCTCAGGCTCGGCCCTGGCTCAAATATTACGACCAGAAGTACATTGAGCAGACCCTTCCCACCGTCTCGGCATTCGAATATGTCTGCCAGCGGAACAAAAACCATCTGAACGACACCGCGCTGGATTACTACGGCCGGAAGTTCACCTATGCTGACCTCATCGTCAACGTCAAGAAGACTGCCGCCGCCCTGCGGGGCGTCGGCGTCCAGAAGGGCGACATCATAACGGTGGTGAGCGTCATGACCCCCGAGGTCATCGCCCTGTTCTATGCAGCAGACATGATCGGCGCCACCCTGAACCTCGTAGACCCCCGCTACAGCGTCGAGGGCATCCACGAGTACATCGAGGAGGTGGACTCCCATCTTCTGGTCTGCCTGAACGTCGTGTACGAGCGCTGCCGTCAGGCCGCCAAGCGCACCAACGTGGAAAAGGTCATCGTCCTCTCTCCGGCCGACTCCCTGCCCCCGGTGATGGCCGTGGGCTATAGGCTGACCACCCCCGACAAGAACAAGTACGCCTCCAACGCCATCCGCTGGAAGCAGTTCATCGCAAACGGCAAGAACCAGAGCACCGCTGCCGAGCCTTACGACCCCGACCATGCCTGTGTCGTGGTCCACACCGGCGGCACCACCGGCTCTCCCAAGGGCGTCATGCTCACCGACAACAGCTTCAACGCCATCGCGCAGCAATTCCGCGCCTACGATAAGCTGTTCCACCGGGGCCAGAAGCTCATGAATATCATGCCCCCTTTCATCGCCTACGGCTACGCCTGCGGCGTCCATCTGCCGCTGGTGCTGGGCTTCACGGTCATCATCATCCCCAACCTCGACCCGGCCAAGCTGGGCAGTCTGGTGCTCAAGTACAAGCCCGAGCATATGTTCGGCGTGCCCGCCCACTACCAGCAGCTGGCCGCTGACCCCAAGCTGCGGGATAAGGACCTCTCCTTCATCCTCAACTACGCCGCCGGCGGCGACGCCATCGCCCGGGGCGCAGAGCAGACCGTCAACGACTTCCTCGCTGCCCATGGCGTCCGCTACCCGATCGCCAAGGGCTACGGCATGACCGAGGTGGCCTCCGCTGCCACCGTCGCCGCCGGCACGAACAACAAGCTGGGCAGCGTCGGCATCCCGATGGTCAACACCCTCGTCGCCGCCTTCGAGCCGGGCACGGACAAGGAGCTGCCCATCGGCGAGCGGGGCGAGCTGTGCATCTCCGGCCCCACCACCATGAAGGGCTACTACAACAAGCCCGACGAGACGGACATGATCCTCCGCCGCCACCCCGATGGCCGCATCTGGGTGCACACCGGCGACATCGGCTATCTGGATGAGGACGGCTTCGTCTTCCTCGACTCCCGCATCAAGCGCCTCATCATCCGCCACGACGGCTTCAAGGTCTTCCCCTCTATGATCGAAAACGTCATCAGCCGCCACCCGGCTGTCCATCAGTGCTCTGTGGTGGGCTGCGCCGACAAGGATCATGTGCAGGGCCGTCTGCCCTTCGTCTACGTCGTGCTCAAACCTGACACCACGGCCAAGAAAAAGCAGGTGGTGCGGGAGCTGGAGCGGATGTGCGCCGAGGAGCTGCCCGAATATGTCCAGCCCGTGGCCTACAAGTTCATCCCTGAGATGCCGATGACCCCTGTGGGCAAGATCGATTACCGTCAGCTCGAGGCCGACATCTCTCCCCGCGACTATTGATCTCACGAAAGGATTTTTCTGCCATGAACAAGCGTTTTGCAAGTCTGGCCGTCTCCGCCCTGCTGCTGGTGTCGATGTTCAGCGTCCCCGCACTGGCTGAGGGCGCTGACGCAGCCGCCGACACCGCTGCCGCCAGCGATGACCACGTTATCGTTACCCTGAATCCGGAAGCTGCCCTGCAGCCCGAGACCCCGGCAGACGCCGAGGCCTCTGCCACCGAGACGGCCAAGGCCGACCCGGACCCCTCTGCAGCCGAAGCTGCGGTCTCTGAAGAAAAAGAGGATAAGCAGCTCACCTACGTCGCACTGGGCGACAGCATCTGCGCCGGCGTCGGTCTGGCCGATGTCCAGTACAGCGCACGCGCTGGCTACAGCGTCGATATGGCCCCCAACTTCAAAGGCTACTCCCCCAACTGCTACGTCGGCAAGGTAGCGGAGACGCTCGGCCTCGACCGTGACCACGCCATCAACCTCGGTCTGCCGGCCCTGACGGCCCCCGACCTCGCAGATATGATCCAGTATGGCAAGATGCCGCAGATGAATATGGCCTCCGGTTGCGAGTACAACTACCCGGAGTTTCAGGATTACATCCGCAAGGCCGACGTCATCTCGATCCAGATCGGCTCCAACGACGCCTTCGTCCCCTGCATCGTGGGTCTGGGCAACGCCACCAACTGGAAGAGCGAGAAGCTGGCCGCCACCATTCTGGCCGGTGATCTGCGCAGCGAAGGCTCCGGTTCCACCATGTCCACCATCTACCGCAGCATCAAGGACATGAAGCTGACCAAGGCAGAGACGGACGCCACATGGAACCTCTTTTTCTCCGGCATGAGCAAGATCTGCGACGAGACTTATCCCAAGACCTCCGCCGCCCTCATCTCCATCGTGCAGGAGATCCGCAAGCTGAACCCGGACGCGCAGATCATTCTCATCGGCTACACCAACCCCGTGCCCCTCATCCCCTGCTGGCGCAGCTACTTCAACAAGCTGAACAAGTTTGAGAAGCAGATCGCAAAGACTTACGACCTGACCTATGTGGCCATCCCCAACACCGAGACCACCCTTGACGTGCATCCCACCATCAAGGGCCATGCCTACATCGCAAACAAGCTCGTGAACGCCATCGAGAATCCGTAACGACCGATAACGCAAAGCCCCCGCTTCCAGCCGGAAGCGGGGGCTTTTTTGGTACACAGAGGGATTATGCAGCCAGAGCTTTTTTGATATTTTCGAGGACGGTGTCGCTGTCCTCGCAGCAGACCATGACCACCTCGCCGGTGGGGACGGTCGCGACCCGGGCTGCGCTGGCGATCTCGTACTGGTCCTCCAGATACCGCTCCATCGCCTTCTGCTGGCTCTGGACGTAGGCATCCATCGCATCGACGACGTCCTGCGTCCTGCCCTCTGCGGGCTTGACGATGGCCACGCCGTAGACGCTGACCATCATGCCGGAGACGGAGGCGGCAAAGTCGTCGTACATACCGTCCTCGAGGCCCAGCAGGGGCATCATCATGTTGGCCACCTCATCGGAGAGCTGGTCAGCCTCGTATTCGGCGCTGTAGCCGTACTGGGCGGTGAACTTGCCGTCTTCTCCCTTGGTGAAGATCATCAGATACTCGTTGTCCTCGTCACTGCGGGCGTCGTGGAGGATCTGGGTATAGTCCTTCTTTGCGGCCGCAGAAGAGCTGCCGGACGTGCCGCAACCCACCAGAGCCAGCATCAGGATACCGGCCATCAGACAAGCAATGATACGTTTCATATTCAGTTTTATCCTTTCGTTCGCAGGGTGGAATTTTTCGGTACACAGCGATAGTATTTGATGTTTCAGCGCTGCTATTCGATAAACGTCCCACAGCGGGCGAAAATTGCACCGCAGATGTAACAGTTCTGTGAACTCAGAGCATCATGGCCTCAAGGTCGCCGTGGTTCACAGGCGTCGAGAGGATGATCTGGGTGCTGGTCGTTCCCAGTTTCTGGAACTGCAAGATCAGGTGCTCCAGCTGGGGCATACTGCCGCAGCTCACCTTGATGAGGAAGGTGTAAGCGCCCGTGACGTGGTAGCACTGCAGCACCTCCTTGCTGTTCTGCATCAGCTCCACCAGCTCGTCGCGCTGGGACGGGGCCACCGACAGGCTGATGAGGGCGTCCACATAGACCCGGTCGGCGGGGCGGTTGAGCATCACGGTGTAGCCGCTGATGATGCCGTCTGTTTCCAGCTTATGGATGCGGCTGGAGACGGCGGGGCTGGTCAGTGCCACCTTTTCGGCGATCTCCTTCACCGGCATACGGGCATTCTTTGCGAGGAGGGCGAGAATCTTGCGGTCCAAATCGTCCATGGGAAAAGTACTCCTTTTGAAATATGTTACATTATCCAAAATTTTTCGAAAGTAAAGTTTTATTGTTGTAGCAATAGCACAACCCGCGCAAAAGTCAGTTTTCGTTTTGCCGCCTTTAATTATATAAAGTTTTGGTCAAAAAGTAAAGTGTTAAATTAAAGCAAAACCAAAATTTTGCATTTGACAAGAAAACAAATTCGGGTATAATACATACTGCAAGGCAACGCCTCAGAGTTTCCGCTGTGCCGCCGGGCTTCCGGTGTTCGGGCACGACACGTTGCCGTCCAATGATGCGATTCACCACTTTATATACTTTCCCACCCCTCTATACACAAAAACCCGCTGCCAGGCGGGTTTTTGTGTTTTCTATGGTTTTTACTGCGCTGCCAAAGCCTCTCCCTTTGGGAGAGCCTTATCACAATCGCCAAAGGCCCCCATCCGGCGCTGCCGGGTGGGGGCCTTTGGCTATCGATACTTGAAAAGGAAGAGGATGGCGTTTCGTTACTCCTCGGTGCGGTTTTTCTTGAGCAGGCTCAGGATGACCGCGCCCACGACGCTGCCGATGGCCAGAGCCACACAGTACATCACCGCATGGTCCACCACCGGGAAGACGAAGATGCCGCCATGAGGAGCGCGGAGGGCGCAGCCGAAGGTCATGGACAGGGCACCGGAGAGGGCCGCACCGATGACGCAGCTGGGCAGGACGCGCAGCGGGTCGGCAGCGGCGTAGGGGATCGCACCCTCCGTGACGAAGCAGAGGCCCATGACATAGTTCACGATGCCGTTGCGGCGCTCATCGGCCGTCCACTTCTTGGGGCAGAAGGTGGTGGAGAGGGCGATGGCGATGGGAGGCACCATGCCGCCCACCATAACAGCGGCCATGACCTCATAGTTGCCGGAGGCGAGGGCTGCGGTGCCGAAGACGTAAGCTGCTTTGTTGAAGGGGCCGCCCATGTCGATGCTCATCATACCGGCCACGATCGCACCCAGCAGGACCTTGGATGTGCCGCCCATAGCGTTCAGCCAGTTGGTCACAGCGGTGTTGATCATGCCCATGACGGGGTTGATACCGCACATGACCGCGCCCACGATGAGGATGCCGCCCAGCGGGTAGATGAGCATGGGACGGATGCCGTTGAGGCTGGCGGGGAGCTTCTCGGTGATCTTCTTGAGGAACTCCACCACATAACCGGCCACGAAGCCGGCCAGCAGGGCGGCGAGGAAGCCGCCGGAGACGCCGGTGGTCTCACCGGCAGCGATGCCGGCGAAGTTGGTGCCGTTCATGGCCAGCACGCCGCCTGCGAAGCCGACGGCCAGACCCGGACGGTCAGCGATGGACATGGCGATGAAGCCCGCCAGAATGGGAAGCATATAGCTGAAGGCTGCGCTGCCCACCGTCTTGAAGAAGGCGGCCAGCGGGGTGTTCATGCCGAAGTTTGCGGGGTCGATGCTGTAATCGTCCAGTAGGAAGGCCAGCGCGATCATGATACCGCCGCCCACCACGAAGGGCAGCATATGGGAGACGCCGTTCATCAGGTTCTTGTAGAGGCTGCGGCCGAAGCTGTCGGTGGCAGAGGCGTCCTCTGCGGCCTGTGCGCCGCCCTCTGCGTGGAAAGCGGGGACTTCGCCGGAGGTAATCTTCCGGATAAGCTCCTCGGGCTTGTGGATGCCGTCGTCCACCCGGGTGAAGAGGACAGGCTTGCCGTCGAAGCGGGCCGTCTCGATCTTCTTTTCCGCCGCCACGATGATGCCGTCGCAGTTGGCGATCTCGTCCTTGGTCAGGATGTTCTTTGCGCCGTCGGAGCCGTTGGTCTCCACCTTGATGGGCACACCCATCTTTGCACCAGCCTTGTTCAGGGCCTCAGCGGCCATGTAGGTATGGGCGATGCCGTTGACGCAGGCGGTGACAGCCAACACCCGGTAGCCCACATTGACCTCCTGATCGGTGAAACTCTCATCGCCGAACTGCTCTTCCTCCTGCGCGTCGATGGCGGCGAGGAAGTCCGCCGGGGTCTTGGCAGTGCGCAGCTTCTCCACGAAGTCCTCATTCATGAGCATCTGCATCATGCGGGCCAGCATATCGACGTGGAGGCTGCCATTCCGGGGCGCTGCGATGGCGAACAGCAGGTCGGTCTTGCCGTCGTCCTCGGCGTTGTACTGCACCGGGGTGCTCAGGCGGAGGGCCGCGAGGCTGGGCCGGGTGACGCAGTCGCACTTGGCGTGGGGGACGGTGATGCCGTTGTCCACATAGGTCGAGCCTTCGTCCTCGCGGGCGTAGAGGCCCTTTTTGTAGGCCTCCTTATCCTTGATGTTGCCATGGGTCGCCTGCAGTTCCACCAGACGGTCGATGATCTGGCTGCGGTCCTGCTGGGCCTCGTCCAGTGCGATGGACTGTGCCGTAAACAATTCCGTGATTCGCATAGTGTTCTCCTCTCCTTGTTTCCTTCTATCTCTTAAATCGTCGCCAGCAGGGCGTCGATCATTTCCTTCTTTGCCAGCCCGAGGCTGAATGCGGTGGCGCTGCCGCAGGCAGTGCCCAGCCGGAGGGCCTCCCGATAGCTGCCGCTGCGCAGGTAGCCCGCCACAAAGCCGGCCACCATGCTGTCGCCTGCGCCCACGCTGTTGACCACCCTGCCCTTGGGGGTGCCGATGCGGTGGACTTCGCCCTTCTCGTCCAGCAGGAGCGCGCCATCCCCGGCCATGCTCACTAGCACGTTCCGTGCGCCCTTTTCCTGTAAGGTGCGGGCAGCAGCGGTGATGTCGGCGTCGGTGGTGAGGGTGCGCCCCACGATCTCGCCCAGCTCGTGGTTATTGGGCTTGATGAGGAAGGGGTGATACTGCAATACGTTCACCAGCAGGTCGCGGGTGGCGTCCACCACCGTGTGGACGCCGTGGCCTTCCAGACGGGCCAGCAGACGCTCGTAGGTGGTCTGGGGCAGGCTGGACGGGATGCTGCCCGCCAGAATGAGGATGTCTCCCTCTGCCAGCTGGTCGAGCTGGGCTTCCAGCTGCTCCATCGCGCTCTCGGGGATGTCGGGGCCTGCACCGTTCAGCTCGGTCTCCTGCCCGGCCTTGATCTTGACGTTGATGCGCGTCATGCCCTGCGCGAGATGGATGAAGTCGGTGGTGATGCCCTGCGCGGCCAAGCCCCGCTCGAGCCATGCCCCCGTCTCACCGGCCACAAAGCCCAGCGCCGTGCTCCGGCATCCCAGCTCGGCCAGCACGCCGGACACATTGATGCCCTTGCCGCCCAGCACGCAGTCCTCGCCCTTGGCGCGGTTCACCTCGCCCACCTCCAGCGGCCTATCCAGCCGCACGACATAGTCGATGGCCGGGTTGAATGTTACCGTGTAGATCATTCTGCTGCCTCCTTTACCAGAGTGAATTGTCTGTATTTCGGATTCGGACAATGGTTCGTCAGGATCGCACCGCCGGAAAGCTCGGCGATGACCGCCGGATAGACGCGGGCGAACTTGGAGTCATCCACAAGGAACCACGCTTCTCTGGCCCGCCGCACCGCCGTGGCCTTGACCGCCGCCTCTTCGGGGTCGGGGGTGGTGAATCCGGCGTCCAGCGCCACACCGTTGGCCCCCAGAAGGGCCTTCGTGAAGTTGTACTGCTGCAGGCTGTAAAGGGCCGCAGCGCCGATGATGGCCTCTGTCTCGGGCCGCAGCAGCCCGCCCAGCAGAAAGACCTTGCAGCCCTTCTGGGCCAGCGTCCGGGCGTGGGCCACGCCGTTGGTGACGTACCGGGCATCCAGCGCCGGGCCGTTCAGCTCCCGGACGAGGGCCAGCGTGGTGCTGCCTGCATCCAGAAAGACGAAGTCCTCTGCGGTGATGAGGGCCGCAGCCGCCTTGGCGATGCACTTTTTCTGGGCGACGGCCAGCGCTTCCTTCGCGGCCATCGTCGGCTCGTCGGCGAGGAACTGGCTGTCGGGCAGCGTCGCGCCGCCGTGCACCTTGTTCACCTTGCCCATCCGGTCCAGCTCGTTCAGGTCACGGCGGATGGTGGATTCGCTGGCATCCAGCGCCTCGCAAAGCTCCTGCACCGTCGCGGTGCGCTGCTGGCTCAGAAGCTTCATGATGCGGGCCAGCCTCTCTTCTGCCAACATCTTTATCCCTCCTGTTGCACGATTCTGGTTGTGTTTGAATCGTTTTGACTGTTTCTGTCTGTATTATAGCAAATCCTCCGTCAAAATCAATCACTTTCCGTCAATTCATCTGCCAAAATATATCTCCTAAAATCAGTCACTCTGCACAAACAGTAGGATACAACCTGCAAAAGAGCACAAAAAATCCGCCCCGGAGCGTTCTGTCCCGGGGCGGATGGCGATTTTATGACTCTGTCTGACCGATTTTGACGGCTTCTCAAGCGTCCGAACGGGCGTAGGCGTTCTTCATGCCGCTGCTCAGCTCAAAGAGGACCTTGTCCAGCGTATCGGCGGCCCGCTTCTTCAGCTCGGCGGCGATAGCGGTGTTGGCCTCCTCCCGCAGGGCGGCACGCTGGCCCTCCTCGGCGGCAGAGATCTTTCTGTCGTACTGGTTCAGCAGGGCACGGCTGGCGGAAAGGACGCCCTCCTCGTACCGCTCCACATGGATGAGGCTCTTGGCATAGGAGGCATCGGCCATGGCGGCGATCATCCGGCTCACCCAGTAAAAGCTGTCGGTGGAGACCTCGCCGGTGGTGCAGGCGAGGTAGGCCGGGGTACGCTCCACGTTGGCGTAGAAGGGCACCATGGTGTTGAAGGCGTTGGAGGCGTAGGCGATCCACTCCACCGCACGGATGTCCTCGGGCAGATCAGGCCGCATCTGGATGAGGGCCATGAAGTCGTTGCGGTTGATGCCGATGGAGCGGTAAGCGCCCTTCATGCTCTTGTCGCCATAGCTGGCGTAGGGGTCGAAGGGAGTGCCCTGATAGTGGGAGGACAGCACATACTTTACGTCCTCCGGAGTCAGCTTCCGCTCCGGCACCATGCACCAAGGCAGGTCGTCCGACCGGGGGCCGTAGTCGGCGGCAGGGCCGTCCCAGACCCATGTATTCGGGTTGAGGTGGCGAAGCATGAACCATGCGCGGGGGGTGTTGTAGACGTGGTCGGCGTCGTCGTGGCTGCCGAAAGCGTCCCGGGGGTTCAGGCAGCCGTCCAGCGAAAGGTCGAGGTGATTGTCCCGGATGAACTCCCGCAGGTCGGACGAGCAGAGATAGTTTTCCTGTGTGCCGAAAGCGTCCTCGAGGTCGAAGGCGTCGATGCCCAGCTGGTTCGGCATGACCACATAGGCGTCGTCCGGCACCCGGCGGGCCATCCAGTGGTGGCCGCCGATGGTCTCGAGCCACCAGATCTCGTCCACGTCCTGAAAGGCGATGCCGTTCATCTCATAGGTGCCGTACTCTTCCAGCAGTCTGCCCAGACGAAGCACGCCCTCCCGGGCAGAGTGGATGTAGGGCAGGACGAGGTAGACGATGTCCTCCTCGCCGATGCCGCCGGGCACTTCCGGCTGACCGTCCTGCGCGGGCTGGTAGACCACCAGCGGGTCCGCGCCCAGCACCCGGGGGTTGGAGGTGATGGTCTCGGTGGCCGTCATGCCCACGTTGGCGGCGTTGACGCCCGAAGCGGCCCAGATGCCCTTGCCCTCCACGGCGTTGGGCATTGCGGTCATCCGCAGGGCATTGCCCGGCAGGGGGATCTCCACATGGGAGAGGACGGATCTGTAGACAGCCGGATGCTCCTCCGGCTGGACGACGACGAACTTTTTCGCAGTGAAGTGGCCGGAGCCGGAATCGTCGTTCCGGGCGATCATGGTAGAGCCGTCATACGAGGCTTTTTTGCCCACAAGGATGGTAGTACAAGCCATAGCTTTTATCCTCCGAAGTTTTTCTTTTTCTATGCCGAAGTTTTATGGATCCCGTCTCGCAGGTCTGTTTGCCCTGCAAAACCCATTGTATCGCGTTTCGGCAGACAGTGCAAGCCCTCACTCGCCGATATAGGCAAAGCGCGGCTGACGTCTGCCATCCCGCTCCACCACCTCGGCCCACATGGCCGCCGGGCGCACCCAAAGCCCGCCCTCGCCATACAGGGGACGGTAGACCACCATCTCCTCCTCGGTCTCGCTGTGGCGGGCCATCCCGAGGACCTGATACTCGTTGCCCTTGAAGTGCCGGTAGCGGCCCGGGCGGATGTCGTATTGGAACTGGTACATAAAAACTCCTTCCCTGCAAAAAGCCCGGTCACAGACTGGTCTGCGCCGGACTTTTCCACTTGCTTCACCCCTGCGGGTGGAAATATTCGTAAATGGTCTGGGCCATCTGCCGCCCCACGCCGGGGGTGTTCTCCAGCTGGTCGGGGGTTGCCTCTTTTACGGCTCCCACGCTCTTGAACTGGGCCATCAGGGCCTTGGCCGTCTTGGGGCCGACGCCCGGCACCTCGGTAAGGGTGGACGAATAGCTCTTTTTGTTCATCTGCTGCCTGCGGTACGCATTGGCAAAGCGGTGCGTCTCATCCTGAATGGCCGTGATGAAGGTAAACGTCCCCCGGTTCATGTTGATGGCGATCTCGCGACCCTCGCTGTCCACGATGGCGCGGGTGCGGTGGTGGTCGTCCTTCACCATGCCATAGAGCGGCACATCCGCCAGCGCGGTCCCGGCAAGAGCGGCTTTGGCGGCGCTCACCTGTCCCCTGCCGCCGTCCATCAGAAGCAGGTCCGGCTTCTGGCCGAAATAGTTGCTGCTGGGTTCGCCATTTGCGGCCATTCCGGAGTATTTTTCGTATTCAGCCGCACGGCGGGAGACGGTCTCGGCCAGCGAGGCGTAGTCGTCCGTACCAGCCACCGTCTTCATCCGGAACTTCCGGTAACCCGCCTTATAAGGCTTACCGTCCCGGAATGTGACCATGCCGCAGACGCTGGTGCCGTCGCCCCAGTTGGAAATGTCGTAGCTCTCGATGGTGCGGGGAGGCTTCGGCAGGCCCAGCACCTGCGCCATCTCGTCCAGAAGCTTTTCCTCCCGGGCATAGCGGCCGCTCTCCCGGGCCAGACGCTCGACGGCGTTGGTGTGGGCCATCTCGACCAGATGCGCCTTATCGCCCCGCTGGGGGACGTAAAGCTGCACCTCGCTGCCCCGCTTTTCGCTGAGGGCCTGCTGCAGGGCGTCGGCGTCCGGCGGCAGCTCGTCCACAGCGATGACCTTCGGGATCTGCTCATCGTCAAGGTAGTACCGGGGCAGGAACTCCTCCCGCACCGCCGGGATGTCGGCGGTATCGTGGAAAAGAAACTCCCTCTTGTCCGTCAGCCGTCCCTCCCGGAACCGGAGGACGGCTGCACAGACGCTGCCGGGCGTGCCCGCCAGCGCCACCACGTCCATCTCCACGTCGGGGTCCACCACGACCTTCTGCCCCGCCGTCACCTTGGTGATGGCGGCGATCTGGTCGCGGATGAGGGCCGCTGTCTCAAATTCCAGCCGGTCAGAGGCCTCCTGCATCCGCTCGCTGAGGAGCTTCAGGATGTCCTTCTTGCCGTAACGGATGAGGTGGACGGCGCTTTTGACGGCCTCGTTGTAGTTCTCGCAGCTGATCTTTCCGCTGCACACAGCCATGCATTTTCCGATGTGGGCGTTCAGACAGGGGCGTCCCCGGCCGATCTCCTGCGGGAACCGCCGGCTGCACCGGGGCAGCAGGAAAGCGTCCATCGCCGTCTCGGCCATCTGCCGGGCCGCAAAGCTCGAGGTGTAGGGGCCGATATACTCCGCGCCGTCGTCCTCCTTCTGGAGGGTGAACGAGAGGCGGGGCCACTCGTCCTTCGTCACCTTGATATAGCTGTAGCCCTTATCGTCCTTGAGCAGGATGTTGTACTTGGGGGTGTGGGCCTTGATCTGACTGGCTTCCAGCACCAGCGCCTCAAACTCGCTCTGGCAGACGATGACATCAAAGGCGTAGGCGTGGGCGATCATCTGGCTGACCTTGTTGTCGTGGGGCACACCCTCCCGGAAATACTGGCTCACCCGGATGCGCAGGCGCTTGGCCTTGCCGATATAGATGATGGTGTCGCTTTTGTCCCGGATGATATATACTCCGGGCAAAAGCGGCAGCATACACGCCTTTTGGTATAGCTCCGCCTTGGTCATTCTGCGCTCTGCTTCCGGTTCTCGCGGGCCTTGCGGATGCAGCCGATGGACTGGAAGATGCCGAACCATGCGGGCAGAGTGGCCCACTGGCTGGGCTTCTCGTCTTCATCGGCCGCAAACCACAGCGCCGTCTGCACGATGAGCAGGGTCACAAAAACACCCAGCGCAAAATACCAAGGACGACCGGAATCGCAGAAATCAACATACTTGCGCAGGGTCTCTTCACTCAGTCTTTTCATGGAAATGCCTCCCTTTGTTCTGACGCAAAATACCAAAAAAGCGGCAAGGATGACCCCCGCCGCTCATACACGAATGGAACTGGATTACTCTGCAAAGCCGGACTCGACCAGCTTGATGAGGCCATCGACAGCAGCCTGCTCGTCGGCGCCATCGGCGATGATGCGGATGGTGGTGCCGCCCACGATGCCCAGAGACAGGACGCCCAGAAGGCTCTTAGCGTTCACGCGGCGCTCTTCCTTCTCGACCCAGATGGAAGACTTGAACTCATTGGCCTTCTGAATAAAGAAGGTTGCCGGACGGGCGTGCAGACCAACCTGATTTTCAACGGTAACTTCTTTGACGTACATAGTAAAACGCTCCTATCTATTATCGTTCTAAGGAATGTAATTATGTTTCGCGCCTGTTGCGTTGTGATTATTTTAGCGCAAAGCGAAACCGTTGTACAGACCCCGGACGCATTTTTGGCGGTTTTCCCAAGGATGAGGGGGGCATTTTTCACCTTTTATACAAAGACAACAAAATTATTCCCCCAGTGTTGGCGAGGCAATACAAAAGTTTTCAACATTTTTTCGACCACAGGCCGTACTATGACATTCTTCCTGCTCCTCTGACTGCGTCCGACAGGCTTTTCAGCCCTCCCAGCGCATCACGAGCAGCTCACAGCGCCGCTGCACGAAGCCGTCCTCTGCGGGGTCAAAGACCCGTGCCGCCTCCCCAGTCAGCTTCCAGCCCATCCGGCGGTAAAGGGCGATGGCGCGGGTGTTCTGGTCCAGCACGGTCAGGGTCGGATGCTCATGCTCTTCCAGCTTTTTGCGGGCAAAGTCCAGCATCTTCTGGCCGATGCCCTTTCCCCGGGCGTCTGCCGCGACGAACAGATGCTCGATGCGGCCCGTCTTGTGGTCTACGCTCACCATACCGTCCGGCACATCCTTCGTGGTATGGAGATAGCAGGCCCAGCCCTCTTTTTTCTCTGCCTTGAGCTGGGCGAGGAAGGCTTCCTCCCGCAGACCCGCACAATACTCTACCGTCCAGTTCCCGGCGCAGATGGTGCGGCGTCCCTCACAAAAGAGCTTCGCCGCCGCCTGATACTGTTCCTCCGTCCGGACGAGGCGGACGTTTTCGCCCCGTTTCCACTTGGGCAGCTCGACGATGGGGTGGGTCTCACACCACTGTTCATACAGCTCCGGGCGGCGCAGACGGGTGCGCTCCCGGCTCTTTTCGCCCCGCCATGCGTCGATCTTCTGGTGGTCGCCGCCCAGCAGGACGTCGGGCACGGCACGGCCCTCCCAGACCTCGGGGCGGGTATACTGGGGATATTCCAGCAGGCCGTCCCAGTAGCTCTCCTCCTCGTAGCCCTTCTGCTCGGCCAGAACGCCGGGCTTGAGGCGGAGCACGCTGTCGGCCACTACGAGGCTGGCCAGCTCGCCGCCGGTGAGGATATAGTCGCCGATGGAGATCTCTTCGTCCGCAAAAGCATCGATGACCCGCTCATCGATGCCCTCATAGTGGCCGCAGACCAGCGTGAGGTTGTCGTACTCGGCCAGTCTGCGGGCGTGCTCCTCGGTGTAGCGCTGACCACCCGCCGTCAAGAACACGATATGCGGGGCAGGACGCCCCTGTTCCGCCACTTCCTTCTGGACGGCCCGCAGGCAGTCGGCGATGGGCTGGGCGTAGAGCACCATGCCGCAGCCGCCGCCGTAGGGGTAATCGTCGGTCTGCTTCTGCTTGTTGAGGGTGTAGTCCCGGATCTGATGGCAGTGGGTCTCGATATAGCCGCGCTTGGCCGCGCGGCCGATGATGCTGGCGTCCAGCACCTGCTGGCACATCTCAGGGAAAAGGGTCACGATGTCCACGCGCATTCCCATCGCTCACTCCCCCTCCCGCTCACTGTCACAGTCGTCATCCAGCAGGCCCGGAATGGGGGTGACAAGGATATAGCCCTCGGGCGGGTTGCGCTCTTTCAGGAAAGCGTCCACGCCGGGGAACATATATTCTTTTCCGCCGGGGGCTTTGACCGTGTAGATGTCCTGTGCGCCGGGATGGTCCACGCTGGTGACGACGCCGTACACCTTGCCGGTGTCGGCGTCCCGCACCTCGCAGCCGATGAGGTCGGCCACATACCACCGGCCCTCCGGCAGGGTGGCGTCATTGCGGTCGAAGTAGAACACCTGCCCCCGCAGGGCGCGGGCGGCGTCCATGTCGTTCACGCCCTCCAGCTGGAGCAGCGCCATCTGCCCCTGCGGGCGGATGGAGGTGATGTTATAGCACTTGCCTCCCTTTGCCGAGGCATAGAGGCGGCCCGTCTTTTTGAGGAAATCCACGCCGTCGCACCACAGCTCCAGCTTCATTTCGCCGCGCACGCCGTGGGTGGTGACGACCTTGCCTGCTTCCAGATATTGCTGCATAAATTCGCTCCTGTTTAGCGTCCTTGCCCTCTCCGTCAATGCTTCGCATTGCCACCTCTCCCAAAGGGAGAGGCTTTTGGCTCCCCCTTTGGGGGAGCTGGCGCGCAAGCGCCTGAGAGGGCAAGCACGTTTATAAATCAAAAAGGCCCTTTGCCATTACAGCAAAGGGCCTGTAGGGTGCTTAGTCGATCTCAACAAGGACCTTTTCATCGACCCGCACAGCAGCCGCGCGCATCACCACACGAATGGCTTTTGCGATCCGGCCCTGCTTGCCGATGACACGGCCCATATCTCCCTCTGCCACGCTCAGGTGGTAGACGATGGTGCCGTCCTCGCGGGGGGCGTCCACCGTGACCTTGACGGCGTCCTTATCCTCCACGAGGCCGCGGGCAACTGCCAGCAACAGCTCCTGCATGAGTCAGCCCTCCACCTTACAGAATGTTGGACTTCTTCAGCAGCACACGGACGGTGTCGGTGGGCTGAGCGCCGTTGGCGATCCAAGCCTTGGCCTTCTCACCGTCGATGCTCACAACGGAAGGCTCCTGATTGGGATCGTAGGTGCCGATCTCCTCGATGAAACGGCCGTCGCGGGGGAAGCGGCTGTCAGCGACAACAACACGATAGAAGGGAGCCTTCTTGGCGCCGACGCGGCGCAGACGAATCTTAACTGCCATGGTAATATCCTCCAAAAATTTCTTGTTCCCCGGCTTGCGGGGGTTAAATCTATCTGTACAACCCCGTGCCGGGGTGTATACCGTAATTATTTCATGCCCCGGAAGGCGCCCGGGTTGCCCATCATGCCGCCCAGCTTGCGGGCAAAGCCCTTCGGGCTTTTCTTGAGCTGCTTCATCATCTTCTGCATCATCTCAAACTGCTTGAGCAGCTTGTTGACGTCAGACACCTGCGTGCCGCTGCCCGCTGCGATGCGGCGCTTGCGCTTGGGGTTGATGATGGAGGGGTCCTCGCGCTCGGCCTTGGTCATCGAGTAGATCATGGCCTCGATGCGGTCGAAGGCCTTCTCGTCGATCTGGCTGGCGTCGATGCCGGACATCCCGGGCAGCATGCTCAGCATGGCACCTGCGCCGCCCATCTTGCGGATCTGAGCGAACTGGGCCAGCATATCGTTCATATCGAACTTGTTTTCCATCATCCGCTTGGCGGTCTCTTCGGCCAGCTTCTCGTCGGCAGCGTCCTGTGCGCGCTCGATGAGGCTCAGCACATCGCCCATGCCGAGGATGCGGCTTGCCATGCGGGAGGGGTGGAAGACCTCAAGGTCGTCCAGTTTTTCGCCGGTGCCCTGAAACTTGATGGGCTTTCCGGTGACGGACAGCACCGAGAGGGCTGCGCCGCCGCGGGTATCGCCGTCGGTCTTGGTGAGGATGATGCCGTCGATGCCCACCGTCTCGTTGAAGGTCTTTGCGACATTCACTGCGTCCTGACCGGCCATGGCGTCCACGACCAGCAGCGTCTCGTCCACGGGGACGGCTTCTTTGATCTGGACCAGCTCCTGCATCAGCACTTCGTCGATCTGCAGTCGGCCCGCAGTATCGACGATGACGATGTCGTTGCCGTAGTCCTTGGCGTGGGCCAGCGCCTTGCGGGCGATCTCCGGGGGCTTGGCACCCGGCAGGGTGAACACCGGCGCACCGGCCTGCTTGCCCACCACCTGCAGCTGATCGATCGCAGCGGGGCGGTAGATGTCGCAGGCCACCAGCATCGGGCGGCGGCCCTGCTTGATGTAATACTTGGCCAGCTTGGCTGCGTGGGTCGTCTTACCGTTGCCCTGCAGGCCGCAGAGCATGATGATGGTCTGGCCCTTGTTCTTGATGACCAGACGGGGGGCTTCCTCGCCGCCCATCAGAGCGATCAGCTCTTCGTTGACGATCTTGACCACCTGCTGGGCGGGGGTCAGGCTCTCCATGACCTCCTGCCCCATCGCACGCTCCGAGACCTTTGCGCAGAAGTCCTTCGCCACCTTGTAGTTGACGTCGGCTTCCAGCAGGGCCATCCGGACCTCGCGCATGGCGGCCTTGATGTCCGCCTCGTTCAGCTTACCGTGGCCGCGCAGCTTTTTGAACACACCGGCAAGGCGGTCGGTCAAAGATTCAAATGCCATTGTGCGGTGCTCCTCTCAAATCCATTTTCAGCTCTCATTCACTTCGTCGATGGAGCGGATGAGCCTCAGCATCTTGGTCAGGGTGGCGGCATACTCGGTGGTGGTCAGCCGGGCACCGGGGCCGGTGCATTCGAACCGGGCGTCGATGACCAGCTGCTCCAGCTCTTCCAGTGTCTGCTGCACCCGGCGGTACCGGGCAGCAAAGCCCACCTTGTCTTCCAGCTCCTTGAGGGTCGTTTCGCCATGCTTGATGGCGTCCCGCGCCCCCTGCCGGGTGATGCCGAAGTTTTCTCCGATCTCGCTGAGGGAGAGGTCGTCGTTGTAATACTGGCGGAGCATCTCGCGCTGTTTGGGCGTGAGGACCTCGCCGTAAAAATCGAGCAGATAGCCCATTTCAAAGTCTTTTGCCATGTTCTGTCCTGCTCTGACCTCCGCTGTTTGTAAAGGTTTTTTGCTTTACATACGGAGTATAGCAGACGCTGCCCCCTTTGTCAAGAACTTTTTGCGTCATTTTGCCAGATTTTCTCCGCATTTTTCTCTTTTCTGCCCAAATCCCGCTTGACGCTTCCGGCCCTTTGCGCTAAAGTTATAGGTACTGACCCTTGTTGTATCCCGGAAGACGAAAGGAGGCCGCCCGTGCCCATCTACCCCAACATCTACCAGACCCTGCTGCCCGGCCCCATCGTCGAGCTGCGGGGTTATCTTGCGGCCTGCGGGCTGCGGGGACGGCTGTACGCCTATCTGAACTGCAACGGCCCCACCGGCACCGCCCGGGACGAGCTGGCCGAGGGGATGCTGGCGCTGGCCCTTGCGCGGGGAGCGCTGACCCCCGGCCAGCCCATCGTGGAGGCCGTGTCAGGCCCCTTTGCCACGGCGCTGACGCTGGCGGGGCAGACGGCGGGCCACCCGGTGGTTCTGGTCATGCCGGAGGATGCCCCTGCCATGCGGCAGGAAAGCCTGCTCCGCCTTGGGGCACAGATCCTCCACACCCCCGCGCAGGCAGGCCCTGCCGGGGCGCGGGCGGAGGCCGAGGCAAAGGCCGCCGAGAAGGGCTGGTTCTACATGGACTGGCTGCGCAGCGACGACAACCCCACCTACCACCGCCGGGTCACCGGGCCTGCGCTGGTGCGCTCCATCGCCCGGGAAGGCTCGAGCATCGTGGACAGCATCGTCATCGGGGTGGGCAGCGGCGGCACCATCACCGGCGTGGGCGAGACGGTCAAGGCGTGGACGAACGATGTCCGCATCGTGGCGGTGGAGCCATATGAGAGTCAGGCCCTCAGCGGCGGACTCACCGGGCCTCACGGCATCCCGGACATCGGCTTCGGCCTCGTGCCCGGCAACTACAACGCCTACGTCGTGGACAACATCGCCGCCGTCACCACCGCCGACGCAGTCCGGGCCGCGCAGCGGGTCCTGCGCACCGACGCCATCCCGGCCTCCCCCAGCGCAGGCGCAGCCCTCCATGCAGCAGCGCAGCTCATCGCCAACGGCACCAGCCGCTCGGCGCTGGCGGTGTTCAGCGGACGACAGAGCATCTTATAAGCATATTTATTAAAAGGAAAAGAGAAGGACGCATGACAAAAGACATGACGACCGGGACCATCACGCCCCTTCTGGTCGATTTCACCGTTCCGCTGGTACTGGGCAACCTGTTCCAGCTCACCTACAACGCCGCCGACAGCATCATCGTGGGCAAATTCGTGGGCGAGGACGCCCTCGCCGCCGTCGGCACCTCCAATCCGCTGATGACGCTGGCCATCCTCTTCATCAACGGGCTTTGCCTCGGCGCGGGCATCCTCGTCAGCACGGCCTACGGCGCGGGCGACACCCAGCGGGTGGAGCGTCAGGTCTCCACCACCGCCATCGCGGGCACTGTATTCTCGCTGGTCTTTTCGGCCCTCTGTGTCCTGCTGGCGACGCCCCTGCTGCGGCTGATGCAGGTGCCGACGGAGATCCTGCCCATCGCGGTGCAGTACCTCCGCATCGTGTTTGCCGGGCTTATCTTCACCTTCTTCTACAACTTCCTCGCGGCCACCATGCGGGCGCTGGGCGACAGCAAGAGCGCCCTCTACTTCCTGATGATAAGCTCCGTGCTGAACATCGGCGGCGACCTGTTCTTCGTCGAGGTGCTGGGCTGGGGCAGCGAGGGCTGCGCCCTCTCCACGGTCCTCAGCGAGGCCCTCTGCTGCGTGCTCTGCGTCATTTACATCCAGTGCAGGATCCCTGTCCTTCAGCTGGGTCGGCGCTGGCTGGTCTTTGACGGCTCACTGCTGCGCAGCACCGTCCAGTACGGCTGGACCAGCGCCATGCAGCAGGCCACCGTCCAGCTGGGCAAGATCGCCGTGCAGGCCATCGTCAACACGCTGGGCGTCAACGCCATGGCGGCATTCACCGCCGCCAGCCGGGTGGACGACTTCACCTATATGCCCCAGCAGAACATCGCCCACGCCATGACCACCCTGATGGCCCAGAACCACGGCGCAGGCAAAAAAGAGCGGGTGCGGCAGGGCTTTTTCTGCGGCCTGCGCATCGAGCTTGTCTACGGCCTGCTTCTGATGGCAGTCTGCCTGCTCTTTGCCCGCCCCATCATCTCCCTCTTCGTGGACGACCCTGCTGTCATCGAGCTGGGCGTCCGGTTCCTGCGGTGCGCCTCCCTCTTCTATCTGATGCCCGGCGTGACCAACGGCATTCAGGGCGGCTTCCGGGGTCTGGGCGACCTGAAGGTCACCCTGACCAGCAGTATGCTCAACATGGGCTTCCGGGTGCTGGCCGCCGCCATTCTGATCCTGCTGCTCAAAGTCGAGCTTCGGTTCCTGCCCGTGAGCTACGGCATCGGCTGGCTCTCCATGCTGATCTACGAGCTGCCCCTGCTCATCCGCTACCTGAAGGAAGACAAGCTGTAAAGACAGCAAAAGACCTCTGCACGCCATCTCGTGCAGAGGTCTTTTTTGGGTTTCAGTTATCCTTTTCCACCTTGCTCAGGAGGATACGGTCGTTGTCGAGGGCCTTGCCTGCGTTCTCGCGGAACTTCTCCAGCAGGTCGTCCACCGTCATCCGGCTCCGGGCCTCGCCCTTGACGTCGAAAACGATGCGTCCTGCGTCCATCATGAGGGTGCGGTTGCCCAGCTCCAGCGCCTGATGCATATTGTGCGTGACCATCAGACAGGTGATCTTCTTCTCGGCCACGATGCTCTTGGTCAGATCCAGCACCTTTTCCGCCGTGGCGGGGTCGAGGGCGGCGGTGTGCTCGTCCAGAAGCAGGAGCTTCGGGGTGACGAGGGTGGCCATCAGCAGGGTCAGCGCCTGACGCTGACCGCCCGACAGCAGACCCACCGGCTGTTTCATCCGGTCTTCAAGGCCCATGTCCAGCAGGGCCAGCTTTTCGCGGAAGATCTCCTTGTCTTTGCGGGAGATGCGGGAGAAGATGGCGTTGGGGGCGGTCCCGGCGCGCAGATAGGCCAGCGCCAGATTCTCCTCGATGGTCATGTTGGGGGCCGTGCCCTTGAGGGGATCTTGGAACAGGTGGCCGATGACCCGGCTGCGCTGGTATTCCGGCGTAAAGGTGATGTCCTCATCGCCCAGCGTGATGCTGCCCTCGTCGGCGATGAAACCGCCAGTGATGGCGTTGAAGAGGGTGGATTTGCCCGCGCCGTTGGAGCCGACGATGGTGGCGAAGTCTCCCGCCTCCATCGTCAGGCTGACACCGTTCAGGGCGATCTTTTCGTTGACGGTGCCGGGGTTGAAGGTCTTGTGCAGATTGCGAAGTTCCAGCATCTCCATCTCACACACGCTCCTTCCGGGTCCGGGCCGCATTGCGGCGCTTCTCAAAGGCGATTTTTTCTTTGATCGCAGGCATCGAGATGGCCATGGCCACAATGATGGCGCTTACCAGCTTCATCGCAGCCGCCGGGACGTTGAAGCGGAGGGCCACCGCCACGATGAAGCGGTAGAGGCAGCTGCCGAAGACGACGCCCAGCACCCGGCGCACCATCGTCCGCCTGCCCACCAGCGTTTCGCCGATGATGAGGGAGGCCAGCGCAATGGTCACCATACCGGTGCCCACGTTGATGTCGCAGCTCTTCTGGTACTGGGCCAGCAGACCGCCGGACAGGGCGGTCAGTGCGCCCGAGATGCACAGGCCCACCGTGATGGTAAAGGCCGGGTTGATGCTGGAAGCCCGCACCATCGCGGCGTTGTCGCCGGTGGCGCGGATGGACAAGCCAAGGCGGGTGCCGAGAAAGCCCACCATCGCGGCCCCGGCCAGTGCGATGACCGCCGCCGCCAGCACCAGCTTATACCAGCCGCCCGTAAAGCTCAGGACGCGCTTGGCGATGGAAAAGGCCGTCTCGGTCTTGACCAGCGACATGGTGGAGGAGAAGCCCATCACCGCGAGGTTGATCGTATACAGGCCGGTGTTGACGATGATGCCGGCCATGATGCTCTCGACCCCGAGCCGGGTCTGCAAAAAAGCCGTAACGAAACCGGAGCACACGCCAGCCGCCATCGCCGCCAGCAAGGCGAGGAAGGGGTGGCCGGCCAGCGCCACCTGACAGGCGACGGCGCAGCCAAGGGTGAAGCAGCCGTCGGTGGACAGGTCCGCGATATTCAGGATGGAATAGCTCAGAAACAGGGCCAGCGCAACGAGGGCGTAGATGCAGCCCAGCTCGAGCGCGGTCTGGATGACGTTGAGCGAAAAGATACTCGCCAGCATGGTGTGCTCCTTTAACAGTTAATGTACAGTTCAGCCAAAGTTCTCCGCCGTGGTCACTTCCACGACCTCGGTGCAGTAGGGCGCGAAGGCCTTTTTCACGGTGTCGAGGTCGAGGCCCAGAGCCTCACAGGTCTCGGTGTTGATGGTAGCGATGCCGTTGTCGAAGGTCTGGAAGGGCAGATCTGCGGGGGTCTTGCCGTCGCAGAGCAGCTCCACCACCATATCGGCCGTGGCCTCGCCCAGCTGGACGTAATCGACGCCGTAGCCCACGAATGCGCCGTTCAGGGCGAAGCTGTCCGCGCCGGTGTAGTGCTGGACGCCTGCCTCGATGAAGGTCTCGTAGATGGACAGCTCCGCGGTCATGACGGTATTGTCGGTGGGGGTAAAGACGGCCTTGACACCGGCAGCGATGAGGGCCTCGGCGGCCATCTGCACCTCGGCGGTGGTGGTGCCGTTCTTTTCGATGTACTTGATGCCCTTGCCGTCGCAGAAGGCCTTGGCGTCGGCGATGGCCTGAGTGGAGGCATCCTGACTCAGGTCGTACAGCAGGCCGATGGTGTCGATGTCGGGGTTGACAGCCAGAATGAGGTTCATGATGGCGTCCGTATTCAGGGCGTCGGAGGTGCCGGTGATGTTCGGCTCGGTGTCGAAGCCGGCGGCGGCGGGGTCGGTAACGGCAGAGTAGACCACGGGGATGTCGGTGTCCTCCACTGCAGCCAGCATGGTGGCGGCGGTGGGAGTGGCCACAGCCACGATGACGTCTACCCCATCGGCCACGAGGTCGGCGCCGATCTGGTTCAGGTTGGTCTGGTCGGCCTGTGCGTTGGCGTAATAGTCGGCGTAGTCGAAGGTGACGCCCTTCTCCTTGGCCACCTCATCCAGACGGCTCTCCACCGACTCGACGATCTGGTTCAGGGAGGCGTGGTCCACATAGTTGACGATGCCGACCTTAAAGGTCTGCCCTGCCTCGCTGCCGGCAGCAGAAGAAGCTGCTGCGCTGGAGGCGGTGCCGGACGCAGTGCCCGAGGCCGAAGAGCCGCAGCCGGTCAGGCCCAGAGCGGAAACCGTGGCGGCGGCCATTGCCACCTTCAGAAAACTGCGGCGGGAGATCATGTTCATGGTTTTCATAGCGGTTGCTCCTTCCTTGGAGCGGGCGGCATATAAAATAAAAACCCGCTCCACCTGCGGGACGGGCTTTTGTTCTCGTATAACAAAACGACCCTGTCCCTGTGTGTTCATCCACAAGGACAGAGTCGAGAAATTCGAATCTGCGGTGCCACCTTGCTTGCTTTGCCCGTCTTCCCTCGGAAGCCGCAAAGCCCCTCACGGAGAGCCAACACTCCCCTGCCCTGTAACGGAGGCTTCCGTCCCAAGCTACTAGAGGCTCTGCCTCATTTGCCCGGCCCTCGGCGGCCCACGAATCTCTGCCCCGCTCTCACCCGTTTTCACTGTCCGGATTCACTGAAGATGCGCTGTGCAGGTTCTCTTCCGCCTCATCGGTTTGATTGCATTATACACTTTATCCGTGTAAAGTCAAGAGGAAATCTCAAATTTTCCGTCAGATTTTTCACGCTGTGTCACTCCATGTTGAGCCTGTTTCGCATCAGCCAGACCGTCAGCCCGAACCAGAACACCCCGAACGCTGCCGCGATGCCCAGCGTGAGGGCCGCGCAGCCCATGAAGCCCTGCGCAGAGAGGGTGGTCTGGATGCTGCCAGCATCACCCACGACGGTATAGAGGGCCGTCTCATAGACTCTGGCACCCACACGCAGCAGCTTTTCGATCCAGCCCTGAACGTACTGCATCCCGAAAAAGCTCAGGATGCCCGCCAGCGCAGGGTGGCTCTTGAACTGATGGCCCACCATGCAGGCGGCGTAGATGCAGGCGATGGCACTGACCATCCGCACGAAGCAGACGAGGCCGCTGAAGAGCATCATCTCCCAGAACGCCATGTCGTACCGCGCAAATGCCTCCCGGAGCTGCGACAGCATCCACGGCAGCTGGTCGAGCAGGTCTATCTCCGCCATCATCAGGATGGCCAGAATGCCGAAGGAGAGGCCCGCCGCAAAGATGCTGCATACGCTCCACACCGTGCCCGAGATGAGCTTTGCACCCACGAGCTGAGCCTCCGTCACCGGCAGGGTATGCATTAGATAGCCCTCCCGGCCCAGCAGGTTGCCGTAGAACCGCTGCACGATGGTCATGACGGTGACGACTGCCGTGCCGATAAGGACCGCCGTGTACGCAAGACTCAGCAGGCCCACGGCGGTAGAATAGGCGTCGCTGTTTGTGCCGTTCCAGCCCCGGATCGAGGCACCAAACAGCACCGACACCGCCAGCAGAGCCAGATACAGCCCGCCGTAGATGCGGGCCGTGGCCCGGAACTCATGTTTCAGTAATTTTTTCAGCATTTGAATACCTCCCGGAAATACGCATCCACGCTCATGCCCTCAGTCTCACGGAGTTCCTCCACCGACCGATGGGCGAAGACTTTTCCGTTTTTCAGGAACACCGCCTCGTCCAGCACCGGCTCCACATCCTCGATGAGGTGGGTGGAGAGGATGACCGAGGCATCCCGGCTGTAGTTGGTGAGGATGGTGTTCAGGATGTAATCCCGTGCCGCCGGGTCCACGCCGCCGATGGGTTCATCCAGCAGATAGAGCCGGGCATTCCGGCTCATGGCGAGGATGAGCTGGACCTTCTCCTTGTTTCCCTTCGAGAGGCTCTTGAGGATGGCTTTGGGCGAAAGCTCCAGCTTTTCCAGCATCTCACTGGCCTTTGCGGTGTCGAAGTCGGCGTAAAAATCCCGGAACATCTCCACCAGCTGCTCCACCCGCATCCAGTCGGGCAGCCACTGGGCGTCCGGCAGATAGGAGACGATGGCCTTGGTATCCGGGCCGGGAGCCATGCCTGCCACCTTGATACTGCCCGCCGTGGGCTGCAAAAGGCCGTTTGCCAGCTTGATGAGGGTGGTCTTGCCGCTGCCGTTGGGGCCGAGCAGGCCCACGATGCGGCCAAAGCCGATGTGCAGGTCGATGCTGTCGAGGGCGTTCGTCCCTTTCTGGTAGGATTTCGTCAGTCCCTCACAGGTCAGAAGTTCACTCATTCCGTTCACTCTCCTTTGTTTCCCAGCCCGTCACCAGCGCGGCGGCCTGTGCCGGGCCGTAGCCGATGCCGCGCATTTTTTCCAGATATTCAGCGGTCACAGCCCGGGCCGTCTCGTCCCGCAGCTTTTCCAACAAAGCGGTGTCCTCGGTGACGAAGCGGCCCGTTGTCCGCTCGGTGCGGACGAGGCCCTCCGCTTCCAGCTGGGCCAGCGCCCGCTGCATGGTGTTGGGGTTGACCCCCGCTGCCGCCGCCAGATCACGCACCGAGTCCAGATGCCCGCCGGGCGGATAGACCCCCGCCAGTATCTTTGCCTTGAGACGTTCCACGATCTGCGCATAAATGGGGCGGCTCGTGTCGAATCGTTCTCCCATCCTCTCATCTCCTTGTGTTGCTGTACTAAGCGCTTAATACAATAATACTCGTTTTTGGTTTTTTGTCAAGAGGGGAATTTCCAATCCCTGCAAAATATGCTATACTATCTTTTGTATGCTACAGGAATATGCGCAGGAGCACAGAAAACTATGAAAGCGACCATCATCATCCCCAACATCAACGGCAAAGGCTGGCTCAAAGACTCCATCGAGTCGGTCTACGCCCAGACCGAACAGGATTTCGAACTCATCGTGGTGGACAACGGCTCCACCGACGAGAGCCTCGAGCAGGCCCGCAGCTATTGCAGCCGGCCCAACTTCACCCTCATCGAAAACGGCTGCAACACCGGCTTCTCCCATGCCGTGAATCAGGGCATCGCCCGGGCGAAGAGCGAGTTCGTGGTACTGTTCAACAACGATGCCTTTGCCGAGCCTCAGTGGCTGGCCGAGCTGCTCCGCGCCGCCGAGAGCGACGAGAAGATCTTTGCCGTCCAGAGCCTTATGATCCGCCACTTCGACCGGGAGCTGGCCGACGACGCCGGTGACTACGTCACATGGATGGGCTTTGCCTGCAAGACCGGCGACGGACGCCGGGCCAGCCGGTACACCAGACAGAAGCGCATCTTCTCGGCCTGCGGCGGCGCGGCCCTCTACCGCAAGAGCATCCTCGACGAGATCGGCGTCTTTGATGAAAATTTCTTCGCCTACTTCGAGGACGTAGACCTCAGTTGGCGGGCCAACAACGCGGGCTACAAAAACATCCTCTGCCCCACAGCCAAGTGCTACCACATCTGCGGGGCCAGCACCGGCGCAGTGCGGTACAACGCCTTCAAAAGCCAGCAGAGCGGTCGGAACAGCATCCTCCTCCCCCTCAAAAACGAGCCTCTTCTGATGCTCCTCCTCAACTTCATCCCGCTGGCGCTGGGCTATCTGCTCAAGTGCTACAAGTTCCACAAGCAGGGCTTCGGCGAAGCATGGGACAAGGGGATGCACGAGGCCTTCGACCTGCTCCGAAGCGGTCGCCTCGGCAAGCGCCCCTTCCGCCTGCGTGACCTGCCCAACTACATCCTCATGGAACTGTGGATGATCTGGAACATGATACCCTATCTGTGGTACCGGCTGGTGATCGTGAGATTTGATCTGAAATAACAATAAGCCCGCCCCACTGTGAAAGCCACAGCAGGGGCGGGCTTACTCATACAAACTGGAATTTTTCACTTCTTTTCAATTCCGTCTGGCATATGATCTTTCTCAGTTATCTTGCGAATAACCCGGCATGGATTTCCCGCTGCCAGACTATAGGGTGGAATATCTCTTGTTACAACGCTTCCTGCACCAATTACACACCCTTCTCCTATGGTGACACCACCGCAAACGACCACATTAGATGCCAGCCAGCAATTATCTTTTATAGTGATTGGCTTCGCATATTCAAGATTATAAAAACTTCCATCTTCTCTCTTTCGGACATTGCGTTCTTCAGGTAACAATGGATGCATAGGAGTTGCCAATGTAACATTGGGACCAATCATCACATTATCGCCTATATGTATTTCGCATACATCCAAACATGTAAAATTAAAATTAGCAGAACTGAATTTTCCGAAGTAAGTATTACATCCATAATCAAAATAAACAGGTGCCTGCAAATACGGAAGTTCCTCTGTTGTTGGCAGTAATTTTCGCAATATCTTTGCTTGCTCTTCTGGCTGATCTTCATCTGTCGAATTGTATTTTCTTGCTAATTTACGTGCATTCAGGCGTAATTGCTCCAATTCTTTATCCGTTGGATCGTATAACTTCCCACTTAGCATTTTTTCTCTTTCAGTCATTTCCAATAGCCTCCAAATTCCGATTTGTTGAACTAAGCCGAGTATACCACACGTTCCAACAAAAGAATACTTCTATACACAAAAATCCCATATCCGATACCGTATGGTACAGACATGGGATTTTCTTCTGCGTCTTTACGCCGCCGGGCTGGCTGCGCTCTCGGCCTGCGGCTCGGCTTCGGCACCGGCCTCCGCAGAGGCCGCTGCGGAGCTTGCCGGGGCCTCGCCGCCGGTAGCGAGGATGGCATCCTCCACATCGCTGTCCGCCATCGGTGCGGGCTGGCTGGCGGCAGATGCCGCCGTCTGCTCCGGCTTCGTCTCGCTCTCGGTCAGGCCGGTGAGATACCAGCTGCCGCTCTGACGGCTGAAGAGGTAGTCCATATACTTGGTCGGCGTGTCCGAATTTGTGACGAGGATGCTGTCGTCCGCGTTCTGGGTGGGGATGTAGCCCACGGTGACGTGGAGAAGGCCGCCCTTTTTGAACAGCTTGGTGACGGTGGCGCGGTAGCTGCCCACGCCGCCGGTGATGGGGATCTTGTAGCACTGGGTGGCGTCGTCGAACTCGATGGTCATATCCTCCATCTCGAACGTCTTATGGGTCATGCGGAAGCTGGGGCCTACGAGCTTTGCAAGGTAGGCGTCCACATCCACCGACGGGATGAGCAGCTGCTCGGTATCGGGGTCGGTGTTGTAGCCCTCGAAGCCGCCCTGCGTCTCCTGAATGCTGTACACGCAGCCCCAGACTGCGGCTTCGCGGAGGGTCAGGTCGTCGATGTTCTCGATGCCGTCGAAGGGCACCGGGTCGAACAGCACAAGGCCCTCCAGCTTATCTTCGTATTCCTGCCGCTGGGCGGTGTCGTCGAACAGCTTTGCCACAGCGCTCACACCTGCGTGCAGCACCGTCAGCGTGCCGATGAGCACCAGCACGGCGATGAGCAGCCCGAGGGCCTGACGGCCGCGGCGGCGGTGGAGCCGGGCGTGTTCTTCCGGGGTCATTTCCATCTTCATATGATTATCGTCTCCTGCGTTATTGCACTTTTCAGATAGAAACAGTATACCACATTCCTGGGCAGGGTGCAAAACCCCGCCGGTGTTATTTTGGTGAAACTGCCTCAGAAGCTGTTTTTATAGCCAGAGTGTGCCAGATGGGCGAAGCTTTTCGCCGGCAGACAAGGCGATTTTCCGCAGCAATCCTTGGCGGATTGCAAGGGAAAGCAACGCAGTATGCCAGCGAAAAGACCGCCCAGATGGTGCGCAATGGTTATGAAAACAGCTTCTCAATCCCAGCTTTTCCAGACGTCGGGCTGGTAGCCCACGGTGGCCTGACGGCCATTGCGGACGATGGGGGTGCGGAACAGCTGCTGGTTCTCAAAGAGCTTGTCTTCCTTCTGCCAGTCCACCAGCGCGTCCAGCAGCGCCAGCGTCTGCTTGTCCTTGGCGTTGGGATTCACCAGCGCCTGCCAGCCGCCCAGTGCCCGGGACACATTCTCGAACTCGCCCCGGCTCATCTCTTTTTCTTTCAGGTCGATCATCTGGAATTTGATGCCGCGCTCCTTAAAATAGCGCTGCGCCTTTTTGGTATCGAAGCACTTGGTGGTGCCGAAGATCTGGATGTTCATGGTCTTACCCTCCTGTTGATTCTGCTCTATTGTAGCATATCTGCGCCCGAAAGCCTATACCTGCGCGCATATTTTGCCCCCGCCCGGCCCAAACTGCTTTCAACACGCTCTGCGTGAACGCATGGGAGGTGCTTTTTATGAAAGCTTTCGTAGACCCTGAACTCTGCATCGGCTGCACCCAGTGCGCCGGGCTTTGCCCCGGCGTGTACCAGATGGAGGGCACACTGGCCGTCGCCATCCCCGGCGACATCCCGCCCGACGAAGTCCCGCTGGCCGTAGACGCCGCCAACGCCTGCCCCGTGGGGGCGATAAGGGTGGAGTGACCTAAAGGCTCTCCCTTTGGGAGAGCTGGCATCGCGCAGCGATGACTGAGAGGGCAAAGCTGCTACGACAGAAGCACTGCGCAGCGATAAGCAGATTCTTTGTCAGAGCGAAACTATCACTCTGTCCATTCTTCTCCGTCAGCGTCCTTGCCCTCTCCGTCGCCTTCGGTGACACCTCTCCCAAAGGGAGAGGCTTTTTTTGCGTAACCCCTCCCCCATCCGCCTTATTTTGTGCTATACTATAAGATGTGAAATTATGGAATGGAGGACCACAAGCTATGCGTTTACTGGTCATCGACGGCAACAGCATCGCCAACCGTGCTTTTTACGGCATCAAGCTGCTGACCACCAAGGACGGCCGCTACACCAACGCCATTTTCGGCTTTCTGAATATCCTGCTCTCCCTGCTTAAGGAATGTGACCCCGACGAGGTGGCCGTGGCCTTCGACCTCAAGGCCCCTACCTTCCGCCACAAAATGTACGACGGCTACAAGGCCACCCGCCACAAGATGCCCGACGAGCTGGCTGCACAGATGCCGGTGCTGAAAGAGCTTCTGGCTGCGCTGGGCTACCGCGAGGTGACGGCGGAGGGCTGGGAGGCCGACGACATCCTCGGCACCCTGTCCGCCGCCTGCGCCGCCCGCAGCGACGACTGCTTCCTCGCCACCGGAGACCGGGACAGTCTGCAGCTGGTCAGCGACACCACCACCGTCCTGCTGGCCACCACCGCCATGGGCCGCAGCAAGACCGTCACCATGGACGTGGAGGCCGTGAAGGAGAAATACGGCGTCTCCCCCCGCCAGCTCATCGACATCAAGAGCCTGATGGGCGACGCCTCCGACAACATCCCGGGCGTCAAGGGCATCGGCGAGAAGAGCGCCGTCACCCTCATCCAGAAATACGGCAGCCTCGCAGGGGTCTACGCCCACCTCGACGACACCGCCGACAAGACCATCAAGCCCAAGCAGCGGGAGCATCTGGCCGAGGACCGGGCGATGGCCGAGCTGAGCTACACGCTGGGCACCATCCGCACCGACGCCCCCATCGACACCGCCGAGGGTGCGTATGTCGTGGGTGAGGGCAACAAGGCCGAGGCCGTTCGGCTGATGCAGGAGCTGGAGCTGCACTCCCTCATCACCCGCTTCGGCCTCAGCGACGTCGCGCCTGCTGCAGACCCGGCCAAGGCCAGCGCCGGGCCGCTGCCGGAGGCCGGGATCGCCGCTCTGCCCGCAGAGCCAAAGGGCCATTACCTCGTGGCGGCCCGGCCTGCCGTCATGGGAAAGCAGGGCACCCGCATCGTGGAGCTGCAGCCCGCCGCATGGTATGCCGTGCAGGACAGGACCGTCTTCCCGCTGGAGGCCGACGACCTCCTCCGCCTGCTGGACAACGCGGACGTCACCCTCGACGTCTTCGACAGCGCCCCTCTCTACGCCCGTGCGATGGCGGCGGGCGGCTGGGGCAGCAGCATCGTCTGGGACGGCAAGCTGGCGGCGTATCTGCTGGACGCTTCGGCCTCGAAGTACAACCTCTCTGAGCTGATCATCCGCTACCGCGCCGACGCTGCCTTCACCTGTGAGGCATGGCCGGACGCCGGTGCTCTGGCCGACCTCTTCGCCAAGATGAAGGCGGAGATCACCGCGCTGGGCGAGGACGCGCTCTACAACGACATCGAGTTCCCGCTGGCACAGGTGCTGGCCGACATGACCCGCATCGGCATCCTCGTGGACCGGGAGGGCATCGAGAAGTTCGGCGTGAAAATGCGGGCCGAGCTGGAAGACGTCCTCACCCGCATCCATATGGAGACAGGCAGCGCCAGCTTCAACCCCAACAGCCCCAAGCAGCTGGGCGAGATGCTCTTCGACATCATGGGCCTGCCCCACGGCAAGAAGACCCAGCGCGGCTGGTCCACCGACGCCGAGACTCTGGAGTCCCTGCGGGACTACCCGCTGGTAGAGGACATTTTGCAGTACCGCGCCTACCAGAAGCTCAACTCCACCTATGTCGAGGGGCTTCTGAAGGTCATCGCGGAGGATGGGCGCATCCACACCCGCTTCAACCAGACCGAAGCCCGCACCGGACGCCTCTCCTCCGACAACCCCAACCTGCAGAACATCCCCATCCGCACCGAGCTGGGCAGCCAGCTCCGCGCCTACTTTGTGGCGCGGCCCGGCTGCGTGCTGGTGGACGCCGATTACAGCCAGATCGAGCTGCGCATCCTCGCCCACGTCACCGGCGACGAGCATATGCAGCAGGCCTTCCTGACCGGCGAGGACATCCACCGCAGCACCGCCGCGAAGATCTACAACCTGCCCCTCGAGCAGGTCACGCCCCGTCTCCGCTCCTCTGCCAAAGCCATCAACTTCGGCATCATGTACGGCAAGGGCGCTTACAGCCTCTCGAAGGACATCGGCGTCAGCGTCAAGGAGGCCGACGCCTTCCTGAAAAACTATCTGGCCACTTTCCCGAAGGTGAGCGGCTATATGGACAAGACCATCTCCGACGCCCGGGCCTGCGGCTATGTGTCCACCCTCTTCGGACGCCGCCGCTCCCTGCCCGAGCTGACCAGCAACAACCACAACATCCGGGCCAGCGGCGAGCGGATGGCCCGCAACACCCCCATTCAGGGCACTGCCGCCGACGTCATCAAGCTGGCGATGGTGCGGGTCTGGCGGCGTCTGCGGGACGAGAAGATGGAGAGCCGCCTCATCCTGACCGTCCACGACGAACTCATCGTGGAGGCCCCGGAGGCGGAGGCTGCAAAGGCCGCTTCTATCTTACAAGAAGAGATGGAAGGCTGTGTCAATTACGCTGTGCCCCTGAGCACCGAGGTGCATCAGGGCAAAAACTGGCTGGAGGCCCACTAAGACCATGATCATTCTAGGAATCGAATCCACCTGCGACGAGACCGCCGCATCTCTGGTGGAGGATGGACGGCATCTGCTGAGCAACGTCATCTCCACCAGCGTCAAGGAACAGGCGCTTTATGGCGGCGTCGTGCCCGAGATCGCCAGCCGCCGCCACTGCGAGTTCATCAGCGCCACCGTCAAAAAGGCCCTGCTGGACGCCGGAAAGACCATCGACGACGTGGACGCCGTGGCCGTCACCTTCGCGCCCGGACTCATCGGCGCGGTGCTGGTGGGCGTCAACTTCGCCAAGGGCCTCGCCTACTCGGCGGGCAAGCCGCTGGTACCGGTCCACCACCTGCGGGGCCACATCGCGGCCCTTTACCTCACCCACCCCGAACTGAAGCCGCCCTTCCTCTGCCTCGTGGCATCCGGCGGACACAGCCACATCGTGGAGGTCCAGGACTACACCCACTACCACATCCTCGGCCACACGGTGGACGATGCCGCCGGTGAGGCCTTCGACAAGGTGGCCCGGACGCTGGGCCTGCCCTATCCCGGCGGCCCCAGCGTCGCCAACGCCGCCAAGACCGGAGACCCGAAGGCCTACCGCCTGCCCGTCCCCCACGTCGAGGGCCGATACAACGTCAGCTTCTCCGGCCTCAAGACCGCTGTGCTGAACGAGGTGAATCAGGCCCAGATGAAGGGCACTGAGATCCATGTGCCCGACCTTGCGGCCAGCTTTCAGGAGCGCATCGCAGGCATCCTCGCCGAAAAGCTCCTTCTCGCCGCCGCCGACACCGGCGCAAAGCAGGTCTGCCTCGCGGGCGGCGTCGCAGCCAATGGCCGTCTGCGCCAGCTGGTCAACGACGGTGCCCAGAAGCTGGGCGCAAAGGTCTATCTGCCTGAGCTGAAGTTCTGCGGCGACAACGGCGCCATGATCGCGGCGCAGGGGTATTACCAGTACATCGCAGGCCATACCGCCGGGCTGGAGCTGAACGGCCTGCCCACGCTGCCCATTGATTACGAATAAGGTATAACGAAAAAAGGAGCCTCGCGGCTCCTTTTTCTTATGCATTCTCTGACACCGCATCCCGTCCGAAGTAAAGCTCCACTTCGCCGATCTTCTTTTTCCGCAGCAGGAACGCTGTGGGGATGAGATAGACCGCCACCGACGCCAGCATGGTGATGTCGTAGGTGCTGATGCTGTCGGCCACCGACTGGGTGCCGTATAAGCCGCCCACCAGCATGGAGGTGATGTCCATCGCGGCGTGGATGAACACCGTCACCCAGATGTTGCCGGTGCGGAAATAGACTGCCGCCAGCAGGGTGCCCAGCGATGCCGCAAAGACGCACTGCATCAGCACGCCCAGCGGCGCGCTGCCGGTGAGGTTGGTCAGGTGGGCCGCGCCGAAGTACAGGCCCGACAGCAGACAGGCTTTCCAGACGCCGCCCCGGCTGGTGCCGAAGTGCTCGAGCAGGGTCTGGGCGATGACCCCCCGGAACAGAAACTCTTCGGCCACGCCCACGCTGGTCATGCCCAGCAGGAACCACACGATGCGCCATGCGGGCAGCATATCGCCCTCCGGGCGGCCGAACAGCAGGGTGTTGTAGGCGTTGTAGCTGATGAGTGCGATGGGGTACAGGCCCACCAGCAGACCGTTGAAGAAGCCGCTGCCCCGGCGGCGGAGCAGGCCGATCTTCCCGGTGCGGGCCAGAAGGAAGCAGGCCGTCAGGATGCCCGCCGCCTCCTGCAGGGTCGTCAGCAGATAGTCGTCGGCCATCTCGAGGTCGCGCAGGACGAATAAGATTCCCAGAAGCGACACCATCGACGCCACGAACAGCATCCCCAGAAACAGCACCTCGACCCCGAGGCAGTAGAGCATCGGATGGGCGCTGCGCAGACGTTTGAGCATAGAAAGACCTCCCTGTGTCGTAGTGGTACTATTCTACCATATTTTCAGGGAAAGAGATAGAGAAACCTAAAAATCCCACTGGGCTGATTGCTCGCCTTGCTGCGTCGCCTGCGAGTTGCGCTTGCCGCTTTTTCCGCAGCCCCTTGGCGGGGCTTTGAAAAAACGGAGCGCTGCCCCAGCCTCGCCTCCCTGTTTCCGCCGCAAGCGGCGGTCGGCTCCGCTGCTGTTCAAATCCCGCGCTCGACCAAATAAAAAATCCAGTACACAAATGTGTACGGTAGTCACCAACTGTTGACATTCCTAGCCGTTGGGACCCGCGGGCTAAGCAACAGCCCACTGGGCTGATTGCTTGCCTTGCTGCGCAAGGCCGCCCTGTTCAAATCCCGCTGCCTTGCGAAGATAGAAAAAGACCGGCACACAAATGTGTACCGGTCTTTTTCAGTCGGAGCAGCGGGATTTGAACCCACGGCCTCCTCGTCCCGAACGAGGCGCGCTACCAACTGCGCTATGCCCCGAAAATACCGCAACCCAACGGGCTGCGGTCTGGTTGGGGATGAGAGAATCGAACTCCCACAAGTAGAGTCAGAGTCTACCGCACTACCACTATGCAAATCCCCACTATTTGGTTCCGCCCTCAGCACCGAAGCGCTGCTGACGAGGAATATTATACAGCCTCTTCTCCCATTTGTCAACCACTTTTTTGATTTTTTTGCCCATGTTTTTTCGCCCCCGCCCGCCCCGGCGTTTTCACAGCTTTTTTCGGCCCCGACTCTTGACACCTGCCCCCTTTGGGAATACTCTTATAGTATCATTTACCTGCTCCTGAAATCGGAAGAAACGAGGGTTATTCAATATGAAAAAACGTGTTGGCATCCTGACCTCCGGCGGCGACTGTCCTGGCCTGAACGCCACCATCCGCGGCGTGGCAAAGGCCCTGTATGCACGGTTCGGCGAGAACGTCGAGATCGTGGGCATCCTCAACGGCTACCACGGCCTCATCACCGGCGACTACAAGGAGATGACGGAGGACGATTTCCGCGGCATCCTGACGCTGGGCGGCACCATCCTCGGCACCAAGCGCACCCCCTTCAAGCTCATGCGCGTGGTGGAAGAGGACAAGATCGACAAGGTTGCCGCCATGAAAAAGACCTACAAGGACGCCAAGCTCGACTGCCTGCTCTGCCTCGGCGGCAACGGCACCCACAAGACGGCCAACCTTCTCGCGCAGGAGGGCCTGAACATCATCGGCCTGCCTAAGACCATCGACAACGACATCTACGGCACCGACGTCACCTTCGGCTTCCACACCGCCGTGGACATCGCCACCGAGGTCATCGACCGCATCCACACCACCGCCGGCAGCCACAGCCGCGTCATGTGCATCGAGATCATGGGCAACAAGGCCGGCTGGCTGACCCTCTACTCCGGCATCGCCGGCGGCGCAGACATCATCCTGCTGCCCGAGATGCCCTATGACATCGACCGCGTCTGCAGCGCCGTCGAGCGCCGCGCCCGCAAGGGTTCCAACTTCTCCATCATCGCCGTGGCCGAGGGTGCCATCAACACCGAAGAGGCCGGTATGAAGCGGAAGGAGTGGATGGCCAAGCGCACGGAGGCCGGTTACGGTGCCACCGCCACCAACCGCATCGCCGCCGCCGTCCAGAAGAAGACCGGCATGGAGACCCGCGTCTGCATCCCGGGCCATATGCAGCGCGGCGGCAGCCCCAGCGCCTACGACCGCGTGCTGGCCACCCAGTTCGGCAGCTACGCCGCCAAGCTGGTGGAGATGGAGCGCTACGGCGTCACCGTCGCCATGGTCAACAACCGCGTCATCGCCAACCGCCTCGAGGACATCGCCGGTAAGACCCGCAACGTCCCCGAAGGCTGCGAGCTGCTCACCGTCGCCCGCCGGATGGGCGTGAGCCTCGGCTGAGTCCCACATTCCAGCGGTTCGGATCACTTTTCTAATGCACCGTAAAACAGTGCCATACAAAAAAGAGCACTCCCGTGTCGATGCGGGAGTGCTCCTTTTTTCACTTGCGAATATACAAGAAGTTACTTGTTCTTGTACATTTCCTCGTAGTATTTCTGGTAGTTGCCGCTGGTGATGTGCTCCATCCACTCCTCGTGGTCGAGGTACCAGTCAATGGTCAGGACGATGCCCTTCTCGAAGGGAGTCTCGGGGTACCAGCCCAGATCGTTCTTGATCTTGGTGGGGTCGATGCCGTAGCGGCGGTCGTGGCCCAGACGGTCGGCGACGTGCTTGATGAGGTCCTCGCTGATGCCGTCGTCCTTGAGGCGGTCGTGGAGCTGCTCGATGATGGTCTTGACGATGAAGATGTTGGGGCGCTCGTTGTGGCCGCCGACGTTGTAGACCTCGCCGACCTTGCCGCCGTTGCAGACCATGTCGATGGCCTTGCAGTGGTCCTCAACGTACAGCCAGTCGCGGATCTGCATACCGTCGCCGTAGACGGGCAGCTGCTTGTGGTGCTTGACGTTGTTGATCATCAGCGGGATGAGCTTCTCGGGGAACTGGTAGGGGCCGTAGTTGTTGGAGCAGCGGGTGATGTTGATGGGCATACCATAGGTGTCGTGGAATGCCATAACGAACATATCGGCGCTGGCCTTAGAGGAGGAGTAGGGGCTGTGGGGGCAGAGCGGAGTGGTCTCCATGAAGAAGCCCTCGGCACCCAGAGCGCCGTAGACCTCATCGGTGGACACCTGCAGATACTTCTTGCCCTCTTTCCAAGTCTTGGCGTCGGCGTCGTACCAAGCCTCCTTGGCGCGCTGCAGCAGGTTGACGGTGCCCATCACGTTGCTCTGGACGAAGATCTCGGGGTTCTTGATGGAGCGGTCAACATGGCTCTCGGCGGCGAAGTTGATGACGTAGTCGAAATCGTACTTTGCAAACAGGCTCTCGACCAGCTCCTTGTCGCAGATGTCGCCCTGCACAAAGACGTGGCGGGGGTCGCCCTCAACGTCCTTCAGGTTCTCAAGATTGCCGGCATAGGTCAGCTTGTCGAGGTTGACCAGCAAAATTTCAGGGTACTTCTTGAGCATATAATGCACGAAGTTGGAACCGATAAACCCGGCACAGCCGGTGATAAGATATTTTTTCATAATCAGATTTTCCTCTTGAATTTAAGCTTTCATCCCGTTGTCGCCGTCCCAGTGCTCAAAGAAGCAGGCCAGCGCGTCCTTCCAGTCGCGGACGTCGTTGCCGACGGTGCAGCGGAGCATCCGGTTGTCCAGAGCGCTCCACTTGGGGCGGTCGGCGCTGTCCGGGTGCTTCGACTTGTACTCCTCGCTGGTGCAGGGGGCCACGGTGGCGTCCACGCCGGACAGGCGGATGATCTCAGACGCGAAATCATACCAGGAGCAGATGCCCTCGCCGGTGCAGTGGTACAGGCCGTACTCGTGGGTGACGCAGAGCTGTAAGATCTCGTGGGCCAGATCGACGGCGTTGGTGGGGTTGCCGCACTGGTCGTTGACGACCTCCAGCTTGCCGAACTTTCGGCCTGCGTTCACGATGGTCTTGACGAAGTTCTTGCCGTAGTAGCTGTAGAGCCATGCGGTGCGGACGATGAAGTGGCGGTGGCAGAACTGCTCGACGTACTTCTCACCCATGAGCTTGGTGGAGCCGTAGGCGCTGATGGGGCCGGGGATGGTGGCCTCATCCTGCGGGATGCCGCCGTTCTCACGGCCGGAGAAGACATAGTCGGTGGATACGTGCACCAGCCGTGCGCCGGTCTTGGTGGCAGCCTGCGCCAGATTGCGGGGGCCGATGGCGTTGGCCTTGAAAGCGGTGTCATGGTTCACCTCGCAGCCGTCCACGTTGGTGAAGGCGGCGCAGTTGATGATGACATCCGGGCGCTGGCGGCGGATGAAGTCGTCCACCATCTTATAGTTGGTGATGTCCAGCTCCGGCAGGTCCACCGGAATGACCGTGGCGTTCATCAGCTTCTCGGGGAGAGGGCCAAGCTCACTGCGGCCCTCCCGGAGCTGCTTGATGATCTCGGTGCCAAGCTGGCCCTTGCAGCCGGTAACAATGATTTTCATGCGGATACCGCCTCTCTTAATACTTCAGTTTGCCGTCAGCCACATTCTTGAGGTGCTGGCCGTAGGGACTCTTGCCGTAGCGCTCGGCGCTTTCCAGCAGGGTGTCGCGGTCGATCCAGCCGTACTTGAATGCGATCTCCTCGGGGGCGCTGATCTTGATGCCCTGACGCTTCTCGATCATCCGCACAAAGTCCGCTGCCTCCACGAGGCTGTCCATCGTACCGGTGTCCAGCCATGCAAAGCCACGGCCCAGCAGCTGGACGTCCAGCTCATCCTGCTTGAGGTACATATCGTTCAGGGTCGTGATCTCCAGCTCGCCGCGGGCGGAGGGCTTGACCTGCTTTGCCATCCGGACGACTTCCTTGTTGTAGAAGTACAGGCCGGTGATGGCGTAGTTGCTCTTGGGGTGCTGGGGCTTTTCTTCGACGCTGAGCACCTTGCCGTTTCCGTCGAACTCCACGATGCCGAAGCGCTCGGGGTCCGGCACATAGTAGCCGAAGACGGTGCAGCGGCCCTTGTTCTCCGCGTTAGCCACGGCGGTCTTCAGGATTTTGGAGAAACCGTTGCCGTAGAAGATGTTGTCACCGAGGATCATGGCGCAGCAGTCGTCGCCGATGAACTCCTCGCCGAGGATAAAGGCCTGCGCCAGACCGTCCGGAGACGGCTGGACCTTATATTGCAGATGGATGCCGTACTGGCTGCCATCGCCCAGCAGCGCCTCGAAGCGGGGCGTGTCGGTGGGGGTAGAGATGATGAGGATGTCCTGAATGCCCGCCAGCATGAGGGTGGACAGAGGATAGTAGATCATCGGCTTGTCGTAGACGGGCAACAGCTGCTTGCTGGTGACCATCGTAAGCGGATAAAGCCGGGTGCCGGCACCGCCGGCCAGAATGATACCTTTCATTTTGTGCACTCCTTATATTATGAAATAAAAAAGTTGTGCAGCTTGTACAAGGCACGGCGGCGTGTCCGCCCTGCCCTGTATGGATTCAAAGCGGAGCTGCGTCCGCTGTAAACAATGTTGCGCAATACACTCTGCTCACCGTGCAGGCTTGCGATAGTATTACACCTTATTCTACTATCAAATCGAAAAAAAAGCAAGGAAAGAGCGCCCGCCTCAAAAATTTTGTGGCGGGCGCTCTCTTGTTTCGCAGCGGCAGGGACTCAGAACTTGAACCCCCATTTACAGAAATACCGCAGCAGGCTCCCGGTCTGCCACAGAAAGGGCCTGAGGCTGCGGTGGGCCGCACGGTGCCACGCATGGATGGCGGTGTACTGGGGCACGAGATAAGCCTTTCCCTTGGTGCGCATCTTCTGGGTCAGGTCCGCATCCTCCACATACATGAAGTAATGCTCATCAAAGCCGCCCACGGCCTTGAACTCTGCCGTCCGCACCGCTGAGAAGCTGCCGGTGCAGAACTCGATCTCCACAGGGGCTGACAGGTCTTCCCCTTCCATGAGATAGGCGCGGTTATATTTCTCCCAGAATTTCAGGAACGGCAGCTGGCGGTAGACCATCGGCCGGAGGGCGCAGCGCCGCAGGGGCAGATGCTGGGTGCGACCGTCCGGGAAGCACAGCCCCGGCCGGGCCATCACAGCATCCGGGTGGGCGGCCATCCAGTCGGCCAGATCGCTGAGGGTGTCGGCGGTGAGCTGGATGTCGGGGTTCAGGATGAAGTGATAATCGCTCGTCAGCTCGGGCAGGATGGTGTTGTGGCCGGTGCCGAAGCCGCCGTTCTCCTTCCGGCAGCGCACCTCCACCCGCTGGCCCGGCAGGGTGCTCAGAGCGCCGCTCCGGACGGCGGCTTCCAGCCGTGCACCGCTGCCGTCGGGGCTAGCGTTGTCCACCAGATAGAGGGTCAGCGGGTGGCGGCGGGTATATTGCAGCACCGTCTGCGCCGCCCGGAGGGCTTCGTCGCAGCCGTTATAAACAACGATGCAAGCAGAGAGTTCCAAGTTTTATGCTCCTTGTTTTATGGCTCAGACCTTTCCGCCATGCCAAAGGCTCCCCCTCGATGGGGCAACAATGACGACCGCCGCCAGTGGCGGAAACAGGGAGTCATTGTTGGGGCAGCGGCCAGCAAGACGCGAGCGAAGCGCCGCGGATGCTGGGAGCCGCAACCCGGCCTTGGCGAGCGAAGTGAGACTGAGAGGTTGTTCCTCTTTTGTTTATTCCAGCGGCAGGATCTTCAGGCTGAAATCCTCGCGCTGGATGTCGAAGTTGGGGTTGGTGCAGGGGTCGCCTGCAGCCAGCAGGTCGCCCCAGCGGGCCTGAAAACGCAGCACCTCGCCCTGAAAGCGCTTCTGCTTTTCGGGGTTGTCCTCCACGCCGCGGCTCTTGCTCTCGTAGTGGTAGAGCTGGGCGAAGGGGGTGAAGACGTTGGTGTAGCCTGCCTGACGAACGCGGACGCAGAAGTCCACATCGTTGAAGGCCACGGCATAGCTCTCATCCAGACCGCCCACCTCGTCGTAGATCTCCTTGCGGATGAGCAGACAGGCGGCAGTGTCGGCGTAGACGTCCTGTACATAGTTCAGCCGTCCCATATAGCCGTCGGAGCTGGCGGGATAATACTTGTGCAGATGGCCCGCCACGCCGCCGATGCCGAAGCCGACGCCGGCGTGCTGGATGGTATCGTCCGGGTAGAGCAGTTTTGCGCCCACGCAGCCCACCCGCTTCTGCTGGGCGTACATGACCATCTCTTCCAGCCATGCGGCCGTGATGACCTCAGTGTCGTTGTTGAGGAGCAGCAGATATTCGCCGGTGGCGAACTTCTCGCCGAAGTTGTTCAGGGCGCTGTAATTGAAGCCCTTGCCCTCCCACGTGACGACCTTGAGGGTGTCGGGGTGTTCTTTCTGCATCCGCTCGTAGGCCCGGAAGGTCTCGGGGGCCTTGCTGTTGTTTTCGATGAGGATGATCTCAAGATCCGGATAGGTCGTGCGGGCATAAATGGACTCCACGCAGGTCTCCAGATCGTGGATATGATCGCAGGTAGGGATGAGGATGCTCACCCGGCCCGGATGGGCGATGGTGTAGTCGGTCTTGTAATAGCCCGGCGTACCCGGGATGAGGGAGACATCGTCCACGGCCACGCCGCAGCGGGCATAATGGGCCTTGAGGGCCGCGATGCCCGCGTCGATGCAGTAGGTCTTGGCGGAGATGTCGCTGGCCGTGCTGCCGGGGCTGGAGCGCCAGTAATAGAGGGCATGGGGGATGTGGACGATCTTCCTCGCCTTTTCCGTCAGGCGGAGGAACAGCTCGTAGTCCTGACTGCCGTTGTACTCCATCCGCTCGGGGCCGCCTGCGGCGTCCATCAGCCGACGGCTGAAGAGGGTCAGGTGGCAGATATAGTTGTTGGAGCGGAGGTTGTCCAGCATGAAATCGGGCTTGAAGTGGTAGAGCACCACATTCTCCACCTTGCCCTCGAAGGTCGCCTCGTCGGTATAGACGAAGTCGGCCCCCTGCTCGGCGATGGCCTTGGCGGCATACCAGAGGGCGCAGGGGTGGAGGATGTCGTCGTGGTCCAGCAGAGCGATGAAGTCGCCGGTGGCCATCTCGATGCCCTGATTGGTGTTGCCGGGGATCAGCTCGTTCTTTTCCAGCTTCTGGTAGCGGATGCGGGGGTCTGCGGCGGCACGCTGCCGGACCATCTCCCCCACGCCCGGGGCGGTGCCGGCGTCTACACAGCAAAGCTCCCAGTTCCGGTAGGTCTGGTTCACGACCGAGTCCAGCAGCTCCTCGAGGAAGTCCAGCGGGGTGTTGTACAGGGGCACCACGATGCTGATCTTGGGGCCTGCGGGCTGATCTTCCGCCTGATGCACCAGCAGCTCCGCCGAGGCGAAGCGGTCCGCGCGCATGACCCTGCCCGGGAAGAGGGCGGCATACTCGCGGCGGGCACGGGCCTGCTCCCGCACGCCCTCGATCCCGCCCCGGCGCAGCTCCCGCAGCAGGACGAAGAGGGGCAGGGTGTGCCAGAGCTGGCGGCTCTTGCTGACGGCGTAGCGCATGGGCCATGTCATCTTCCAGAAGGTCGAGCCGGTCACTTCGGCCAGCGTCTTTTCCAGCTGCTGCTCGTGGCTGCGGCTGAGGGAAAGGTCGCTGCGCAGCCGGGCGATCAGCTCGGCTTCCTCGCCGCAGGTGCGCTCGGCGCGCACCATCCGGTCGCGCAGGATGTCCATTTCCAGCTCATAGCCCCGCACCATCTTATACCCGGTGGGCTGGGAGACACAGAAGAGGGCGGACTGCTGGGCGCGGCCCTTGCTGCGCCAGCCGAAGTCGCGGAAATATCCCCTCTGCGCCAGCTGCTCGGCCCAGCCCGCCATGACGGTGCTCTCACTGCTCACCAGCAGCACCCGGGCGGGCAGCTTCTCCGGCAGCGTCTCATAGGCCGGGTCCACCACGACCAGAAGCTCTGCCTCCGAGCCTTCCGCCCACGCCTCTGCCGCTACGCCTGCCCGGCGCAGCGCCTTGGTCAGCAGAAGGCTCTGCTCTCCCAGCAGGGCCGCCGAGGCGGCAGCCGCCTCCTCCGCGATGCGCTGCGCCAGTGCACGGCAGCGCTCCCGCTCCTGCTTTTCTTTCTTTTCCTTCTCCAACTGCATTCCGTTCTCTCCACCTAATATCATTTATCGTATCGTCCCAGCGATTTCGGGACGTGAAGCGCAAAAGAGCCGTTTCTTGAGTACAAACGTGTACAGTATACCAAATCGCGCCTCATTTGAGAAGTATTTTGCGCAATTCCTTTCGTTTTTTACATCCCGAGCAGGCGGCGCAGCCAGCTGAACAGTCCGCCGCCGGAAGAGCTGCCGCTGCCCACCGTCCGGATGGAAACGCCGGAGTAGTAGTGCTTGAGGATGTCGCGGTAGCCCATCCCCTCCTCGGCAGCATAGCCCACCGCGCCGCACTGGCTCATGCCCACGCCGTGGCCGAAGCCATAGTAGTTCATGCAGGGCACGCCCGCAGCATCTGCGCTGAAATCGAAGCAGTAGCGGGAGGACACGAACTGGTTGATGTAGCGGTAGCTGCGGCCGTTGGACACCAGCGTGTTGTACTGGACGAAGCCGCCGAGGTCTTTGTGGGTGGTATCGGCGCTCTGGTAAGGCTCACCGGTGCGGCTGTCCTTGTACTCGATGTAGTCGTAGTCCTTGCCGATGACGCGGCGGAGCTTTTCATGATACTGGCGCTCGTAGGGGCTTTCGACGCTCTTGAGGTAAGGCACATCCGAACCCCACGCATCGAGGCTGGAACAGGTGCCGTAAACGCCGGTCTGGGTGTTATAGCCCGCGCTGGCCGACCAGACGGCATCGATGACGCTGCCGTTGTAGGTCAGCACCTCATCCTTCACCGACTCCACCGCCTTACGAATGGCCGAGCGGGCCGAGGCGGGGATGTCCTCCACCGGGGTATAGATGAGGGCGTTGGCCGAAGAGCCGTACTGCTTGTGGTACTCGAGGTAGGAGTGGATGGCCACGGCCTGCGCTTTCCACGCCTCCTGCGCCGCGCTGGCGCTGACATAGCTGCCGATGGAGCCAAGCTCGGTGTAGGTGATGCCCACAAGGCAGTCCACGAGGTCGAGGGTCACGTTCCTGCGCAGGCCCTTGCCCTTGATGTTCAGATAGGGCATGGTGATCTTATCTTTGGAGCCGAAGAGCCAGCTCAGACAATTTTCTTCTTCCCCCGGGACGAGGGTGGTGTTTGCGCCGCCGATGGTGGTGGCCCCGGGCGCGGCATCCTCGGCAAACGCCGCCGGGACAGCCACACACAGCATCACCGCTGCCAGCACCAGCGCCGCCAGACGGCGCGCGAAACTCAGACTCTGCTTCACAGTCATTTTCCTCCTGTCGTTTTCGACATTTTCATAGTCAGTATCAGTGTAACACACTGTGCCCCCGACGGCAAGGACGGAAGTTGTGCGAAAATGTGAAAAGACGCCTTTGCAAGCTCCGGGAATTGTGATAAAGTATAGCAGGAGAGAACAGGTCCGCCTCTGACAGGCAGGACAAGGAGGGCCGGAATGGACAGCAGAGAGTTATACCCCACCGACGAGCAGCGCCGCCGCATCATGGATTTCATCATGGCGGCAGGCGAGACGCTGCTGGAAAACGGAGCGGAGGTCTTTCGGGTGGAGCAGACGATGGAGATCATGGCCCGCAGCTTCCATCTGCGGGAGTTCCACGTCTATGTGCTGACCAACGGCATCTTCGCCAGCGCAGGCACGGCGGAGATCGCCGAGGTGCGGAACGTACCGGTGCGGACGACCCACTTGGGCCGGGTGGTGGCGGTGAACGCCCTTTCCCGTCAGATCGCCGCCGGGGGCGTCACGCTGGACGAGGCCGAGTGCCATCTGGCCGAGGCCCGGCGCATCCCCTTTCCCAAGGGCCGGACCCAGCTTCTGGCCGGGATGAGCGGCGCAGCCTGCTTCGCCCTCATCTTCGGCGGCACGGTGCGCTCGGCGCTGGCGGCGGCTGTGGCCGGCTTCCTCGTCAGCGGCTATCTGCTGCTCTGCGAAAAAAAGGGGTTATCCAGCGGCTTTCGCAAGATCTCGGCGGCGGCCCTTATCACGCTGGTCTGCATCGTCGGGTGCTCCCTGCTGGGCATCGAGTCCAGCCATGCCATCATCGGCACCCTGATGATCCTGACCCCCGGCATCGCCTTTACCATGGGCATCCGGGACTTCGTGCAGGGCGACTACCTCTCGGGGACCATCCGGATGATCGACGCCCTGCTGATTGCAGCCAGCATCGCCATCGGCACCGGTCTCGTGCTGAGCCTTACTTCGATCCTGACGGGGGTGACGGTGGTATGATGACGCTGACAAATGCCCAGATCGGCCAGCTGGTGGCCCAGTTCTTTCTGGCCGGGGCGGGGACGCTGAGCTTCGCCATCCTCTTCGCCTGCCCCCGGCGCACCCTCCCCTGCTGCGCACTGGTGGGCGCAGCAGGCTGGTTCGTCTATGAGCTGGCGGTCTTGTATGGGGCCGATGCCGCGGCGGCTTCTCTCATCGCGGTCATCCCGCTGACGCTGGTGTCCCGGCTCTTCGCCATCCTGCTCAAAACGCCGGTAACGGTCTTTCTCCTCACCGGCATCTTCCCCCTCGTGCCCGGCGCAGGCATCTACTACACGGCCTACTACTTCATCCAAGGCGAAAACGCCCTCTCGCTGGCCAACGGCATCTCCACCTTCAAGGTCGCCGTCGCGCTGGCCGTGGGCATCGCGCTGGTTCTGGGCCTGCCCATGCCGAAGGGGCATAGGTGGAAGAGCAAATAAGCTGTAATAACCAAAAGCACCCGCAGCGCTGTTTCCCCATGATATGGAAACGTGCTGCGGGTGTTTCTTTGTTCAAAACTGCGCTTTATCGCGCAGTTTCAATTATGCAATGACCATCTCAATTTTCGCAACTGGCTTTTTTGCCGTCCAGTCAACGTCAAACTCTGTCAGCCCCTCGTTCTTCAGCTTAAAGCCTTGATTTGTACGAATCTTTTTCAGAGTCTCCTCGATCTGCTCCTTTTTGACCGTGCCGCTCTTGACGACACTAACGGTTTCTGTATACGAGCCGTCGTCAACCTGCTTCTGACCCAAAAGAGCGCTTTCATACCAGTACTGGACTTCAACATCTGCCATTACAGGGTTTTTGCTGCTATCGCAGCCAGAGAGAACACCCGCTGCTGCCACGGCCAGAGCCATCACACCAGCGCTCTTCAGGAAATTACGACGAGTCATATTAGTCATTTTCTTGCACCTCATAAACTGTTTTGTTTCTTCTTGTTTTCCTTTGTGCGTCTCCGCAAAAGGCGGTTAGTTTGCTATAACTAATGATAGGTCATCTCATGCTTTTTGTCAATATTTTTCCAGTATGTTAGCGTTCATTAACATTATATCATCATTTTTTATCTCAAGTTTATGGATTTTTCTCTCATTTCTTCATTTCTCAGACAGGCCTTTCCCGTGTTTTCTGCCGCTTCCAAATTCCTTGCACTGCGCCTGCGCCTATGCTATAATCAGGCTGTACTTATATAGTAAAGGAGTGTCCGCTGATGTCTATTATGGAAACGCTTGCCGCCCGCCGCACCTACCGCCGCTTCGCCCAGAAGCCGGTGCCGCAGGATGTGGTGGAGGATATGGTCGAGGCTTTGCGCCTTTCGTCCTGCGGCGCGAACCGTCAGGCCGTGAAGCTGGTGGTGGTGCAAAGCCCTGAAATAGTGGCGAAAGTCCACCCGCTGGTCAAGTGGGCCGGTTATCTGCCGCCGGAGCAGGGCACGCCCAAAGCCGACGAGCAGCCGGTGATGTATCTGGCCGTCGTGCAGGACAGCGCCATCCCCGGCGACCTCAACACCGACACCGGCATCGCGCTGGCCAACATCACCCTTGCCGCGTGGGACAAGGGCGTGGGCAGCTGCATCATGGGTGCCATCAACAAGCCTGCCCTGAGCGAGCTGTTGGGCATCGCCGAGCCGGACAAGCTGGCCTTCATGGTGGCGCTTGGCTACCCCGCCCACACCGCCAAGGTCGTGCCCATGACCGAAGAGACGGGCATCAAATATTATCTGGACGAGGACCGCAACTACTGTGTGCCCAAGCGGAGCAGGGAGGAGCTGGCGCGGAGCGTGTGATGGCTCTTCCTCCCGGGCGGCTTGCTTTCTGCATATATACATCGTTCTCCGGCTTTATTCTGCATAATTGTTTGCAATTCGGTTTCAATTTGATGGAATTTTTGCACAACACTTGACTTTTCAAATTGTACAACCTATACTAAACACGCTCTCTGATTTTTCGATGAATCGCATCGCAGCAGAGAACTGCAAATGATATGCACATAAAGAGGAGTGTTTGAATATGAAAAAGATTTCTCGCCGCAGCTTTCTCGCTGCTTCCGGCCTGACCATTGCTGCTCTGGCTCTGACCGCCTGCGGCGGCTCTGCCTCCACCGCTTCTTCCGCTGCAAGCTCTGTGGCTGCTTCTTCCGAGGCTGCTTCCACCAGCGCTGTCGCTGCTGAGCTGACCACCGTTGAGGCTGGCAAGCTGACCATGGCAACCAACGCCGCCTTCCCTCCGTACGAGATGACCACCGATGCAGGCGCATTTGAGGGCATTGATATCGATACCGCTCAGGCCATCGCCGACAAGCTGGGCCTCGAGCTGCAGATCGACGACATGGACTTTGACGCTGCTCTTCTGAGCGTCCAGCAGGGCAAGGCCGACATCGCCATGGCTGGCGTCACCGTCACCGACGAGCGCAAGAACGTCATGGACTTCTCCGACAGCTACGCTACCGGCATCCAGTCCATCATCGTGCCCGAGGGTTCTGACATCGCTTCTCCCGACGATCTGGCCGGCAAGATGATCGGCACCCAGCGCGGCACCACTGGCTACATCTACTGCTCCGATGACTTCGGCGACGATGCAGTCGTGGCTTACGACGATGGTCTGACCGCTGTGCAGGCTCTGAACAACGGTCAGGTGGACGCTGTCGTTATCGACAATGCCCCCGCCAAGGAGTTCGTCGCTGCCAACCCCGGTCTGGTCCTTCTGGACACCAGCTACGCCGAGGAGGACTACGCCATCGGCATGGCCAAGGGCAACACCGCTCTGGAAGACGCTGTCAACGCTGCTCTGGAAGAGCTGAAGGCAGACGGCACCCTGCAGTCCATCGTGGACAAGTACATCACCGCTGAATAATCAGCGCGTTTCTTTCCGCGTCAGGGGGAGGCGGCCTGAAAAGGCTCCTCCCCTTTTTTGAAATCCACCGGTTACAAAATTTTTACAAAAAGAAAGGTGAGGATGCGAATGGCCGCACAATACGAGCTGCTGAAAGAGCTTCTCAACAGCGGGACGCCGCTCAGCTTCGGGCAGAACATTTTCTTTAAGTTTTATCAGGCATTCATCCTGAAGGACCGCTGGCTCCAGTACATCAACGGCGTGGGCACCACCCTGCTGGTCACAGCCATCGCGCTGGCGATGGGCGTCGCGCTGGGCAGCGTGGTGGCGCTGGTGCGTGTGGCCCACGACCAGCAGCGCACCGGCCGCATGAACCCGGTGCTGGGCTTCTTCAACGCGGTGTGTCAGGTGTACACCACCATCATCCGCGGCACGCCTATGATGGTGCAGCTGCTCATCATGAGCATGGTCATCTTTGCCAACAGCCGCAACTTCACGATGGTCGGCGCGTTGGCGCTGGGCATCAACTCGGGCGCTTATGTCTCCGAGATCATCCGCGGCGGCCTGATGGCCGTTGACCCCGGCCAGATGGAGGCCGGCCGCAGCCTCGGCCTCAACTACATAACCACGATGGTGGTCATCATCATCCCGCAGGCCATCCGCGCCGTGCTTCCCGCCCTCGGCAACGAGTTCATCATGCTGCTGAAGGATACGTCCCTCATCACCGTCATCGGCGGCAAGGAGCTGCTGTATGCGGCACAGGGCATCATGAACCGCACCTACGAGGCCATGTTCCCCCTGTGCGGCGTCGCCCTCATCTATCTGGTGCTGGTGATGCTGTTCACATGGCTGCTCGCAAAGTTTGAGAGGAGGCTGGCACAAAGTGACCGATAAGATCCTTGAAGTCCGCGGTCTGACCAAGACCTACGGCGGCGAAAAGCGGAAGGGCGCAAAGCAGCCCACCCCCACCCTCGACGTGCTGAAGGGCATCGACATCGACATCTACCGCGGCGACGTGGTCTGCCTTATCGGCCCCTCGGGCTGCGGCAAGTCCACCTTCCTGCGCTGCCTGAACCGGCTGGAGATCCCCACCGGCGGCAGCATCAAGTTTGAGGGCGTGGAGGTGGACGATGACCACATCGACGCCGTCCGCCAGAAGATGGGCATGGTGTTCCAGCACTTCAACCTCTTCCCCCACCTGACCGTCAAGAAGAACCTCGAGCTGGCCCCCAGCCTCCTCAAGCTCAAGGACAAAGAGGCCATCTCTGCCCGCGCCGACGAGCTTCTGGCCCGCGTGGGTCTGGCCGACAAGGCCAACGTCTACCCCAAGAGCCTGTCCGGCGGCCAGCAGCAGCGCATCGCCATCGCCCGTGCGCTGGCGATGGACCCGGACGTCATCCTCTTCGACGAGCCGACCAGCGCCCTCGACCCCGAGATGGTCGGCGAGGTCCTCGAGCTGATGAAAGAGCTGGCCCATACCGGCATCACCATGCTGGTGGTCACCCACGAAATGGGCTTCGCCCGCGAAGTCTCCAACCGCGTCATCTTCATCGACGAGGGCCGCATTCAGGAGGATGAGCCGCCGCAGGAGCTGTTCACCAACCCCAAGCATCCCCGCCTGAAGGCATTCCTTTCCAAGATGCTGTAAATCCGAGATCGAAAAAGCACCATGCCGCATAACGCAGCATGGTGCTTTTTTCAACCTCTCCGTCACGCCTGACGGCGTGCCACCTTCCCTATCGAGGGGAGGCCTTGGCATGGCGGAAAGCTTCATCTCTTCGCCAGAGGCTCCCCTCGGTAGGGGAGCTGTCGAGCGAATGCGAGACT
>OHHN01000026.1_pt1 | contig 99243 bp, 69 predicted proteins | sample 1568131 | NCBI WGS metagenome assembly OHHN01 (sample SAMEA3879575, study PRJEB24766) | human gut metagenome | biome: human-associated habitat; feature: feces | place: USA | collected 1985/1987 | reverse complement strand
TTGGATAAGTGCTGAAAGCATCTAAGTACGAAGCCAGCCACAAGATTAGATTTCTCAGGGTCGTTGTAGACTACAACGTTGATAGGACGCAGGTGTACAGGCAGCGATGTCATAGCCGAGCGTTACTAATTGCCCGTTCACTTTTTGCCTTGCCTTGTATGGAGGTATATACGTTCAGCCATAAATGAATGCTTTGCTTTTTTCGCATCATGTCTACCTTATTCAGGTGACTACAGCACCGGGGTTCCACCTCTTCCCATTCCGAACAGAGAAGTTAAGCCCGGTCACGCCGATGGTACTGCGTAACAGTGGGAGAGTAGGTAGTCGCCGTTTTTCAGAAGAAGCCTCCGTGTCTGATAAGGATACGGAGGCTTCGTTCGTTTACATATATCTCCTCTAACATTCCGTTTCTACCGCTAATCACTATACCTTATTATATATAATTATTCATCGCATGTTCATCAGATTAATTCCCGAATTAAGGTGCTAAATGAATGATTAAAAACGCTTAAAATCAGTGTTTTATATTCTATTTTCACTTTCGTATTTCATATATTCTTCGTACCTTTACAGTGTATTAAAAGGTATAGTAAATCCTTTAATCAGTGAACAATTTAATCTTTTTACAAAAGAAAGTAATATAGTTGTAAAACAAATAAGAGAGACATCTGTTATTTATTGTAGAATCATTAGACGACATGAAAACAACTGTAAAGACATTCTGGATATGCATGCTACTGATGTTGACTTGCAGCATTAGCGGTAAAGCCATTGACCTGGTGCAGATGGATGACAGAATGGCTGGAACTGCTGAAGTTTCCGCTTCTTTATCTTCATGTTCTTCTACTTCCGACAATAGTATTGACAAGAAGAATTCATTGTTCACGAATACCAAGTTTGCATGGACTACGGATGTCGAACTGGGAAACAAACCAGTTTCCGAAACTTACTCTTCTCATCAACAGCGTTTGCGCAGGGTGATTGAAGACAATCTTTTCCTCAGAAACATTCTTCTGATATTATCCAACCACGAGAATCTACTCGTTCAAGGTCGTTCTAAATTATACTACTCAGATAAAGCCCCGTACTATGCATTGACGGGCAGTGATTACTATATCTATACGCTTCGGCGGATTTTGATTTAGCCAACTTTTCTTCTTATTGATTTCCCCCTTTTTTCCCTTCTTGTCTTGAAGAGACTGAAAGCAGGTGACCTTTAGTGTACATATATGCTAGCTAAGGTTGCAAGGATGATTACGCCCTATCGGTTCGTAAGCGGGAAGTCGTATCCCTATGCTTTATTTTCAAAACTCTATTTAAATACCAACAATTAAACTTTTCATCATGGAAACTACTCAAAAAAAAGCAGCCTCTTTTAAAGGCATCAGATCCGCCGGTTGGGTAATCGTAATCTGTTTTATCATCGCCGTGCTTATTTTTCACTTTGTGTTGGGAAATCCCTCCAACTTCATGAACAACGACCCGAACAACCATCCGTTGCCGGGTAACTTCCTCGGTACCATCTATAAAGGTGGATTCATTGTTCCTGTAATTCAAACGCTTTTGCTGACTGTCATCGCACTGAGTATTGAACGTTATATTGCCATTGGCGCTGCCTTTGGTAAGGGGTCATTGGTGAAATTCGTAGCTAACATCAAAGCAGCCTTGGCTGAAGGTGATATGAAGAAGGCACAACAAATCTGCGATTCACAACGTGGTTCTGTAGCCAATGTGGTAAATGCCACTTTGAAGAAGTATGCCGAGATGGAGAATGACACAGAGCTGTCCAAAGACCAGAAACTGCTTGCCATCCAGAAGGAATTGGAAGAAGCCACTGCGCTGGAACTGCCGATGATGGAGCAGAATCTTCCTATTATTGGTACCATCACGACTTTAGGTACATTGATGGGATTGCTCGGTACGGTTATTGGTATGATCCGTTCATTTGCCGCCCTCGCAGCCGGAGGTTCAGCCGACTCCATGGCTCTGTCGCAAGGTATTTCCGAGGCTTTGATTAATACAGCCTTCGGTATCTTGACCGGTGCATTGGCCGTTATCTCCTACAACTATTATACAAACAAGATTGACAAGTTGACTTACAGCCTCGATGAGATTGGTTTCTCCATCGTGCAGACTTTTGCAGCTACCCATAAATAGTTGACTGCTGATAGTTGGAGCTGCGCTGTGACGTAGGCTTCTATTATCTATTCAACGAATGAATTCTCAATTTTAATTTTCAATGAAACGATTATGGGCAGAGCGAAAATAAAAAAGAAAAGTACGTTCATCGATATGACGGCGATGAGTGACGTAACTGTACTGTTGCTGACCTTCTTCATGCTGACTTCTACGTTCGTGAAGAAAGAACCGGTACAAGTAACGACTCCCGCCTCTGTATCCGAGATTAAGATTCCGGAGACAAATGTACTCCAGATATTGGTCGATCCGAGCGGAAAAGTATTTATGAGTCTGGACAAGCAGTCCGACTTGCGCGAAGTGCTGGAAGCTATGGGGCAGGAGTATGGAGTGACTTTCACTCCGGAGGAAACTAAAAAATTCATGCTGGCGTCTACCTTTGGTGTGCCGATGAAGAGTATGAAGAAATACCTCGACTTGCCGCAAGACCAGCAAGATGCTGTATTGAAGAATGAGGGGATACCGACAGACAGTATTGACAATCAGTTCAAGGCCTGGGTACGCAACGCCCGTGCAGTGAACAGTGATTTGCGCATTGCCATCAAGGCAGATGCCAATACTCCTTATTCCGTAATAAAAAATGTGATGAACTCACTTCAGGACCTCAGAGAGAACCGGTACAACCTGATTACTTCTCTGAAGACCACAAGTGAGGAGTGACAAGCTACGAGTTACAAGTAGAACAAGAAAGGAAACATTATGGCTGAAATACAAGAAAGCGGCAACAAGAAAGGTGGAAAAAGCAAGCAGAAGAAAATGACTGTCAGGGTGGACTTTACACCTATGGTGGACATGAACATGTTGCTGATTACCTTCTTTATGCTTTGTACCTCACTGAGCAAACCTCAGACCATGGAGATAAGCATGCCGAGCAATGACAAGACCATCACCGAGGAGCAGCAGACCAAAGTCAAGGCTTCCCAAGCCATCACGCTGTTGCTGGGGGATGACAACAAGTTGTATTATTACGAAGGGGAACCTAACTACAAGGACTATACTTCACTGAAGGAAACTACCTATCAGGCGGATGGTCTGCGGGCAATGCTTCTGCAACGTAATAGAGTTGCTGTGAACGAGGTGAACAGACTGAAGCAGCAGAAACTGGATCTTAAGATATCAGAGGATGACTACCGGAAACAGCTTTCCGAGATAAAAAGCGGAAAGGATACGCCGACAGTCATCATCAAGGCTACCGATAAGTCTTCGTACAAGAATCTGATTGATGCTCTCGATGAAATGCAGATATGTAATATAGGTAAGTATGTGATAACGGATATTGCCGAAGCCGACGAGTTCTTGATGAAGAACTACGAAAGCAAGGGCGAATTGTCCCAGAACATTGCTGAATGATGTGTAACACCCAAAGAAAGGAAAGAATATGGCTAAAGTAGATTTAAGCTCCCAAGCATGGTGTGACCTCGTGTTCAGTGGTAAGAACAAAGCATATGGAGCCTATAAGATGCGTGAGACCTCTCCCAGACGGCACAACATTGCCGTGATACTGGTAATTGTAATTGCATTGATAGGTTTCAGTATCCCTACGCTGATAAAGATGGCTACCCCCAAACAGAAAGAGGTGATGACCGAAGTGACTACCCTTTCGCAGCTGGAAGAACCGGAAGTGAAGCAGGAAGAGATGAAGCGGATAGAGCCCGTGGCCCCACCGCCGCCTGCATTGAAAAGCTCCATTAAGTTTACCGCTCCCGTCATCAAAAAGGATGAGGAAGTGAGGGACGAGGATGAAATAAAAAGCCAGACAGAACTGACGGAAACGAAAGTTGCCATCTCCATTGCCGACGTGAAAGGTAATGACGAGGAACATGGCAAGGACATCGCCGACTTGAAACAAGTGGTGACGCAGGCCGAACCAGAACCTGAAAAGGTTTTCGATATGGTAGAGCAGATGCCCCAGTTCCCCGGTGGTCAGGCCGAGATGATGCAGTTCATCAGCAAGAATATGAAGTATCCGACCATTGCCCAGGAGAACGGTACGCAAGGACGTGTAACCTGCCAGTTTGTGGTAGGTGCCGACGGCAAGGTGCGTGATGTGAAAGTGCTGAGGGGTGTAGACCCCTATCTGGATAAAGAAGCTGTCCGTGTGATAATGTCCATGCCCAAATGGATTCCCGGCAAACAGAATGGTAAGGCCGTATCGGTGAAATATACGATACCGGTGATGTTTAGATTACAATAAGTGTGTGTGTTATGAAAACGGTGAAACAACTTCAGCTTTCAGGCTTGCTGGTGCTGCTGACTCTGCTGTCTGCCTGCCAAAGCAAGCCCAAGGACGGACAAACGGATACGTATACTTCCGGTGTGATTGCAATTGCTGCGGACGAAAGTTTCCAGCCTATTGTGCAGGAAGAGATTGACGTGTTCGAAGGACTGTTCCCCTTGGCAGGAATTGTGCCCCGTTATGTGACGGAAGTCGATGCCGTCAACCTCTTGCTCAAGGACAGTCTGCGGTTGGCAATAACCAGTCGCAGACTGACTCCCGAAGAGATGAATTCCTTCAATAGCCGGAAGTTTTTTCCGCAGGAGATAAAGATTGCTACGGACGGGCTGGCATTGATAACCCATCTTGGCAATCCGGATTCACTGATTAGCGTGAAGGACATCCGCCGCATCCTGACGGGTGATGCGAAGCAGTGGAAAGATATCTATCCGGCTTCCCGTCTGGGGGATATCAGTCTTGTGTTTGACAACAAGAACTCCAGTACCGTACGTTTTGCTGTCGATTCCATCTGTAAGGGTGTACCGCTTTCCAGTCAGTTGAAAGCGTTGAAAACCAATAGGGAGGTGATTGACTACGTGGCCCGCACGCCTGATGCCATCGGTATTATCGGCGTGAACTGGCTGAGCGACCGGAATGACAGTACGGGGCTCTCTTTCAGTAAAGAGGTGCGGCTGATGTCCGTCAGTGCTGCCGACAAGGCCACGCCGGACAACAGTTACAAACCCTATCAGGCGTATTTGTATTACGGTGATTATCCGTTGGCACGCAGCATCTATGCCTTGTTGAATGATCCGCGGAGCGCACTTCCGTGGGGATTTGCCTCTTTCCTCGCTTCCGACCGGGGACAGCGGATTATATTGAAGTCGGGATTGGTCCCCGCCACCCAACCGGTGCGCGTGGTGAACGTCAAGGATGAATAACTAAAATGAATGCTAACATGAAACGTAGATTTGTATTTTGTTTGGGAGCGATGCTGTTTGCAGGTACGCTCGCCGCACAAACGCCGGTGCCCGAATGGCAGGCGGGGGTGGATAAAGTAAAAAGTCTGATAAAGACGAATCCGGAGCAGGCTTCCGACGCAGCCGGAGAACTGCTGAAGGGCAAGAACAAGAAAAATGTGGAGCTTGTGACTTCCGTGGCCCGTGCCTATCTGGATGTAGGACAGCTGAAAGAGGCGGAAACCTATCTGGAGATGGCAAGAAAGGCCGACAACAAGGCTCCGGCAGTTTCTGTACTCGAGGGTGACATCGCTTTTGCCCGGAAAGATATCGGAAAGGCATGCCAGCTTTATGAGCAAGCCATCTATTTTGATTCGAATTATAAGGATGCGTATCTGAAATATGCGCAGGCATACAAGTCTGCCAGTCCTTCGCAGGCCATAGAGAAGCTGAACCAGCTGAAGGCCATAGCTCCGGATTGCCTGGAAGCAGACAAGGAGCTGGCGGAAGTGTATTACGCCACCAACCGTTTTGGCAAGGCTGCCGACACCTATGCCAAGTTCATCGATACTCCCGTGGCTACGGAAGATGACATCCTTAAATATGCTTTTGCACTATTCCTGAACCACGACTTCGAGAAATCCTTGGCGGTGGCGCAGAAAGGTTTGCAGAAGAATGCCCGCCATGCCGCATTCAACCGGCTTGTGATGTACAACAATGTCGACCTCAAGCGTTATGACGAGGCAGAGAAGGCTGCCGATGCTTTCTTCAATGCTTCGGATAATGCCGATTATTCATACTTGGATTACTGCTATCACGGTGCTCTGTTGAGTGCTCTGAAGAAATATGACCAGGCTATTGAGGAATATGGCAAGGCATTGGAGAAGGATGAGAGCCAGGTGGACTTGTGGCGTGAGATTGCCGATGCTTATGAACTGAAAAACGACTATACCCAAGCCATTGCTGCTTATAAAAAGTACTATGACTCGCTGGCACAAGATAAAAAGATGTCCGAAAACTTATTCCAGTTAGGGCGTCTGTACTACGGAGAGGGTACGTCCTCGGACGACACTCTCGCCGTTCAGCCTGCCGACCGCATGGCGGCATTGCAGGCTGCCGACTCTGTGTTCGCACTTGTTGCCGAACAAGCTCCCGACAGTTATTTGGGAGATATGTGGCGCGCTCGCACACACTCTGCCATGGACCCCGAAACTACAGAGGGATTGGCGAAACCTTATTACGAGAAGGTGGTGGACGTACTGCTTGCCAAAAACGAACCGAGGTACAACTCTGCATTGATAGAGTGTTACAGTTATCTGGGCTACTACTATCTGTTGAAGAGTGACTATGCTACTTCGAAAGAGTACTGGAATAAAATTCTGGCTATCGACCCCACCAATGCCACAGCAAACAAGGCATTGGACGGCATCAAATAGCAATAATTTTAGTTGTTTGTCGTGTCGGGAGGAGTGGAGAGTGATTCTTAGCTCCTCCTTTTTTTTGAACCTTCGTACGTATTTTCTTTTTTCTCAAATCTCTTGTTATTCTAAAAAAAATGCCTATGTTTGCAGTGTACTATTGTACTAATACACGTAAATAGTGAAATCTTTAATTCATCCAAGCGTATGTTACAAGTAGAAAACATTTCATTTAGTTATCGCAAGGGGCGGAAAGAAGTCCTGAGTGATTTTTCACTTTCGCTGGAATCCGGCCGGGTTTACGGTCTGTTGGGTAAGAACGGAGCCGGCAAGTCTACGCTGCTCTATCTGATGAGCGGTTTGTTGGCTCCCAAACGTGGGAGAGTGATGTATCATGATACCGACATGCGTCGTCGGCTGCCCGTCACGTTGCAGGACATGTTTCTGGTACCCGAGGAGTTCGAGCTGCCTCCTATTTCCCTGGTCAGCTATATTGAACTGAACAGTAAGTTCTATCCCCGTTTCAGCAAGGAAGACATGGTGAAGTACCTGCATTTCTTCGAGATGGATATGGATGCTGATTTGGGAGCCTTGTCCATGGGGCAGAAAAAGAAAATCTTCATGAGCTTTGCGCTGGCCACCAATACTTCCCTGCTGCTGATGGATGAGCCTACCAATGGACTGGATATTCCGGGAAAGAGCCAGTTCCGCAAATTTCTGGCTTCGGGTATGTCGGACGACAAGACGATTGTCATCTCCACCCATCAGGTGCGTGACATTGACAAAGTGCTGGACCATGTTCTGATTATGGACAACAGCCGCGTATTGCTGGACGAATCCACTGCCAGCGTTTGCAGTAAACTGTTCTTCTTGGAGAGTGACGACCGGGAGTTGGCTGCGACTGCCTTGTACACGCTTCCCTCCGTACAAGGCAATTTCTTGATGCTGCCCAATACGGAAGGTGAGGAATCGGAGATTAATCTTGAACTGCTGTTTGGCGCCGTGCTTGCAGAGCCTGGGAAGATAGCGGAAATGTTTCACACTAAAACAAATGAATAATGATACGCGATACCTTTTTTAGTTTGCATCGCTTTGTGAACGTATGCCGCAAAGAGATGGTGGAGAATTGGAAGACCTATATACTCCGCTCGGTGATGGTCTACGGAATGTTGGCCATAGTCTTTGTCTGGAATGGATACTATCAGTATCACAATCTGGAAGCGGGAGCTGTGGGCATGGACCCTATCTGGGAGTTTGAGTCCAGATTCTTTCTTTGGGGACTTGTCATTTGGGGATGCATTAGCGCCTCGTTTGCCATGGAAAGGATGAAAAGCAAGACGAGTCGTACCGTTGTGCTCATGACACCTGCCACCATGTTCGAGAAATTCTTTGCCCGCTGGCTGGTGGCTACCTGCGGCTTTATCTTGGTCTTTCTGATAGCTTTCAAGCTGGCGGACTTGACAAGAGTCGTCTTCTATCTTCTGGCCTACCCGGAGCTGCATGTCGTTCACTCCTTTCCGTTGTGGGAATTCTGCTGTAACACGAACCGTTTCTATGAGACGATAGGAAGCGGACCGGCTGTGGTGGGGATATTCCTGAGCTGCTACTTTTTCCTACAGTCTTTCTTCCTGCTGGGCAGTACGATCTGGCCCCAAAATGCACTTATCAAGACTTTTGCGGCCGGTGTCTGCATCTTCGTTTCATATATCTTGATAGCTGTATTGTGTCTGGAAACCATTCTACCCAATAATTTTTTTATGACCGAGCCTTATATCAACAGGGAAGCATCGAGTGACTGGCTGATTTTTATAACTTTGTTTTTCTCCCTTTTCAACTGGGTGCTTGCCTATTTCCGTTTCAAGGAGTCCGAAATCATTAATCGCTGGTAACTATGAACTTTAAGGAAAGTAAGGCCATCTACCTGCAAATAGCAGACCGCATTTGCGACGAGGTACTTCTCGGGCAATATCAGGAGGAAGAACGTATTCCTTCGGTACGGGAATATGCGGCTGTGGTAGAGGTCAACGCCAATACGGTGATGCGTTCGTACGACTACTTGCAGACGCAAGGAGTGATTTATAACAAGCGGGGTATCGGCTATTTTGTGTCGGTAGGTGCACGCAAGCTGATTCTCTCGTTGAGGAAAGAGTATTTTCTGAAGGAGGAAGTGGATTATTTCTTCAAGCAGATTTTCACGCTGGGCATCTCTGCCGAGGAGTTGTCCGGGATGTATCAGGAGTTTATCAAGAAACAAAAATAAAAGAAGACAGTTATGAAACGAACGACTTATATAATGATAGGAATGCTGGTTACCGGTGTGGCAATGGTATGCGGACTCATGTTCTATGTGGTGGACCGCAATGTCACTCAGAAAGATAATTTTATGGAAATCGGCGGAGAACGGAAAACGGTGCAGCTGCCCTCGTGCAGGGTGTTGAAGCTGACACAGCCTCCGGTGGTGTGGAAACAGAAAAAAGAAGGTATTGTGGAGGCGGAGCGTATATTCTCGTTCGGGGAAGTGCCGTTGGAGGTAACTGCCGGAGACTCTTTGCAGCAGGGCAGTTTCTCCTATGCAGGGGATATGGAGACTTTTATGTCGATGACTTCCGTTGGCGATACCCTGCTCGTCACCTTTGACTTTCCGGAGGATAAGCTGGTACAGCATCTTCAGAATGACATTTGGATAAGGGTTCGTTCGGAAGGGATGGAATTGCGGTTGCCTGCGGAGGTACAAGCGGTTGTGGTAGATGTGGAGGATATGGAAACCAATTTCTACGGACTCCGTTGCGATACGCTCTCTTTCCGCACGCGAGACCTTGCCCGGCTGGAAGATTGCCATGTCACTGCGCTTGCGGCGCAGGCGCAGAGCTTGCATCTCAACAGCGGCACAGTGCGCAACCTTTATCTGAATCTGGACGAGATAGCCGATTGGGATGTCAATACCGGTTCCTTCCATATCGATACGGAGCATCTGTCCGGCAGCTGCTATCATCGTTGTCTTTTACAGAAGAATGAATGCCGCCGGGTGTTCTGGACACCGTTAAAGGATGATGCCTCTTTGAGTGTGGAGTTAAAACAAGCAGTTAAAATAGAAGTAGGTGAGTAGCCATAATACGAAATGACTTATCTTTGCACATGAATCAAAAAGTGTAGAGTATATGGCCTTGCAATTGGCATTCGTATTGGTAGCTATCATTATAGGCGCCCGCTTGGGCGGCATTGGACTAGGTGTAATGGGAGGGATAGGTCTGGCAATTCTGACGTTTGGTTTCGGATTGCAGCCTACATCACCTCCCATTGACGTTATGTTGATGATAGCCGCCGTCATTTCTGCCGCATCCTGCATGCAGGCGGCTGGCGGACTGGATTATATGGTAAAGCTGGCAGAACGGTTGTTGCGGAAGAATCCTTCGCAGGTCACCATCTTGAGCCCTATTGTGACCTATTTGTTTACTTTTGTTGCCGGTACGGGACATGTGGCATATTTGGTGCTTCCCGTGATTGCCGAGGTTGCCACGGAGACCAAGATTCGTCCCGAGAGGCCACTGGGCATTGCGGTGATTGCTTCGCAGCAGGCTATTACGGCAAGTCCCATTTCGGCTGCCACCGTCGCACTGCTTGGGTTGCTGGCGGGATTTGATGTCACCTTGTTTGATATTCTGAAAATAACGATTCCTGCTACCATTATCGGGGTACTTGTGGGCGCCTTGTTCTCCATGAAGGTGGGCAAGGAGTTGGCAGACGACCCGGAGTACAGAAAGAGGTTGACCGAAGGCTATCTTGATGTCAAGAAGGTGGAGATAAAGGATATACACAATAAACGGCATGCCGTCTTGTCTGTGCTTATCTTTATCCTTGCCACTGTTTTTATTGTGTTCTTTGGTTCGTTCGACAGTTTGCGTCCTGCCTTCGTGATAGACGGCGAGACGGTGAGACTCGGCATGTCCGCCATTATCGAAATCGTGATGCTCTCTGCCGCCGCCCTCATCTTGCTGCTGACTCGCACCGACGACATGAAGGTAACGCAAGGCTCCGTCTTCCCGGCAGGCATGCAGGCGGTGATTGCCATATTCGGCATTGCCTGGATGGGAGATACTTTTCTTCAGGGAAACATGCTTCAGTTGACCCAGTCCATCGAGGGAGTGGTGAGGCAAATGCCGTGGCTGTTCGGGATAGCCTTGTTTGCCATGTCGATTCTGCTTTATAGCCAGGCCGCCACTGTGCGTGCGCTGATGCCTTTGGGCATCGCTTTGGGCATTTCGCCTATGATACTGGTTGCTCTGTTCCCCGCTGTAAACGGTTACTTCTTTATTCCCAATTATCCCACCGTAGTGGCAGCCATCAATTTCGACCGTACCGGGACTACCCGTATCGGCAAGTATGTGCTGAACCACTCGTTCATGCTTCCCGGACTTGTTTCGACTGGCGTTGCCATCGGGCTGGGGTTGCTTTTCATCAGGATATTCTAAGGGAAACCGCTGCTTTCAATCCGTTGTATATAGGGCTTTGTTTACTTGTGTATAGGGGAGTGTTCCCTTTTACTCATTGCCTTATCAGCGCCTAATGGTCGTGCGGCGATCTGCTGACGGCTGTTAAGCGGGTTGTTGATGGCCGTTAGGCGATTGCATCATGGCCGTTGCATACTGTTGATTCCTTATGTCCGACGTAATAAATACCTTCATTCTCTGAATAAAGCACAGAGGAAAACAGTATTGAAGTCTTGGCTTTGTGTGGCTGTACGCATTTGTTCTGATTGCATTTGAAGGGGGAGGAGATGGAATTAATACCGTGTTTGCAGGATATTGATTTCGTGCAGGTACGATATAAATAAGATGTGATACAAGAAATTAATAACTTGTGTTACTTCATGTTAGCTTCTTGTGTGTCAGTATTTCTGTTTGTGAAACGGTGTGGAAGCAAATTTTGCTTCCACACTTTTGAGTTGCTTCCACCGCATCTGTAATACCGATGAATAAAGGGATGTGGAGAGGAGGTGGAAGTGTGGAAGCAATTTGCACAAACATTATTTGCGCAAACATTTTTTTCTGTCCTTGATGGGAATTAAAAAAATGAGGATAAAATGGTTTATAAAACCTTTTATCCTCATTGTAGTTGCGGAGATCCGACTCGAACGAATGACCTTTGGGTTATGAGCCCAACGAGCTACCAACTGCTCCACTCCGCGATGTTATCGTTTTGTGGGTGCAAAGGTACGGCTTTTTATTTAATATGCAAATAAAATGCATGATATTTTTTAGTATAACTCTGATGAAATATTTAAAATATTGATAATGAGTGTGTTTTCTCCTTTCTTTTTTTGACTGTTTATTAATTCCTATTTCTTATTAATAATGGCTCAAGCTTATCTGCTATCATGCGATAGGCTTCCGGAGTGATATGTAATCGGTCTTTTAGATAGAGTTCTTCTCTAAGTTTGCCATTAGTTCCATACATCATAGAAGTAATATCAAGAAGAGTGACGTTGGAACTGTTAAAAGAGAAAAATCATTTCATATTCTTCATGTTGTTAAATTGTGTAACCTATGGTAAAAATCTTTCTGTTGATTTGCATTATATCACTGTTTTGCGGGAGTATTTAATATCCGTTTTATCTGTTGGTGCAATATATAGAAAGCAGGTTCACCCATAGGACCATGCCCATGCCCGCCGATTTCATAAAGATAAGTGTCTTCATGCCCGACAAGTTTCATCATCCGCCACATGTAAGCGTTTTCCTCATAACGTCCAAAAAGCTCTAACTCCCGATCACCGGTTATAAGTATCAAGGGGGGGGCATCTTTTCTGACATGAAATAATGGGGCGAATTCATCGATAGTAGGTTGTAGATTATCAATACCATTCATTTTACGATAGGAAAAATGACTAATGACTTGGCCGCTAAAGGGAATCAGACCTGCAAGGGAATCTGCATCTATACTGTACTCTTTTAACCATTTTTTGTCTAATCCAATCATTGCAGTGAGGTAGCCGCCTGCCGAATGGCCGGAAACAAATATTTTCTTTTTGTTTCCTCCGTATTTTTCTACTTCTTTAAAAGTCCAGGCTATGGCTGCTGCCGCATCGCCTAAACATTCCGAGATTGTTACTTTGGGAAGTAAACGGTAGTTTACAGCTATCACTATCATGCCACTTTTCTTTAATTTGGTTGGAATGGACTTATTGCCACTAGTCAATCCTCCTCCATGAAACCATATTACAGTTGGGCAATCCTTTAGATTTTCAGGATAATAGATGTCTAACTTGCACCGTTCTTGAGCATATGCATCTTGCGATGTTGCATAGGTTAAATTTTCAATTGTCTTGTAGACGGTTTCCTGAGCGTTGGTAAAGGTGCATATGAGAACGCTCAAACATAAAAGTATTCTTTTCATTTTAATAAATAAAATATTGTATGTGATTATTAATCAGGGTTATTTGTTATTAATGAGATAAGGTTCTATTATTTTGGCAAATTCTTTATAAGCAAGTACGCTGGGATGAAGCCTGTCACTAATATAGAACTTTTCAGGTAAAGCTCCATTCTTGTCATATAGACATGATGTTATATCAACGTAGGTAACTTGGTGGCTGTCTTTGAAGTAGTCTTGTATCAGTTTGTTCACCTCTCTTTCCTTTGGAATCCAGTCGGGCATAGAAGGGGATGGATGAAAAGAAAGGAGAATAACCGGAACGCCAGGAAGATGAATATCCAATAAACGGCAGAAGCACTTAATGTCTTCGAAAACACGTTCGATGGATACGCCATTATAAAGATCATTCGCACCGCATAACAACACTATCTGTGCCGGTTTGTAGGCTACTACCAGGCGTTGATAGTGGTATAAATAGTCGCTGATCCATGAACCGCCATATGCACGATTTAAAACCCTATGATTGGGGAAATAACTGCCGGTATTTTTCCACATGCCCAATGAGGAACTGCCGATAAAAAGAATGCTTCCTGGTTTAGGAAAATCTTTCTCATCCATGCTGTAATAATTGTCCAGCTGTTCTTTATAGGCGTTTGCTCTGAAATACAAAGAATCTTGAGCGTTTGCTATGCTATACACAAACAGCAGAAAATAAATGATTGATATATTCTTTTTCATTCTCTTTAGCTTTTTGTAAATATTGGTAGCTCATCTAAGAATCTTCCAATGTTATTATTCTGTTCTTTTTAAAAGAAGTTGTTACGAATCTCTTTAGCAATGTAACGTCCTATCAATCGTTGCCCTTCTATATCCGGATGTACTCCATCCTTTAGATAGCGCCCACGGGTGTTGGAATTTTCGAAAAACTGACTAATACCGCTTTCGCCGTAGCAATCAATAACCTGAACGGATAAAGCTTGACTGACTTGGCGCAACACTTCATTTCGTTTCCGATGCATTTCATTTTTTGCCTTGTCCCCGGTCTGTATAGGCAACCATACGAATACACGGCATTCCGGGAAGTTCTCAAGTATAGTTTGAATTGCCCATCTTGCCCCTCCTGCCATGGTCGTCACATTAACATCGTCCAGCGTTCTTGCTGATAATGCTTCTGCAACTCCATCAAGTTTTGTATCATTTGAGCCCATTGCAAAAACGAAAACATCGGGTGCGGGATAAACACCGTCCTTTACTTCTGAGATAAATTTCTGAATATGTACTTTGGATACATTATTATGTCTCATTTGCAATTCTTTCTTATCTTTTGTAGGCTTCCATCCATCTGAAATTCCGGCAAAGTTGTCACTGTTGTAATCTTGTGTATCAGGATGGCATGCAAAGGTAGACGAACCAACTGCAACATTATGGTGTGATGCAAATCCCAATAAATCGACTACGGTCTTTGACCATTGGTTGCCAGAGGTAGTGCTGCTGCCATCACAACCAAAGTTCAATTTGCTAAAATTTGTTGTTTGTGCTTGGACTATCAGGCATAGTCCCCATCCTAACATTAGAAATATAATTCTTTTCATGTTTTGTTTCTCTTAATAACCGTAATTATTAGCTCCTATTAATTTGTTCTCAGCAATTTCTGCAGTCGGAATTGCATATAGTAAGTTCTTTTTTGAGCGAATGGTAGAGCGGTTGGCTGAGCCGCAGACAATGAATTGTGTGTCGTTCATAACGTCTAAATATAGTCCCCACCGTAAAAGGTCAAATTTCCTATTGAATTCTTGGCAAAATTCCAAAGCACGTTCTTTCAGGACTAAACTTCTTGCCTCTATCTTATCGGTCACCTTATTTGTATATAGGGTTGTAGCTTTTGCCCGTTTTCTTATGACATCAATATCTTTCATTGCAGCTGTTATATCCCCCAATTCTACTTCTGCTTCAGCTCTGAGCAGGAATGCTTCTGCATAGCGAATTAAAATTACATCTTGTTCTGATTGTGACGCTTCTTTCTGTTTAAAGAAGGTTGGATTAGAGATATCACCTTTATACCATTTAGTCAGACATGGCACTCCGTATTTATATTCCGCGTTAAAATCAGGAACAAAAGCTTTTAGATTGTCCGGTAGACTCTCTGCATTATATTCGTCCGAGAGAGAGGGAAAAGAAACCCATTTTGTGGAGGTGTAGCTTGTTAGGAAGTAATGCCATACACCGTGCACAATACGGTCATCCTCTTTGTCAAATTGGGTATATAGATTAGGGGCCATATATATCCATGCGCCACTGCCACCGTAAGGAGCCGGAGTGTAATAGCTATGTAAACCTGATGTTTGAAAGTCTACGTCACTTACACTGGTTGCTCCCCATACAAATTCTTTGTTTTTCCTATTGTTACCACCCCAAAGGTTTAGATACCCTTCTACTAAATCAAAATCAACACCTCTTCGTGCAATGACCATGTCGCAAAGCTCTTTTGCACGTTGATAACACTGCTGGGCATCTATGTTTTCAGCTCCTTCAACTGCATTGCAGGTATATTTTTTATCCACTCCCTTGATATCTACAATTATTTCTGTATTTCCTTTGCAGGTTAATGCGCTGGAACCCATAGTGCAATATACGCGTGCCAATAATAGTGCTGCAGCAGTTTTATCTGCATGCCCCCAAGCGCCGACATTGCCTTCTGATGTATAATACATGTATTCTAAGCAAGTTTCCAGGTCATTGACAATTGTGTTGTAGACTGCTTCTACGGAAGCTCTGGGACAATCTGTCTCTGCTTCCGAAGATAATCTCAATGGGACGGCACCATACATTCTTACCAGATGGAAATAAGCGAATGCCCGTAGAAAAAGCGTTTCACCATACAACTGCCTGACAGCGGATTCTGTCTGATAAGAATCTGTAGATTCCAGAGCTTCTTTAGCTTTGTTTGCCCGACTGATCATTCTATAAAAGACACTCCACAAATCATTGTTTGTATTATAGGCATAGTGTCCGGTGATATCGCCGCTACCTGCAGAACTGAGTACCCAAGCTGGAGCCCCACAATGATCGTTGTCGTAGTCCATCCAGGCCATATACGTCTGTTCCATACACCAGTTATCCCAAAAAGTTGCATAGATACCGGTTACTAGTTGTTCTGCTCCTTCTTCAGTCTGACCTAATTTCTCTGATGTGATAGAATAAGGGGTTTCTTCCAATGAACAGCTTGTTGCAAATGCTGCCATCGAGCATATCATTATCAATAGTATTTTCTTCATGATTCGTTTTTATTAATTAAAAAATAACATTAAGTCCCAAAGTAAAGCTTCTCTGCTGGGGATAGGCTCCAGAATCAATACCCCTTAAAGAAGGCGTGGAGCCAAAAGAATTAACCTCAGGGTCATATCCGCGGTATTTGGTGAAGGTCAACAAGTTATTGGCAACCACGTTGAACCGTACGCTATTTATGAACTGAAATGGTTTTCTAATTGTATATCCTATGGATAGAGTGCGTAATTTTAAATAAGAGCCGTCTTCTAGATATAATCTGGAAAAACGAATGTCACGTCCTGAATAATTGAATATCTTAGGGGCAATTCCGCTATTGGGATTTATGCTCCATGATTGTTCATATACGTAGTATGGAACGTTCTGGGTCTGTCCCAGGTTATAAAAACGTAATGAGTTCATATTGAATACGTCATTTCCTTCCACACCCTGAAAAAGAATGCTGAAATCGAAATTCTTCCAGGTCAGGTCCATATTGAATCCATAAAAATACTTGGGATTTGCATCTCCAATCCATGTTTGATCCTGGTCTGTGATAAAACCGTCTTCATCAAGATCTTTATATTTAAGTTCACCGATCCAGTCTCTACGAATTATTTCTTCTGTAGCCGCATCAGAACCGTTCACTGTGTAATCTGGATATTGGGTTTGGAATTGCTTACTATTAATGACTTCCTCGCGTGAGTTCCAGATACCGTCTGTGACAAAACCGTAAAATGAACCGATAGAATGACCATCAGCAATGGCATACGGACGCAAACTGTTATAGATAGAGTTGGGGAACATCGGGTCTTTGCCAAAATCGCAAATCTCATTCTTGTTAAATGATATGTTTCCACCGAATGACAATGAAAAGTCTTTGTTTTGGATTGCTCTTACATTTAAGCTGGCTTCAAGTCCGCGATTGATAACAGAACCGCTATTGGAAAGTATCTGTAAGATGCCGGTGCTTGGGGGGACTTGCTTGTATTGCAACAGATCCGTGGTCTTTTTATAATAATAATCTACTTCCAATGATATTCGCTTTAAAATATCCAATTCAATACCTGCATCATGCTGCCAAGTAGTTTCCCATGTTAAATCCTTATTCCCAGGATTATATACATTCGTTGCGTATCCGTTTTCAACCGATGTGCCGAATGGATAATTGGCGGCAGCCATAATGGCAAAAGTTTGGTAAGAGCTGATGGCCTGGTTGCCGGAAGCTCCGTAGCTATAGCGAAGTTTTATATTATCAAAGATATGAGATATGCCTTTCATGAATTTCTCTTCTGACAGCCGATATGAGAAGCCGACAGAGGGGAAAAAGGCTGCGCGCTTGCCTTTGGCAAATTTACTGGAGACGTCATCACGTGCGGTAAAAGTCAGATAATATTTGCCTGCATAATTATAGGCAAGCCGTCCGATCAGTGAAAATAAACGTGAGTCCCCCTTGCCAGAGGTGGCTGATAGCATCTCACTTGCATCTTGAAGCAGCCAACCATTGGTAGCATCCGTACCGAAGCCTTGTACTGTAACTACTTTGTTATAGTTGCTGGACGCTTCCCAGGAGGTTCCTGCGGTTGCGCTTACATTATGTTTACCCCAAGTTTGGTTGAACATTAACAAATTGTCGAACACCAATGATGACCGCCAATTATCTCCACCGTATGATTTTCCGTTCACATATTTACCTTCGGCCATAGTTCTCGGCCAGTATTTATTGGCATCATTATGAGTATAGTTATATCCAAGAACAGTTCTGAAAATCAAGCCTTTTGTTAGCGTTATATTTAAATAGTTGGAAGTCCTAAAAGATATGTTTCGATTCTCGTTCAACGCATCAGCGTATCGAGTAGGCACTGCTACCATGCTATATTCATTATCCAAATCGTCTTGGGTTTGTGTTGCTGGATAAGTCAATGCTGAGCGGATAATGCCTTCCGTTCCGTTATTTTGGTTGTTTGTAGCAGTCTTGACAATACTTGAATTTGCAAATGAACCCGATATGGATGTACCTACTTTCAGCCAATCTTTCACTTGTCTATTCAAGTTTAGCTTTATGGTATAGCGTGTATAGTCCGAACCTTCAACGATACCTTCTTGGTTCAGATATCCTCCACTTATAGCATAATCGTATCCTTTGGTCTGTCCTGCAATATTTAAGTTGAGGTCATGTGTCACTCCTGTACGGAAAATCTGATCTTGCCAATAGTACGGATCGTTACTGAAGTCGTCAGGTCCTTGCAAATAAGTGCCTTCTGCATTCTCAACTCCGGGGAAAGGCAGGTCGGTTTGTTCCCAAGGGAAATTGAAAACTTCTTGGGTGTTGATGTAAGATTGATTCCTGTATGTTGCATAATCACGTGCTCCAAGTACCTTTATCTTTTTCACAGGATTGCTAATTGTTGTTTTATATGAAAATGAAATTTGGTCTTTAACATCTAGTCCGGTACCGCTTTTGGTGGTAATCAGGACTACGCCGTTGGCACCGCGAGAACCGTAAATGGCTGTTGACGAGGCATCCTTCAAGATTTCAATAGATGCGATGTCGCTAGGATTAAGCGAGGACAAGGCATTATTGTAAGTGGGCGAGCTCGAGTCAAAATTGATTGTGTCATCATTGCTGTCTGCGATGGGTACTCCGTCGATTACATACAAAGGTTCAGTAGAACCTTGAAATGAATTTGTACCTCGAATCTGGATGCTGATTCCTCCACCGGGAGCTCCATCGTTTGAAACCACGTTCACACCGGTCAGGCGCCCTTGTAGCCCCTTTTCTAGACTTACTGGGGAACTTTTTAGTAAATCTCCACTTTTTACTTGTGCCACAGCCCCGGTAAGATCGCTCTTTTTTACATAGCCATAACCAACGACAACTACTTCATCCAGCGTTTTGCTATCTTCATGCAAAACAATTTTCATATTTACAGTTGCCTTTACTGTTTGTTGCAAGAATCCGATGTAAGATATCGTCAGTGGAGTTCCTATTGGACAATTCAGTATAAACTGACCGTTGATATCGGTAATTGTACCATTACTGGTGCCTTTCTGTAATATATTGGCTCCAATTATGGGTTCTCCATTCTGGTCAACCACTACTCCTGCTATTTTTTGTTTTTGTTGTACTGTTTCTACAGTATGGGAGGAAGTTGCCCACGACAAAGAAGGACTTCCGCAGAATAAAAGAGTTATAAAAACTCCTGCCATGAATACATTCTTCATATTTCTCAGATAATTTATTAGATTTATAAAGTTATTAAAAGTAAAACGTTGTTGTTTTAAAGAGAGTAAAATTTCTTTTTGCTCCATATCCTATCCATTCTCCATAACTAAAATCAATTTAAAGGTTGACACTCCATTTTATTTTTCGTAGCTCAAAACACTGGCGGGTATTGTTACCAACCTTTATACCCGCCACATGTTTGAATCTAAGAAAAACAGCACGAATTACAAATCCGCCGTTCTGTGGACAAAAGTAAGGAAACAATAACCTGAAGTACTCCTAATTTGTTTCTCAGTCTGTCCGGTTCGTATTTTTACCCAAACGGGAAGCGTTTTTACCCAAATGGGAAGTAGTTGTACTGTATGTATTTAAAGCAATTTCCTATCTTTGCATACAAACATATTCATCTTATTACCATATGAAGCATTTACTGACAGTCATATTTTGTATGATAGTCTATATCACACAGATTAATGCCCGGCTAACTTTTCAAACATTTGATGTAAAGTCTGGAATTTCAGATAACTATGTTATAGCTATGTTACGTGACCAATACGGGTTTATGTGGTTTGCGACACTTAATGGCTTAAATCGTTATGATGGCTATCAATGCAAGCAATATTGGGTTACTGATTCTGATACTTATAGTAATTGTTTTAATAATATATCGGAGGACGCATCAGGTACTATTTGGGTACGTACTCCCGATCAATATTTCTACTACAATAGAGAGTTGGATAAATTGGAAAGTAACATAGAAAAGCGGTTGAGACCACTGGGAATAAATGATAAAATAGAAATGATACATGTTGACTATGAGCAGAATTTATGGTGCATGGCTGGGAATAAGCTATATTATTATGATTTTCAGGATAAAAAACTTCAGGAATTATCTTTTCCAGATAAAGAACTATTGCATATAGTTTCCAGACAATCGTATTCTAGCTTGTTATTTTCTAACGGAGAAATCGCACAAGTGGACTGGGAAACAAAAACTGTTCGGAAGATTGTTCAATTAGAACTTCCTCGCTCTGGAGAACATCGTATATATATGGATACCCAGTTTAGATTATGGATTTATACAATATATACCTCCAATCTACAGTGTTATGATATTCAAAATAGAAAGATGTTTGAGTTTCCTGGCAAAGAGACTATACAATCGGATATTGTAAAAGCTATCATAGATGATGGGAATGGTAATATTTGGATAGGTACCAATAGTAAAGGCATATACATCTTGAATGAACAGACCGATAATCTCATGCACATTCATAGAGATTCGGGAACTCCTTTTTCCTTGTCGAGCAATCACATTAATAGTTTCTATAAAGATAATCAGGATATTCTGTGGGTTGGAACGACGAAGCAGGGGGTTGCGTTTACTGATTTGAATAATACCGCCTTTGAAATATGTAAAACTCCTGAGCAGGAAGATATCAGTTGTTTTCAAGAAGATAGGAATGGGAATCTGTGGCTTGGATTTGATGGAAAGGGCTTGGCTTGCTATGACAGCAAACAAAAAAACTATAAGTTGTTTAATACTCACAATAGTAATATTCCCTCTAATCTTATTATAGGTTCATATCTTGATTCCAAAGGCAAGATGTGGTTCGGTAGTTATGGGGGTGGCATATTTTATGAACAGAACGGAACCTTTTTTCCTTTTGAACAGATTTTGGAACCAATAGAGTATGTCCGGCATATTGCTGATGACAAATATGGGAATTTATGGGTTGGAACGTTTATGCACGGTCTGTATTGTATAGATAACGGAGGGAAAATAACGTCTTATACAAAAGAGAATTCATGTTTATACACCAATACCATTACAGACTTGGTCTATTCAAGTGACCATGCGATGTTATATATTGGTACTAGTACGGGATTATATGAGTTGAATACTCAAACACGGCAACTTGCTCCAGTAAAAGGGAATAATAATAAAGTGTCATTGACAAAAATGCATATTAGTTGCTTATACCGTGATCGACGGGGATTGTTGTGGATTGGAACCAGACATGGAGTTGGAATTTATGATGAAAAAAGTAGAACGCTTACTCGTCTTTCTACAAATGATGGTGTATCTCATCCTTATATACGTGGCATTGTAGAAGACCATAATAAAAATATGTGGATAGCTACAGATTGTGGTATTACTCACATTATTGTGGTTGATGACCCTACTGCCCAAGAGCTGCAATATCGGTGTTATTCCTATTTTAATGAAGATGGTATTGGGGATATTACATTTAACAACTACTCAATTTATTGTAACCGGAAAGGCGAAGTTTTAATGGGAGGTACGGGAAAATATTTAAAGATAGACCCTAATCAGGCTTTGTATCATCCCAACCAACATAAAGTTATTTTTACCGGATTATATTTAGCCAATCAGCGTGTAGACGTAGAGAAAAAAACGCATGACGGGCGAATCTTGTTACAAAAGAATATTCAGTTGCTTGATGAAATTACAATGGATTATTCTGATAGTAATTTTGCATTGGAAATTTCTGCAATGGATTATGGAACACAGCATAAGCTTCAATTTGCATATCGGATGGATGCTAAAGAGGAATGGGTCAGCTTTGAAGGAAATAGAATCTATTTCAACAAACTGTCTCCAGGGATATATCATCTGCAAGTGAAAGTTAATGAACTGCACGGTAGTAGGAATCCAATATCTTATATGACAATTCTGGTACGTCCACCCTTTTGGCTGTCTCCGGTAGCCTATGTTATTTATATGGTACTGTTCTTGTCAGGAGGTGTAGTTTTGCTTAGGCGCCTACGTTCTAGGCATCAACGGATTCTGGTACAACAAAAATGGGAACTTGAAGTAGCCCAGCAGCATGAAATGGATGAAGCAAAGATACGTTTCTTTACAAATATAAGCCATGATTTAAGGACTCCATTGTCACTTATCATAACTCCCTTGGAGAAGTTGATACATTCGGAAAAAGCCGGTCCAATCAAGGACGATTTGGACTTGATGTATCGAAATGCTTCTACTCTGCTTGATGAGGTAAATCAGTTGTTGGATTTTCGTAAACTTGATCAGCAAAAGGTACAATTATCCTTGTCTTACGGAGACATAACTGAGTTTATTGCCGAAACATGCAAGTCTTTCAAGGCGTTATCGCAAAAGCATAATATTGAGTTGAAAGTTTGTATCAACACTTCAAAAATAGAAATGGATTTTGACCGTAACAAGGTGCAGCGAATCATATCCAACCTTCTGTCAAATGCCATCAAGTACAATCATGATAATGGTAGTGTGATAGTTGCTATTGACAAGATATTGGCCGGTGATGGGGAACAGATACATATTCAAATAAGTGACACCGGTATCGGTATCAAAAATGAGAATAAGGATAAGATTTTCGACCGTTTCTTTCAGGAACAGCACATTTCTACTACTTATATTGGGAGTGGTATCGGTCTGCATATTGTGAAAGAATATGTTACTCTCCACGGTGGTGAGATAAAAGTAGAGGATAATCATCCCCAAGGGACTATTTTTACAGTTATCCTACCGATTGCCAAGACATTAAAACTGAATTGTACAGAAGATACATCAGCATTTGATGTGGAAGAACAGTTTCATGCTGATATGTCTTCAGTGGACAGAGAAAAGAACTCTTTACTGATAGTAGAGGACAATGATGACTTTCGTAGTTTTCTTGTCGGTTGTTTGCAAGAATATTATCAGGTATATGAAGCGTCTGATGGAAAGAAAGCTCTCACAGTACTTGCGCAACAATCAATCCATGTGGTGATCAGTGATATAATGATGCCAGTAATGGACGGAATGGAATTATGCCGCAAAATAAAGACTGATATCCGCTATTCTCATATTCCTATTATTTTACTTACGGCCCGTACGGCTGAAGAACATATTCTTAGTGGTTTGAAGGAGGGAGCTGATGAATACATTACAAAGCCGTTTAACTTGGAAATACTTTTATTACGTATAAGAAAGTTGTTGATGTGGACTTTGAAGAACCATGATAAATTTAAAACGAGGGACATCTCTCCATCGGAAATAACCATTAGTTCTTTAGATGAACAACTGATAGAGAAAGCCATTCGTATAGTCGAGGAGAATATGGATAATTCAGAATTCTCAGTAGAGGAACTTAGTGCTCAAATAGGAATGAGTCGTAGTGGGTTATATAAAAAGTTAATGCAAATTACAGGAAAATCTCCTTTGGAATTCATGCGGATACTGCGCTTGAAAAGAGGTAGAAAACTTTTGGAAGGAAGTCAAATGAATATTTCACAAATATCTTATCAAGTAGGGCTTTCGCCCAAACAATTTGCCAAGTTTTTTAAAGAGGAGTTTGGATATTTGCCATCCGAATATAAGAAAAAAGAAGAAAAATGAACTTCTCAATAGCTTGGAGTATATTCATTAAGATATTCTTTGTCATTGGTAGCTTCTTATAAGTGAGTAAGAACTACTTGTGGCACTGATTTTTACTCTTGTAGGTCAAGGGAAGAATTTGTAGGAAAATGCTGTTAGATGAAAAAGAATTGTTATCTTTGTCGTGCTCAACTTAAAATAAATAAGTATGAATTGAAACGTTATAATTTGTAAGTGTTTGATATTCAGAACGAAAATAAATAAACTTTTTTGCTCAAATAATAAAGCAATGTGCAATTAATCTATGACCGTATCGAAGACAAAAGCTAAATTAGTGGACGTTGCCCGTCAGCTGTTTGCAAAGATGGGTGTTGAAAATACCACGATGAATGATATTGCCCTCGCTTCAAAGAAAGGTAGGAGAACGCTCTATACCTATTTTAAGAGCAAGGAAGATATCTACTTGGCTGTTGTCGAGTCGGAGCTGGATATTCTTTCGGATATGATGAAGCACGTGGTAGAGAAAGATATTCAGCCGGACGAGAAACTGATGGAAATGATTTACACTCATCTGGATGCGGTAAAAGAGGTTGTCTTTCGGAATGGTACTCTTCGTGCCAATTTCTTTCGGGATATTTGGAGAGTGGAGAAAGTGCGCAAACGTTTCGATGCTACAGAGACCCTGCTTTTCAAGGAGGTTCTGCGTGAAGGTATGGAGAAGGGTGTTTTCCAGATAGATGACTTGGATATGACTGCCGAGATTGTGCATTACAGTGTCAAAGGTATTGAAACACCTTATATCCGCGGCCATATAGGGGCCAATCTGGACGATGCGGTACGCGATACTTACGTGACCCGTCTGGTACTTGGTGCATTGGGAAAGAAGTAAGATACATTTTATAAATAATTTTTAAATAATATGGGATTATTAGATGGAAAAACAGCCATTGTGACAGGTGCTGCACGCGGCATCGGCAAGGCTATCGCTTTGAAGTTCGCTCAAGAAGGAGCAAATATTGCATTCACTGACTTGGTGATTGATGAAAATGCCGAGGCTACAGCAAAAGAATTGGAAGCTTTGGGAGTAAAGGCAAAGGCTTATGCCTCCAATGCAGCAAACTTTGAAGACACTGCCAAGGTAGTGGCAGAAATCCATAAGGACTTTGGACGTATTGATATTCTGGTAAACAATGCCGGTATCACACGTGACGGTCTGATGATGCGTATGAGCGAACAGCAATGGGATATGGTTATCAATGTCAACCTGAAATCGGCATTTAACTTTATCCATGCCTGCACACCCATCATGATGCGCCAGAAGGCGGGTAGCATTATCAATATGGCATCTGTGGTAGGTGTTCACGGCAATGCCGGCCAGGCCAACTATTCTGCTTCCAAAGCCGGTATGATTGCTTTGGCCAAGTCTATCGCTCAGGAGCTGGGCTCTCGCGGCATCCGTGCCAATGCCATTGCTCCGGGGTTCATCATGACAGCCATGACCGACGCCTTGTCTGAAGAGGTGAAGGCTGAATGGTGCAAGAAGATTCCTTTGCGCCGTGGCGGCACACCCGAAGACGTGGCAAATATCGCTACTTTCCTGGCTTCTGATATGTCTTCTTATGTATCCGGTCAGGTTATTCAGGTAGATGGTGGGATGAATATGTAATTTAATGATTAATGATTAGTGATTAATGTTTAATGAGAAGTTGGGTGTTAGTCATTAATCATTAATCACTAATCATTAAACATTAACAATCGATGACTGTCGTATACGAAGACAATCATATCATTATAGTCAACAAGACCGCTTCCGAGATAGTTCAGGGAGACAAAACGGGTGATACACCGCTTTCGGAAACTGTAAAGCAGTATCTGAAAGAGAAGTACAGCAAGCCTGGAAATGTCTTTATCGGTGTCACCCACCGGCTGGACCGCCCCGTGAGCGGTCTTGTTGTTTTTGCCAAGACCAGTAAGGCACTGTCGCGTCTGAACGAGATGTTCAAGAATAGCGAGGTGAAGAAGACTTACTGGGCAGTGGTGAAGAACCTGCCCCGTGAGGAAGAGGGGGAATTGGTGAACTATCTGGTGCGAAATGAGAAACAGAACAAGAGTTATGCATACGACAAGGAGGTGCCGGGCAGCAAGAAAGCGATTTTGCATTATCGGCTCATCGGGCGGTCGCAGAACTATTATCTGTTGGAAATAGATTTGAAAACCGGACGCCATCACCAGATACGCTGTCAGTTGGCAAAGATGGGCTGTCCCATCAAGGGAGATTTGAAGTATGGTTCGCCCCGCTCCAATCCCGACGGCAGCATTTGTCTGCATGCGCGGTATATCCGTTTTGTGCATCCGGTGTCCAAAGAACTGATAGAAGTGGAGGCTCCCGTCCCTCCCGGAAATTTATGGAATGGTTTTGAAACGATTTAATCTTACAGTAATGAAGAAAATCACAGTTTTGTCGGGTTTGCTGCTCCTTGCGGGATTGGCTGCCCAAGCTCAGGAAAGAGTTGCTGAGTATAACGTGCGTCCGGCCGTTACGGTGCGTACTCCCCTTCAGGGTGATAGCGTCAACTTCAAGGGAGATAAGTTTACTATCGGCAATCTTCTGAAGACGAAGGTCAGTCTTAACTTCGACGAGGGTTCGTACGAACGCATGGCTGCTGATACGGCTGGATATGTAGCTGTGGCAAAGGCAGACAAGGACAATCTGTTCTATCTGTTTGCTACCAATCTGCGTGCGGAGCGTTTCATGAAGGGCAAGCTGAATGTATATTCCCCTGCCCGTTTTGAGGTGTTTGTAAACGGTGAGTCCAAGCAAGTCAAGGAGACAGCGGAGGACAGCTTGTCGCAGGTCCGTCCTACGGCTGTCAGTCTGCGTATGGACCCCGAAGCAGATTATGAGATTGTCATCAAGTTGCTTTCAAGCGCGGACGACAAGATGCAGCCGATGCTGAAATGCGAATTTGAAAAGGAAAAGGACTTTGCCGATGTAGCCTGCCGGATGGCACCGGACATGAAGAGACGTTTCTCTTTGTTCAACACCAATTTCGGCTCCCGAGCGAGCAGGGTTTCTCTTTCGCCCAACGGCAAGTATCTGCTGACCCGCTATTCGGACAATTACGACGTGAAGCGTTCCAGGACCCGTTGTGAGCTGACCGAGGTAAAGACTGGCCGGGTGATATTGCCCAATGCCAATGAAAAGATGAACTGGATGCCCAACAGCAACAAGCTCTATTATACGGTTATGGGCGAGGAGCAGAATGACCTGGTTGTGTTCGATCCCGCCACGATGCGTGAGGAAGTGCTGCTGAAGAATGTTCCCGAAGGATATTTCAGCTGGTCTCCTACAGAAGACTATCTTATCTATATGCTCACGGACGAGGGCGAAAAGGTGAGTGGCCCGTTGAAACGTCTCTTGCATCCGGACGACCGTATCCCCAATTCTCGTGACCGCTATTATCTCATGAAATACGATGTGGCGACGGGACTTTCCGAGCGCCTGACATACGGTAGTCACAACGTCTATCTGAATGATATTTCCCCGGATGGCAAGAAACTGTTGTGCAGCACTTCCAAGCCGGACATTACTCAATGCCCTTTCTCCCTCTCTTCTCTTTTCGAGATTGATTTGGCCACCTTGCAGGCAGATACGCTGGTCGCCTGGGATGCTTATCTGGGAAGTGCTTCTTACTCTCCGGATGGGAAACAGCTTCTGGTGACGGGTAGTCCGTCTGCTTTCGGAGGTATTGGCAAGAATTGCGGTGAACATCCCATAGCCAATGACTTTGATACCCAAGCATTCATTATGGATTTGGCTACAAAAAAAGTGCAGGCTATCACGCGCGATTTCAATCCTACGGTGTCTCTCGTGCAGTGGAACCGTGTGGACGGATGTATCTATTTCGATACGACTGATGGGGATTGCAGGCATATCTACCGTTATGTTCCGAAGACGGGCGGCTTTGAAATGCTTCCGCTTGAAGAAGATGTGATTACTTCCTTCACGCTGGCCAATGACAATCCGGTTGTGGCTGCCTATGTGGGCGGAGGAAACACCAGTACGGGCGTAGCCTATACGTACGACACGAAGAAAAAAGTTTCTACCCTGCTTGCCAACCCCATGAAGCCCATCCTCGATAAGATTGAGCTGGGACAGATGGAAGAGTGGAACTTTACAGCTTCGGACGGTACGGAGATAAAGGGAATGGTTTGTCTGCCGCCGTCTTTTGACCCGAACAAGAAGTATCCGCTTATCGTATACTATTATGGAGGAACGACTCCTACAACCCGCGGTATAACTTCCCCGTACTGTGCACAGTTGTTTGCGTCACGTGACTATGTGGTTTATGTTATCCAGCCCAGTGGTGCCATCGGGTACGGCCAGGAGTTCTCTGCACGCCATGTCAATGCATGGGGTGAGCGTACGGCCGATGAGATTATTGAAGGTACGAAGAAATTCTGTGCAGCCCATCCGTTTGTCAACGATAAACGTATCGGATGTCTGGGTGCCTCTTATGGAGGATTCATGACGATGTATCTGCAGACTAAGACGGACATGTTCGCTGCCGCTGCCTCGCATGCTGGCATCAGCAATGTAACGAGCTATTGGGGCGAGGGTTATTGGGGATATTCCTATAACTCTGTTGCGGCAGCCGATAGCTATCCTTGGAATAATCCCGATTTGTTTACGAAGCATGGAGCATTGTTCAATGCGGACAAGATTAATACCCCTCTGTTGTTGCTGCATGGCACGGTAGATACGAACGTGCCTATCGGTGAAAGTATCCAGTTGTATAATGCGTTGAAGATATTGGGCAAGCCGGTGGAATTTATTACCGTGGATGGTGAAAACCATTTTGTACTTGATTATGCAAAACGTGAATTGTGGCACAATTCAATTATGGCTTGGTTTGCCCGCTGGTTGCAGGATAGTCCGGCATGGTGGAATGACCTTTATCCGGAAAGACATTGGTGATTTCTTAGTTGACAACTATCAACTATCAATTAAAAAAGCCGTTTCCCAGAATAGACAAGGAGGAAACGGCTTTTTGTTGTAGTGTGCTTACTGTTATTGGGCCACTTTTGCTGTGTCTTGGACGTTCTCGGCTTTCTGCAAAGTATCCGTTACCACAGTGTCGTTAGACAAGGTTGTTGTCTTACTCGGCTGTTCTACCGGAGCCTTAGCTTGAGCCAAGAACGTTCCGCCACAAACAAACATAAACAGGGCTGCTACTAATACTAATTTTTTCATAATTCATTTGCTTTTAGGTTGCTATATCTTATTGTTAAGTCTAATTGTTTGTTGTAGCGCTTGTTGCTTGTACTTAATACAAGTCAAATGGTGTGCCAAAAGAATTATTTGTTGGGTAATGCTTTGATAACTAGATGTATATGTTTTTATGCAAAGTGTAGTATAATGTGGAAAAGTGGGGAATGTGTGGAGAGGAGTGTGGAATTATTCCACATCTTTTAGTCGGATATGTTATAAAGCTTCAACTTGTTGTACAGCGTTTTGCGGTCAATGCCCAACAGTTGTGCAGCGCGGCTCTTGTTGTTTCCCGTCTGCCGTAGGGCTTCGATGATTTGACGTTTCTCTGCCTCCTCATTGCGGAGAGGGATGCCGATGATGGCCGATGCAGGTTCTTTCAGTTCACTTAGTTCGTTGATAGTAATGAATTTGCCTTGTGCCAGCAGGGTTGCACGACGTACCATATTCTTCATTTGTCGCAGATTGCCAGGCCAGGGGTATTCCAATAAGGCGCGGGATGCTTTGTCATCAAAGCCGGTCAGTTGCTTGTCCATTTCGCGGTTGGCCTGGTCCAGAAAGAAATTGGCAAAGAGCAAGATGTCTTCACGGCGGTCTTTGAGTTGCGGCATGCGCAGGGTGAATTCATTGATACGGTGATATAAATCCTCACGGAACGTTCCTTTTTCGATGGCTTGCTCCAGATTTTCGTTGGTGGCGGATACCAGACGTATGTCCACGCTTATCTCTTTGTTTGAACCAACCGGACGTATCTTGCGTTCTTGCAAAGCACGCAGCAGTTGTATTTGCACTTCATAGCTCAGATTGCCTATCTCATCCAGGAAGATGGTACCGCCGTTGGCTTCGACGAAAGCGCCCGTTTTGTCGGTCAGTGCGCCGGTAAAGGCGCCCTTTATATGCCCGAAGAATTCCGAAGCGGCCAATTCTTTGGGGATAGAACCGCAATCGATGGCTACAAACGGCCGGTCGGCACGCTTGCTGAGCTGGTGGATGCGATGGGCTACGTATTCTTTGCCCGTTCCGCTGGCACCATTGATGAGTACGGACATATTGGTAGGTGAAACCAGTTTCACATAATTGTAGAGTTGTTTGGCTGCGTCGCTCTCTCCTTCGAGGAAGTCGGAGGAAGACAATGAGCCTTCTGCACTCTTCTGAGACTGATTTTTCATCTTGTCGGAATGCATCGTCTGTTTGGGCGAGACGGATGGTCTGTTTGGGGTAAACGCGTCATCTGTTCGGGACGGATGCATCATCTGTTTCAAAGCGGAGGATGATGCATTCAAGGCTTCGCCTATTTTTTTCAGTAATTCGTCCGGATTCACAGGCTTGGCAATGTAATCGCAGGCTCCCAGTTTCATGGCTTGGACGGCCGACTGTATGTCAGCGTATCCCGTCATGATGATAAGCGGTATTTGCAGGCCGTGTTCGCCCAGCCATTTCAATAAGTCAATGCCATCCTTGTCGGGCAGGCGTAGGTCAGACAAAATCAAGTCCACGGTTTCCGACTCAATATGTTTTTGAGCACGGGCAATGCTGCTGGTGGAGGTTACTTGGAAACCTTTTTTGCCGAGCCATGTTTTTAGCATCATGCCGTAAGTAATATCATCTTCTACAATTAATATGGATGTCATTGCTTTTGCCTTTTATCTCTTTTATGTAGGCAAAGGTAAGTGCTTTTGTCTGATTTTAGTATATTTGCAAACTTAAATTAAATAAAAAATAAAATGAAAAGGAATCTAATTGTATTATTAACTATACTGGTTTGCGGTTTGACTGCTTGCAAGCCGGGACAAAAGAAAGAGGAAAATATGGAAAAAGAAACGAAGCTGAAGATTGAAACAAGTGCGGGTGACATCACCGTGAAACTGTATAATGAAACCCCGAAACATCGTGATAACTTTATTAAGCTGGTGAAAGACGGCACGTATGAAGGTACGCTGTTCCACCGTGTCATCAAGGACTTTATGATACAAGCAGGTGACCCGGAATCGAAAAAGGCTCCAAAAGGCAAGATGCTGGGGGCAGGCGACGTAGGTTATACTGTCCCTGCCGAATTTGTTTATCCGAAGTATTTTCACAAAAAAGGTGCTTTGTCGGCTGCACGCCAGGGTGATGAGGTGAATCCCGACAAGGCATCATCCGGCTGCCAGTTCTACATTGTGACTGGAAAAGTGTATAATGACTCTACCTTGCTGGGGATGGAACAGCAGATGAATCAGATGCGCCTGAACAATGCTTTCAATGCATTGGCCCAGAAGCATATGAAGGAAATCTACAAGATGCGTAAGAATAATGACCAGGACGGTCTGATGGATTTGCAAGATTCTTTGATTGCGCAGGCAGAGGCTCAGGTTGCCAAGGAACCGGAGTTCAAGTTTACTCCCGAGCAGGTGAAGGCTTATACTACCATGGGTGGTACTCCGCATTTGGACGGTGCATATACCGTATTCGGTGAAGTGCTGGAAGGTATGGATATAGTTGATAAAATACAGAAGGTCAAGACTGATCGTAACGACCGTCCTGAAGAGGATGTGGTTATTAAAAAAGTGACAGTGATAGATTGATGATAGATTCTGTCATTCTATTTTATGAAGATAAACAAAAAGATATTTGACAACGGTCTGCGGTTGGTGCACAATGAAGATACCAGCACGCAGATGGTTGCCTTGAATATTGTTTATGACGTAGGTGCCCGTGACGAGCATCCCGAGCATACGGGCTTTGCCCATTTGTTTGAGCATCTGATGTTTGGAGGTTCGGTGCATATTCCTGATTATGACGCTCCTTTGCAACTGGCAGGTGGGGAGAATAATGCATGGACCAATAATGATATTACCAATTACTACCTGACGGTTCCAAAATCGAATGTGGAAATCGGCTTCTGGCTGGAGTCCGACCGTATGCTGGAACTGGCATTCAGTGAGCAAAGTCTTGAGGTGCAGCGTGCAGTGGTGATGGAGGAGTTCAAGCAACGTTGTCTGAACCAGCCGTATGGTGATGTGGGGCATCTGCTTCGTCCTTTGGCTTATCAAACGCATCCTTATCGCTGGCCTACTATCGGGAAAGACCTCTCTCACATTGCCAATGCCACGCTGGATGAGGTAAAGGAATTCTTTTTCCGTTTTTATGCACCTAATAATGCAGTTCTGGCCGTTACCGGAAATATTTCGTGGGAAGAAACGATTAGGCTGACTGAAAAATGGTTTGCTCCTATTCCCCGTAGGAATGTGCCTGTAAGACAATTACCGCAAGAAGTTGTACAGACGGCGGAACGCCGGCAGACGGTGGAACGGAATGTTCCTCTGGATGCTTTGTTCATGGCTTATCACATGTGCAGTCGTGAAGATGCCGATTATTATGCCTTCGATATTCTGTCGGATATTCTGAGCAATGGACGTTCCAGTCGCTTGACCCGCAGGCTGGTGCAGGAGCAAAAGCTCTTTTCCAGTCTCGATGCCTATATCTCCGGTACACGGGATGCCGGACTGCTGCATATCAGTGGAAAGCCATCTGCTGGCGTATCTTTGGAGCAAGCCGAGGCTGCTGTCCGGAAAGAGTTGGAAGAGTTGAAATCCGGGTTTGTTGGAGAGCAGGAATTGGAGAAAGTAAAGAACAAGTTTGAGTCTACACAGATATTCGGCAACATCAATTATCTGAATGTTGCCACGAACCTTGCCTGGTTTGAACTGACCGGGCAGGCGGAAGACATAGACCGTGAAGTGGACAATTACCGCTCTGTGACGGCAGAACAGCTTCATAGGGTAGCCCAACAGACCTTCCGCGATGAAAATGGGATTGTGCTTTATTACCAAAAAGAAAACCTTTAGTATGAGAAATTTATTTGATACGTATAAGCAACACTACAAAGCATTGCTTCTCCTGGGACTACCCATTGTGGTGGGGCAGTTGGGAGTCATTGTGCTGGGGTTTGCCGATACGCTGATGATTGGGCATCATAGCACGGAAGAGCTGGGTGCCGCTTCTTTCGTAAACAATCTGTTTACTCTCTGTATTATTTTCAGTACGGGGTTCAGCTACGGGCTGACCCCGGTTGTGGGAGGCTTCTACGGTAACCGCCGTTTTGCCGAAGCCGGACAAGCGTTACGGTGCAGTCTGGTGGCCAATGTGCTGGTAGCTTTATTGCTGACTCTTGTCATGGCTGTTCTGTATTTCAATGTGGAACGGCTGGGGCAGCCCGAAGAATTACTGCCTCTGATTAAGCCTTATTATCTAGTGCTGCTTGCTTCACTGGTTTTTGTCATGTTGTTCAACGGCTTTAAACAGTTTACGGATGGCATCACCGACACCAAGACGGCCATGTGGATTCTGCTTGGAGGGAATGCGCTTAACATCGTAGGAAACTATATTCTGATCAATGGAAAATTGGGTTTCCCGGAGATGGGATTGCTTGGCGCGGGTGTAAGTACCTTGTTCTCTCGCATTGTGATGGTCGTGGTCTTTGCGGTGATTGTGCTTCGTAGTCGCCGTTTTATCCGTTATAGACTCGGATTCATGAGGCTGGGATGGTCGACACCGATGTTTAGGAAACTCAATGCTCTGGGCTGGCCTGTCGGTATGCAGATGGGAATGGAGACCGCTTCCTTCAGCCTCAGTGTTGTCATGGTGGGGTGGCTGGGGACACTTGCTCTGGCATCACATCAGATAATGCTCACTGTCTCTCAGTTCACCTTCATGATGTATTATGGCATGGGTGCTGCAGTTGCTGTGCGTGTCAGTAACTTTAAGGGGCAGGGCGACGGGCAGAATGTGCGCCGTTCGGCGTATGCTGGCCTTCACGTCATCTTATGCATGGAAGTGGTGCTGTTGAGTATTGTCTTTGCACTTCGCGGTCAGGTCGGAGGATGGTTTACAGATAATATGGAAGTGTCCGGTATGGTAGCCGCTCTCTTCTTTCCGTTCCTGATTTACCAGTTCGGTGACGGATTGCAGATTAATTTTGCCAATGCCCTGCGTGGTATCTCGGATGTGAAACCGATGATGATTATTGCATTTATATCCTATTTTGTTATATCTTTGCCCGTAGGGTACCTCTGCGGTTTCATCTTCGGCTGGGGACTGACGGGGGTCTGGATGGCTTTCCCGTTTGGACTGACCAGTGCAGGGGTGATGCTGTGGCTGAGATTCCGTAGACAGACCAGGGAAAGGATTTGATAATATGAACAGTGTCTCCAAAGTAAAGATTGCCGTAGGCTACACTTTGTTGCTGGCGGTATTGTTTTTTTCCTTGTTCTTCGTACACCGGGAGATGGAGAACCTTATTCTTACCGATGACCGCGATGTACAATGGACAGACAGCGTACTAGCTTTGATACGCGAGAAGGATACCAATACGATAAGAATGCTGCGTACGCTGAGTGAGGCGAATGACAGCATGGTATCCACCAGTGACATTGAGCAGATAATTGCCCAGCAGGACTCAGTAGTGACCCAGCAACGTGTGCAGCACCGTATCATTACACATCGGGATACCGTCGTGACACGCCCTCGGAAGAAGGGTTTTTTCCGTCGTTTGGGTGAAGTGTTTGTCCCCCCAAAGAAAGATACGGCTATCCAGGTAAAGACCTCCCTCGAATTTGCGACGGATACGGTGATTGAACCTTATAATCCGGCCGATTCTTTGCATGAGAAACTGCGTGCTGTGGCCCAGCAGAAAAAAGCTGTAAGCACTGTTATACAACGACGTAAACGCTATCTGCAACGCTTGGACCATATGCTGACCGCTCGTATTGACAGTTTGCTGAAAGATTATGAGACGGAAACTCTGCTGCGTGCACGGACGGAAGCCGAGTATCAACAGGCGGTCCGACGCCGTTCGGCCAAGATTATCAGTGGCATTGCCGTAGGTGCGGTATTGCTTTCCGTTTTTTTCCTTATTATCATCGGCCGCGACATAACCCGAAGCAACCGGTACCGCCGTGAGTTGGAAGAGGCCCGCCGTCGTGCCGAAGATTTACTTGCTGTCCGTGAAAAACTGATGCTTGCCATTACCCATGATTTCAAAGCCCCGCTCGGTTCTATCATGGGCTATGCCGATTTGCTTTCCCGTCTGACGGTGGATGAGCGCCAGCGGTTCTATCTGGACAACATGAAAACCTCATCGGAGCATTTGCTGAAGCTGGTCGTTGATTTGCTCGACTTCCATCGTCTTGATTTGAACAAGGCTGAAGTCAACCGGGTCACTTTTCATCCTTCCCGCCTGCTTGAAGAGATACACGTAAGTTTTGAACCGCTTACGGCTGCCAAAGGGCTGGCGCTTCATTGCGACATTGCCCCGGAGCTGGACGGTACCTATATTTGTGACCCCTTGCGTCTGCGTCAGATTATCAACAATTTGCTGTCCAATGCCGTGAAGTTTACGGACCAAGGCGGTATTACCATGACTGCCCGTTACGAGGACCGTCGACTGGTAGTTGCCATTGCTGATACGGGTAGAGGTATGGAGCCTGCTGACCGTGAGCGTATCTTCCAGGAATTCACCCGATTACCGGGTGCTCAGGGTAAAGAAGGGTTCGGACTCGGACTTTCCATCGTCCGTATGTTGGTACAGTTACTTGAAGGTACGATTGATGTAGACAGTGTACCAGGTAAGGGAAGCACTTTCACGATATATATTCCTATCTATCCCGTAAGGAGCGAAAGGCGTAGAATGAAGGATGAAGAATTGGGCTGTGTTGTCACGCCGGAGGGCAATTCTTCATTCTCCGTTCCTTGTTCTTCATTGAAGAATGTCCTCCTTATCGATGATGACCGTATTCAACTTACCCTTACTGCCGCCATGCTTCAGCAGAGTGGTATAAATTCTGTTTCTTGTTTACAACTGGATGAATTGCTGGATGCCTTGCGCACTGCAACCTTTGATGTTCTGCTTACTGATGTGCAGATGCCTGCTATTAATGGTTTTGATTTACTGAAACTGCTGCGTGCTTCGAACATACCGCAGGCACAGTCTGTTCCGGTGATTGCTGTCACTGCTCGCAGTGACATGCAGCGTGAGGAATTTACGGCGCATGGCTTTGCCGGATGCCTGCATAAGCCGTTTACCGTCAGTGAATTGCTGCATGAATTGAATGTGGAGGACAAAGGGAAGGAGGTTACGGAAGCTTCGGCTTGCCCGGGGTATAAATTCTCTTCGCTCACCGTTTTTTCGGTCGATGACCCCGAGGCCGCAAAGTCCATTCTGGAAAGTTTTGTGGCTGAAACCCGTCTCAATGCGGAGCGTTTGCAGAAGGCTGTGGAGAATGAGGATGTGGACGAGATGGCTGCTGTCTCCCACAAAATGATTCCCCTCTTTACGTTGATTGGAGCTACGGAACTGGTTGCATTGCTGAAACTGTTGGAAACTTCGCATGGAGTGCCTTTTACCGGAGAGTTGAAAGAGCACGCCCTTGCCGCCCTCGTTTTGATAGAGGATGTCATTACTCAGGCAACAGCTTTTCCGTAATGGGGGGAACAGAGAAGAATACATGATTTTTCTCTATCGGGAACCAAATGTCGAAAGAAATTGTTTACTTTGTAGGACTTTTAAATACGATGAAAGATTGACGTTCCGATGAGAAGAAAATGGTTGAGAATAGCACTGTGGGTGCTGCTTACTCCTATTATACTGTTTATAATATTGATGCTACTGCTCTATGTGCCTCCCGTACAGAATTTGATACGGAAGCAGGCTACAGCAATTGCATCAGATGCTACGGGTATGGACATATCTGTGGAGCGGATTGACCTTCGCTTTCCTTTGAATTTGTTGGTTCGCGGTGTATTGGTGGTACAGCCTGCCGACAGTGCTGTTGAGGTGCAGCATCCCGATACTTTGCTGAATCTTGGAAGTTTGAACGTGCGGGTGCAGGCATGGCCTTTACTCAAAGGGAAAGTGGAGGTGGATGACATTACCCTGAAACAAGTTGCTGTTAACTCTTCCAATTTAATGGAAGGTATGTGCATCAAAGGGGTACTGGGGCATTTCTTTTTCGAAAGCCATGGCATAGACCTTACAAAAGAAGATGCTATTCTCAATAATATAGAATTGAGCGATACCCATGTGCAGGTAATGCTTGCAGATACCACTGAGACTCCCAAGGACACTACTGACACTGCGTTAAACTGGAAAGTCACACTCCATACCTTGAAGTTGAAGAACGTCTCGGTCGATTTACAGATGCCATTGGACTCCATGGGGCTGAAAGCCCATATAGGAAATGCTGAGATTGCGGACGCTGCTGCCGACCTGAAACACCAGTTCTATGGCTGGAGAAAATTCCTGCTGACTGGAACTTCTGTCAATTATGATACCGGCGGCCCGGGGAGTGCGATAGGTTTCGACCCCTCGCACATTGCTCTTCACGACATTCGTATGGGCATTGATTCTGTGATGTACTACGGTAGAGATATGAATGCCGTTATCCGGGAATTTTCCATGTATGAGCGTTCCGGTTTGAGTGTAACTTCCCTGACCGGGCGGTTGTTTGCCGACTCTACCGTTATCCGTATCCCTTCTTTGAAGTTGCTGACACCTCATAGTGAGATGAATCTTACGGCACAGACTTACTGGGAACTGATAAATATACCTACCACCGGCCGTTTGACAGCCCGTTTCAATGCCCGTATCGGCAAACAGGATGTACTGCTTTTTGCCGGTGGCCTGCCGGAAACTTTCAAGGAAGCCTATCCGTTCCGTCCGTTGGTGATTCATGCCGGTACGGAAGGAAACCTGAAGCAGATGCAGATTTCCCGTTTTACGGCTGAGCTGCCCGGAGCCTTTTCGTTGAGTGGGGGAGGAGAATTCTGGAACCTGACCGACAGTGTGAAACGCAATGGAAACATGGACTTCGAGATGCATACGCAGAACTTGAACTTCCTGACCGGACTAGCTGACATTGCTCCCGATGGCTCCGTCATCGTGCCGGACAGTATGCACCTTGCGGCACGTGTCGGTATGGAGGGGGCGCAGTGCACTGCCGCCCTGAAACTGCAGGAGAAGGAAGGCGCCTTGAATCTGGATGCCGCCTATAATCTTGCTACGGAAGCCTACCATGCCGACCTTGCCATCAACAACTTGCAGGTGCATCACTTCCTGCCCAAGGACTCTATTTATACTCTTACGGTAAAGATGTCCGCTAAGGGACAAGGGGTGGATGTGGCATCACGAAAGACTGTGGCTGCTTTGAATGCCTCCTTGGAAAAACTACAGTATGGCCATTGGGACATTTCCGGTGTGGATGTGCATGCCGGACTCAAGTCATCCGTTGCTACTGTCCGTCTTGCCAGCGATAATGTTCTTCTCAAGATGCAGGGAAATGCAGATATGCGTCTTGACCGCAGCTATCTGGATGGCGCTTTGGATTTGAATGTGGAAGAGGTGAATCTGCATAAGCTGGGGTTGGTGCCCCGACCGTTGAAACACCCATTTGCCTTTACAATGGGAGCGGAGGCACGTCATGATTCTCTCGAGTTGAGGCTTGATGCCGGTGACTTGAATCTGCGTTTCCGCGCTCATAGCACGTTGAAGAAGTTGATGGAACAGTCGGATAAATTTGTCTCTATCCTGACAAAGCAGATTGATGAACGGCGTTTGGACCATGCCGCTTTGCGACAAGTCCTTCCTTCAGCCGGCATGTATCTGGAAGCCGGTAACCAGAATCCCGTCAGCTATTTCCTGGCTGCAAAGGGTATTTCCTATAATGATTTCAAACTGAGCTTCGGATTTACTCCGCAAGTCGGCATCAATGGACGTACAGCTGTTCACGGATTGCGCATGGACTCCTTGCAGCTCGATACGATATTTTTTACAGTGAAGCAGGATACTGCCCGCATGAAGTTGCAAGGTGGTGTCATAAACGGTCCCAAGAACCCGCAGTTTGTGTTCCGCAGTACACTGACGGGTGAAGTCCGTAATGAAGATGCGGAGCTGACTGTGGATTATGTGGATGGAAAAGGGCAGACTGGTGTGCTGTTCGGTATTAACGCCCGTCCGTTGACCGAAGGACATGGTCGCGGTGATGGTGTGCTGCTGAACCTTATTCCTGCCGAGCCGATTATCGCTTTCCGTAAATTCCACTTTGCGGACAATAGTAACTGGATTTATCTGCATAAGAATATGCGCGTCTATGCCAATATTGATATGGACAGCGACGATGGTCTGTGTTTCCGTATGCAATCCGACAAGAATGATACCCTTTCCTTGCAGAATATAAACGTAGAATTGAGCCGATTGCGCCTGGATGAACTTACGGAGGTACTTCCTTATATGCCTCGGCTTACGGGATTGTTCTCCGCCGAAGCAAATTATATACAGACTGCCACTTCCCTGCAGGTGTCCGCCGAAGCCAATGTAGAGAAACTGACCTACGAACGCCAACCGGTTGGAGATATAGGTCTGGGGGCTACCTGGTTGCCGGGCGACAAGAATACGCACTATTTGAATACCTATTTTACACATGATAACGAAGAAGTGATGACCGCCGACGGTATCTTGACGCAGAAAAACGGAAAGGATACTCTGGAAGTGTCCACTCGTTTCGAGCATTTCCCATTGAAGATGGCCAATGCATTCATCCCTGACCAAATGGTGGCCTTTACCGGAGATATTGATGGAGGGCTTTATATTTATGGTTCGCTGGACAAGCCTCAAATGCATGGTGATATTGTTTTGGACAGTGTGTCTGTCTATGCACGCCAGGCGGGAGCACGTTACTGGTTCGACAACCGTCCGGTACAGATAAAGGACAATCAGTTGATATTCGATAAGTTTGCCATTTATACCACCAGCAAGAATCCGTTTACGATTGACGGTAAGGTTGATTTCCGGAATATGGAGCGTCCTACTGCCAACCTCAATCTGCTGGCAGAGAACTATACGTTGCTGGATGCACCGCGTACCCGCGAAAGTCTGGTATATGGAAAGGTGTTCGTTGACTTGCATGCCACGGTGAAGGGACCGCTTGACGGGCTCACGATGCGTGGAAACATGAATCTGCTGGGCAATACCAACGTAACCTACGTGTTGACCGATTCCCCTTTAACGGTGGAAGACCGTCTCAGTGGGCTGGTTACCTTTACCTCATTCACCGATACGACGTCGGTAAAGGCGGATGAAGTTCCTGCCATGTCGTTGGGAGGATTGGAAATGTATATGTCCGTCCATATTGACGATGCTGTCCGTCTTCGTGCCGACTTGAGTCCCGACCGCAGCAAATACATCGAACTGGAAGGTGGCGGTGATTTGAATATGCAGTATACTCCCCAAGGGGATATGAGCCTTACCGGACGCTATACCCTTTCGGGTGGCGTCATGAAATATTCGCTGCCTATCATCCCCTTGAAGGAGTTTCAGTTCAATCCCGGCAGTTATGTGGATTGGCGAGGGAATATTATGAATCCTACGCTAAGCCTAAAGGCTACGGAACGTATGCGTGCTTCTGTGGCCGACGGTGACGGGGACGGTTCGCGCATGGTGAACTTCGATGTTTCCATTTCCATCAAGAACAGGCTTGACGCTCCCGATCTTATATTCGATATTTCGGCGCCCGAAGATGGTACAGTAGAGAATGAGCTGCAGGCAATGGGGGCAGAAGAGCGTAGTAAGCAGGCTATTGCGATGCTTGCTACGGGTATTTACTTGAATAGCGGCGCCAAAGGAGGAGGTTTGTCAATGGGAGCCGCCTTGAACTCAGTGCTTCAGAGCCAGATAAACTCCTTGGCGGGAGGTATAAAAGGTGCCAATATCAGTGTAGGTGTGGAAGACCGTACCTCTGCTGAAACGGGCGACACGCAGAAAGACTTCAGTTTCCGTTATTCCCAGCGTTTCTTCAACGATCGCGTACAGATAGTCATCGGTGGAAAAGTATCCACCGGGGCCAATGCGACGAACGATGCGGAATCATTCATTGACAATATATCGCTGGAATACCGTCTTGATGCGTCGGGTACCCGATATGTCCGTGTATTCCATAATAAGAACTACGAAAGCATACTCGACGGTGAGATAACCGAAACGGGTGTTGGCCTTGTGCTGCGCCGGAAGATGGACCGGTTGGGTGAACTCTTCATCTTCAGGAAGAAAAAGATAAAACCGGAGGCTGAAAACAGCGATATGAAAAAGTAGGAATGTGATATGAAACGACTGATATTATATATTGCAGGATTGATATTTCTGGCAGGTTGCTCCACCACGAAGCACTTGCCCGAGGGGGAGATACTCTATACCGGACAAAAGCCGATGATTGTATTGAACCGTAGTGAAACGTCTGTTGGCGAGATTGCCATGGAAGAGGTGGAAGCCGCCCTTGCTACGGCACCGAACAATTCGTTGCTGGGGAGCTCTACTATCCGCTATCCCTTTCCTTTCGGACTGTGGATTTACAATGGTTTCCAGAAGTATGAGAAGGGACTCGGAAAGTGGATATTCAATAAATTTGCCGCCACTCCGGTGCTTCTGTCTACGGTGAATCCCGATATACGTCAGAAGGCGGCGGTTAACTTGCTGCGCGATTACGGCTATTTCAACGGAAGCGTCAGCTACAAGACATTTATCGACCCGAAAGACTCGCTGAAGGCAAAGTTGCAATATACGGTGAACATGCGTAATCCTTACTTTATAGATACGGTGTACTATCGTGGTTTCAACCAACGTACCACTCGCATTATGGAGCTGGGGCGCCGACGTTCCCTTATCAGTCCGGGAGAACAATTCAATGTGGCTGATCTGGATGGGGAGCGTACCCGTATCAGTACCCTGCTGCGTAATGTGGGCTGTTATTATTTCCGTCCCGACTACCTAACCTATCAGGCCGATACCATGATGGTTCCCAATGGGCATGTCCAGATGCGCTTGATTCCCGTTCCCGGTATGCCAAAGGTAGCCGAGAAGCAGTTTCGTGTGGGGCGTAAATCCGTCTATCTTCTTGGAAAGCAGGGGCAGGAACCCAATGACAGCATGGATTACAAAGGCTTGACCATACATTACTACAACAAACCACCGGTACGTCCCAACATGCTTTACCGTTGGTTGAACTATCAAGGTTATCGGCGGAAACGTCAGATACAGGACAGCGCAGGTATTGCCCGCCAGCGTTCTATGCAGAGTTTGTATAGCTTATATCGTCAAACCCGTATTCAGGAGCGCCTGGCAAGCGTCGGTATTTTCCGTTATGCGGAGATGCAGTATATACCGCGTGATACGGCATTTGTGTCTGATACATTGGATGTGAAGGTCATTGCCGCGCTCGATAAACCCTACGATGCGGAATTGGATTTTAATGTCACTATGAAGAGCAATAATCAGACGGGACCGGGTGCCGCTTTTACGGTGACGAAGAATAATGTCTTCGGTGGCGGTGAAAGCTGGAATGTGAAGTTGAACGGTTCGTACGAATGGCAGACGGGCAAGGCAAGCTCTTCTCTGATGAACAGCTATGAACTGGGTATCTCCACTTCGCTTATCTTTCCGCGCGTGGTGTTTCCCAGGATGGGCGACCGTGAGTATGACTTCCCGGCTACAACGACTTTCCGTTTGTATGCCGACCAGATGAACCGTGCCAAGTATTATAAGCTGTTGGCTTTTGGCGGTAATGTCACTTATGACTTCCAGCCCAAATCGACTTCCAGGCACAGTATAACTCCTTTCCGGTTGACATTCAATGTACTGCGCAATCCTACTGCCGCTTTCGATACACTGCGTGCCGAGAATCCGGCACTTTACGTTAGTTTGCGCGACCAGTTCATTCCTGCCATGGAGTACACCTATACTTATGACAACGCTTCCGTGCGCGGCAAGCGTAACCCCATCTGGTGGCAGACCACCGTTGCGTCGGCCGGTAACCTGACTTCTGCTGTTTACCGTATTTTCGGCAAGCCGTTCAGTGAGGAAGGGAAGAAGCTTTTCGGTGTACCTTTTGCACAGTTCTTGAAGCTGAACTCGGAATTCAGGTACCATTACCGGATAGACAAGAACCAGATGATTGCTTCGCGTATTGCGGGAGGGGTGATATGGTCGTATGGCAACGCTACGACCGCACCTTATACGGAACAGTTCTATATCGGTGGTGCCAACAGTGTGCGCGCCTTTTCTGCACGCAGTATAGGTCCGGGCGGTTATCCTCCCGAGACGGATAGGAAATATACCTATATCAACCACGTGGGTGATATTCGCATGGAAGCCAATATCGAGTATCGCTTCCGTATGATTGCCGACTTGCATGGAGCCGTATTCTTGGATGCCGGCAATGTATGGCTGATGCGTAAAGATGAAAACCGCCCGAATGGTGAATTTACGTTGAAGAATTTCCCGAAACAGATTGCTTTGGGCACGGGATTTGGCTTGCGTTACGATTTGGACTTTCTTGTTTTTCGTCTGGACTTGGGTATCGGGCTGCATGATCCGTATGATACCGGGAAGTCGGGGTATTATAATATTCCCAAGTTCAAGGACAGCATGGCGTTGCATTTTGCCATCGGTTATCCGTTCTAAATGTACCTTTTTGAACGGATAGTGGTAAAGAATGAACTAAAACTCCCTTCTGTCAGCCATAAATTTTTGTACATTTGCAGCCGTTATCAACTGTGATATACTAACCTTTTTAAATAATAACTAAATATGAAACCAACTTTATTCTTATTGGCAGCCGGCATGGGCAGTCGTTATGGTGGCTTGAAACAATTGGACGGACTGGGCCCGAATGGCGAAACTATCATGGATTATTCTATTTACGATGCCATCAATGCCGGTTTTGGAAAGCTCGTTTTCGTAATCCGTAAAGATTTTGAGCAGGATTTCCGCGACAAGATTATTTCCAAATACGAAGGCCATATCCCCTGCGAACTGGTATTCCAGTCCATCGATGACCTTCCCGAAGGCTTTACCTGCCCCGAAGGCCGTACCAAACCTTGGGGAACCAACCATGCTGTAATGATGGGTGCCGATGTAATAAAGGAACCGTTTGCTGTTATCAACTGCGACGATTTCTACGGTCGTGATTCCTTCCAGGTAATGGGCAAATTTCTTGCAGCCCTTCCCGAAGGTTCCAAAAATGTATATTCCATGGTAGGCTTCCGCATCGGTAATACATTGAGCGAAAGCGGTACCGTATCCCGTGGTTTGTGCGGAACGGATGCAAACAACTTGTTGACTTCTGTAGTAGAGCGTACCAAGATTCAGCGTATGGACGGCGAGGTGAAGTACATCGATGATAACGGTGAATGGACTGCCACTCCCGAGACGACTCCGGTCAGCATGAACTTCTGGGGCTTTACTCCCGATTACTTTGCTTACAGTGCAGAGTTTTTCAAGAGCTTCCTGAGCGACCCGAAGAATATGGAGAATCTGAAAAGCGAATTCTTCATCCCGCTGATGGTGGATAAGCTGATTAACAATGGCACTGCTACCTGCGAAGTGCTCGATACAACCAGCAAGTGGTTCGGTGTGACTTATCCCGAAGACCGTCAGAGTGTAGTCGACAAGATTCAGGCTTTGGTGGATGCGGGTGAGTATCCTGCGAAGCTGTTCTAAAGTAAGACGGAAGGATAACTTGATTCGCATTAATTTATTGGGTAAAAGAACAAAAGGACAAATATGGGGAAGGCGTTTGCCAGAGCTATATTTGTTCTTCTGTTTTCTGTTCACGAGGTGTCTGGTGCAAGCATACTGAAATGTTGGAACAGAACCCTGCATTGGGCTTACCGATATTGGAACCTTTGAAATCAGATTACTCCAAGTATGCCCGGAACAGCGTAGGGAATTGGTTAAATGATGCAAGTAAGACGCAATCCGGATTTGTAAGGAAGCTTTGCAGGCGTTGGGAAAGTGAAACGAAAGAGACCAAGTATATCGTTAAGAAAACGCTGAGGACTGTCGGTAAATGAGTGTCTGTTCCAAGGTATGGGGTGAGTTTTGGGCTTACTGAATCGATGTGCGGGAAAAAGGGCATTATATCCTCAAACATAAATCGTTATAACCAAGTGATGAAACAATTAATTGCATGTTGCGGGTTGGATTGCGAAAATTGCGCCGCCCGTATAGCCACTGTCAATAATGACGATGAGCTGAGAGAGAAAACTGCCAAAGAGTGGAGTGTGCTGAACAATACGCCGGAAATTACGCCGGAAACCATCCATTGTATGGGGTGCCGTGCAGACGGGGTGAAGTTTGCCTATTGCAGCGATTATTGTGCTATCCGCAAATGTGTGTACGAAAAAGGTTTCAATACTTGCGGCGACTGTAAGGAACTGGATACTTGCCAGGTGGTAGGTGCGGTTCTTCAGCATGCGCCCGGTGCAAGGGAAAATCTTTATTAACCGTAAAATCTTTGATTAAATAAAATATTGCTTATCTTTGCAGTATGACAAAGACATTTAAATCGGATTTGGTTTTGTAAACAATCTGTGTTCCCTGCACAGATTGTCCCCCCTTCGTTTACTCTCGGATAACTTCTTTCGAGAGTGTTTTCCTATTGTTATAATTCAAGTTTAATCCGCATATTATGCTGAAGGTATTGTGATACTTTCCGTATATGCAAAATATAGTAAGAAAATGAGTAACGAAAATAAAACTATCCACGATTTCGAACTTAATTTAATCTGTGACTTTTTCTCCAATATGGAACGACAAGGCCCTGGCAGTCCTGAAGCGACGTTGAAGGCATTGAGCTTTGTAGACGGTCTTACCGATGAATCCTTTATTGCCGATATCGGCTGTGGAACGGGTGGCCAGACAATGGTAGTAGCTGGCCATGTGCCGGGGCGGATTACAGGAATTGACCTTTTTCCCGGCTTTATTGATATCTTCAACCGTAATGCAAGGCAGTTAGGCTTGCAGAACAGAGTAAAAGGAATTGTCGGTTCAATGGATGCCCTTCCTTTCGGTGAGGAGGAGCTGGATATGATTTGGTGTGAAGGTGCTATCTATAACATTGGCTTTGAACGTGGCTTGAAGGAGTGGCGTAAGTATCTGAAACCGGGAGGGTATATTGCCGTCTCCGAGAGTTCATGGTTTACGGACGAACGCCCTGCGGAAATCAATGACTTCTGGATGGACGCTTACTCTGAAATGGATACACTTCCCAATCAGGTGACCAAGTTGTACAAGGCAGGTTATCTTCCCGTTGCTACATTCATTTTGCCGGAGAATTGCTGGACAGAGCATTACTTTGCTTCAAAGGTTGCGGCTCAGGAGATTTTCCGTAAGAAATATGCCGGTAATAAAATTGCCGAAGAGTTCAGCTTACTCCAAATGATTGAGGATGAACTGTACGGCAAGTATAAGGAATTTTACGGTTATGTGTTCTTTATTGCCAAGAAGGTAGGCTGATGACGGACTTCTCTTATTGAGGAATGCGGGTATTCTCAGGACAGAATATCCGCATTTTGGGTTTTGAGTAGATTTTATTGTTTTGAGGATGTACGGAACTTCTGAGGAGGTATTCCCGTATGACGTTTAAAGAATTTGTTGAAGAAGGCCGCATTATTAAAACCTAGACTCACGGCTATATCCTTTATCGGAGTGTTGGCGGTACAAAGCTGTGCTTTGGCATCCATGATGATAGTATTGTTGATGATTTCCATGGCTGTATGTCCTGATTCCTTTTTGACAAGGCGGCAAAGAGCTGCCGGCCTCATATTCATTTTCAATGCATAATAGGACACTTGATGCTCCCGGACATAGTCTGTGTGTACCAATCGGATAAAAATGCGGTATTGGTTGAAATGCCTGCTGCCCGGAGTCTCTTTTATCCTAGGGTGTTCCGGACAGAGTTCGGATATGCCTTGTAACAGATATGCCAGTAGAGTTTGCAATGAAACTAGACTTGAGGGGCTTTCTGTTCTTTGATAGAGGTGTGACAAATAGGTCATGAACTCAGCATAAAGCTGGAAGTTCTTTTTCGATAGAGGAAAAATATAGTGTTTACCTATAATGTGAAACTTATCCATCATGACCTTACCGACTCCTGCACTTTGGATAAGTTGTTTGGAAAATATGACGACATATATTTCAGTATCGTCTGACGTGTGTAGTAATTGTACGAAGGTCTCAGGAGGAATAGCTAGGAGAACGTTAGCTTCAACCTTGAATTGGGTATGGTTTATGATGGTTTTCAGAACTCCTTTGATACACAAAACGAAGATACTGGCCTTGGTGTGGTATGGCTTTTTCACTAGCGGATTCAGTTCACTGGTTGTGATATGATTGCAGGCAATGAACTCGTCATTTATATTGAATTCGGATATATTCATGTTGGAGATTTTAAGACACAAAAATGGGGGATAATAATGTATAAATGACAGAGGTAACAGTTAAAATCAATATTACGCTCAACTTATCTCTGTTAAATAAGGTAAAGTTGTAAATAATAGAATATATACATATTAAAATGGAATATTGATTTATAAGGGTTTGTTTGTGGTATAAGCATTTTAACCCGAACTTTGCTTCTTGTATGATAAACCAATTCTGATGAATCCGAATGTTCCTCAAGAAGTACGTATAATAAATGCCATCTCCGAGCAGTTGTTCAACTCATGGCCCGTCAGCATTATTATGATTGATTTGGAAGATTGTATCTGGCGTCTGAATCAGCAGGTGATGAATGAACTCCAATTGAATGAGTATGTGATAGGGCGGCGTATCACTGACTTATTGGAGGTGGTATGTGATAAAAAGAATGTGTTAGAAGACCTTTTGCTGCAACTTCGGGAGAGGGATGTGCGGATTATTCCCTTAGATACCAATTGCTTTATACGTGAATTGAAGAGTGGTATAAGTTTTCTGATACAAGGTGCTATGGTGGGAATTCATGAAGATGGACAATTGGTGAGGATTGTACTCTATTTCAGGAATGTGTTGGAAGAACGGACACAGAAGCATTTGCTGAATATTGCGCTGAGTCGTACCCAGATATTTCAATGGTCTTTCGACATGGAACATAATCTGATGATTATAGAACCGCGTTATTTTGAATATTTGGGGATTCCTACGCGTGACTATACGCTGACGCCTGAGGAATTCGCATTTCTGATTCATCCGGACGACCGGAAGGGAGTGTTTGATGCTTTGGCTTTACAGTTGCATGGTAATTTGTACGAATGCCCAGTGGAATACCGTTTACGGCGGGGAGACGGCAAGTGGGAGTGGTTTGAGGCGCAATCTACCTATGTGGGGCAATTGACGGATTTGCCGTTCCGTATCATCGGTATTTGCATGAGTACGCAGAAATACAAGGATACGGAGAATAAATTGAACGAGGCTTTGCAGAAAGCGCAACGTAGCGATGAGTTGAAGAGCGTATTTCTTGCTAATATGAGCCACGAGATACGTACGCCGCTAAATGCCATTGTGGGCTTCTCTACACTACTGGCTTGTGGGGATGCCGACTTGTCACGGCAGGAGATTATGGAATTCACGTCTTTGATTGAAAAGAACAGCCAGTTGTTAATGGTGTTGATTTCAGATATTCTGGATTTGTCCAAGATAGAATCGAACACGATGGAATTCCATTTTGAGAAGGTTTCTTTAAATGGCATATTGGAAAGCATTTACAGTGCGCAGAAGATGAATCTTCGGAAAGGAGTGGAGCTACTGCTAGACCTTCCGGACCGGGCGGCAGTTATCTATACAGATCCTACGCGTTTGGGGCAAGTTGTCAACAATCTTATCAATAATGCGGTGAAGTTCACTGCTGAAGGACGCATAACCATAGGGTATAGGCTGAAGGACTTTGCTACATTGGAAGTCTTTGTGGAAGATACGGGAACTGGCATGTCGGAAGAAGTTCTGGCGCACATTTTTGAACGTTTCTATAAGGGAGATGCTTTTGTGCAGGGCACGGGATTGGGATTGGCCATTTGCAGGACTATCGTTGAAAGGTTTCATGGAAAAATAGAAGTGGCTTCAACTCTTGGCAAGGGGAGCCGCTTTGCAATTGTCCTTCCGCAGGAAATGCGGGAGTAGTGTTCTCTTTCTTGGATATTTGATGTAATTATGTGAGCGTATGATATTGTATAACGTTGAAAATCGCTACCTTTGCAGTCTTGAACGATAAATTCATTGACACTATGATATCTGTAGAAGGACTGAAGGTAGAATTTAATGCCACTCCTCTGTTCGAAGACGTCTCTTATGTTATCAATAAGAAAGACCGTATAGCTCTTGTCGGCAAGAATGGTGCCGGTAAGTCCACCATGCTCAAGATATTGGCTGGCATTCAGCAGCCCACTGCCGGCATTGTTGCCGTTCCTCGCGAATGTACTATCGGGTATTTGCCCCAAGTGATGATACTCAGTGACAAGCGCACCGTAATGCAGGAGGCTGAACTTGCCTTCGAGCATATTTTTGAGATGCAGGCGGGCATCGAACGCATGAATCGGCAACTTGCCGAACGTACCGATTACGACAGCGAGGATTACCAGAAACTGATTGACCGCTTCACTCACGAAAACGAACGTTTTCTGATGATGGGCGGCACCAACTACCGTGCCGAAATAGAGCGCACGCTCCAAGGGCTGGGCTTCAGCCGCGAGGACTTTGACCGCTCTACAAGCGAGTTTTCCGGTGGTTGGCGTATGCGTATAGAGCTTGCCAAGCTGTTGCTTCGCCGTCCGGATGTGTTGCTGCTCGACGAGCCTACCAACCACCTTGACATCGAGAGTATCCAGTGGTTGGAGAACTTCCTTTCCACCCGTGCCAATGCGGTGGTGCTTGTCAGCCACGACCGCGCCTTTTTGAACAATGTCACTACGCGTACCATCGAAATAACTTGTGGACGCATTTACGACTATAAAGTGAAATACGATGAGTTCGTGGTGCTTCGCAAGGAGCGCCGGGAGCAGCAACTACGTGCTTACGAGAATCAGCAGAAGCAGATACAAGATACGGAAGATTTCATCGAACGTTTCCGGTACAAAGCTACCAAGGCTGTGCAAGTGCAGAGCCGCATCAAGCAGCTCGAAAAGATAGAGCGCATCGAAGTGGATGAGGAAGACAACTCCTCTTTGCGCCTGAAGTTTGTTTGCAGTAGCCGTAGCGGTAATTATCCCGTTATCTGCGAGGATATGGAGAAATCCTACGGTGGGCACGTTGTTTTCCACGATGTGAATTTGACTATCAACCGAGGAGAGAAGGTTGCTTTTGTCGGTAAGAACGGCGAAGGTAAGTCTACGCTTGTAAAGTGTATTATGGGTGAGATTACGGATTATACCGGTAAGCTTACACTGGGACATAATGTGCAGATTGGATATTTTGCCCAGAACCAGGCACAGCTTTTGGATGAGAGCCTGACTGTATTCGATACGATTGACCGCGTGGCCGTAGGGGATATCCGCCTCAAAATCCGTGATATTCTAGGTGCTTTCATGTTCGGCGGTGAGGCTTCGGATAAAAAGGTGAAGGTGCTCAGCGGTGGAGAGCGTACCCGGCTTGCCATGATAAAACTGCTGTTGGAGCCGGTGAATTTCCTGATTCTCGACGAACCTACGAATCATCTTGACATGCGTTCCAAAGATGTGTTGAAGGAGGCTATCCGCGATTTTGACGGAACGGTGATAATAGTCAGCCATGACCGTGATTTTCTGGACGGACTTGCGACTAAAGTGTACGAGTTTGGTGGTGGACTGGTGAAGGAACATCTGGGAGGAATTTATGATTTCCTGCAAAAGAAGCAGATAGAGAGCCTGAATGAGTTACAGAAATCCCCTTCACTTTCCGCTTCGCCCACTGCCGGTAAGGCGGCATCGGGAAATGCTGGTGCAGAACCGGTTCAACCCTCGGCAGCCAAACTCTCTTATGAGGAGCAGAAGGAGCTTAATAAGAAGCTCAAGAAACTGGAACGTCGCGTTGCCGATTGTGAAGCGGAGATAGAGCAGACGGAGGCTGCCATTGCCATTCTTGAGGCCAGGATGGCCACACCGGAAGGTGCTTCGGACATGTCGCTTTATGAGCAGCACCAAAAACTGAAAGAGCAGCTTGACCGCGTGATGGAAGAGTGGGACGCGGCTACTGTAGAGTTGGAGAATCACTAACTATTATATTTTATATATTTATGAAAGCAAATCATTTGTTACCCATTGCAGCATTCTGTCTGATGACGGCATCCTGCAACACCGGCAAGCAGCAGGCTGAACTTACAGCAGGCATCCGGCTCGCCAATCTTGACACAACGGCTCTACCCGGAACTGACTTTTACCAATACGCATGTGGCGGTTGGATGAAGAACAATCCGATTCCTGCTGAATACTCACAGTACGGTTCTTTTACTATCCTTGCAGAAAACAACCGCAAGCAGATTCAAGGACTGATTGAAGAACTTGCCGCCACCCAGCACGAAGCCGGCAGCGTGGCACAAAAAATCGGTGACTTGTACAAAATCGTAATGGACAGCGTGAAGCTGAACAAGGACGGTGTGGCCCCCATCAAGGCTGAACTCGACCAGCTGGCTGCTTTGAAGGACAAGAAAGAGCTTTATGCCTTGCTGGGCGATATGCAGAAGAAAGGTATCATCGTCTACAACGTGCTGTATGTTGGCGCTGACGAAATGAACAGTAGCATGAATGCCGTACAGACCTATCAGACCGGGCTGAGCATGGGCGAACGTGAATACTATCTGGAGAATGATGAGGCTACTGCCAAAATTCGTGATGCTTTCCGTACACATGTACAGAAGATGTACCAGTTGGCTGGTTTCGACGAGGCTACTGCCAAGAAAGGTATGGAGGTGGTGATGGATGTGGAAACACGTCTTGCCAAGGCTTTCCGCTCTCGTACGGAGTTGCGTGACCCACATGCCAATTATAACAAGATGAGCATGGAAGAGTTGAAGAAGAATTATCCTACTTTCGATTGGGATGCTTATTTGTCTGCCATGGACTTGAAGGATGTGAAGGAAATCATCGTAGGCCAGCCCGCTTCACTGAAAGCTGCTGCCGATATCCTGGATACGCTGCCCATTGAACAGCAGAGCCTTTATTTGCAATGGAAATTGATTGATTCTGCCGCAAGCTTGCTGAACGATGCTATGGCAGAACAGAACTTCGACTTCTACAGCCGCACTATGAGCGGTACACAAGAGATGCAGCCCCGCTGGAAGAGAGCGGTAAGCACTGTAAGCAGCGCGCTGGGCGAAGCTGTAGGTCAGATGTACGTGGAGAAATATTTCCCTGCTGCTGCCAAGGAGCGTATGGTTACTTTGGTGAAGAACTTGCAGGAAAGCCTGGGCGAACGTATCAAGAATCTTGCCTGGATGGGTGATTCCACTAAGGTGAAAGCTCTGGAGAAACTGGCTACCTTCCATGTGAAGATTGGTTATCCCGACACTTGGAAAGACTACTCCACACTGGAAATCAAAAACGACTCTTACTGGGCAAACATGGAACGTGCCAACGAGTGGAGCCATGCCGAAATGATAGCCAAAGCCGGCAAGCCGGTGGATAAGGATGAATGGCTGATGACTCCGCAGACCGTCAACGCATACTATAACCCGACTACGAACGAAATCTGTTTCCCCGCCGGTATCCTGCAATATCCTTTCTTCGATATGAATGCGGATGACGCCTTCAACTACGGTGCCATCGGTGTGGTAATCGGTCATGAAATGACTCACGGATTCGACGACCAGGGTCGCCAGTACGACAAGGACGGTAACCTGAAAGACTGGTGGACTGCTGAAGATGCCAAGAACTTTGACGAGCGTGCCCAGGTGATGGTGAACTTCTTCGATAGCATCGAGGTTGCTCCGGGCGTATATGCCAACGGACGCATGACATTGGGTGAGAATATTGCCGACCACGGTGGTCTGCAGGTTTCTTATCAGGCATTCAAGAAAGCTACGGCTGCCAATCCGTTGCCGGTGTTGGATGGTCTTACTCCCGAACAACGTTTCTTCCTGGCATACGCAGGTGTATGGGCCAATGATATTCGTCCCGAAGAAGTGCTGAACCGCACGAAGAGCGATGTGCATTCATTGGGCGAATGGCGTGTAAACGGTGCATTGCCGCAAATCGGTGCTTGGTATGAGGCATTTAACGTGACAGAAAAAGACCCGATGTTCTTGCCGGTAGAAAAACGTGTATCTATTTGGTAAACCAACAAAATAACCCTTAAAAAAAGGCGGCAGACTGGAAACAGATGCCGCCTTTTTTAATTATACCTAATTTATTGTGTATGAATGTATGTATGAATAAACAAAATTTGTAACTTTGCGCATCAAATACTAATATACGCATACTTTAATACGCAAATCCATGTCTGAAACAAAAAGAATCAAAACAGCTCTGGTATCTGTTTACCATAAGGAAGGTTTGGACGAAATCATTACCAAACTGCATGAAGAAGGTGTAGAGTTCCTCTCAACCGGTGGAACACGTCAGTTTATAGAATCTCTGGGCTATCCCTGCAAGGCAGTGGAAGACCTCACTACATACCCTTCCATCCTGGGCGGACGCGTAAAGACTTTGCATCCGAAGGTTTTTGGAGGTATCCTTTGCCGCCGCGGATTGGAGCAAGACATGCAACAGATTGAAAAATATGAAATTCCCGAAATAGACCTCGTCATCGTTGACCTCTATCCGTTTGAGGCTACAGTTGCCAGTGGTGCCGAAGAACCTGCCATCATCGAAAAGATTGACATAGGCGGTATCTCCCTGATTCGTGCCGCTGCCAAGAATTACAACGACGTGGTTATCATCGCTTCGCAAGCACAATACCAGCCGTTCCGTGACATGCTGATGGAACACGGAGCCACTACTACCATCGAAGAACGCCGTTGGTTTGCCAAAGAGGCGTTCGGAGTGTCTTCACACTATGATTCTGCCATCTTCAACTATTTTGACGGTGAGGAAGGTTCCGCTTTCCGTTGCTCTGCCAATAGCCAGAAGACTTTACGCTATGGCGAGAATCCGCACCAGAAAGGTTATTTCTATGGCAATCTGGATGCTATGTTCGACCAGATTCACGGTAAGGAAATCTCTTATAACAACCTGCTCGACATCAATGCTGCCGTTGATTTGATTGACGAATTCAAGGATACTACTTTCGCTATCCTGAAACATAATAATGCTTGTGGACTGGCTTCACGTCCCACTGTGCTCGAAGCATGGAACGATGCGCTTGCCGGTGACCCGGTATCCGCTTTTGGTGGTGTGCTCATTACAAATGCCGTGATTGACAAGGCTGCTGCCGAAGAAATCAATAAAATTTTCTTTGAGGTAATTATCGCTCCCGATTATGATGTGGATGCGTTGGAAATCCTCGGTCAGAAGAAGAACCGTATTATCCTGGTTCGCAAGCCGGCAGCTCTGCCTAAGAAGCAGTTCCGTTCTTTGCTGAATGGCGTATTGGTTCAGGACCGCGACCTTAAGGTGGAAATTCCTGAAGAATTGAAGACTGTAACTACGAAGGCTCCCACTGCACAGGAAATTGAGGATATGCTCTTTGCAAACAAGATTGTGAAGAACAGTAAGTCGAATGCCATTGTGTTGGCAAAAGGAAAGCAGTTGTTGGCAAGTGGTGTAGGCCAGACCAGCCGTGTGGATGCTTTGAAGCAGGCTATCGAGAAAGCCAAAAACTTCGGTTTCGACTTGAATGGCGCTGTAATGGCAAGTGACGCATTCTTCCCCTTCCCCGACTGCGTGGAAATTGCCGGCAATGAAGGTGTAACAGCCGTCATCCAGCCGGGTGGGAGCATCAAGGATGAACTCTCGTTTGAATATTGCAACGAGCATGGCATTGCCATGGTAACTACTGGGTTCCGTCACTTTAAACATTAAGGTCATTTACTATTTGACGATTTACTATTTACTATTTGCCGGGAGGTGTCATTGTAGGTGGAGGTCGTCAGATAGCAGATCTGCCAAATAGTAAATAGTAAATCATTTAATAGTAAATCAATAGATGGGATTATTCTCTTTTACACAAGAAATAGCGATGGACCTTGGCACAGCCAATACCATCATCACCACGAATGGTAAGATTGTGGTGGATGAGCCTTCGGTGGTGGCTTTGGATCGTCGTACCGATAAGATGATTGCCGTGGGTGACAAGGCAAAGATGATGCACGAAAAGACCCACGAAAACATACGTACCATCCGTCCGTTGCGCGACGGTGTGATTGCTGACTTCTATGCTTGCGAGCAGATGATACGCGGACTTATCAAGATGGTGAACAACCGTAACCGTCTTTTCTCTCCGTCACTCCGCATGGTGATTGGTGTTCCTTCGGGCAGTACCGAAGTGGAGCTGCGTGCCGTGCGCGACTCTGCCGAGCATGCCGGCGGGCGCGACGTTTATTTGATTTTCGAGCCGATGGCTGCTGCCATCGGTATCGGTATCGATGTAGAGGCTCCCGAAGGCAACATGATTGTTGACATAGGTGGTGGTTCTACGGAAATTGCCGTAATCTCTTTGGGAGGTATCGTAAGTAACAACTCCATCCGCATTGCCGGTGACGACTTGACTGCCGATATTCAGGAATACATGAGCCGCCAGCACAACGTGAAGGTCAGCGAGCGTATGGCTGAGCGTATTAAGATTAATGTGGGTGCTGCCTTGACGGAACTCGGTGAGGATGCTCCTGAAGACTATATCGTTCATGGTCCGAACCGCATCACGGCATTGCCCATGGAAGTGCCGGTATGCTATCAGGAAGTGGCGCACTGCCTGGAGAAGTCTATCTCTAAGATTGAGACAGCCATCTTGAGTGCATTGGAAAATACGCCTCCCGAATTGTATGCCGACATTGTTCACAACGGCATCTACCTTGCCGGTGGCGGTGCATTGCTTCGTGGACTGGATAAGCGTTTGACTGATAAAATAAACATACCGTTCCACATTGCGGAAGACCCCTTGCATGCCGTTGCCAAAGGTACGGGCGTGGCATTGAAGAACGTTGACCGCTTCTCATTCTTGATGCGGTAATGCGGAATTTATTAAACTTTCTCATTAAATATAATTACTGGTTCCTCTTTCTTCTGTTAGAGGTTGCCAGTTTTATTTTATTATTTCGCTTCAACCATTACCAGCAGAGTGTGTATTTCACCTCTGCCAATGGCGTGGCGGGGAAGGTTTATGAAATATCGGGTGGCATCACTTCTTATTTCCATCTGAAGACGGCCAATGAGGACCTGCTCGACCGTAATATGTGGCTGGAGCAGCGGCTTTCGTTTCTGGAAAATGTCTTGAAGGAGAAAGGATTGGACTCCGCCAGGTTGTACAGCATGGAACGGCTTGCTCCTACGGAGTATCAGATATTCAAGGCGAATGTCATAAAGAACAGCTTGAACAAGGCTGACAATTATATCACTTTAGACCGTGGAACAACAGAAGGTATCCGTCCTGAGATGGGAGTTGTAGATGCCAATGGCGTGGTGGGTATTGTGTATAAGACCTCTCCCCATTACTCGTTGGTCATTCCGTTGCTGAACAGCAAGTCAAGCATCAGTTGTAAGATTGTGGGCAGTGATTATTTCGGTTATTTGAAGTGGGAGGGAGGTAATTCCCGTTTTGCCTATCTGAAGGATTTGCCCCGGCATGCCGAATTCAATCTGGGAGATACAGTAGTGACCAGCGGCTATTCCACCGTGTTTCCAGAAGGTGTCATGGTGGGGACGGTGGATGACATGTCTGACTCGCACGACGGGCTTTCGTATCTGTTGAAGATAAAGCTGGCTACAGACTTTGGAAAGGTGAGTAATGTGCGCGTCATTTCCCGCAACGGGCAGGATGAACAAAAGACATTGGAGTCGAGGGCGGACGAGAAGTGACTAAGAAATTAGGGATTAGGGGTTAAGGATTAATCATCTTTATATCTTATAACTTATACACTCAATAACTTGTAACTCGTAACTTATAACTCATTAGCGTTGTTAATTAATTATCTGCATAAAATAGGATGGTTCATAGGCTTGGTACTGTTGCAGGTGCTGATATTGAACAATGTGCATATTGCAGGATATGCCACTCCATTTCTGTATATCTACTTGATACTGAAGTTTGAGTCGGACACTCCCCGCAATGCGTTGATGTTGTGGGCATTCTTTTTAGGGCTGGCTGTCGACGTCTTTTCCGACACACCGGGGATGAACGCTGCCGCTACGGTGTTGCTGGCTTTCTTGCGCCCCACTTTCTTGCGGCTGTTCGTGCCTCGTGACACGCTGGATACACTGGTTCCGGCCATCCGTACAATGGGGATTCTTCCTTTCCTGAAATATCTGGTTGTGAGTGTGCTGATACATCACGGCTTGTTGCTTACCCTCGAATTCTTCTCTTTTGCCCATATCGGTACGCTGTTGTTGAGAATTGCGGCAAGTACCCTGCTTACTGTGACTTGTATTATGGCTGTTGAGGGAATAAGAAAGAAAGGATAAAGGGATTAAGGATTAGGAATTGATGAAAGACTATACACTGGAAAAGCGGAAATATGTAATTGGAGCGGCGGCTATTGTCATCGTTCTTATTTACGTGTTCCGGCTGTTCGACCTGCAAATCATGACTGATGACTACAAGAAGAACGCGGACAGCAACGCTTTTCTGAACAAGATACAATATCCATCACGGGGGGCTATCTACGACCGTAACGGTAAGTTGCTCGTGTTTAACCAGCCTGCCTATGATATTACGTTTGTGCCTCGGGAGGTGACGCAGCTGGATACACTCGACCTTTGCAGTGCCTTGAACATTACCCGTGAACAGTTTGACAAACGGATGAAGGACGTCAAGAACCGCTGGATGAACCCCGGTTATTCCAAATACACCCATCAGGTGTTCATGACGCAGCTTTCTGCCGAAGAGTGCGGTGTGTTTCAGGAGAAGCTGTTCAAATTTCCAGGTTTCTATATTCAGCGGCGTACTATCCGCCAATATACCTATAACTCTGCCGGCCATTTGCTGGGGGACATCGGCGAAGTGTCCAAGAAAGACATTGAGAACGATGACTATTATATTCGTGGAGACTATATAGGCAAGCAAGGCATTGAGAAATCCTATGAAAAGTATCTGCGTGGAGAGAAGGGGGTGGAGATTCTGCTTCGTGACGCTCACGGGCGCATCCAGGGACACTACATGGACGGACAGTTGGACCGTTCCTCCGTACCCGGCAAGAACCTGACGTTGGGCATCGACATTGACCTTCAGATGTTGGGAGAACGACTGCTTCAACACAAAATCGGTGCCATTGTGGCCATCGAACCGGCTACGGGTGAGATACTATGCATGGTTTCCTCGCCTACCTTTGACCCTCATCTGATGATAGGACGCCAGCGGGGAAAGAACCACCGCCTGCTGCAGATGGACAAGCGGAAGCCTTTGTTGAACCGTGCCATCATGGGAGCTTATCCGCCGGGCTCCACCTTCAAGACGGCACAGGCACTGACTTTCCTTCAGGAAGAGATTATCCACGAAGATTATCCGACTTTCCCTTGTGCGCATGGTTTCAATCATAAAGGCCTTCATGTGGGATGTCACGGACATGGTTCGCCTCTGTCGCTGATTCCTGCCATCGCTACCTCTTGTAATTCCTATTTCTGTTGGGGATTGTATCGCATGTTCGGTGATAAAAAATACGGTTCGCCGCAGAATGCCATTACCGTATGGAAAGACCACATGGTATCGCAGGGCTTCGGCTATCGGCTCGGTACCGACCTCCCCGGCGAGCAGCGTGGCCTCATACCGAATGCCAAGTTTTACGACAAGCCCTATCGGGGCTCGTGGAACGGTCTGACGGTTATCAGTATCGCTATTGGGCAGGGAGAGATTCTTGCTACACCCTTGCAGATAGCCAATCTGGGTGCCACCATTGCCAACCGGGGGCATTTCATTACTCCGCACATCGTGAAGGAGATAGAAGACAATGAACTGGACAGCATCTATCGCAATCCCCGTTATCCCACCATCGACCGCGAATATTATGAAATGGTGGTGAAAGGTATGCGTGCCGCTGTAGACGGAAGTACGGGTAGCGCCACTTGCCGCATGGCGGGAGCCATCCTGCCGGGTGTGGAGGTCTGCGGAAAGACGGGTACGGCACAGAACCGCGGCAAGGACCATTCTGTCTTTATGGGCTTTGCCCCGATGGACAACCCTAAGATAGCCATTGCCGTCTATGTGGAGAACGGTGGTTTCGGTGCCACGTATGGCGTACCTATCGGTGCCATGATGATGGACCAGTATCTGCATGGAAAGCTGTCGCCCGAGAATGAGATACGGGCGGAAGAATTCAGTAACCGGGTGATACTTTACGGAGATGAGGAGAGATGATGATTAGGGGTTAGGGATGAACGGTGAGTGACTTCAATAGTAAATAGTAAATCGTAAAATTGTAAATAAATTGGTGACGAGGAGAGATAGCATATGGAAATCATTGGACTGGGTGACGATTGTCGTTTACCTGCTGCTGATTGTATTCGGCTGGCTCAGTGTTTGTGGAGCAAGTTATGATTATGGTGACCGTGACTTTCTGGACTTCTCTACGCGTGCCGGCAAGCAGTTTGTCTGGATTATATGTTCCTTCGGGTTGGGGTTTGTGCTGCTGATGCTGGACGATTCCCTCTATGACATGTTCTCCTACCTTATATATATAGGGCTGATGCTGTTGCTGATTGTCACGATATTCATTGCGCCCGACACGAAAGGGTCGCGGTCGTGGCTCATCCTGGGGCCGGTCAGTTTGCAGCCGGCGGAGTTTGCCAAGTTTGCCACGGCGCTGGCGCTTGCCAAGTATATGAGCGCCTACTCGTTTACGATGAAGAACTGGAAAAGCTCCCTTATGCTGGCTTTCCTGATTCTCTTCCCCATGTTGCTGATTATCCTGCAGCGGGAGACGGGTTCGGCATTGGTGTACTCTGCATTTTTCCTGATGCTTTATCGGGAGGGAATGCCGGGCGTGGTACTGTTCTCGGGTATATGTGCAGTGGTTTACTTTGTGGTGGGCATCCGTTTTGATGCGGTGATGATTGCCGATACGCCGACGCCTATCGGAGAATTTGCTGTGTTGCTGATGGTACTGCTTTTTGCCGGAGGAATGGTATGGGTTTATAAAAAGCGTTGGGAACCCACGCGGAATATTATCGGCGGTTCGCTGGGAGTGCTGCTCGTGGCTTATCTGATTTCGGAATACGTGGTACCCTTCAACTTGGTGTGGGTGCAGTGGGGGCTTTGTGCACTTGTTGTCGGGTATCTTATCTTTCTTTCTTTAAGCGAGCGCCATTTATCTTATTTTCTGATTGGGCTGTTTGCTTTGGGTTCGATAGGTTTCCTCTACTCCAGCGACTACTTCTTCAATAAAGTGCTGGAGCCCCATCAACAGATACGTATCAAGGTGGTGCTCGGTATGGAAGAGGACCTTGCTGGTGCCGGCTATAACGTGAACCAGTCGAAGATAGCCATCGGTTCCGGGGGGCTGACCGGCAAAGGTTTCTTGAACGGTACGCAGACAAAGCTGAAGTATGTGCCGGAGCAAGATACGGACTTCATTTTTTGCACCGTGGGTGAGGAGGAAGGATTCGTAGGGTCTACGGCTGTACTGTTACTGTTCCTTATTCTTATTTTACGGCTGATTGCCGTGGCCGAGCGGCAGCAATCTCCCTTTGGCCGGGTGTATGGTTACTCTGTGCTTAGTATATTCTTGTTCCATCTATTCATCAATATAGGCATGGTGCTGGGACTGACCCCCGTCATCGGTATCCCGTTGCCTTTCTTCAGTTACGGAGGTTCTTCTCTTTGGGGATTCACAATCCTGCTGTTTATTTTCCTGCGGATTGATGCGGGACGTAATCGCCGAATTTAGTTATGACCGTTTCCTTGTGGGACATACGAATGGACTTGATTATCATTACATTGCATTTGCACATTGTTGACATCGTAATGTAAAGGCTGTTACATCGCATTGTAACGTCCTTTACGCTGTATTGTAACGACCTTTACACTATATTGTAACGCCCTTTACATGCTGGTGTAACGGCCGATACATTCTGGCGTAAAAGACGTAACGCTATGAGGTAAGAGGGCAAGTTATGATACCCCGCCCGTTTCCGCTTCAAGGAGACGTGAGTGGGAGACTGAGATGGTTGTTAGAAGAAGGTGATAAAGAACAATAGGGAGTTCCTATCTCTTCAGTTTGATGCCGATGTCATTGATTCCTTGCAGCCTTTCGTCCGGTAGCGTATAGGCCACTTTAAAGAGGTAGGTGCCGGGTTTGCCGATTTGAACGCTTCCTGCGGAGACGGCAGTCTGATAGAGACCTCCCCAGCCGTCACCTTTCCAGATCCCTTCTTTGTCCGCCAGGATTAGCTGTATGGTGTCTGCGGGGGAAGGGATGGAATCTGCGGTGGTGTAGCAGATGGATAGAGGTAGATTCTGATAGGGGTAGTTGCTTCGGTTACGAACTTCCAGAGACAGTTTGTAGTAGGTCAGTGAGTCGGTGACCTTCACGTCGAAAGAGAGCGTGTCTTCGCGCGGCCAGCCTTCGGTGGGGAGGGATTGGAAGGAATGGTATACGGTCTGTTTGTCGCAAGCGCTCAGCAGGCTTGCGACAAACAGTAGTATGATACCTTTCAGGCAGAGATTCCTATTCTTGAGCCGGTTTGTCATTTTGGGCAGGTCTTTCACCTTGAGGTTTGGGCTTATTGTTACGGGGCGGACGACGGTTGTTATTGTTCCGTTGTTGACGTTCGCCTTGTTGCTGTTCACCTTGTTTGGGTACTTGCCGGTCTTGTTTCTGTCTCGGTTGCCGGTCTTGCCTGGATTGTTCTCTCTGGTTGTTGGATTGGGGAGCACCCTGCTCACCTCCTTGCGGACGACCGTTCCCACTCTTTTTCTTTCTCTTGTTACGGCTGTTGTTGCTGTTCTCGTTACCGTTGCTGTCACCGCCACTCTTGCCTTTCCGGCTGCGGTCAAAGCGTGTGAGGCTCTCTTGTTCCAGCAAGTCCACCGGCTTTTTGGGTTCGGAGCGATGGGCTTCTTCTATCAAGCTGTCGGGCTTGATGCCACGTTTGTTCAAACCGATAATCTCGAAGGCGCGTCTGCCGCTGATGGTCACCAGGTTGGCAGGGATGTTCTTGTCGCTTGAGTAGGTTATCTGGTTGCTCAGAATGTCGGCTTTGAAGAAGAAGAACTCGCCGTCTTTGGTTTCCAGGGTAATCTCGCGTGAGGGCAGGCGTTTCTGTGCTTCCACGTAGCAGTCCACTTCGTAGTTGAGGCAGCACTTCAGCTTGGCGCATTGTCCGGCAAGTTTCTGCGGATTCAGTGATATGTCCTGGAAGCGTGCAGCGCTGGTAGATACCGACACGAAGGAGGTCATCCAGGTGGCGCAGCAGAGTTCGCGTCCGCAGGGACCGATGCCACCAATGCGTCCGGCTTCCTGGCGGGCGCCAATCTGTTTCATCTCGATGCGCACGCGGAAGGCGTCGGCAAGGACCTTGATGAGCTGGCGGAAGTCCACACGCTCGTCGGCGATGTAGTAGAAGATGGCTTTGTTGCCGTCTCCCTGGTATTCCACGTCACCAATCTTCATGTTGAGGTTGAGGTCCAGGGCAATCTGGCGCGAGCGTATCATGGTGGCGTGCTCGCGGGCTTTTGCTTCGTTGTACTTCTCCATATCTACGGGCTTCGCCTTGCGGTAGATGCGTTTGATGTCTGCCTCGGACTTGATATTGGCTTTCTTCATTTGCAGCGGCACGAGGCGTCCGGTCAGGGTCACCACGCCGATGTCATGTCCGGGGGTGGCTTCTACGGCTACGATGTCGCCTTTCTCCAGGGGTATCTTGTTGCTGTTGCGGAAATATCCCTTGCGGGTATTCTTGAACTGAACCTCTACCAGCTCGCTCTCATCGGCATTGCCCGGAATGTCTGCCAGCCAGTCGTAGGTGTTCAGTTGCTTGTCCTGCCTGCCGCAACTCTTGCAGCAGAGACCTCCGCTTCCGTTATGTAGTTTAAATTCCATCATCTGTTTATTTACTATTTGACTATTTACTATTTACGATTTGATACTTTGCATTTCATTATCTTGCCACTTTTCATTGTTTCAATAAAACAATCATTTTGAGGGAGAAGTCGAAGAACACCATGCGGGCGTTCACGTTCTGCTCGATGTGGCGCTGCGCTTCACTCAGTTCGTCCATGATGCCCACGACGTTACGCTCGTTGACAAAGGGGGCGAAGCGGGTGGCGAAGTTCTGTTCGGGCAACGTCATGTAGTTCATCTCCTTGCGGTGCAGGTTGTAGATGAAGTTCTCGCGGGTCATACGCTGGCAGTAGTCCAGGAAGTTCTTCTGCCGTTCGCGTCCCATGGCGGCAAGCTGCTCGCTCCATTGTTTCATTTCCCGTATCTTGCGCTGGTAGGAGAGTCGCATCAGGCTGACAAAGAGATTGAAGAACAGTTCGTTCTCCTCGTTCAGATGGATGGTCTCCAATGCTTTGATAAAGTCTCCGTTTGCCAGGTGGGCTATGGTCTCGCTGTCGCGGGGCTGCACTCCGTACTTCTGCTGTAAGGCTCCTGCTATGTCAACTTCTTCAATCTTGGGGATGTTGAAGCGTTGCGTGCGGCTGAGGATGGTGGGCAGTATCATTTCCGGAGCTTCGGAAATGAGGAGGAATATCGTTTTCTCGGGCGGCTCTTCCAGCAGCTTCAGCAGCTTGTTGGCGCAGACTTCGTGCATTTTTTCGGGCAGCCATACGATGGTGACTTTGTAACCTCCTTCGCTGGATTTCAGACTGAGCTTGCGGGTTATCTCGTCGCTTTCTTTGGCATAAATGATGGCTTGCCCGTTTTCGGCATCCATCTCGTTCAGCCAATGATTCAGTCCGAAGTAGGGGCTGTTCAGCAGCAGGTGCCGCCAGTTGGTGATATAGTCGTCGCAGACTTCCTTTTTCCCTTTGGCACTCTTGACGATAGGGTATACGAAGTGTACGTCCGGGTGCACCAGCTTGTTCCATTTCACGCAGGAGGGACAAGTACCGCAGGCATCGGTTTCCGTCCGGTTGGGACAGCAGATGTAGCGGGCATAGGCAAGTGCCAATGGGAGTTTTCCTACTCCGGCAGGGCCACAGAAGAGTTGTGCGTGGGGGATACGTCCTTCCTGCACTTCTTGTATCAGCCTTTGCTTGGCTGGCTCTTGGCCTATTATGTCCTTGAAACTGAACACGGGGTAATGAGTTATAAGTTATGAGTTATTACTTGTGATACTATCATTTGTCAATTATCAATTGTTCAGTATATTTGTTTGGCTACTTCCTTGATGCTGTCTGTAGCTCCTACCGAGTAGAAGTGGAGGCTTGGGACGCCATGGGCTATCAGCTCTTTGCACTGCTGCACGCACCATTCGATGCCTACTTGCTGGGCTTCTGCGTCGGTGTTGCACTTCAGAACCTCTTGGGTCAGTTCCTTGGGCAAATCTACTTTGAACGTCTTGGGTATCATGCTGAGTTGTGACAGCTTCTTGAAGGGCTTGATGCCCGGGATAATCGGGATGGTGACACCGGCTTGGCGGGCGCGTTCCACGAAGTCGAAATATTTCCGGTTGTCGTAGAAGAGCTGGGTCACGGCATACTCTGCACCCATTTCCATTTTCTTCTTCAGCCAGTAGATGTCTGTATCCATGTTGGGGGCTTCTTCATGCTTTTCCGGATAGCAGGCTACGCCGTACGAAAATGGGGTATTGGTAACTTTCATCTCGGAGCCGTCCACAAAGATGCCTTTATTGAAGTTGTTGATTTGTTCTTGTAGTTCGACGGCGTGGTGGTAACCGTTGCCTACGGGGATAAACGAAGATTCGTGCTTTGCCTTGTCGCCACGAAGCACCAGCAGGTCGGTGATGCCGAGGAATTGCAGGTCGAGCAGCACGTACTCCGTCTCCTCGCGGGTGAAGCCGCTGCAAAGGATGTGCGGCACCATGGTGATGTTGTACTTGTTCTGGATGGCAGCAGCTACGGCTACGGTGCCGGGGCGGCGGCGCAGGCGGTTTCGCTGGAACAATCCGTTGCCGAGGTCTTTGTACACGTACTCGCTGCGGTGCGTGGTGATGTTGATGTATTTGGGGTCGAATTCCCGTAACGTATCTATGGTCTGATACAGCTTTTCGATGCCCGTACCTTTCAGTGGTGGCAATATTTCAAAGGAAAAAGCTGTTTTTTCGTTACTGTTTATCAGGTCGATTACTCTCATTTCTCTTTCGTTATCTTTGTCCGATTGGCAAAAATCTTGCACATTGGGAACAAAAATACAAAAAAGAAATGAGAAATGTCGAAATTGCCGGCTATTCTTTTATACAGCGGATGGAAAGAGCTTTATAGTAGGGCTTGCCGGTGACATGGGCGGCGCTTGAGACAAACTCGTCGCTTTCGCCGAGAAAATAAATGGTGCTTTCCGAAAGGGTATGCTTTGTATGATCCCAACTCCAGAAGGCGGTCATTTTGTTTGGACTGTTGTGCCCCTTGTTGTACCACATTCCTACGGGAAAAGCATTGAACCGGGTATAGTTGTTGACGGGGGCTACTTCACCGGATACCATTGTCTGCCATTCTCCGGCTTTTAGTATGGAGCTGTCGTTGCCGGTATAGCTTTTCAGCTGTTCCCAGTCTGCATCCGATGGTATTTTCCAGCCTTCGGGTACCAGCTCTCCTGCCAGTATGGCTTCTCCATTGTAAAAATAAATATCATACTTATCCGGCTTGTAATATCCGGCTTTGTCTGTTCCCAAATCAATCTGTTTTTTCAAGGGAGTTCCGTCACGGTAGGTGGTGGCATGGAGTTCTTTACCCATCCAGTATTGGGCTCCAATCTTGACAATGGGGTATTCGGTAGACACTCCTTTTCTGATGTCTCGAAGGGTGTAGCATGCCACATTCACCTTGATGGCGTTTTCCGGCTTTTCCAGAAGTAGTTTATGGCTGTTGTCTATATAGAGCTTGTCTATGCCGGTATATTCCCCTTTAGTGTAGGTAAATCCATAGTCGTCTGTATTCCAGCTTATTCTTCCTCCGCAGATGGTGTCTTTACGGTCCGCAAGCTGTAGGATGACGCCATTGCTCAGGTCGGCCTTTTCATTTTTACCTATGGGATAGGCTATAACGGCTCTGGAAGTCAATGACGCTGATTTGAGATATTCCTTGCAGACTTCTGCAATGGGTATCCCTTCGTGATAAATTCTGTACACATTTGAAAGAGAAAAGGAGAGAGCGGAAATATGTATGGCAGTGTAATCTTCCATATTGTCGGTGTCGATGGGAGGGAGGCTGCTCCATTCCTTGATTTTGCCGGCAAAGCTACTCAGGACGTTGCTGTTGCTCTGCATGGCTGATATGTTGATGATACATTGCGTGCTGCTACTCATTTCCACTTCGGGTATTGCACAACTGTATATACGTCCGCTCCACTCCATAATGAAGGATTGCTTGCCATCATTTATCGTTTGGGGTATGATAATGAATTCCTTGCCGGTAAGTTTGTTGTCTTTGACACTCCATTCACCGGAGGCTATGATGTCTTGTGTCCCCGTAAGATTACTGAAAGTCCCGTCTTCCAGATTATAATCGGCCGAGGTCTTGAGCCCGGTTGCGATGATACGCGGATTGGCTTTCAGCAAATCATTGGCAGAGTTGCTTGTGTCGGGTGTCAGAGAGATTGCCAGTTTGGACAGTTTGTGTTGGAACTCCAGGGTTACAGATTTGGTTTTATTGGTGATTCCTTGCGCTTTTGCTACCAAGAAGTCACTTTGTGCGCGGTTTTTCTCATTGCTTTGGTCTATCTGTACAGATACGGGAAGAACGGGTGTACCGGCAACTACCCCTTCGGTTTGGTAAGGGTGGTAACTGATAAAGTCCAGTGGCACATCTCCTTCCGGATAGAATACTGTCTTTTGGGGAATCAGTGTAGAGCCTTCCGTATATTCCAGAGCCAGATTGTCAATATACCGTTTCCCCTTGATAGAGCCGGAGGAAGTGGTTGCAAACAAGCCCATTTTGTCTCCTTTTTCAAAGGCGGTGTTTGTGACCTTGGTACTGGCCTTTTCTATTTTGATAGAGAACGTGATAGGCGTCGTCCCTTCCTCGATTTCCGCTTCTGATTCTTCGTCAATCCGGTTCACACAAGCTGTATTCCCTAAGGACACGCAGCAGAATAAAGAGGCAGCTAAGACTCCTCTTGCAAGAATAAGTTTTTTCATTATATTATTATTGCGGGGCAACGGTTTTTCCGCTTTCCCAGTTATACTCAATGAACCTTGTCTTAAAAATGTGGATTTAGCAGAGCTATAACCGGTATGGAAAAGTCTTTTACGCTTTTGGATGCTAATTATCAGTATCACGCTTGATGCCGCAGTGCTTTTTAACCTTATTTTTTAATAACTTTTAATAGGTTTCGGGTACAAATGTAATTAAACGTGTTAAATGAAGAGGGATAAATCGATAAAACTTTTATAATTTATTTATCACACTCTGATTTTTTGCCTAACTTTACACGCTAAAATAGTAGACAGTAATAAGTTAAACCATAGATATAAACTCATGCCTTTAAATTTACCCGATAAACTACCCGCTATCGAGTTGCTGAAAGAGGAGAATATTTTTGTCATAGATAATTCCCGGGCAACCCAGCAGGATATCCGTCCGCTGCGTATCGTGATTCTGAACTTGATGCCGCTAAAGATTACAACGGAAACGGACTTGGTGCGTCTGCTTTCCAATACTCCGCTTCAGGTGGAAATCTCGTTCATGAAGATAAAAAGCCATACTTCCAAGAACACTCCGATAGAACACATGAAAACATTCTATACGGATTTCGACAAGATGCGCGGTGAAAAGTACGATGGCATGATTATCACCGGTGCTCCGGTAGAGCAGATGGATTTTGAGGAGGTGACTTATTGGGATGAGATTATTGAAATCTTCGACTGGGCGCGTACGCATGTCACCTCTACGCTCTACATCTGCTGGGCGGCGCAGGCAGGGCTCTATCATCATTATGGAGTGCCGAAGTATGCACTGGATAAGAAGATGTTCGGTATCTTTGAACATCGTACCTTGCAACCGTTGCATCCCATTTTCCGTGGATTTGATGATATATTCTATGTGCCGCATAGCCGCCACACGGAAGTGCGCCGGGAAGATATACAGAAGGTTCCGGAATTGACGCTGCTTTCCGAGTCGGAGGATGCCGGTGTATATATGGCGGTGGCCCGTGGAGGGCGTGAGTTCTTCGTGACCGGCCATTCGGAATACTCTCCGTTGACGCTGGACACAGAGTATCGCCGTGACTTGAATAAGGGCCTGCCCATCGAGATACCCCGTAACTACTATGTGGACGATGACCCGGACAAAGGAGTGTTGGTGCGTTGGCGTGCCCATGCCAATCTGTTGTTCTCCAATTGGCTGAATTATTTTGTATATCAGGAGACACCGTATAATATTAATGATATAGAGTGAGTAGCGTGTCACTTGTCACTCGTAATTGAACAATGATAAAACAACGTAAAATAGAGCTGCTGGCTCCTGCCAAGAATTTGGAGTGTGGCATAGAAGCTGTGAATCATGGAGCGGATGCGGTCTACATCGGTGCACCCAAGTTCGGTGCGCGTGCTGCTGCTGTCAACTCTTTGGAGGATATTGCCGCTTTGGTGGAGCATGCCCATCTGTATAATGCCCGTATCTATGTGACGGTCAATACCATTCTGAAAGAAGAAGAGCTGAAAGAGACAGAGAGGATGATTTGGGAATTGTACCGTATCGGTGTGGATGCGCTGATTGTACAGGACATGGGGATTACGCGGCTGAATTTGCCGCCCATCCCGTTGCATGGCAGTACACAGATGGATAACCGTACGCCGGAGAAAGTACGTTTCCTTGCCGATGCCGGTTTCCGTCAGGTGGTGTTGGCACGCGAACTTTCTTTGCAGGAGATACGCGGTATCCATGAGGCGTGTCCCGACGTGCCGCTCGAAGTCTTTGTACACGGGGCTCTTTGCGTCAGTTATAGCGGGCAGTGCTATGTCAGCCAGGCTTGTTTCGGACGGAGTGCCAACCGGGGGGAATGTGCGCAATTCTGCCGTTTACCCTTCAGTCTGGTAGATGCCGATGGCAAGACCATTGTGCGTAATAAGCATTTGCTTTCTTTGAAAGACCTCAACCAAAGTGAGGTGTTGGAAGAACTGCTGGATGCCGGAGCCACTTCCTTGAAGATAGAAGGCCGCTTGAAGGATGTGACGTACGTGAAGAATGTGACGGCGGCTTACCGTAGGCGACTCGATGCCATTTTTGCCCGTCGCAAGGAATATGCCCGTGCCTCTTCGGGCACTTGCCGTTTCGATTTTCAGCCACAGTTGGACAAGAGTTTCAGTCGTGGTTTCACTCATTACTTCCTGCAAGGAAGGGGAGGGGAGATCACTTCGTTCGATACGCCCAAATCTTTGGGAGAGGAGATGGGCACTTTGAAGGAACAGCGCGGGGGCTATCTCACGGTGGCAGGCATAAAGCCTTTCCACAACGGAGACGGTGTCTGCTTCTTGGATGAGCAAGGACGTTTGCAAGGTTTCCGTATCAACCGGGTGGATGGCAACAAGCTCTATCCGGCAGGGGAAGTGCCCCGTATTAAACCACGTACCCGGCTTTATCGTAACTTCGACCAGGAATTTGAACGTATCCTTACCCGTAAATCCTCCGAACGCAAAATCGGTGTTTGTTGGGAGTTGGCAGATAATTCTTTCGGATTTAGCCTGACGGCTGCGGACGAAGATGATAACCGCGTGACACTTTCTTTCCCTTATCCGAAGGAGTTGGCACGTACACCGCAGGCGGATAACCTGCGCAGCCAACTGGCTAAGTTGGGAAATACACCTTTCGAGGTAGCCGGGCATTTATCAGAAGAGGCGTCGGGTATCAGGCTCAATCTTTCTGCGAATTGGTTCATTCCTGCTTCTGTGGTGGCAGACTGGCGCCGGCAGGTGATAGATAAGCTGATTGAGGCTCGGCGTGTTACTTATCGTCGTGAGCTGGCTGTTTGGAAACCGACCAGCCATGCTTTCCCAGCTACTTCGCTGACCTATCTGGGCAATGTGATGAACAGTGCTGCCCGGAGTTTTTACCGTGAGCATGGACTCTCGTCTATAGCGCCTGCCTATGAGGCACAAGCGGTTCCAGAGGCTGTGCTCATGTTCTGCAAACATTGCCTGCGTTTCAGTATGGGATGGTGTCCCACCTATCAGAAAGGACATTCTCCCTATAGGGAACCTTATTATTTGGTTGGGACGGACGGCAAGCGTTTCCGCTTGTCGTTTGATTGTAAGAATTGCCAGATGAAAGTCATTGCTCATGAAGAGCCGCTTTAATGAAGGACGAAGAATGAGGAATTACTAATAAAGACTTGAAAATGAGGAGTGAGGAACGGGCACATAATGAAAGGCTGGCAAATGACCGGTACCGGGAAGCGGGCAGGGACAAACATCCTTTGCGTTCACTGCGTTCCCTCCTATTCTGCATTCTTTATTTTTTATGCTTCATTGCTTTAGTTTCCTGTCATTATTCCCGTCCTAATCTTGAAGATGAACATCTGTCTAAGGAGACGCGTGATTCGCTGACCTATCTTTTTGAACGGCATTATACTTGGAATACCAATCTGGAAGTGCTGGCAGATTCTGTGAATTTGGCTTGTCTGCCCGTGAAGGACTGTTATAATATGCTTTATCGGGGAGACCGCGTGGTGGTTGCCGAGTTCGCCATCCATCCTGCCGACAGTGTGGATAGTGTATGGGTGAAGCTTGCCCATTCGCAGGAAGTGCAGGGCTGGTTGCGGGAGTCCGAAATGATGCATGCCTTTGTTCCTACAGACAGCATTTCGCAGGCCATCTACTTGTTCAGTGATACCCATGCCTCTTATTTTATCATTATTTTTGCCTTGTTTGTGACAGTCTGGCTGTTCCGGGCTTTTCGGCGCAAGCAGCTAAGGATGGTGTACTTTAATGATATAGACAGTCTCTATCCGTTGTTGCTATGTCTGTTGATGGCGTTCTGTGCCACTATTTACGAATCTATACAAGTGTTTGCGCCGGAGACGTGGCAACACTTCTATTTTAATCCTACCTTGTCGCCGTTCAAGGTACCGTTTGTGCTTTCTGCTTTTCTGATGGGATTCTGGCTGTTTATCGTGGTGTTGCTGGCGGTACTCGACGATTTGTTCCGCCAGTTAAGTCCGGCGGCGGCCGTATTCTATCTGTTGGGGCTGGCCTCCTGCTGCATCTTCTGTTATTTCTTCTTTATCCTTACTACATCTATCTACGTCGGATACTTGTTTTTGGCTGCTTTTGTATGGGTATTCCTCAAAAGGCTTCGTATTTCGCTGCTGGCTTCACGCTATCGTTGCGGCAGATGCGGGCAGAAATTAAGGGAGAAGGGAGTCTGCCCGCATTGCGGAGCTATCAATGAATAAGGAAATCAGAATCTGCATCGTAGTTCTATCCCTGCTTGCACGGGACGTCCTTTCTGCATAAATCCGTTTCCCATACTCTTGAAGTAGAAGGAGGCGTAATCCTTGTTGAGGGCATTGCGCACCCAGAAGTCAATTTGTCCATGTCCTTTCTGGAAGCTGATGCGTCCGTTCAGCGTGCCGTAGAAGGCTTGGCTCACGGTATTTTTCTCGGTCCAGTAGATGCGCCCGGCACCGGTGTAGTTAGCATTCAGCTGGATGCGGTCCAGCCAGTACCCCGGACGGATGCGGAAGATGTACTGACCGCCCACGTTCATGGTATGCTTGGGAACAAAAGGTACATACTTGCCATTGTAGCTGATTTCCTGAAGCTCACCATTTACTTTTTCGTTGGTGATGTAGTCCTTAAAGATGGCACGAGTATAGCCATAACTTGCATTCAGCGTGAAATCCGTAGTAACGGCAGCTGTCAAGGCAATCTCTGCCCCTTGGCTGCGGCTTTTACCGGCATTTGCCGTTTCACGTCCCAGTCCACTTGGGGCGAAACGTGAAATCTGTTGGTCGCGGGTTTCCAGCCAGAAGATGGAGGCGTCGGCATGCAGACGTCCGTCAAACAGATTCAGGTGAGTTCCTATTTCGTAGTTCCAGGTTTGTTCGGGTTTATAGACAGTGGCAGATTTTGCATCCGGATTCTCTCCTGCATCGGGGAAGTATTTGCTCACCAACTCTTTGTAGGCATCCGGTACGTTGGACATAATCGCCTCTTTGCTTTGCCGCATCATGTCGTTTTTCAAACTGGATTGCAGCAAGTCGGAGAACATCTGCACGTTGTAGCCTCCCGAACGGTAACCTTTGCTGACCGTAGCGTAAATGTTTCCTCTGTTTCGCGCAAAGTCATACTGCAAAGCAAACTTGGGCAACAGCTGAAGATAATCTTTGTCGATACTTCCCTGGTAGCGAGACTCTACGGTCAGCGCTGTCTCCGGCATCATCTCTATTTCGCGGATGACGACATCGCCTCGCTTCATTTCTCCCTTGATGCCCACCTTGTACTCCAGGCTGGTGCCGGAGTTGTAATCCATGTTTATACGTTCATAATCCAAACGTAGCCCGGCGGTGAAGGACACTCCTTTCAGCCCGAATAAATCTCTGAAGGTGGATTGATGAAAGAGCGCCCCATTCAGCAGCGGAGTGTCGAAACTGCCTCCGATGGGCATAGCCCGGCTGATGATGCCCAGTGAGGGCAGGATATTCATGCTCATGGACGGACCCATCTCTACTTGTATTTGTGATGGAATGACACTACCCAACATCTGGTTCAGCATCCCCATTCCGGCTTCTTTGAAGGTTACGGGAGCTTCCGTATTCAGCCATTGGTAGAAGCCGAAGGCACCGGTGGTCCATTGCCAGCGGTTGCCGCTTTTACTCTTCAAGATGATTTCCTCGCTCAGTGCGTGGGAGCATTGTTTCTGTTGCAAGGTATAGATGTCGTTGGCGGTGAAGTCTTGGTCTATGTCCATGCAGTCCTTTAGAAACTGGTAGCCGGTGACCATGCTCAACGTGAAGTGCTGTGCCTGGTATTCCAGGTTCAGACCGGTGTTCAGCAGGTTGCGGTAATAGTTGCTTCGGGCATTGTTGGAGACCTTTCCAATGTAGGGTTTCATCGCCTCGCTCTGTGCTTCGGGGGCCAGGCTACCTTGATAGAAATACGGGTATCCTCTCTGGTCGCTGTATTCGTAGTTGATGTTCAGGTCCACCTTCCAGTTGTCCGAAGGGAGGTAAATGGCGCGGATGCGTCCGCCTGCCGATTGCCCCTTGTCCGCTTTCTCGTCCCTCACCGTGTTGCGGAAGAATCCTCCTTGATAATCGTAAAACCCTCCGGTGGAAAAGGCGAACCGTTCCGAAAGCCGATGATAGTGGGTCAGCGAGGTATTATAGGCATTGTGCGTACCTGCCCCCATGCGGAAGTCCGTTCCCTGGTAGGAGAAGGGAGATTTGGTGTGTACCTTAATCAATCCGCCCATAGCATTGCGCCCGTAGAGCGTGCCTTGCGGACCGCGTAGCACGTCGATGCGCTCTACGTCGGCATAGCTGAAGTCGAAGGCTGACTTGTCTATATAAGGTATATTGTCTACATAAAGTCCTACGGAGGGAGTGTTGATGCGTGAACCTATGCCGCGGATATAGACAGCCGAAGTCAGTCGAGATCCGTAGTCGGGGATAAATATATTGGGCACTACGGATGTCAGATTCTTGATGGAGTTTACTTGTGCGTTCTGCATGTCCTGTTGCGAAAGCAGGGTGACGGCAGTGGGCTGCTCGCGCAGTTTCCGGTTTTCTTTTGGGGTAGCAATGACGGTTATTTCCTCTACGTCTACCACTTTCAAAGTGTCTGCCTCTTCGGCAAGTACATTGCCGGTTGCCAAAAGGCAGAAGATGCCGGCTAAAATTCTATATCTGTTCATAAACTGTTTTTTTGTACCTGCAAAGTAAGGGGATTCTTGCGGAAGGGGCAATCCTCATTTATTAGGATTTCGTTCTTGGAGTGCTAATCTTAAATCGTTCTATCATGTGGAAAATATCGTTCCATCGTGGAGTAAAAATCGTTCCACCATGGTGGAACGATTTTTACTCCACGATGGAACGATTAAACTTTGGCATACAAGTACACTGATTAGGGCGGCGCCTTTCTGAAAAACTCCGCTTCTGATGTGTTCCGGTTGCAGGATTATATTCTGTCGGCTTCCACATATCCGTGCATGACTGCATAGATAGTCAGCCCGGATACGGACTTGATGCCCAGCTTCTCGGTGATATTCTTGCGGTGTGAGATGATGGTGGTCAGGCTGATGTTCAGTTTGTCGGCAATCTCCTTGTTGATGAGGCCTTTGGTAATCAGCACCAGCACTTCTATTTCTCGGGCGGAAAGGTCGTGGCTGGTGGTGTCTGGTGCCATGTTTGCGTGTCCGGCAGACTCCGGTCTGCCTTGGTGCAGGTGGTATTGGTCTCCGTATTGACGCAGCTGCAGAATGTTCTTTGCCAGGTTCTGTTCGTCCTGATAGATATTCAACGTCGGCACGCTCGACAATTGGGGAACGGTTTCACCGTTGACCAGCACAATGGTTTTGGGTTTGCGCTCCAGAAAGAAAGCGGTATGCTCGAAGTAAATCTGCGAGGAGATGAAGTAATGCACATACATGTCAGGCGTATCATCCATCAGCTCACCAAAGGAACGGAAAGAGCGGATGACGGCTGTCGGGATGATTTCCTCCAGCAAGTTCTGCAGTCCCAGGCAGGAGAGGGTGTTGGAGTCGACGATTGCTATTTCAGGAGTCATTCTCGTTTTTTGTTTCTGCAAAAATACGGATAATTTTTTAGGGTTTGGCTGTGTGGGGCTGCAAAATGAAAAATTCTCCTATGCAGAACTATTCTCCCTCTCCTTTGGGGGAGCGGGGAGTGTCTCCTTTCGCATATTGGCTGGGGCTGACATTGAAATACTTCTTAAAGACTTCCCGGAAGTATTTCCCATCGCAGAAACCGGTTCTTTCTGCGACTTCGGTAATAGAATATTTTCCCTCTTTTAGTAAATTGGCAGCGTGTTTCAAACGAATATTCCGTACGAAATCTGCCGGGGCCTGGGCGGTTAGTGCTTTCAGCTTGTTGTAGAAACTGGTGCGACTCATGTTCAGGAGAGAACATAAGGTGTCTACTGTGAAATCGGGATTATCTATGTTATCTTCGATGTTCTTCTTTACATTGGACATGAATATCCAATCAAGGCTATTGGAACAAGTAGCTGTAGGAGGTTCCTCTTCTGCTGCATTGATTTCCAAATCTGCATACTTCTTACGTAGCAATGCACGGTTGGCAAGCAGATTGGCTATACTGGCTTTCAGTATGTTTATGCTGAAGGGTTTTACAATATATTCGTCAGCACCGATCTGGAGACCTTCAAGAATGTTTTTTTCATCTCCCAGTGCCGTCAGCAGTAGTATCGGGATATGGGAAGTTTCGATGTCGCTCTTGATGGCTGTACATAATTCGTCTCCTCGCATTTCCGGCATCATGATGTCGGAAAGAATCAGTTCTGGCCAGAATTGTTTTACAATAGCAAGCGCTTCTTTGCCGTTACCGCATACTTGCACGTTGTAATTGGGGGAGAATGACTGGAGCAGATAGTTTCGTAGCTCGTCATTGTCCTCTACAATCAAGATACGTTGCAGTTTGTCCTTGTCTTCGGTCAGGAAAGAGTCGGTACGTTCCGAAGGAGTAATGGGAACGTCCAGTTCATAGGCAGACTTCTTCTCTTTGATTGCCAATGTGAAGTGCTTGAACTGTTCTTTATCTTTGGGCAGGGTGATTCTGATAGTAGTGCCTTGATGTTCGGTACTTTCAATGTGTATTTTGCCATTGTGCAGGTTTACCAGTTTCCGTACCAGCATTAAACCGATGCCACTCCCCGTGGTCTTGGAGTTAATGGCGTTTGTACCACGGAAGTGCATCTTGAATAATTTCCTTTGTTCTTTGGCTGGAATCCCTATGCCATTGTCTTTGATCTCCAGTCTCCACGTATTTCCAATGTCATATACGGAAATGAGTATGTCACCTTTTTCAGGAGTATATTTCAAGGCATTGGATATGACGTTCTTCAGGATGGAGTCCATTTTCTCTTTATCGAACCACACATTCATGTAACTGAAGTTACTTTCATATCTGAAAGAAATGTGCTTTATGGCAGCGTATGTACGGAAAATATTGTATATCTCCTTTATATAAGTATTCAGTTCATATTCTGCTATGTACAGATGGGAGGAATATACTTCTGCCCGTTCGAAGTTTATCAGATTGGTGGTCATGTGCAGGAGTGAATTGACATTTCTCAGTGCCATGTGCATATTGTTGGTCTCGGCTTCGTTCAATGTCTTGTTTTCAAGCATTTCTTCCAGAGGTGCCTTTATCAGTGTCAATGGCGTGCGGATATCATGTGCGGTATTGACAAAGAAGCGGGTTTTCTCATCGGATATCTTTTTTTGTTTTCTCAGTGCTATGATACGAAAACCGGTAATGAACATCAATGCCGCCAATAAAACATAGCAAGCTATAGCCCAAAAACTGAACCAGACGGGACGCGCAATGCTGATGTCGATACTTCGCTCTTCAAAATAGAGATACGGCTCTTCCTTGGATACCGCCCGTATGCAAAGCTTGTAATCGCCCGAGGCAAGATTGGTGAAGCGGAGATGCCCTTCTTCACTCAGTCGGTTCCAGTCATTGTAAAATCCTTCCAATTTCCAGTAGAAAGTGACATTGTCCGGTGCGTCATAATTAATGGATGAAATGTTGAGAGAGAAAGTGTTCTGGTTATATTTCAGCTTTAACCGGTCTGTCTGGTTGATGTTTTCCTTCAAGGGGGAATTCATACTGCCGGGAAAGACTGTCTGATAGAATATCTGAAAATCGCTGAGTATCATGGGGGAGTAGATGTACTTGGGAAGACGGGTTCCTTCGGGGAATTCGATGGCTCCGTCTGTGCTGCCAAAGACAAAACCCTTGTTCTTGCGTAGCGTTCCGGAAGAGGCGCTGAAGCAGGAGGACATCAGCCCTTGCTCTTTGGTCCAGTTGTGGAATATCTTCTCCGCAGGGTGGAAACAGCTGATCCCGTTTTCAGTGCTCATCAGGATATGCCCGTCCGACTCGGGGAGTATGGTGTAGATGTTGTTTGAAATCAAGGCACAATTGTCCTTATGATAATGCTTGAACGTACTGTCCTTTGCGTTGTATACAACCACTCCGGAGCCGTTTGTTCCTATATATAGAGAGAGGTCTTCCGCTTGGTAAAGTGTGTTGATATAGGTCGCCTCTTCCTGCAAGGCGATATATTGGAATCTGCCTGACTCTCTGTCCAACAGATATAGTCCGGTACTTGTCCCAATCCACATGTGTCCGTCGTCCTTTTCTGTAATGGCGGTGATGGAATTTATTCCGGGATACAGACGGACAGAATTCAGGGACAAATCGAAGCACTTCAGATTGTAGAACCCTCCGGACCAGATATATCCTTTGGAGTCTTTTACAATGTCGCGGATATACTTGTCAGGACGAATGTTGTCCGGATTGAGCAGGTAAGGGGAGAAATATTCTACCGAGAGTGTCCTTTTATTTATTTTGTATACTCCCGAAGTATATCCTCCTGCCCAAATAATGCCGGGTGATACCTCGCATAGCGTAATGAAGATGTGGTTCTTGTCTTTCAGTTGATGGTCGAAAGAGCTCAGGAATGAATGCCACTGCCCGGTTTTTGATTGATAAAGGCTGATTCCGTTGCTTGTTCCGAACCATAGGTCTCCGTCACTGTCTTCAATGACAGAGTGCACCTGGTCGTTGACCAGCGATTGTCTGTTTCCGATGGAATGCTTTATCCAGTTGTAGTTTTTGTACCGGTTGTCTATAATGGTAATCCCTTCCGGGTAGTTGGCTATCCATATCCGCTTTTCTTCATCAATATAAATGTCATTGATGTTATTGCTGTTCATCTCATTGTAACTTTTGTAGTTGGAGGTGATGTACGGTTCCGAGATGCACGAGTTCACATTGATTTTGTGTATGCCCATACCTTCTGTCGCTATCAATAGTTCTGTCCGGTTCAGAGGTCTGATTCGGGCGATGTTTACATCGCTCAAATCTGTATTGGAGTGTATAATTCGTTGTTGCCGTATGTCGTAGGCAAAGACTCCTTTTTCAAAAGTACCGATGAAAAGTCTTTGTGACTCTTGGTGGAAATAGAGTGCACTGATTTGGGCCCGGATTTTGTCAAGAGGTTCAAGAGGGACAATCTGCAATGTTTTGTTTTCGAGTTTGACGTATCGCGCTCCCTTGCTGGTGCCCATGAAGAAGTGGTTATTGTCTATTTGTTCGATACTTGTAATGCTCCTTTTTAATTCATTGGGCATTTGATGGGTTTCTCCGGTCTTTGTGTCATAGAGAATGATACTGTATTTGCTACATAGCCAAATTCTATTATTGTGATCCATATAGCTGCAGCTGATATTGACCGATGCTTTGGGCAGTTTATATATCCTGTTGAACGAATCGCGTTCTTGGTTATATTGAAAAATGCATCCGGATTTGCCTATTACCCATAATTTCCCTTGGTCTTCAAAATATAGCCAGCCAAGATGGATGGGGGAGTTTGACTTTTTATCTTCTTCAATTAATTTGTAATGTTTGATGTCTTTTCCATTGTACCGGTCTATGCCTTCGTTGGTGAGGAACCACATGTAACCTATTGAATCCTTTTGAATGTCGAAGATTCTGCGGTTACTTAATCCGTTTTCCACTCCGATGTATTTATAGGTTTGCGCTGTGGCAATGAAAGGTAAGAAAAATAGAAAGCATACAATGTTTCTGATGAATCTCATATAAATATTTCTATAAATACAATAAAACAATGTATATGTGATAATTGTTTACAAATTAAACGATAAAATAAAAATTTGAATGTAAATATTATAGCTTAATTAAAGAATGCCTTTGCCGCTTCCGCACATCGTTCGCCGTCAATTCCGGCAGAAACAATGCCGCCAGCGTATCCAGCGCCTTCTCCGCAGGGGAATAGTCCTTTTACGCGTACATGTTGTAGTGTCTCCTTATCTCTTGTTATGCGTACCGGAGCCGATGTACGGGTTTCCACTCCAATCATGACCGCCTCATTCGTCAAGAACCCCCGGCTGTATTTCCCGAATAACTGAAAACCTTTGCTCAGGCGTTCTGCAATGAAAGAAGGCATCCAGAAGTGGAGAGGCGAGGAGACCAATCCCGGTGCATACGAAGTTTCCGGCAGGTCGTAACTTAGTTTTTTCTTAGTGAAGTCTGCCATTCTCTGTGCCGGTGCTGTCTGCTTCATATTGCCTTGTTGCCAGCAGAGGCGCTCCAGATATTCTTGAAAGTACATCATGCTTAATGGGGAATTGACGGTTGGCAATTGACAATTAGCCGCGCTGTCGTGCTGCATAGAAATTGTAAATTGTAGATTGTCAATAGTAAATTGCTCTATGTCTTCCGGGCGTAGCTCTACCACCATTCCCGAATTGCTCCAACGGGAACCGCGGTTGCTGGGACTCATCCCGTTGACTACAATCTGCTCGGGACCGCTGGCGGCGGGCACAACAAAACCACCGGGACACATGCAGAAGCTATATACTCCTCGTCCGTCTACCTGGTTTACAAAGCTATATTCGGCGGCAGGCAGATATTTTCCCCGTCCGTTCCGGTTGTGATATTGTATTTGGTCTATTAAGGTGGCGGGATGTTCCAGTCGTACGCCTACCGCAATGCCTTTAGCTTCAATCTCTACATTGTTGGCGGCAAGCCAGCGGTATACATCCCGGGCAGAGTGACCGGTGGCAAGTATCACCGGGCCAAGGAAAGTCTTGCCGGTATTTGTTTCAATGCCTTTGACTTCATCCTTCTCTATGAGCAGGGCGTCCATGCGTGTTTCAAAGTGGACTTCGCCACCGCACTGGATGATAGTGTTCCGCATGTTTTCGATGACACGCGGCAGTTTGTCCGTACCTATGTGCGGATGTGCATCTACCAGAATGGAAGTGGAGGCTCCATGTTGGCAGAAGACGTTCAGAATCTTGTCTACATTGCCGCGCTTCTTGCTGCGTGTGTACAGCTTGCCATCCGAGTAAGCTCCGGCACCTCCCTCTCCGAAGCTGTAATTGGACTCCGGGTTGACGAGTTGCTGGCGGCTGATTTGCGCCAAGTCTTTCTTGCGTTCCCGTACGTCCTTTCCACGTTCCACAATGACGGGGCGTAGACCGAGTTCTATCAGGCGCAGAGCGGCGAAGAGTCCTCCGGGACCGGCGCCTACCACTACTACTTGGGGTTTTCCTTCTACATTATTATATAAGGTATGTTGATATTCGTCCTCTTTCGGCATTTCGTCCAGATATGCCCGTACGTTGAGGTTGATATAGATGGTCCGTTGGCGGGCATCGATACTGCGCTTCAAGATGCGCGTTGCTGTTATCTCCCGCGCATTCAGTCCTTTCTCATGTATTAAGTACTCTTTCAGGCGTTGCTCGTTTGCCGCTACTTCGGGCAATACGCGCAGTTGGTATTCTTGTATCATAATGATTATCCGAATAGGGCACGGAATGCTTCTTCCACCTTCCGTACCGGTATCAATTCCATTTTAATCTTCTTCGTGTTCAGTCCTTGCATATTATACTTGGGAAGTATGAATCGCTTGAATCCAAGTTTCTCTGCTTCTCCGATACGTTGCTCTATGCGGTTCACTGGGCGGATTTCACCTGACAGACCTATTTCTCCCGCCATGCACACCTCCGGCTCTATGGCCGTGTCCATGTTGCTGGAGAGGATAGAACTGATGACGGCAAGGTCTATTGCCGGGTCGTTCACTTTCAATCCGCCGGCAATGTTGAGAAAGACGTCTTTCTGTGCCAGCTTGAAGCCTACACGCTTTTCCAATACGGCCAGCAGCATATTCATGCGGCGGATGTCGAACCCTGTGGCAGAGCGTTGCGGGTTACCATATACGGCACTGCTGACCAATGCCTGCGTTTCGATGAGGAACGGTCTGATGCCTTCTATCGCGGAGGCGATGGCTATGCCGCTCATACCTTCATGGTCCTGGTTCAGCAGCAGTTCGGATGGGTTGCTCACCTGGCGCAATCCATCTTGCCGCATTTCGTAAATCCCCAGTTCGGCAGTACTTCCGAAACGGTTCTTGATGCTGCGCAGGATACGGTACATGTAGTGTTGGTCGCCCTCGAACTGGAGTACGGTATCCACGATATGTTCCAGTACCTTGGGGCCGGCTATGCTTCCTTCCTTATTGATATGCCCGATGAGGATGACCGCCGTATGCGTTTCCTTGGCAAAGCGCAGGATGGAGGCGGAACATTCCCGTACCTGGGCGATGCTCCCAGGCGACGATTCAAGGGTTTCGGTAGAAATTGTCTGTATGGAGTCGATGATGACTATATCCGGGCGAATATTTTTGATGTGGACGTAAATCTGTTCCAGGGAAGTTTCGCACACGATGAGGCAGTCACTGGAGGTGCTTGTCAAGCGGTCGGCACGCAGTTTCAATTGGCGGGTGCTTTCTTCGCCGGATACATAGAGAATACGTTTTTCCGGTATGCGGAGTACGGTCTGTAGCACCAGGGTGGATTTCCCAATACCCGGTTCGCCGCCAATTAAAACAAGAGAACCTTGTACAAGACCACCACCCAGTACCCGGTTCAGCTCGGCATCATGGAGGTCGATGCGCGGTTCGTCATCGGCTACAATCTCATGGAGGGTTACGGGTTTGGCTTTGGCGGTTTCTATGCCCGATACGGGACGCTTGTTCACCACTTCTTTCCGTACCACCTCTTCCACATACGTGTTCCACATTCCGCACGACGGACACTTGCCTACCCATTTGGGAGAGTCTTGTCCGCAGTTGCTGCATACATAAACCGTCTTTTCTTTAGCCATAGTTGCGCATTCCTTCTAAAATGATTGCCCAAAGGTACAATTTTTCAATGCAGGGCTTGCAGACTCCCATAGAGTTTTTTTATTTTTGTGAGTAGAAAACAATAACATGTTATAAAAGCCATGATAGAAGATATTCTTGCATACAACAAGCGTTTTGTTGCCGAGAAGGGATATGAGAAATACATCACGAATAAATACCCGGATAAGAAGATTGCCATCCTCTCTTGTATGGATACCCGTTTGACCGCTTTACTGCCGGCGGCCTTAGGTATCAAGAACGGTGATGTGAAGATGATAAAAAATGCGGGTGGAATCATTTCACATCCGTTCGGTAGCGTCATCCGTAGTCTGATGGTGGCCATCTATGAGTTGGGAGTGACGGAAGTTATGGTTATTGCCCACTCCGATTGTGGTGCGTGCCATATGAGCAGTGCCCAGATGATAGAGCATATGAAGACCCGGGGTATCAAGCAGGAGACGATTGATATGATTCGTTTCTGCGGAGTGGATTTCGAGTCCTGGCTATATGGGTTCGAAGATACGGAGAAATCGGTAAAAGGTACGGTGGAAGCCATTGTCAACCATCCGCTGATACCGGATGATGTCAATGTCAGCGGTTTCATAATAGATTCTGTGACGGGAGAATTGACCCCGGTGCAGTGATAGTTGTGCTTCACACGGTAATTTCCCCTGCCAGCGGTCGTCCCATCAGTTCGCGTATTTCGGCAGGTGGATAATCGTGCCCCAGAAGGAACATCAGCTTGGTTACGGCAGATTCCGTTGTGCTGTCATATCCGCAGACAACTCCTGCCTGCATCAGGTGGTAACCGGTTTCATAGCGCTCCATTTCAACGGTGCCGGCACTGCATTGGGTGACGTTGACAATGATGATGCCTTGTTCGCAGGCATCATGCAGGCGGCGTAGAAACCATTCCTTTCGGGGAGCGTTGCCGGAACCGTAGGTTTCGAGGACTACGGCCTTCAGTCCTTTAGTGGCAAGTATGGCTGCCACGACATTTTCCTGAATACCTGGAAAAAACTTCAGTATGGCGATGTTGGTATCGAGCAGATAATGAGGCTCCAGTTCGCGGGGAGTGCCGTGTGTATGAATCTGCACATTATTATATTTAATATGTATACCGGCAGAAGCGAGTACCGGATAATTGAAGGAGCGGAAAGCATTGAAGTTCTCCGCGTTCATTTTGGTGGTACGGTTGCCGCGCATCAGGTGATTTTCGAAGAAGATGCAGACTTCGGGTACGATGGGCTGTCCGTTGGAGTGGCGGTCGGTGGCTATTTCGATGCTGGTCAGCAGGTTTTCCTTGCCGTCTGTGCGGAGCACGCCAATGGGCAGTTGCGAGCCGGTTAGGATGACGGGCTTGTTCAGACCTTCAAGCATGAAGCTGAGTGCGGAAGCTGTGTAGGCCATGGTGTCTGTGCCATGCAGAATGACGAAGCCAGTGTATTGGTCGTAGTTGTCGCTGATGATACGTACCAGTTTGCGCCAGGCATCGGGGTCCATGTCCGAAGAGTCCATGGGCGGGTCGAATTGATAAGTGTCGATACGGAACGCAAATCTCTGAAGCTCGGGAACATGTTTCTGCAACTGCTCGAAGTTGAAGCTTTCCAGGGCGCCGGTTTCTGCATTCTCTATCATTCCGATAGTTCCACCGGTGTATATTAGCAAAACGGAAGTGTTTTCTGGGTTCATGCGCACTTTTCTTTCATGTTTTCCATGCAAATATAATGATATATATTGAGAATGATAGCAAAATGTTAGAAAAGAATAAACGGATATACAGAAAAAAGGTATGGAAAGTGTGAAAGTGTAAGCCGTAAGTTGCGCATATTTCTTGCCTTTTTAAAGGCTTTCTGTATTTTTATCGCAAAAAAGTCGTAAAAAGTGATAGATTGAATGTTTTTATTGTTACTTTTGCAACACTTATCATAAACGATAGAAACAAGAGACAATGAACAAGTACTATCAGCATATAGTCACATCCATGTGGACCATGACCCTTAGGGGTTAGGGATAGTATTTTGTGTTTCTACGTGTTACACCATTTTCAAGCAGTTTTTCCATTTAATAAAAGTCAATGCAAGCCGTATCAGCTTGTTTCCGACACATTGTATCAACCATCTCAACAATATAAAGAGAAATGAAAGTAATGAAATTCGGCGGAACGTCCGTAGGTTCCGTGAACAGTATTTTGAGCGTCAAGAGAATTGTAGAAGCAGTCGATGAACCGGTTATCGTGGTAGTGTCCGCATTGGGTGGCATCACGGACAAGTTGATTAACACCTCCAGAATGGCGGCAGCCGGTGATGCTTCTTACGAGAATGAGTTCCGGGAGATTGTCTACCGTCATGTGGAAATGATTAAGGAAGTGATTCCGGCAGGCGAGGAGCAGGTTGCCTTGCAACGTCAGATTGGCGAACTGCTTAATGAGCTGAAAGATATTTTTCAGGGTATTTATCTGATAAAGGACCTTTCGCAGAAGACGTCCGATACGATTGTGAGCTATGGCGAACGGCTTTCATCTATCATCGTGGCACAACTGACGGGAGCTGAATGGTTTGATTCGCGTAAGTTTATCAAGACGGAGAAGAAACATTCCAAGCATGTGCTGGATACGGAGCTGACAAATTCGTTGGTGCGCGAAACATTCAGCAGCCTGCCCAAACGCGTATTGGTTCCGGGGTTTATCTCCACAGACAAAATGACGGGAGAGGTAACGAACCTGGGTAGAGGTGGTTCCGACTATACAGCGGCAATCATTGCTGCCGCACTGGATGCCGACAGTCTGGAAATTTGGACGGATGTAGACGGGTTCATGACAGCTGACCCGCGTGTGATTTCCAGGGCATACACTATCAATGAATTGAGCTATGTGGAAGCTACGGAGCTTTGTAACTTCGGTGCGAAAGTGGTCTATCCGCCTACAATCTATCCGGTTTGCCACAAGAATATCCCCATTCTGGTGAAGAATACCTTCAATCCGGAGGGTGTGGGAACTGTCATCAAGCGAGAGGTTTCCGACCCGCAAAGCAAGGCCATCAAGGGTATTTCATCCATCAATGATACGAGCCTGATTACAGTGCAAGGCCTTGGTATGGTAGGTGTTATCGGTGTGAACTACCGTATCTTCAAGGCGCTGGCAAAGAATGGCATCAGTGTGTTCCTTGTGTCCCAGGCTTCTTCGGAGAATTCAACGTCTATCGGTGTGCGCAATGCGGATGCTGACCTGGCTTGCGAGGTGCTGAACGAGGAGTTTGCCAAAGAGATAGAGATGGGAGAGATTTCTCCTATTCAGGCAGAAAAGAACTTGGCTACCGTGGCCATCGTAGGCGAGAACATGAAGCATACGCCGGGTATTGCCGGAAAGCTGTTCGGTACGTTGGGGCGTAACGGTATCAATGTGATTGCTTGTGCTCAGGGTGCTTCGGAAACCAACATCTCGTTTGTAGTGGACAGCAAATCATTGCGCAAATCGCTGAATGTCATCCATGATTCTTTCTTCTTGTCGGAATATCAGGTACTGAATCTCTTTATCTGTGGCATAGGAACCGTAGGCGGTAGCCTGATAGAGCAAATCCACAGCCAGCGCCAGAAGCTGATGCAGGAGAACGGCCTGCAGCTGAATGTAGTGGGTATTGCCGATGCAAACAAAGCCATGTTCAGCCGCGAAGGTTTCGATTTGGGACGTTTCCGTGAAGAACTGCAGGAGAAGGGAAAGGACAGCTCTCTGGAAACGCTGCGTAATGAGATTATCGGTATGAACATCTTTAACTCTGTCTTTGTGGACTGTACGGCAAGTGCAGGCGTGGCTTCCCTTTACAAGGACTTGCTGCTGCACAATGTTTCGGTAGTGGCTGCCAACAAGATTGCCGCTTCTTCCGAATACGAGAACTATCGTGAACTGAAACAGATTGCCCGCCAACGCGGTGTGAAGTACTTGTTTGAAACAAATGTAGGTGCCGGACTCCCCATCATCAATACCATTAACGACCTTATTCATAGCGGTGATAAGATATTGAAGATTGAAGCCGTGCTGAGCGGTACGTTGAACTATATCTTCAATAAAATCAGTGCCGACATTCCTTTCAGCAAGACCATTAAGATGGCACAGGAGGAACGTTACTCCGAACCCGATCCGCGTATCGACCTCAGCGGAAAGGATGTTATCCGCAAACTGGTGATTCTGGCACGCGAGGCCGGTTACTGTTTGGAACAGAGCGATGTTGAGAAGAACCTCTTTGTGCCCGATGACTTCTTTGAAGGCTCCCTGGATGACTTCTGGAAGAAAGTGCCGAGCCTCGATGCCGATTTCGAGGCCCGTCGCAAGGTGTTGGAAGCCGAGAACAAGCATTGGCGTTTCGTAGCCAAGCTGGAAAACGGCAAAGCATCTGTCGGCTTGCAGGAAGTCGGCGCTAACCATCCGTTTTACGGTCTGGAAGGCAGCAATAACATCATCCTGCTGACCACGGCACGTTATAAGGAATATCCGATGATGATACAAGGATACGGAGCCGGTGCGGGTGTAACGGCTGCGGGGGTATTTGCGGATATTATGAGTATTGCGAATGTTTAAAGCCTCTCCCCCCCTTCTCCCTCCCCCGTAGGGAGGGGGAGCGGATAGATTGGCATTCATAAATTATATAGCAGAGAAGAATATGGAAGTACAAAACAATAGTAACTCATTCCCCCTCCCTACGGGGGAGGGGGTTAGGGGGAGAGGCTTGAAGCACATCATCATCCTGGGTGATGGTATGGTCGACTGGCCCGTGAAGGCTCTGGGAGGCAAAACCTTGCTGCAGGCGGCTGCAACTCCCTATATGGACAAGCTGGCACGCATGGGACGTGTGGGAAGGCTGGTGACGGTGGCCGAGGGATTTCATCCCGGCAGTGAGGTGGCGAATATGTCCGTTCTGGGCTATAACCTGCCGAAGGTGTACGAAGGCCGCGGTCCGTTGGAGGCGGCGAGCATCGGTGTGGACTTGCAGCCAGGTGAGATGGCGATGCGCTGCAATATTATCTGCATCGAGGGAGACAATATCAAGAATCATTCTGCCGGGCACATCACTACAGAGGAAGCGGATGTGTTGGTGAAATACCTTCAAGAGCATCTGGGCGACGACCGCGTGCGTTTCCATACGGGCGTGCAATACCGCCATCTGCTGGTAATAAAAGGAGGGGACAAGCGCATTGACTGTACGCCGCCCCACGATGTCCCTTTGAGGCCTTTCCGTCCGTTGATGGTGAAGCCGATGGAGGGGACGGAGAATATTTCGGTCCCCGAAGGCGGTGCAGAGCTTACTCCGAAGCAGACTGCCGATTTGATTAACGATTTGATTATCCGTTCGCAAGTGTTGCTGGAAAACCATCCGGTCAACATGAAGCGGAAGTCCGAGGGTAAGGACCCTGCCAATAGCATCTGGCCGTGGAGTCCCGGTTATCGTCCGCAGATGGAGCGCCTTTCAGACAAGTTTTCGCAGGTGAGGCGCGGCGCCGTGATTTCTGCCGTGGATTTGATTAACGGCATCGGCTACTATGCGGGGCTGCGGCGTATCACCGTAGAAGGTGCGACGGGGCTTTATGATACCAACTATGAGAATAAGGTGGCTGCCGCTCTCGATGCATTGCGGACGGATGATTTTGTCTACCTGCATATCGAAGCCAGTGATGAGGCCGGTCATGAAGGAAACGTCCCCTTGAAGATTATGACGATTGAGAATCTGGACAGCCGTGCTGTAGGTCCTATCTACGAGGCTGTGAAGGATTGGGAGGAACCCGTTGCCATCTCCGTATTGCCCGACCATCCCACTCCCTGCGAGCTCCGTACGCATACGGCCGAACCTGTTCCATTCCTCATCTGGCATCCGGGTATCGAGGCTGACAAAGTACGGACATTTGATGAAGTGGCAGCCTGTGAAGGCAGTTACGGACTGATGAAAGAAGACGAGTTTATCAATGAATTCTTTAATTTTTAATTTAATATGAAATATTATAGCACCAACAAACAAGCTTCCGAAGTCACTCTTGAAGAGGCCGTGGTAAAGGGGCTTGCCGCAGACAAGGGGCTTTTCATGCCCTTTACAATCAAAACTCTGCCACAAGAGTTTTACGATAGCATCGATACACTCAGCTTTCAGGAGATAGCCTATCGCGTGGCAGATGCTTTCTTTGGTGAGGATGTTCCTGCCGATACGCTGAAACAGATTGTTTATGACACACTCAGTTTCGATGTCCCTCTGGTCCGGGTGACGGAGAATATTTATTCGCTTGAGCTGTTCCATGGTCCGACACTTGCCTTTAAGGATGTAGGCGGTCGCTTCATGGCGCGTTTGCTGGGGTACTTTATCAAGAAAGAGGGCAAGAAGCAAGTCAATGTGCTTGTGGCTACTTCCGGTGATACGGGGAGTGCCGTTGCCAATGGTTTCCTCGGTGTGGAAGGCATACACGTCTATGTGCTCTACCCGAAGGGAAAAGTCAGTGAAATCCAGGAGAAACAGTTCACTACCTTAGGGCAGAATATCACGGCCATTGAGGTTGACGGTACGTTCGACGATTGCCAGGCTCTGGTTAAATCCGCTTTTATGGACGGGGAACTAAACGAGCACCTGCAACTGACCAGCGCCAATTCCATCAACGTGGCGCGTTTCTTGCCGCAGGCATTCTATTACTTTTATGCCTATGCTCAACTGAAGCGTGCCGGTAAGGGAGACAATGCCGTCATTTGTGTACCCAGTGGTAACTTCGGCAATATCACTGCCGGCCTTTTCGGCAAGCGTATGGGACTACCCGTGGAACGCTTTATCGCTTCCAACAACCGCAATGATATCTTCTTCCAATATTTGCAGACGGGCATTTATACACCGCGTCCCAGTATCGCTACCATTGCTAACGCGATGGATGTGGGCGACCCGAGCAACTTTGCTCGCATACTCGACCTTTACGGAGGCAGCCATGCCGCCATCTCTGCCGAAATCAGCGGTGCCACTTATACCGATGAGCAGATTGCCGAAACTATGCGGGAAGTGTGGAAGAAGGACCATTACCTGCTCGACCCGCACGGAGCCTGCGGCTTCCGCGCTTTGGTCGAAGGACTGAAACTCGGTGAAACGGGCGTGTTCCTTGAAACGGCTCATCCGGCGAAGTTCAAGGATACAGTCGAGAAGATTATCGGTGAAGCCGTAGAAATACCAGCCAAGCTTCAGGCCTTTATGCGCGGTGAGAAGAAGAGCCTGCCGATGTCGAAGGATTTCGCGGACTTCAAGCAATATCTGATGCATGTATAAAGAATGGGACGTCAGTAAAGAAAAACACCGGATTGCTTGACATTGCCTTTCGGATGTTGTATCTTTGTAACTGCAATCTTAGTTCAGATTCAATTTTAAATTAGCATAAAAGGAGAGGCGTCGCTTCTCCTTTTTTGTTGTGTTCTTCCGTCACTTCATTTGCTAAACCTTAGGGTTTACTCTCCTGAACCAGTGCTTTACAGATTTAATCCTCCACTTCAGCAAGCGGAATAGCGGGCATTTGCTTGGAAAATCCCAGTGGTTTTGACGAAAAGCTCGGATGTTTCGGATGATATGTTCAGCGCCGACAGATGGTGTGTCGAGGATAAACAGATGATATGTTCGGGACGGATACATGGTTTGTTCCGGCTATATGAACGGACGATAATGCGTCTGTTCCGTTAATCTTCCATAAATCTGCTCTTGACAAGATTGGCTGCTTTATTCTGTATCGGGTTCTTCCCGGATGAGGTCTATCATGCTGCCCAACTTATGATGGTTGTTCCATAGCACAAGCACTTCTATCTTCCGGAGACTGTGCCGGTAAAGAAGCGTATAGTCGGGATGCGGGATGATGTACCGTATGTTCTCTGCTTCGGTGGGCTGTCCGATAAACGGATTCAGCGTGATGCGGTACAATGCATTTTGGAATAAGGAGTACAGAACCCCGCCACACCGTTTGTTGCCATCTCTTTCTTGCGAGGAAATCAGCAGGCCCTTCAGCGCCTCTTTGGCGAGGGGCGACCATATTATTTGTTTAGCCATGCCTTCACCTCCTTACTGATTGTGACGTCCTCTTGTCCTTCTCCCTCATCCAGTTGCCGGCAGGCTTTCTTAAGGTCATGGCGTAGCCGGGTGGAGAATGCGAGGACTTGCTTTGTTTGCTGAGACGATTGTTCTTCTTTAACTTTTGCCATAGTGTTATCTCCTTTTTCTCCTAAAACATTTCAAAGTAATGAATTGTTTGAGGGGAAAAATACGAAGCTGATGAAAGATAAGAAACTGGAAGCCAATCTCAGTATGGTTGCATCGCGCGTCATGGCGGGGTTGAATATGAATGGATTGAAATTTCTGCTCCCTTTGTGGCTGGGTGCATTGACGGGTGTCACGGTGCGTTGTGTCTTTGCTGCCGTGGCATTTTGGATAACAGGCTGGTTTGTAAAGGAGGCACCGGCCACAAGGCGGCAGCGGATAGGGCTGTTCTGCCTGGGGGCTTTCGGACTCTACGGGTTCATGTTCTGCTATCTGCTGGGCATCAGTAAGACGACTCCGGTTTCCAGTGCCATCTTCAACTCCATGCAGCCCATTTGGGTCTTTCTGATATCTGTCTTTTTCCTGCACGAAAAGGCTACGCTGATGAAGATAATCGGCATAGCGCTGGGTTTTGGCGGTGCGTTGCTGTGCATCCTTACGCAAGGCAGTGATGACCTGGCGCACGATGCGTTTACGGGCAACATGCTCTGCATGGTGAGCTCGCTGGTCTTTGCCGTTTACCTGATTGTGAGCAAGAAACTGCTGGAAGAGGTCGGGGTAGTGACGATGATGAAGTACATCTTTGGCGGTGCGGCAGTAACGGGATTGATTGTGTCGTCCATTATAGGCTGGGATGCACCCTTGCTTACGGATGCCTTGCATGGGAAGTGGCACTGGGTACCGTGGGCGGTGTTGGCGTTTGTGCTGGTTTTCCCTACTTACCTCAGTTACTTTCTGGTTCCGGTGGGCTTGAAGTATCTCAAGACGACGGTTGTATCCATGTACAGCTATCTGATATTGGTGGTGACTACCGTTGTTTCCCTCACCTTGGGGCAAGACCGTTTCAGTTGGACGCAAGCCGCTGCCATTGCCATGATTTGTATCAGCGTGTACTTTGTTGAAGTGGCGGAAGCGAAGAAGTAGTGACGAATACCAGGTATTCCCCTTCCGCCTCGATGGTGAATTCCGTACCGGTGCATTCGTTGAGTGTGCCTTGCCACCAGTTGGTGAAGTCGCTGAGAGGATAGACCAGTCCTTTGCCATGCAGACCGTGTGCAGTGAAATTGATGATGGATACTTGCTGTCCGGGATGGCTTGGGAAGGTGCGGGTACCCCGGCAGGGGATGAAGATGCCGTAATCGGTATAGGTACGTACATCGGCTCCGGCACGGAGATAGTCGATGAGCAGGCTGATATTTCCCAGTGTATGGTCTTCACGTTTGCCCGTGGCACCGATGATGGCGATGCGGCGTTTGCCTTGCGCCAGCAGGAAGTTGACGGCTTTGGTCTGGTCGTTGGTTTCCTGGTCGCTGATACGGTGCAGGATATGTCCGAACTTCCGGCGGTTTTCATCACTGAGGGAGTCGCCGTCGCCGATGATTATGTCGGGAGTATGACCCCGGCGGATGTATTCGTTCGCTCCGCCGTCGCAGCAAACCACGTATGGCGCTTCCGCCAATATCTTCAAAGGCAGGGGACCGGCAGGATATTCCCCATTCGCTAAAACTACGGCATCAATAGTTGATAATTGCTCGTTGCTCGTTGATAGTTCGTTTTTCATATCTTTCTTAATCCCTAATCTCTAATCCTTCGTCTTTGCTCATCATCTTTCTCCATTTGAAGTAGCCAAAGATAGCTATAATTGTATAAAGGGCATATAGTCCGGCTGTAAAATCAAGTCCTTTGTAGATGTACAGTCCGGCGCTGACGGCATCTACCGCAATCCATGCCCACCATTGTTCTACATATTTCCGTGCCAGCATCCACATGCCGACGATGCTCAGTGCGGTGGTGAAGGAGTCCAGCCAGGGCACATTGCTGTCCGTGAAGTTTATCAATATCCAGGCAATGCCGAGGAAGGCGGCGGTGAATACGGCAGTAAGCGGCAGCAAGTAGCGCGTCGGCATATAGGTAATGGAAAGCTCCTGCTTTTGTTCTTCTGTTCTGTTGTTCTCTCCCCTTTGTGGGGCATCTTTCCGTTTCAAGATAGTACGTCGTAGTACAGCTCTGTACTTCCACATCATCCAGCCGTAGATGGCAGCACCCAGATAATAGATGTTGATGCCGAAATCTGCATACAACCCCGCATCATAGTAGACAAAAATATAGACGGCAGGCATAATGATGCCCGCTATCCAAAGATAAATGCTTGCCCGGTACTCCAACCAGAGGTAGAGGATCCCGGTCACAGTGCCTGTAATCTCAAGAATATGTTCCATCAGAAATTGATTGCTATATGTCCCAATACATTCGTTCCCGCCTGGGCAGCGTAGCCGGCATAGTTGTAACGGACTTTTCCTCCGTTATCGTCGAGATAGTATCCGCTGCCTGCGTATCCGTTATTCTCGTATTCTTCATTGAACAGATTATAGATGGTGCACCCTATGGTTACCGACTTTACTTTAGGCAACTTGAAGGTATAGGACAGATTCAGGTTGCTTACGAAATAAGCATCCAGCGTGCACTCCTCTTGCTTGGCGTTACTCATGTATTGCTTGCTGATATATTGTGACTGTAACGAGGCTTCGAATCCTTTGAACGTATAGCCGAAGCGGTTGTTCAGTATGAAGTCGGGAGAGAATGCGATGGGGGTATCTCCGTGTTCGATGACCCATGCTTCCGACCCTGCCTCTTCGTTTTCAAAAAGTGTCTCGGTAAAGTTCTGCACACGGTTCTTGCTGAGTGTGGCATTGATGTCCCATTGCAAGCCGCAGTCCAGTTTGATGCCAGCCATCAGTTCAATACCCGTACGGTAGCTGTCGGGCACGTTGCTGGCCATGGCTTCGCCTATCTCGTTCAGCTCTCCCGTCAGTACCAGCTGGTCTTTATAGTCCATATAGTAGAAGTTGGCACCCGCATGGAGCCATGAGTTGGCGAAGGTATATCCCAGTTCGTAGTCGAACAAGCGCTCAGCCTTGGGATGTTCGGTGAAGTAGCCGTCGGTGTAGTTGTTGCGCGTAGGCTCTTTATGGGCTACGCTGAACGAACCGTATAGGCGGTGGTTGCGGTCGATTTGCCAGGACAGTCCGGCTTTCGGGTTGAAGAAGTCGAAGTCTTCGTCGATGTCCAGCTTCTGCATTCCCGGAGTGGTGGCAGTCCAGTTGTACTTGTCGTTCAGTCCGTTTATCTTGTAGTCGATGTGGCGGTATTGCAGGTCGAGGTAGGCGCTGAGGCCGCTTACCAGTTCATAATTGGCTTTCAGATAAATATTGCCGTCATTCTTTGTGGCGTTGTTGCGGTAGTAGTCGTGGTCGGGGTTCAGTTCGCCGATATAGTTCTTTACCCAAAGCACTTTTCCAAAGTGGTCGCCGTCATAGCGATTCAGTGCACCGCCTAGCGAGGCATGCAGACGGTCGGCTTTGTAGCTTACGGAGAAGATTCCACCGCCAAACCAGTTGTCCATTGCCTTCTTGCGGATAAGGTCGCTTACTTCTACCTTGCCGCCATTGTATTCGAAAGGCGACATGCCGTACTCTGTCAACGAGCGTTCGCCTTTATATTCCTGGTAGTACCCGTCGCCTTTGGTGTAATGCAGGCCGATATTCAGATTCCATTGCGAGGTGAAATTGTGGTTGAACAGCAACTGGTAATTCTTCTGCGTATAGTTGTCGGTCTGGTCGTCATAGAAATGCAGTGCACCTCCTTCGTCCGTGAGGTAATGCTTCTCGCCGTTGTCGTCTTTATAATATTCTTTGCTGTATACATGGCCGTCCCGGTCGGTGGCGTACATGAATCCGCAGGAATTGTAACGCCGTCCGTAACGTTCCATCTCCTCCTTGCTGGCATAGTTCCATGCGTGGTAAGTGCGCTCTTTGCCGGCAAAGGTTATCAGTTTGACGGAGGTATTGTCATTGTAGTATCCTCCTTGCAGATAATAGGAGTTCAGTCCCACAGATGCCCGGTCTATATACCCGTCCGTACTGATGTTGGAGAGCCGCGCATCGAACGACCAATGATTGTTGATGAGTCCCGTTCCCACTTTCACCGTCTCCTTGTGCGTATGGAAGGAGCCGTAGGAACCGTTGAATTCTGCATAGGGTTTCATGGAGAAATCACCCGTCTGCATGTTGATGCTGGCACCGAAAGCTCCTGCACCGTTCGTTGAGGTACCAGCTCCGCGTTGCACCTGCATGTCCTTGACGGAGGAGGCGAAGTCCGGCAGGTTGACCCAGAATACCGTGTGACTCTCCGCGTCGTTGATGGGAATACCGTTGGCGGTGACGTTGATGCGTGTGCCGTCTGTTCCGCGGACTCTCAGCGTGGTGTAACCCACCCCGGCACCGGCATCGCTGGTAGTAATGGCGGAGGGTGTCATACTCAACAGATACGGCAGGTCTTGTCCGAAATTCTGTTTTTTCAGTTGTTCTTTGCCTATATTGGTGAATGCCACCGGTGTGCTGTTTGTGGCACGTGTGGAGATGACTTCCACTTCCTGCAGGTTTATCACCCGCAGGCTGTCTTGTTCTTGTGCCTGCGCACAGACACCCAGTGCTGCCGTCAGGAGGCAGACCGCCATTGCATGTCTCTTCATTTGCAATTGTTTCGTTTAGATGAATACAGAAAAGGGGAACTTTTCTTCTTTTCCCTCCGCCGGCATTACCCGGATCAGGTTAATGGGTATGATCTCAGCCCGTCGTATTAGGGCACCCCTTAGTTGAAATCGGGGCAAAGGTAGGAGTTTTCGTCGAAAGTGGCAAGTTAAGTGAACGAAACTCAGAGTTATTTGTTAATTTTGTAGCATTAATTTTAAAAAAAGAATATAGTTATGTTATCATCTTTATTCATGGCAGCCTTTGCTGCCCAAGTTGCTGACGATGGTTTCAGCAAACTGCAGATATTCCTTCAGCAATTGATAGATTGGGGCGTAAGTGCCGGTGGACGTATTATTGGAGCTGTCATCATCTTTGTGGTAGGACGGTTCTTGATTTCCTTTCTTAGGAAAATGCTGGCGAGGTTATTGGCAAAAAGACATGTGGATGCCAGTATCCAGAGCTTTGTGAAAAGTTTAGTCAATATCTTGCTGACCATTCTGCTGATTATTGCCGTTATCGGCAAATTGGGAGTGGAAACTACTTCATTTGCAGCTTTGTTGGCATCTGCCGGTGTGGCTATCGGTATGGCACTTTCCGGAAACTTGCAGAACTTTGCGGGTGGATTGATTGTACTGTTGTTCCGTCCTTTCAAGGTAGGCGACTGGATTGAAAGCCAGGGAGTGTCCGGAACGGTACGTGAGATTCAAATCTTCCATACGATTCTGACCACAGCCGACAATAAGGTAATCTATATACCTAACGGTGCGTTGAGCAGTGGTACAGTGACTAATTACAGCCGTGAGGATACGCGTCGTGTAGATTGGGTGATCGGTGTAGAATATGGTGAGAACTATGACAAGGTAGAGAGCACCGTGCGTCGTATCATCTCCGAAGACAGCCGTATCTTGAATACTCCCGAGCCGTTTGTGGCTCTTCATGCCCTGGATGCCAGCAGTGTGAATGTGGTGATTCGTGTTTGGGTGAAGAGCGGAGACTACTGGGGCGTTTATTTTGATATGAACAAGAAGATTTACTCCGTATTCAACGAGGAAGGTATCGACTTCCCATTCCCGCAGTTGACGGTGCATCAGGCGAAAGACTGAGTGGGCTACAAGTTTCAATTTATTAGCTATCAGCCACTATAAGTTACGGGCTACAAGTTGTCCTGCATTATCATACTGCAGGACAACTTGTAGCCCGTAACTTAATAGTAGTCGGTAACTCCGTAGTTTATTTATAACTTAATTCTGCCTCTATTTCTTCGCAGACATCTTGTTCCAGGTTGAGCAGCTGATTGATTTCTTTTCGTTTTTCCAAATCCGTGAAATAGCTCTCCACTACTGCATAGATGTTGAAGCCGGTTGTGGAACCCGCAGCCAAATCCAATGACTCAACCATTTTCTCTACTGCTTGATGAATGCGTTTCTTACTGATAAAATGCAGTTCATTACTATGAATTAAGCTCTTTTCCATGATATTTTCTGTTTTAGTTATTGTAGTTATAACATTCTATCAAGCAAGTTAGTTCATGTAGATTGAACAGACTTGACAGTCGACCGAACGATATTTCTTTTTATATTTGCCAAAAATATAAGCGCGGCAATGAAAGAACTGTTTATAAAAATACTCCGTTTTCTGATGTTTGTACTGGTCGTAGCTTTGGGCTGCATCGGATATAACATCTATGAAGATACGTTGGCTGCTGTGTGGATACCCGTAGGGGTAGGACTTGTGGTGGCAGTCGTTACACTTCCTCTATATAAAAAATGGATATGGCTGACAACGATGGAGCAAAAGGCAGTGAATATATTGTGTCATGTGGTGTGCGTGGGTGTCATCAGTTGTTCGCTTTTTCTGGTAGGAAATTATCAGATGGCGGCTCCTGCTTCGACAAAGGAGGTGACGGTCACCGTACTTGAGAAGCTGATAAAAGAACATGAAAAGAGACGTAAAGTAGGCAAGCATCGTTATGTGTCGGACGGAGTACGTAAGGAGTATTACTTAAAGGTGGCTTTCGAGGATGGAGCGATAGAGACCTTGCATGTTTCCACAGCCACATACAACAAAGCACGAAAAGACAAACCGAAAGTCTTGACTTTGCAGAAAGGAGCTTTCGGATTGCCGGTGATAACGAAGGGGTTATAGTTCTAATTCCCCCATGCAAGACATCAGATGAGGAACAGAATGCTCTTCTTAAAGATTTCTGCGTACAAAATGTCCGTCAATCCAAATGGTGGCATGGTGTCCTTTGAATTTCAGTAATACATAATTGGGATCTGTCGGGCCTTTGCTGAAGTGTGCGCTGAACCACTCTTGCCACATTTCCTGCTTGGTGGCTTCGTCTTCTATAATCTCCACCTCACCGGTGAGCACTACGCTGTTTCCTTTTTCCTGAAAGCACAAACCTGCTTTCGGATTGGCTGCAAACTCCTTTGTTTTAAGACTGTCTTTGCCGGTCGCCAACCATACGGTTGTGGCCCCTTCCGACTTGATGTTGCTCATTGGAACGGGGCGGGGATATCCCTCTTGGTTGATGGAAGTGATGACGACGGTTTCGCATCTTGCCAAGATTTCTGCTGCTTTCTCGATTAATGTTGCCATATTGGATGTTTTTATTGATTTGATTGCTGCAAATATAGGCATGGTAATAGGAAGAGCTATTGTAAAAAATCGACTTTTATGTTTTCACATAACTCAAAGTCCCTTCTTCCAATGGAGCGGAAGTGAGAAGCTGGCTTGGCGCGTTGCCGGACATCTTTTTGATTTCTTTTGAGAGATGGGAAACATCATAATATCCTGCTTTGATGGCAACGGACAGCAGATTGTCGAAAGAGGTACTTCGCAACAAGTCTACAGCATGTTTGAACTTCATAATCCGACTGTACTCTTTGGGTGTAAGTCCGGTGTGCTGCTTGAATTTCCGTTCGAAATGGCGTTGGCATAGGCAAGTCTCCTCCGCTAACCGGAGGAGTGACAAGTCACCCTTGCATCGATTGATTTGCTGTATGGCGAACAGCATGCTCCGTTCTGCTTTTGGACTGTATCGGCATAAGGCTTGAAGCAGGAAGTTTTCAATAAAGACCAGGTGCTCTTGAATGGTTCCCAGTTCGCCCAGTCTCTCTGCAAAAGAGTGGGTAAAGAGGCTTGTAAGCTCATCGGCGTTTAACCGTAAGTTGGTGAGCTCCTGCAAAGGGAGGTCCATGAAGCGAAGTATTCCGCAAGGCAGAAAACGGATTCCCAGCATATGGATTGTTACCGTATGGGTCACCAATTCAGAATATTTGGTCATGGCTCCAATGAAGTAGGCATGGTAGGGCTGCATAACGAGGCTGTCGTGTACGGCCTTAGGAGCTTCACCCAACGTGAATATAAAGTCAGTGCATCCGTCAGGCAGGATATTGATGTGCATGCCGTATCCGGGTTGTCCTTTAAACTCCCAATATTTGTCAATATAGGGGGAGAGCAGGGGGCTGGGATGATATTCTTTGTACATAGGTTGTAAAGATAGGAATAAACTTCGAAGATAGGGAAATCCCTATGTATAAATAGAGAGAATCACGGAAAAGGAGGTTTTTATCATACTACATTTGCTGTATGGATAAATACTAAAACTTTCTATTATGAAAAAGATGTCAGTTGTTTTAGGCTTGTTACTCGCTGTCTTGGTGACGGGCTGTGGCATTTATGAGAGCTACGGGTTTGATTATAAGCAGTTGAGCAGCATTGAACGTGGTATGAGCTTTAAAGAGGTGTGTACCATTTTAGGAGAGCCTGCATTTAGAGATTTGAATAAGGAGGGAGAGGCTTGGACATTCCGTGCTTATACTCCTGCGGGGTGGTCGGCTGTCAAGGTGTGGTTCAAAGACGGAAAAGTGGACGAAATGAAGAGCTATCTGGAGGATACTTATCCAGTTACCACTTCGCGGGACAAGAGTTTCATGGACGAGAAAAAAGAATCTTCCGACAAGAGTAGCGAAACAAAGGTAATAGTTTCGCCGGAAGGGAAACATTACATCAAAATGGGCTCGGTAGTAGTCACTCCCGAAGGCAAGCATATAATAGTACCTTGATTATACCAGCATAATCGTTTCCGGATATAGTATAATGTGAATATACCTTTCTATAAAGTGCTGATATTTATAAAGTTCTATATTTTTTGCAGATTTTAGGTATATGTAGTTCAAAGAATGTTATCTGAAATGAAAAGAATGGGCAATGTTTGTCATTGCTCTGTCTTTATCTTATATTT
>OHHN01000010.1_pt1 | contig 144087 bp, 137 predicted proteins | sample 1568131 | NCBI WGS metagenome assembly OHHN01 (sample SAMEA3879575, study PRJEB24766) | human gut metagenome | biome: human-associated habitat; feature: feces | place: USA | collected 1985/1987 | reverse complement strand
GTCGAAGCACCTCGAGGAAGCGGGATGCACCGTCATCTACGGCTTCGACGACTACAAGGTGCACTCCAAGCTGACCCTCATCACCAAAAAGAGCGCCCATGGCTACTCCTACATCACCCAGATCGGCACCGGCAACTACAACGAGAAGACCAGTGAGCTTTATACCGACTACTCCTTCATCACTGCCGACCTCGGCATCGGCGAGGAGGCTTCCAATGTCTTCCAGAACCTCGCCGTGCAGAAGCTGACGGAAGAGAGCGAAAAGATGCTGGTGGCGCCGCTGCGCTTCAAGAGCGTCCTGCTGGATGAGATGGACCGGGTCATCAACGCCGCCCGTCTGGGGCGTCCGGCCTCCATGATCCTCAAGAACAACTCCATCTCCGACCGGGACATCATCCTGAAGCTCGAGGAGGCCAGCTGTGCGGGGGTCCGCATCGACATGATCGTCCGCGGAATCTGCTGCGTCCGCGCCGGTGTGCCCGGAAAGACCGAGAACCTCCACATCCGCAGCCTCGTGGGCCGCTACCTTGAGCATGGCCGCATCTACAGCTTCTTCGATGGGGTCAACACCCGCACCTATATCGCCTCCGGCGATTTCCTCACCCGCAACACCGAGTGCCGCGTGGAGGTGGGCGTCCGGGTGGAAGACCCCGTCCTGAAGGAAAAGCTGGACAGCATCCTCCGGCTTCAGCTCAGCGACAACGTCAACGCCCGCGAGATGCAGCCGGACGGCAGCTACCAGAAGGTCAAGCCCGCCCCCGGCGAGCCGCTGGTGAACAGCCAGATGGGGATGTACGACCTTCTCCGGGACGACTGGACCGCCCGGGACAAGGCAGCTGCGCCCGTTGAACCGCCGAAGCCCATCAAGGCCCCGGAGATGCCTGCCGCACCCGCAAAGGCTGTACCTCAGCCCGCCGCTCCCGCCCCGGCAGAAAAGCCGCAGGCGAAGGCCGCTCCTGCCCCCATGCCCGTTGTCGTCACCGAGAGCCGTTCCCGCAGCACCGGCTTGCTGGGCCGTCTGCTCGGATATTTCCGGAAATAATGAGACCCGCTGCCGTCAGCCCCAAAGCTGGCGGCAGCTTTTTTGTGTTCTGGCTGCCCCTTCTGCTGCATATAGTGCAGAGAGCAGGAGGGACGCCGATGCGGACAAGACAGCAGAGCACAAAGGGGTGGGTCATCTTCGCGGCGTTCTGCGCCGTTTTGTTCTGTATGACTGTGCTGCGGGCCTGTGCCGCCAAGACTGCGCCGGAGGGCTGCTCGCTGGAACGGGTGCGGCCGACGCAGGCCGTCTGCTTCCCACTGGGGACGAATGGATGGCGCGTCTCGGACGCCTACGGTTGGCGCACCGACCCCCTCACCGGCGAAGAAACCTTTCACCGGGGCACAGACCTCGCCTGCGCGGAAGGGACGCGGGTGCTGGCAGTGATGGACGGCGTCGTATCTGCCGTCCGGCGGAGCACGACCTACGGCAACTATCTCCGCCTGAGCCACAGCGGCGGGCAGGAGACGCTTTACGCCCACCTCCAATACCTCTTCGTCCGGGCCGGGGAGGTGGTGCAGGCGGGCCAGCCGCTGGGCACAGCAGGGGAGACCGGCCGCTCCACCGGGGCACACCTCCATTTCGAGCTTCTTGAGCAGGGCATTCGCTATGACGCCGGGGCGCTGCTGGGTCTGCCATGAGGCGGCTCGTCCGGGCAGGGCCGCTGGTCTTCCGTGACCCGCTCTTGCTCTGCGGGGCGCTGTATCTGCTGCTCTGGTCCGACGCCAGCGGCTTTCTGCGCATCGGCCTGTATGCCGCTGTCCTCCATGAGCTGGGACATATCCTCGTCTATCTGGCCCTCTTCCGCCGCCTGCCGGTCATCGAAGTGACCATAACCGGCTTTTGTATGCGGACGAGGGGGCAGGCCCTCACCCGGGGACAGACCTTTCTTCTCGCTGCCGCCGGGCCGGGGACGAACGCTCTGCTGGCCGCTGTCTGGGCGGTGCGGATGGAGCAGTACGCTACCATCCGGGGCAGCGCCTTTCTCGCGGCCAACGTCCTCACCGGGGCATTCAATCTCCTGCCCATCCCGCCGCTGGACGGGGCGCAGATGGTGCGCTGTCTGTTGCAATCCTCCTCAAAATAGGGTACAATAAGGAAACATGAAATCCGTATTGTCAAATGGAGGAGCTTGATGTTTGATCCGAAACTGAAAGAAGCGCTGTCCCGGGTGCAGAAGCCGGGCCGTTATACCGGCGGCGAACCGGGCAGCGTGTATAAAAATAAAGATGAGGTGGACGTCCGCTTTGCGTTCTGCTTCCCGGACACCTACGAAGTGGGAATGTCTTTTCTCGGCGAAAAGATACTCTATGAGCTGCTGAACAGCCACAAGAACTGGTGGTGCGAGCGCGCCTTCATGCCGTGGCTGGATATGAAGGCGGAGATGGAGCGTCTGGGTCTGCCCCTCTACACGATGGAGAGCAAAGACCCTCTCACCGACTTCGATGCCGTGGGCTTCACGCTCCAATATGAGCTGTCCTACACCAACATCCTCGCCATGCTGGAGCTGGCGGGCATCCCGTTCTATTCGAAGGACCGCGACGAGCGCTGGCCGCTCATCGTGGCAGGCGGCCCCTGTGCCTGCAACTCTGAGCCGATCGCGGATTTCTTCGACGTCATCCAGCTGGGCGAGGGCGAGAACCAGCTGCCCGGCATCTGTGCCGAGATCGAAAAGGCGAAGAAGGAGGGCGGTGTCTCCAAGAAGGAGCTGCTGCGCCGCATCGCCAAAATTCCCGGCGTCTATATCCCGGCGTTCTACGATGTCGAATACTGCGAGGATGGCCGCGTCAAGTCCATCACCCCCAACGAGCCGGGCATCCCGGCCGTCGTCACCAAGGCCATCATCAAGGACCTGAACGAGTTTGCGCCCCCGACCAACTTCGTTGTCCCCATGGTGGGCGCGATTCAGGACCGCGCCAGCGTCGAGGTGCTGCGGGGCTGCGTGCGGGGCTGCCGGTTCTGTCAGGCCGGTTTCCTCTACCGCCCCATGCGCCAGCGCGACGCCAGCCTGCTGAACAAGGCAGCGCAGGACCTCTGTGCCAACACCGGCTATGAGGAGCTGAGCCTTTCCAGCCTGTCCACCTCCGACCACAGCCAGCTGGAAGAGCTGCTGGACGACCTGAACGAGTGGGCACCGAAAGAGCACGTCAGCCTGTCGCTGCCCTCCCTGCGGATGGACAACTTCTCCCAGAGCCTCATCGAAAAGACCACCAAGGTGCGCAAAAGCGGCCTGACCTTTGCCGCCGAGGCCGGCACCCAGCGCCTGCGCGACGTCATCAACAAGAACGTCACATGGGATGAGATCGAGAAGACCTGCTCGCTGGCCTTCGCCAACGGCTACACCTCCGTCAAGCTCTACTTCATGATGGGCCTGCCCACCGAGACGATGGAGGACATCGAGGGCATCGCCGAGACGGCCCAGAAGGTGGTGGACCTCTACTACTCCAACCCCAAGCACGCCAAGGGCCGCGGCGTGCAGGTGACCATCAGCTGCGCCTGCTTCGTGCCCAAGCCCCACACTCCCTTCCAGTTCGTCCCCATGGACACCGAGGAAATGCTCAAGGCCAAGCAGAAGCATCTGCTGGAGAGCGTCCACAGCCGGAAGATCAAGGTCAACTACCACGACAGCACCACCAGCTTCCTCGAGGGCGTCTTCGCCAAGGGCGACCGCCGCTTGGCCCCGGTCATCCTCGAGGCCTACAAGCGGGGCTGCTACTTCGACGGCTGGGAGGAGTGCTTCCAGTACGACACATGGCTGAAGGTCTTCGAGGACATGGGCATCGACCCGAAGTTCTACTGCCAGCGCCCCATCGGTCTGGACGAGGTGACGCCGTGGAGCCATATGGACTATGGCGTCACCCACGAATATCTGGTGCGGGAGTACAACAAGGCCCTCGCAGCCCAGACCACCCAGCCCTGCAACCGTGCCTGCCACGGCTGCGGCGCCAATCATCTGTTAGGAGGGCCGTGCTTTGATTACAGTCAGGATCTCGTTTAAGAAGAGGAACGAAGCCTCCTACATCTCCCTGCTGGATCTGCAGCGGGTGATGCAGCGGGTGCTCAAGCGCAGCGGACTGCCGGTGTGGCACACGCTGGGCTTCAACCCCCATATCTATATGACCTTTGCCTGCCCGCTCTCGCTGGGGCAGGAGAGCGAGTGTGAATGCGTGGATGTAAAGACCGAGGCCGAAGCCCCCGACTTTGCCCAGTGGCAGACGGCGCTGAACGCCATCGTGCCCACTGGCATCGAGGTCTACCGGGTGGAGCCGGTAAAGATGAAGGCCGACGCCATCGCCTACGCCTGCTACCGCATCCGCTACCCGGCCTCTGCTGCGCCGCTGCTTGAGCAGTACAACACCCTCGACAGCGTGCCGGTGGAGAAGAAGAGCAAGCGCGGCGTCCGGATGGTCGAGATGAAAGCTTACGTCCCCGCGCTCACGCTTGAGCCGGAAGGGGAGAGCGTGAGCTTTGCCGTCTGTCTGCCCGCTGCACAGGAGCTGAACCTGAACCCCTCGCTGCTGACGGCGGCGCTGGAAGCAAGATTCGGCCTGTCTGCGGCGAGCGCCTCCATCCTGCGCACCGAATTCCTGACGGCGGACAAGCAGAAGTTTCAGTAAGAACGGCCCGGCGGGGCCGGAATGAAAATTTCCCGCATAAATTTGCACGAACCCCTTGCTTTTGCGGGCGGTTTGTGCTATCCTATTAAGGCGTTAGTGTCCGCTGAGACCACAGCGGGGTTAATGACACATATCATTAAACGGGCGGTCCTCTGACGGCAGTTCGCCGTGCATGAACGTCTAAAAACAAATGGAGGAATTAAAATGGACGCACTGAAGATCATTTCTGAAGGCAGCATCAAGGCTGAGAAGCCTCAGTTCAACGTCGGCGATACCGTCCGCGTTGATGTTCGTATCAAGGAAGGCGAGCGTGAGCGTATTCAGGCCTTCGAGGGCACCGTCATTGCAAAGAAGCACGGCGGCGTCGCAGAGACCTTTACCGTTCGCCGCGTTTCCTACGGCGTCGGCATCGAGCGTGTCTTCCCCATCAACAGCCCCTTCGTCGAGAAGGTCACTGTTGTCCGTAAGGGCAAGGTCCGCCGCGCAAAGCTGTTCTACCTGCGTGGCCGCACCGGCAAGGCTGCCAAGGTCAAGAGCGATATTTGATGATTCCCCGTTTCAAAGCGGGAGAAAAGGGGGCAACTTGTTTGTCCCCTTTTTTCTGTTATACGGCGCTTTTGGCGCAGGGACAGAGAAAATAAAAACGGGCGCAGGCCCGGACAAAGAGGTGCATCGGATATGGAACAGTCACAGCCCGCTGCCCGTGGGCAGAGCCTGCTGGAATGGTACGAAGCGCTCATTTCGGCGGCGCTGGTGTTGGTGCTGGTGTTCTCCTTCTTTTTCCGCATCATTCAGGTGGATGGCGAGTCGATGGTGCCTACGCTGGAAAACGGAGACAAGCTCATCGTCTGGGGCGCAGGATACGAGCCGCAGCGGGGCGATGTGGTCATCGTGGACAGCTACACCAGCTATGGCCGGCCGCTGGTCAAGCGGGTCATCGCCAAGGGCGGCGACACCATCTCCATCGACTATGCCACCGGCACCGTGAAGGTGAACGGCAAGGTGCTGGAAGAGGATTACATTGCAGAGCCGACCTATCTGGGCTATGACGTGGAGTTTCCCTACACTGTGCCGGAGGGGACGGTCTTCGTTATGGGAGACAACCGCAACGCCTCGCTGGACAGCCGCTCGAGCTATGTCGGCTGCATCGACGAACAGGATATACTGGGCAAAGTGCTGCTCTGCTTTTTGCCCTTTTCGGATTTTGGAGTAGTAAAATGAACAATCAGGACACCCGGTTTGCAAACCAATATACCATCCAATGGTTTCCGGGCCATATGACCAAGACGCTGCGGATGATGGAGCAGGAGATCCTGCACGTTGACGCCAGCCTTGTGCTGCTGGACGCCCGCATCCCGCTGTCCAGCCTCAACCCGGAGATCGAGCGCATCACGGCCCGCAAGCCCAAGCTCTATGCGCTGAACAAGGCCGACCTCGCCGACCCCGCCGTGACGGAGGAGTGGATCCGCTACTTCCACGAGGCCGACGCAGGCTGTGTGGCCATCAGCGCCAAGCAGAAGGGCGGCGCGAACGCCGTCAAGGCCGCTATCGAGAAGGAGCTGTCCGGCCTGCTGGCCCGCCGCCAGAACCGCGGCATGGGCGGCGCAAAGACGCAGGTGATGCTCTGCGGCATCCCGAATGTGGGCAAATCCACCTTCATCAACACCTTCGCAGGCTCGGCCCGTGCCAAGGCGGCCGACCGCCCCGGCGTGACCAAGGGCAAGCAGTGGGTCAGCACCGAGAAATTCGACCTGCTGGATATGCCCGGCGTGCTCTGGAAGAAATTCGATTCCAAGACCATCGCCTCGAATCTGGCCTTCATCGGCTCCATCAAGGACGACATCCTTGACGTCGAAGAGCTGGCTATGAACCTTCTGGATGAGGTGCGCCGCAACTATCCCGACCTCGTGGCCCAACGGTACAAGCTGGACGCCGAGACGCTGGCTCTGCCGCCCTACGAGCTGATGGAGGCCATCGGCCGCAAGCGCGGCCTGCTGGTGCGGGGCGGCGAGGTGGACACCGAGCGCTGTGCGATCATGCTGGTGGACGAGTTCCGCGCCTGCAAGTGGGGCCGCATCTCCCTCGAGCGCCCGCCCCAGCGGGACGATATGGCGGACTTTGCCGAGGAGGACGAGGAATGAAGCGCCGGACAGACGAGGAGATCTCTGCGCCGCTCTACGCCTATGATGCCGACATCCGGGCGCAGTACGGCTGCTTTGCAGGCGTGGACGAGGCGGGCCGCGGCCCGCTCTGCGGCCCGGTCTGTGTGGCCGCCTGCATCCTTGACCCCGAGACTCCGGTCTACGGCATCAACGACTCGAAGAAGCTGACCGAGAAAAAACGGGAGGCCCTCTTCGAGCAGATCATCGAAAAGGCGCTGGCCTATAAGATCGTCTTCGTCGGCCCGGACATCATCGACCGCGACAACATCCTCAACGCCACCATGGGCGGGATGCGTCAGGCCGTGGAGGGGCTGGACATCGTGCCAAACCTCGTCCTCGTGGACGGCAACCGGACTCCGGCAGGGCTGACCATGCCCGCACAGCCGGTGGTGAAGGGCGACGCCACCAGCGCCAGCATCGGCGCAGCGTCAGTGCTGGCGAAAGTCAGCCGTGACCGCTATATGCTGGAGCTGGACAAGCAGTATCCCCAGTATCAGCTGGCGAAGCACAAGGGCTACGGCACAAAGCTGCACTATGAACTCATTGCACAGTACGGCATCCAGCCCTTCTACCGCCGCAGCTTCCTCAAAAAACAGGGCTACTGGCCCGAAGGCAAGTGATGGGCCGGGCCGAGACGGGCCAAAGAGGAGAGGCCGCCGCGGCCCGCTTCTACCAGAAGCAGGGGGCAGAGCTTCTCGGCCACAATTATCACACCCGGATGGGGGAGATCGACCTCATCCTGCGGGAACCGGACGGGACACTGGTGTTCTGCGAGGTCAAGACCCGCGCCAAAGACTCTCTGGATACCCCTGCCGCTGCGGTGAATGCCGCGAAGCAGAGGCGTATCATCGCATCTGCCGCATTGTATCTCCAGAGCACCCGTCAGAGCGACGAACCGGTGCGTTTCGACGTGGCTGAGGTCGTCCCTCTTGACAGCGGGCGCTGGATGGTACATATTATAAAGGGTGCTTTCTGGGCAAAAAGCTAGACGCGCACAGAAAAAACCGGTGGGAAAAGGCAGAAAACGGCCTCGGGCCGCTGCCGCAGGATGAGGCCGAGTGATGGGCCTTCTGGCAAAAAGGAGCGATAATGATGAATTTTTTCAGCACGAGAGACCATGACCGCATTGTGACCGCCTCTCAGGCGATCGCACAGGGCCTGTCGGATGAGGGCGGTCTGTTCGTCCCGGAACGCTTTCCGCAGGTGGACGTCAGGGCGCTGTGCCAGCTGGATTATCCCACGCTGGCCGCTGCCGTCGTCAGCGAATATCTGACCGATTACTCCAAGGACTTCCTCGCTGAAGCCACCCGCACCACCTACGGGGAGGCGTTCGGCGGCAAGGCAGGCTATCTGGCCCCGGTGGAAGGGGATACCTATGCCCTTGAGCTGTGGCATGGCCCGACCTGTGCGTTCAAGGACTACGCCCTCCAGCTGATGCCCAAGCTTCTCGTGGAGGCAAAGAAAAATCTCTCCCGCACCGAAAAGACCCTCATCCTCGTGGCCACCAGCGGCGACACCGGCAAGGCTGCGCTGGATGGTTACCACGACATCCCGGGCGTCGAGATCGCCGTGTTCTACCCCACGGGCGGCACCAGCGAGATCCAGCGCCTGCAGATGGCGACGCAGGAGGGGGCGAACGTCGCGGTCTACGCGGTGCGGGGCAACTTCGACGATGCCCAGACCGGCGTGAAGCGGGTCTTCGGCGACAAAGCCATCGCGGCCAAGCTGGCCGAGCGGAACATCCGCCTTTCCAGCGCCAACTCCATCAACTGGGGCCGTCTTGTGCCCCAGATCGTCTACTACTTCGCCGCCTACGCCCAGCTGCTCAAGGCCGGGAAGATCACCTTCGGCGACGAGGTGGATTTCTGCGTGCCTACCGGCAACTTCGGCGATATTCTGGCGGGTTACTATGCAAAGCAGATGGGTCTGCCCGTGGGCAGGCTGGTCTGCGCCTCTAACCAGAACAATGTCCTGACCGACTTCCTCTCCACCGGTACTTACACCGCCAAGCGGGAGTTTTATAAGACCACCTCGCCCAGCATGGACATCCTCGTCTCCTCCAACCTCGAGCGTCTGCTCTACCACGTCACCGGCAGCGATGTTGAGGTGGCCGGTCTGATGAAGAGCCTGAACGAGACGGGCAGCTACACCGTCCGCCCCGAGACGCTGGCGGCGATCCGGGAGAGCTTCGACTGCGGCTGGAGCAGCGAGGAGCAGGTGGCAGGGGAGATCCGCGCCCGCTACGAGAAGGACGGATACCTCTGCGACACCCATACCGCTGTGGCGTTCCACGTCGCTGCCCAGAAGAAGCGGGACGGCGTGCCGATGGTGGTGCTCTCCACCGCCTCGCCCTTCAAGTTCCCCCGCAGCGTGCTGGAGGCTCTGGGTCATACCGCACCGGAGAACGATTTCGAGGCCATGCAGGCGCTGGAAGAAGCCACCGGCCGGACCGCGCCCGCAAGCCTTGCCGCCCTGCGGCAAAAGGCCGAGCGGTTCAGCACCGTCATCGACCCGGCGGGGATCGCGGAGGTGGCGCTGGGCTATCAGGCGTGATGAAAACCAGAACAGGAGTAAATAAACTATGGCACTTTTTGTGCTTGGCGATACCCACCTCTCCCTAGGTGCCTCCAAGCCGATGGACGTTTTCCCCGGCTGGAACGGCTATGTGGAGCGGCTGGAACGCAACTGGCGCAAGCTCATCAAGCCCGAGGACACCATCGTCCTTGCAGGCGACATCAGCTGGGCCATGCGGCTGACCGACACCCGGAAGGACTTTGCGTTTTTGCAGCAGCTGCCGGGGCAGAAGCTCATCATGAAGGGGAACCACGATTATTGGTGGACCACCGCCAACAAGATGAACGCTTATCTGAAGGCCGAGGGTTTTGACACCCTCCACATCCTGCACAACAACTCCTACGCCGTGGAGGGTTACGCCATCTGCGGCACCCGGGGCTGGCTGTTCGATGTGGGGGAGGCCCACGACGAAAAGGTGATGAACCGGGAGATCGGGCGGCTCAAAATGAGCCTTGACGCCGCAGAGCCGGGGATGGAGAAGCTGGTGTTCCTGCATTATCCGCCGGTCTACACCGGCACCAGCGCCCCTGAGATCGTGGCGACGCTGAGGGCCTACGGCATCCGGACCTGCTACTACGGCCATCTGCACGGCAACGCCATCCGGTATGCCGTGCAGGGCGATGTGGACGGCATCCGCTACAAGCTCGTCAGCGCCGACGGCCTGAAGTTCTGCCCCTACCGCATCAACTGAGGCCGGGACGGAAAGGTCAGAAATAACAAAAAGTCAAAATTTGGGGTGGCAATTCTATCACAAGCGTGTTATAATAGGTTGTGACGCGATTGTTGCACCCAATTTGAGCGCGCGCGTCCCCGCATTTCGCAACAGCAAGGACGCGGTGCGCGGTTGCAGGCGGCAGTTTTCCCGCTGCCCCAACGCAATACAATATTTGAGTGGAGGATACACAAAATGAATTTCATCAAGTGCGAAAAGCTCGAGAAGAGCATGGCAGAGCTGCAGTTCTCCATCGACGCTGAGGCCTTCAAGGCAGCAGTTGCCGATGTCTTCAAGAAGGAGGGCAAGAAGTACCCTGTTCAGGGCTTCCGCAAGGGCAAGGCTCCCAAGGCTCTGATCGAGAAGATGTACGGCGCTGATGTCTTTACCTATGACGCCATCAACGAGCTGTTCCCCGCAGCTTACGAGGAGGCTGTCAAGGCTGCCGGTATCGAGCCGGTGGGCCGTCCTGAGGTCTCCGTCGATTCCGCCAGCGAGGCTGAGGGCGCTACCCTGACCGTCAAGGTCGCAGTCAAGCCCGAGGTGAAGATCGGCGCTTACAACGGTCTGACCGTCGAGAAGACGGTCCATACTGTTTCTGACGAGGCTGTCGAGGCCGAGCTGAAGCGTGTGCAGGAGCGCAACGCCCGTGAGCTGACCCGTGAGGGTGCTGCTGAGAATGGCGACATCGTTGACATCGACTTCGAGGGCTTTGTGGACGGCGTCGCATTCGAGGGCGGCAAGGCAGAGCACTACAGCCTGACTCTGGGCAGCGGCAGCTTCATCCCCGGCTTCGAGGATCAGATCGTCGGCCACGCTGCTGGTGAGGAGTTCGACGTCAACGTCACCTTCCCCGAGCAGTATCAGGCTGCCGAGCTGGCTGGCAAGCCCGCTGTTTTCAAGATCAAGCTGCACGAAGTCAAGTACAAGGAGCTGCCCGCTCTGGACGACGAGCTGGCAAAGGACTGCTCCGAGTATGACACTCTGGACGAGTTCAAGGCTTCCATCCGCAAGAACAATCAGGAGCAGCTGGACAAGCAGGATGATCTGGCCGTCGAGAACGCTCTGGTCGATCAGGTCATCGAGGGCATGGAGGCTGAGATCCCTCAGGCCATGTACGATGTCCGCATGGACGAGCTGGTCAACGACTTTGCTTTCCGTATGGAGCAGCAGGGCCTGCGCCTCGAGGACTACCTGAAGTATATGGGCCAGTCCGTCGATCAGTTCCGCGCTTCCTTCATGCCGCAGGCTGAGAAGCAGGTCAAGATCCGTCTGGCTCTGGAGGCTGTCGCAGCTGCCGAGAACATCGAGGCCACTGAGGACGAGCTGAATGCCGAGGTCAAGCGCATTGCTGACCAGTACAAGATGGAAGAGGACAAGGTCCGCGAGCTGATCAACGTGGACGAGGTGAAGCACGATCTGGCCATTAACAAGGCAATCGACTTCATCAAGAGCCACGCAAATGTCGTGGAGAAGGCCGCTGAGGCCGAGAAGACCGCTGACGCTGAGTAATTCCGGCGCACAAGGTCATGCAGGGCAGGGGAAGTCCCCGGCTCTGTAAGTGAAGGTTGTTGAAATTGACCGATACGGCTACGGCCCTGTGTGCTTGCCGTATCGGTCAATTTTGCAAATACAATAATTTTTCATTCAGGAGGCGAACCCTATGAGTTTTGTTCCTTACGTTGTCGAGCAGTCGGCGCACGGGGAGCGTTCCTATGATATTTTCTCCCGTCTGCTGAACGACCGCATCATTGTGCTGAGCGAGGATGTCAACGACACCTCCGCCAGCCTTGTCGTGGCACAGCTGCTGTATCTGGAAGGGCAGGACCCCGATAAGGACATCAGCCTGTATATCAACAGCCCCGGCGGCTCCATCAGCGCAGGTATGGCCATCCACGATACCATCCAGTATATCAAGTGTGACGTCTCCACCATCTGCATGGGCATGGCCGCCTCGATGGGTGCGTTCCTGCTGGCCAGCGGCACCAAGGGCAAGCGCTTCGCCCTGCCCAACGCCGAGATCATGATCCACCAGCCCCTCATCGCCGGCGGTCAGGGCGGCGGTCTGTCCGGACAGGCTACCGACATCAAGATCCATGCCGACCATCTCGTCCGCACCCGCGCCAAGATGAACCGGCTGCTCAGCGAGTACACCGGCCAGCCGCTGGAAAAGGTGGAGCTGGATACCGAGCGCGACAACTTCCTTTCTGCGCAGGAGGCCAAGGAATACGGCCTCATCGATGAGGTCATCACCCACCGCTGAGCGGCAGAAAGCAATACACCCAGGATAAGGAAAAACGGTTATGGCTAATAACAATTCCGGCAGAGATAAAAACGAAAAGGATCTGGTCTGCAGCTTCTGCGGCAAACATCAGGATGAAGTGGAGCGGATGATCATCGGTCCCGGCGTGAACATCTGCAGCGAATGCATCGGCCTCTGTGCCGATCTGCTCTCGGACAAGCCGGATCACGCGGGCAGCAGCTCCCGCCCCAGCCGCGGCAGTGCCAGCCGGGCGCGCATCCAGCCGTCTGACGAGCTTTCCATCAACATCAAGACCCCTGCGGAGATCAAGGAGGGACTTGACCAGTACGTCATCGGTCAGGACGAGGCCAAGCGTGTGCTGGCCGTCTCGGTCTACAACCACTACAAACGCATCCTGAGCGGCAAGGGCGCCGACGTTGAGCTGCAGAAGTCCAACGTCCTGCTCCTCGGCCCCTCCGGTGTCGGCAAGACCCTGCTGGCCCAGACACTGGCCAAGATGCTGGGCGTGCCCTTCGCCATCGCAGATGCCACCACCCTGACGGAGGCAGGCTATGTGGGCGAGGACGTGGAGAACATCCTGCTCAAGCTCATTCAGGCCGCAGACTTCGACGTCCAGAAGGCGCAGATCGGCATCATCTATATCGATGAGATCGACAAGATCACCCGCAAGAGCGAGAACCCCTCCATCACCCGTGATGTGGGCGGTGAGGGCGTCCAGCAGGCTCTGCTGAAGATTCTGGAGGGCACGGTCAGCAATGTTCCCCCGCAGGGCGGCCGCAAGCACCCTCAGCAGGAGTTCATCCAGATCGACACCACCAACATCCTCTTCATCTGCGGCGGTGCCTTCGACGGTCTGGACAAGTATATCCTTCGCCGCACCGATAAGTCCGCTCTGGGCTTCGGCAGCAGCCTGAAGGACAATTCCAGCGAGGCCCAGAAAGCCCTGCTGCGGAAGGTCGAACCCCACGACCTCGTCAAGTTCGGCCTCATCCCCGAGCTGATCGGCCGTCTGCCGGTCATTACGGTGCTGGATGATCTGGACGAGGATGCGCTGGTGCGTGTCCTGAAGGAGCCTCGAAACAGTCTGGTCAAGCAGTACAAAGAGCTGCTGGCCATGGACAATGTGGAGCTGAACATCACTGACGAGGCCCTCCACGCCATTGCGCGGAAGACCATCGAGCGCAAGACCGGTGCCCGCGGTCTGCGCAGCGTGATGGAGAACATCCTGATGCCCGTCATGTACAATGTGCCCACAGACCCCACCATCATCCGCGTCACCATCGACGAGGATACGGTAGAGGGCGGCGAGGCGCACATGGAGTACGGCGCAGTGCGCAAGCGTTATAAGAACCAGCCTTCCCTGAGCTGAGCGGCAGCGCGCAGCAGGGGAGAGCAGGCCCCGCTGAAAGCTTTTTACTTTTTGGCGGGGTCTTTTTGTGCCATCCGACTTGTTTCCGAGGTCAAATTGTAGTAAACTATAAAAGTCTGGAACTGTGAGGGTAAAAATCGGAGCGGCCCACTGGCATGAACCTGCTTCGCAGAGAAACAGTACCGGACCCCTGTGGGAAATAGAACGTACGATAAAGGAGTGTGTGTTATGGCAAATTATTTTGAGATGACCCGCGACGAACTGGCTGCCGAAAAGGCGGCTCTGGAAGAAAAGTACAAGAAGTTTCAGGCGATGGGCCTGAAGCTGAACATGGCCCGCGGCAAGCCCGGCCCTCACCAGATGGATCTGGCAATGGGTCTGCTGCAGATGACGGATTACACCACCGACGCCGGCACCGACGCCCGCAACTACGGCGATCTGGAGGGCCTGCATGAGGCCCGTGAGCTGTTCGCCGATGTGATGGGCGTGAAGCCCGAGGAGGTCTTTGTGGGCGGCAACTCCAGCCTGCAGCTGATGTACAACCTCATCTCGATGGGCTACAGCTTCGGCTTCCCGGAGTCTCCCTGCCCGTGGTCTCAGGTGGAGAAGCGGAAGTTCCTCTGCCCGGTGCCCGGCTATGACCGCCATTTTGCCATCACCGAGGAGTTCGGCTTCGAGCTGATCAGCGTCCCCATGACCCCGGACGGCCCCGATATGGACGTCGTCGAGAAGCTGGTGGCCGAGGATGACACCATCAAGGGCATCTGGTGCGTGCCGCAGTATTCCAACCCCGACGGCTACACCTACAGCGACGAGACCATCGAACGCTTCGCCAAGATGAAGACCGCTGCCCCCGACTTCAAGATCTTCTGGGATGAGGCTTACATCGTCCACCATCTGACGGAGGAGATCATCGAGACCCCCGTCCTGCTGAACGAGTGCAAGAAGTACGGCAACGAAGACCGCGTCTTTATGTTCACCTCCACCAGCAAGATCACCTTCCCGGGCGCTGGCGTCTCCGCTCTGGCTTGCAGCGAGGCCATGATGAAGTATATCTGCAAGCGCTTCTCGGTCATGATCATCAGCTACGATAAGATGAACCAGCTGCGCCACGTCCGCTTCCTCAAGAACAAGGAGGGCGTTCTGGCCCACATGGCAAAGCACCGCCGTCGTCTGGTGCCCTGCTTCGACGCCGTCAAGACAGCCTTCAACGAAGAGCTGACCCCCTGCGGCGACATTGCCCACTGGACGAACCCCAAGGGCGGCTACTTCATCAGCCTCTATGTCATGCCCGGCTGCGCAAAGCGGGTGGCTCAGCTGTGCAAGGAGTGTGGTCTGACTCTCACTGGCGCAGGCTCTGCATACCCCTACCACAAGGACCCGGATGATTCCCACCTGCGCATCGCGCCCACTTATCCCAGTCTGGATGAGGTGGAGACCGCATCCGACCTGCTCTGTGTCTGCGTCCGTCTGGCAGCAGTCGAGAAACTGCTGACGGAAAAGGACTGATCTTTCCACTGCACAAATCTCCGCTGTGCTGCCGCTCAGACGGCGCAGCGGAGATTTTGAAGTTGTTTCCAAGACCGGAAAGCAGCTTCATATTATATTTGGAGGTTTCCCGATTCATATGAAAACGAAAGGCAAAGCATGGCAGCTTATCCTCACGGTGCTTGTGATCGCGGCGTTCGTCTATACGGCGTTCTTCGGTGTTGCGGTCAAGTACGGTGATGTGACCACCACCTACATCAAGGGAGCGAAGGACATCCGCTTCGGTGTGGACATCAAGGGCGGCGTCAACGTCACCTTCGTCCCCTCCGACGGCTACGACGCCACCGACGACCAGCTTGAGGCTGCTCAGCTGGTCATCGAGAACCGTCTGGTCGCCCTCAACGTGACCGACTATGAGCTGTATGTGGACAACAACTCCGATAGCCTCATCCTCGAGTTCCCGTGGCAGTCGGGCGAGACCGAGTTCGACCCCGAAGCCGCCATTGAGGAGATCGGCACCACCGCCTACCTGACCTTCCGGGAGGGAAGCAGCGCAGACGGTGCGCTGGTCCTTGACGGTTCGATGGTGGAGAGTGCTGCTGCCCAGTACGGCCCTGTCAACGGCAGCAGCTCCGAGTACTATGTGGCGCTGAAGTTTACTGACGAGGGTGCCAAGGCATTCGGCGACGCCACCACCCGTCTGTACCAGAACGGCGGCAGCATCAGCATCTGGCTGGATGACGAGAACGTCAGCACCGCCAGCGTCAACGCCGCCATCACCGACGGCTCTGCCATCATCACCAGCTCTGCGGCGAATCCCTTCACGCAGGAAGATGTCGTCAAAATGGCCCGCCAGATCAACTCCGGCTCTCTGCCCTTTGCGCTGAGCGTGGACAGCTACTCCACCATCAGCCCGAGTCTGGGCGAGAACAGCCTGAGCGCCATGGTGCTGGCCGGTGTCATCGCCTTTGCCCTCATCCTCGTGCTCATGACGGCCCTCTACCGTCTGCCCGGCTTCCTCGCCTGCATCGCGCTGGCCGGTCAGGTGGCGGCCACGCTGGCCTTCGTCTCCGGCTACTTCCCGGTGTTTGAGAGCTTCACCCTGACCCTGCCCGGCATCGCTGGCATCATTCTCGCCATCGGCATGGGCGTGGATGCCAACGTCATCACCGCCGAGCGCATCAAGGAAGAGCTGCGCAGCGGCAAGAGCCTCGACGGCGCGCTCAAGAGCGGCTTTGCCCGCGGCCTGACCCCCATTATCGACGGCAATGTGACCATCGTCATCGTCGCGGTCGTCCTGATGGGTGCCTTCGGCCCCTCGGACGGCTTCTTTGCCAAGGCCCTGCACTTCGTCTTCTTTGCTTTCGGCCCCTCGACCGCAGGCACCATCTACGCCTTCGGCTACACGCTGCTCACCGGCGTGCTGCTCAACTTCGTGTTTGGCATCTTTGCCACCCGTACCATGATCCGGGGCGCTGCCTCTATCAAGGCTCTGCGGAACCCCTGCCTCTACGGTGCGGATGCTCCCGGCAAAACTCCTGCCGAGAAGAAGCAGGTCAACTTCGTTGGTCTGCGCAAGCGTTTCCTGACCATCTCTGCCTGCCTGATGGCGGCGATCGTCCTCTGTGCAGTGGTGCTGGGCGTCCATCTGGACACTGAGTTCACTGGCGGTGCGATGATCACCCTGAGCTACGAGAACAGCTTTGAGATGTCTGCCATCCAGAAGACGGCCTCCGAGGCGCTGGGCAGCAATGGCCTGACCCTGCAGACCGGCGAGAACGTCGCAACAGGGGAGCAGACCCTGAAGATCTCGATGCCCGGCACCGAGACCGTCACCACCGACGAGGTACAGACCCTGCTGGACTCTCTGAACGAGAGCTACCCTGACAACTCCTTCGCACAGCTCTCTCTGAGCAATGTCAGCGCCGCAATGGGCATGAAGTTCCTCCAGAAGAGTCTGGTGGCCGTGGTGTTCGCGCTGGTGCTCATCCTCGCCTACATCGCATACCGCTTCAAGAGAATCGGCGGCCTGACCGGCGGCATGATGGCCGTTCTGGCCCTGCTCAACGACCTGATGGTGGTGTTCGGCACCTTTGTGCTGCTGCGTGCCCCGCTGGATGGCAACTTCATTGCGGCGATGCTGACCATCCTCGGCTACTCCATCAACGATACCGTCGTTGTCTACGACCGCATCCGTGAGAATCGCAGCCTGCTGGGCAAGAAGGCCAGCTTCGAAGAGTTGGTCAACCACTCTGTCAACCAGTCGGCCCGCCGCACTATCATCACCACCGTCACCACCGTGATGGCGCTGGGCGTGATGTGCGTCGTCTCCAAGCTGTATGGTCTGGACAGCATCTTTACCTTTGCCTTCCCCCTGATGATGGGTATGCTCAGCGGCGTGTACACCTCGCTGTGCGTCTCCACCTCCGCTTGGGTGGCATGGAGCGAACGCAAGGGCGCAAAGAAAAACTGAGCCGCTGGATCCTGATGCAAATCTGTCCCGAGTTTTTATCGCAATTTTCAAAAATAGTGCCTGTCAAAACGGCATCTTTGCGATATGCAGTTTGCGGATGTTGCCTGTGCATTAAAAACGCAAACTGCTATAGGAGGAACGACCATGAAATGCCCCTATTGCGGCGATGAGGAGTCCAAAGTCATTGATTCCCGCCCCACCGAAGACAGCGAGCGCATCCGCCGCCGCCGGGAGTGCCTGAACTGCCATATGCGGTTCACGACCTACGAGGTGGTGGAGACAGTGCCGCTCATCGTCATCAAGAAGGATAATTCCCGCGAGCCGTTCGACCGACAGAAGCTGCTGAACGCCATGCTTCGCGCCTGCGCCAAGCGGCCGGTGAGCTACGAAGCGCTGGAACGAGCCGTCAGCAGCATCGAGCAGACCCTGATGAGCACCTACGACCGCGAAGTGACCAGCGTGCGCATCGGTGAACTGACCATGCAGGAGCTGAAAAAGATCGACGAGGTGGCCTATGTCCGCTTTGCCTCGGTCTACCAGCAGTTCGCGGACGTCGAAAGCTTCTTCAATGAGCTGAAAAAGCTGATGGGCGACCGCAAGAAATAATCTGGCTCCAAAGCCATAAGCGCCTCATTCTCTGCCGCAGGGCAGGGGATGGGGCGCTTTTTTGTGCACGCTGTATCCGGACGGGAAGGGCCTTTGGGGAATTACCGAAGATGCCCTATATAAAAATCTATATAGGGTGCAGATGGAGGGCGATGATCTCCGAACGAGGCATTCCATATAGAAAAACGAATGATGAATCGATTAAAATTGTGGCAGCTCTCTGCATAAAATCCGGTTTATAGCTCTTATTTCTCGGTGGGCTGGGGCAAATAAATTTCAGATAACGAAGATTACACGAAATAAAAACGGGTCTCGGAGATTTAATTAAACGAATCTCCGGGAAAGCCATTCCAGAGTTTCCACCTGAACCTGTGCCCGGCGCAGTTCGCCGAGGGCTTCCTCGGGAGCATTCATCTCGAGGTGGCCGTCGGCGGCGCGGAGAGCGCTCTCCAGTTCCGTGAAGTCCTGCGTGCGGAGAAGATGGTTCATCCCTTCCCGCATCTCGTCGCAGAGCTTTGCTCCCTCGGCCAGAGCCTGCCGTGCGGCAGGGAGGTCCTCGTCCCGGAGGGCCTCCACGGCGTCGTCGATGTCATCCGAAATATCCTCGGCAAATTTCTGCACCCGCCAGCTGCTGTAGAAGGCGATGCTCAGCAGCACCGCCACGATGCACAGACACGCATAGATCCGTTTCATTCCGTACCTCTCACCGGGAGCTGCCCTTGCGGCGGCTCTCTTTTTTCAGCAGAAAATAATCCTCCGTCTCGTTGCCGACCAGAAGCAGGATCTCTTCCGGCAGCAGGGTGTTGGCCTGCGCGGTCCGCTCGAGCCAGCTTCTGTCCTTGCCGCACCATTGGAGGTTGTCCTCGAGGACTTGGCCGTCCAGCACGAAGGGGATGGTGGCGTGGCTGTGCTCGACCTTCAGCCGCAGGTCAGCGAGGGTGGCCGTCTCCTTTTCGGGGCGGAGCGCTGCCGAGAGACTGCCGTTCGTCTCGACCACGGCGTAGGAGACGTCCCGGGGGTCGAAGATATTCTTGCCCCGCAGGGCCTCCATCAGGTCGGCTGTGGTCAGCCGGAGGGTGCGCAGAGCATTCTGGTCGATCTGTCCATCCAGAATGACCGTCTTGGGGCGGCCGGACATCAGATTGAAAAATTTCTGGCTGCGAAAGCTCAGCGCTGACCCCAGCAGCTCCAGAGCTGCAATGAGGAAGAGGGGGATGAGGCTGGCCGTCACCGGCACTTCCTCCGACTCGATGGAGATGGACGCCAGATTGGAGATGAGGATGGTGGACACCAGCTCTTCGGGCTGCAGCTCGCCCAGCTGACGCTTGCCCATCAGCCGCATGGCGAACAGGACGCAGAGGTAAATGAGCAGGGTGCGGAAAATCAGAAGCTTCACAGAAGGCCCTCCTTGTGGGTTGAATAAGCGACTCCGACGGGGGAATACTGGCAGGCAAAGGGGGATACCGTATGCTGCAGCTTTCCTCGTTGCTGGATGAGAATCTGGAGGCGCTCAACGCTAGGTTTGGCGCTTCGGCGGATTTTTATGCCAAGCGCATCGAGCTTTATCACTGCCCGGGGGCCATCGTGCTCTTCGACAACATGGCCAGCCTCGAAGCGCTCTGGGCGCTCCTGCTGGACGCTGCCACCCGTCATACGCCCGGCCTCGAGCCGGAGCGGCTGGCCCACAGCGGCGCACAGGTCTATGAACTTCTGATGCACCACTCCGGTCTGCCCGCCGAGAACAGTCCGGTCAAGGATATGGAGGACCTCGTCCGCCGCCTGACCGCCGGCATGGCGGTGCTTTTGCTGGATGGGTGCAAAAAGGGCATCGTCTTCTCGGTACAGGGCCTCAAGTCCCGGTCGGTGGAAGAACCCTCCGGAGAAGGAAACCTGCGTGGCTCCCGGGAGGGCTTCGCCGACCTTCTGCGGGTCAATCTGAGCCTGCTGCGCCGCCTCATCCGCACCGACACCCTTGTGATGGAGACGGCACAGGCCGACTGTGCCATGAAGACCGAGTACGCCATCTGCTATTGCAGGGACAGAGCCAGCAGGCAGGCGGTGGCCCGGGTGCGCCGGACCCTCCAAGAGGCAAAGCCGGAGCTTTTGCTGGACTCCAGCTACTTCGTGCCGTGGCTTTTCCCGGCCAGATGTCGACTGTTCGCTCCGGTGAGCTACACCGAGCGCCCGGCTTCCGCCGCGGCAAAGCTCTGCGAAGGGAAGATCGTTGTTTTAGTCAACGGCAGTCCCTCGGCGCTGGTGCTGCCCTCCCTCTTCTGCGAAAATTTCGACTGCCTCGACGACTACGCGACTACGGCGCTCTTTTCGTCCTTCCTGCGCATCCTGAAATATGGTTCGTTCTACCTCAGCATCTTCCTGCCGGGGGTCTTCGTCTGTCTCGCAGTCTACCTGCCCGAGCTTATCCCGCCTCAGCTGCTCTATAAAATCGAGGCGGCGGAAAAAGCCACGCCGCTTCCGCTGTTCGCGGAGATGCTGCTGGTCATTCTTCTGCTGGAGATCATCCGGGAGGCCGGGCTTCGGATGCCCCAGACGCTGGGCCACTCGGTGAGTCTTGTGGCGGCGCTTATCATCGGCGATGCCGCCGTCGGGGCCGGGTTGATGAGCACACCGGTCATCCTCGTGGCCAGCATCACGGCCATCTCCGTCTTCGTCACCCCTTCGCTGTACGAGCCTGCCACCCTGCTGCGGCTGGGTGTCACGCTGGCGGCGGGTCTGGCCGGGCCGGTGGGGCTGGTGTGCGCGGCTCTGGGAGTTCTGGCGGCGCTGACGACCCTCTCCGCGATGGGGGTGCCCTACCTTTCGAGCGTTGTCTTTTCGGGGGATGGTATCATCCGCCGCAACTACCGGGCGCTGTCCCGCCGCCCATTCACCATCTGGAAAAGGAGGGGGTCTTAAATGCAGCAGAGAGAGGGGTTTTCAGCCCGGACGATGGCCCTCAGCACTGCGGCAGCAGAGCTGGGCCGCGTCATCCTCAGGGCAGGGCAGAGCGGCTCCGTCCGCGCCGCCCTGCTGGGGAATGTGCTGGCGGCAGCGGCGTTGGTGCTCCTTGCGGTGTTCGTTTTCTGGAACGCCGCCCGCCTGCGCCGTCCGGGATTTGTCGGTAACTGCTGCTGCGCCGCCTTCCTGTTCTGGTATCTCTGGGAGCTTGTCCGCACGGCGGCGATGATCCAGCAGGTCTGCTGGGAACAGTTCTCGTCGATGGCCTTTTTCGGCCTGCTGCCGCTGCTCCTCTGGGCTGGATGGAGCCTCGGCTGTGAGCTGTATGACCGGATGGCCGCTGTCCTCGGGGCATTCGTGGTGCTGGGGAGCTTATTCTGCCTGCTGGGGCTGGCAGGTCAGCTGGAATGGCAGCATCTTGTGATGGGCGAGGCGGACAGGTCGTTCGCATTGCCGGATGCGTTTTTTTACCCCGAATATTTCTCGTTCCCGCTTCTTTGTGCGGGTAAAAATGCTTCGAAGAACAGTCGAAAATCAGCGCTGTGGCTTCCGGTCATCCCTGCAATCATTTCTTCCGGCTATACGCTGGGGCTGGCACTTTTGTTTGGTGCGCCGCAGGACTATCCGGGCTATGAGCTTCTGCGGGCGTGGAGCTTCGGGGGCATCTCCCGCTTCGATGCCGCATTCCTGCTCCTTTGGCTGGCGGCGGCGGTCTTTCGTCTCTGTTTTCTTGTCCGCACAGCGCGGCTGCTCTGTGAGCGGCTTGCCGGGCGGCCCTCGGGCACAGCGGACGCGGAGGCTGCACGATGAGCCGCCGTGAGGGGCTGCGGCTTCTGGCCGCAGGCGTGCTGACCGTCTGGCTCTGCCTTTTTCTCCACTGGGAGAATACCGAGAAAAGCATGATCCGCTCCCTTCTCGTCGAAACGAAGGACGACAGTTGGACGGTGGGCCTGCTGTACCAGTTCCCGGAGGCCTCCGCCGATTCCTCCGAGGCCGAAGCCGCCATCCGCCTCTGCGTGGGCCGCGGCCCACAGCTTTCCGCTGCCATCGCTGCCGCCGAAAAAGCCCTGCCTCAGCGGGCGGACTGGCGGCTCTGCGAATATCTTTTTGTCGAGCAGGACTCGGTGCGGCGTGCGCTGCCGGTCTGTGAGGAGCTGTTCCTGCATCAGCCCTGCGGGAGGCTGGCGTCCCGGATGTTCGGGGCGGGCTTTTCGGTGGAGACGCTGGAAGAGCGGGCCGGAGCGTCGGATGTCCTGCCCGAAAACCTCCTGCAATGCGTCAAAAATTCCGCGCCTTCCGCGCCCCGGCTGTATGAGCAGGGCAGCGGCTTCGTCCTGCCCATCGTGGAGCTGGAAGAGGAGGGGGCACACTGCAGGCCCGAGGCTCTCGTCGTGACCCCAGAGCAGACCGCTCAGCTGACCGAAGCGCAGGCGGAGATGGCGCTGCTACTGCAGGGCAGGAGCCGGACGACTGCCGGGGAGCACCGCTTTATGCTGGGCGCGGGGACGCTCCGCCTGCACCGGGCTTTCTGCGGCGTGGAGCGGGAAGGGGAGGGTTTTCTTCTCCGGGTGAATGCTCTCGCCCGAGGTGAGCTGCCCCCGGACGCAGAGAAGGAGCTGAAAACACTCTGCGAGGATACCATCCGCCGCTGCTGGACGATGGGGCTGGATGTTTCTGGCCTCGGGGCCTATCAGGCCCTGCGGGACGGAGATCTTGGCCTCACAACAAAAAACGTCTGCCCGGAGCTCCGGGCAGACGTAAGGCTTATGCAGTTTTAAGAATTTACAGACTCAAAGATAACGGTGATGGTCGTTCCCTCGTTCACGGCGCTATCCAGCTTGATGCGGGCGTTATGGATGCGGGCAATGTGCTTGACGATAGCCAGACCCAGACCGGTGCCGCCGGTGGCCTTGCTGCGGCTCTTGTCCACCCGGTAGAAGCGCTCAAAGACGCTGGCCTGCGCCTCCTTCGGGATGCCGATGCCATTGTCCTTCACGGTCAGAGTGCAGTGACCGTCCCGGGTGCAGGCCGTGATGATCTGGACCTTGCCGCCGGGACGGTTGTAGCGGATGGCGTTGTCGCAGAGGTTCTGGCACAGCTCATCCAGCAGGCTCCGGCTGCCCGTCACGGGGGCGCTCTCGCCGAGGTAGGTCAGGGAGATGTAAGAGCGGCGGGCGTTGACCTTCTGGCGCTCCACACACTCTCGGGCCACATCCAGAAGATCGACCGTCTCCATGGTGGGGGAAGCCCCCGTCTCGCTGACGTTGTCGAGGTTCGAGAGCTGGAGAATATCGTTGACCAGCTGGATCATCCGGCTGGCCTCTACATGGATCTTGTGGGCAAAATCCGGGGTGTCCTCGGACTTAGCGATCCCGGTCTCGATCAGCTCGGCATAGCCGGAAATGCTGGTCAGGGGCGTCTTCAGCTCATGGCTGACGTTGGCCGTGAACTCCTGCCGCATCTTCTCGTTGTTTTCCCGCAGCATCCGGTCGGAATGGATGCTCTCCGCAAAGGGGATCAGCTCTTTGTAGGGAACATTCTCCTGAATGTGGTCAAGGTCGTCGGTCATCTTCAGCACGGGCTGAACGAGGCTCTTAGTCAGCAGCCCAGCGATGATGGCGGCGGCACCCATCATCAGAAAGCAGCTCAGAACGATGGCGGGCAGGGCAGCATCATAGATGGACCAGATGGTCTCGGAGTCCTGCGCCACACGGAGGATGTCCCCGTCGGGCAGCAGCATGGCGTAATAATAAGTCTCATAGCCCATCGTCTGGGAGTCGCGGCAGTCACGGCCGACGCCGCTTTTCATGGCCTGCTGAATCTCAGGGCGGCGCAGATGGTTCTCCATCGGCTGGTCCGTCACAGACTCGAAGAGCACGCTGCCGTCCGACGCGATAAGGGTGATGCGCAGCGAGCCGTCCACATAAGCCTTCAACTGGCTTGGGTCATCCACCTGTGTGCACCCGGCGGCCACGAGATCGGCCTCCCGCTCGAGGGCTGTCCACGCCTGCGCACGGAAAGCCTTGTGGAACACAAAAATGCAGAGTGCAGCGGTGCACAGCAGGCCGGCAAAGCCCATCAGAAACAGCAGATAACTTATTTTTTCTTCCATGCTGCGTGGTTTCATTGCTCAAGCTCCTCCTCACTGTCGGTCAGCTTGTAACCGACCTTCCGCACCGTGCAGATGTACTTTCCGGCATCGCCCAGCTTCTTGCGCAGGGTGCGGATGTGCATATCCACAGTCCGGCTCTCCACCGAGATGTCGGTGCCCCACACCACCTGCAGGATGGTCTCGCGAGTGACGACGAGATTCGTATTTTCCAGCAGCAGCCGGAGCAGGCTGTACTCTTTGTAGGTCAGCTCTACCGGCGTGCCGCTGACGGTGACGCTGTGGCGGGCGTTGTCGAGAAGGATCTCCCGGAAGCTGTAGACGTTGGGCCGTGCCTCCGGCTCAGCCCGGCGGAGTGCTGCACGCACCCGGCTCAGGAACTCCATGATGCCGAAGGGCTTGGTGATGTAGTCATCTGCGCCGCAGTCAAGGCCGCGCACCGTGTCCAGCTCGCTGGACTTGGCCGTTATCATGATGATGGGCAGACGCCGCAGGGAGGGGGCGGCGCGCAGCTTTTTCAGGATGGAGAAGCCATCCTCGCCGGGCAGCATCACATCCAGAATGACCAGCTCCGGCGGCGTGGTGCGGACGGCCTGCCAGAACGGCTCCGAGGACTCAAAGCCCACGGCCTCGTAGCCGTTGGACTGCAATGCATATTGTTCCAATTCACGGATGGCTGCATCGTCTTCTACGATATAGATCATGCCTGTTTATCCTCCGTTTCATCCGGAGCAGCTTCATTGGGGAAGAGGTAGCGCTCGCGGTAGCGGTTCAGACGGCGCTGGAACTGCTCGCTCTCCTTGGTGGAAGCGTGGCCGCTGCGCAGGTCGTTGAGGTAGGCGTGGGTGTCGAAGCTGTCCTGCGCTACCTCGATCTGGGCGACGGCCACGTTGCTGCAGTGGTCGCAGACGCGCTCGTAATTGGTCAGCAGATCCTCCAGCACGAAGCCGTACTCGATGGAGCAGCTGCCGGCCTGCAGACGGGCGACATGACGCGCCTTGATGGCGCGCACCAGCTCGTCCACGACGGTCTCCATAGGCTCCACCTTGCTGGCCAGATGCAGGTCGTCCTTGCGGAAGGCGTCGGTGGTGCGGTTCAGCACATCCTGCACGGCATCCTCAAGCACCTGCAGCTCTTCGCGGGCGTCGGCGGAGAAGTTGATCTCTTTGGCGTGCATCTCCTGTGCAGATTCCAGAAGGTTCACGGAATGGTCACTGATGCGCTCGAAATCGCTGATGGTGTGGAGCAGGGTGTTCACGCTCTGACTGTCTGCATGGTTCAGCTCACGGCTGGAGAGCTTGACCAGATAGGTGCCGAGTGCGTCCTCGTACTGGTCCACCTTGCTCTCCTCGTCCCGGACCTTCTGGGCCAGCGTGTCGTCCCATGTATGGGTCAGGCTCATGGCCTGCATGACGCCCACACGGGCCAGCTCGGCCATATCAGCGGTGGCAGAACGGGCGCGGGCCACCGCCACAGCGGGGGTGTTCAGCAGACGATCGTCCAGCAGGGCAAAGCTCTCTTTCTGGGCGTCGTCGGGGATGGTGAGGATGGCCAGCCGTTCCAGAACATTCGCAAAGGGGAGCAGGATGAGGGTGGCTGCGATGTTGAAGGCAGAGTGCACGACGGCAATGCCCCATGCGGCGATGGTCTCATTCACAAAGTCGAAGTGCACCACAGCGTTCAAGCCGTAGAAACCGGCCAGAAAGACCATGACGCCGATGATATTGAAGTAGAGATGGACCATGGCGGCGCGGCGGGCGTTCTTGTTCGCGCCCACAGAGGAGAGCAGCGCCGTCACACAGGTGCCGATGTTCTGGCCCATGATGATGGGGATGGCGCTGCCGTAGGTGATGACACCGGTGGCGCTCAGGGCCTGCAGGATGCCGACGCTGGCACTGGAGCTCTGGATGATGCCAGTGACCAGTGCACCCACCAGAACGCCGAGGATGGGGTTGGAGAAGCGGACGAAGAGGTTGGTGAACCATGCCTCGCCCTGCAGCGGCTCGACGGCATTGGACATGGTGGTCATGCCGGTCATCAGGATGGCAAAGCCGATGAGGATGGTGCCGACGCCCTTTTTCTTCTCGCTCTTGCCCATATAGAGCAGGATGCCGATGAAGGCGAGGAGCGGGCTGAAGGAGGTGGGCTTGAGCATCTGGATCCAGATGCTGTCGCCCTGCAGGCCGGAGAGGCTCAGCAGCCAGCTGGTGACGGTGGTACCCACATTGCTGCCCATGATGATGCCGATGGCCTGATGCAGCTCCATGATGCCGCTGTTGACGAAGCCGACCACCATGACAGTGGTGGCGCTGGAGCTTTGGATGATGGCGGTCACGCCGAGACCGAGGAAGAAGCCCTTGATGGGATTGTCGGTCAGCTTGCTTAAAATTTTCTGTAAGTGTCCGCCGGCCTGTTTTTCAAGGGCTTTGCCCATGATGTCCATGCCGAACAGGAACAAAGCCAGACCGCCCAGCAGAGAAAAGACATTGAATAGAGTCATGTTTTTACTCCTCACTTGTTGAAGCTTACGTTTACACATCGGCATCGACGGCGAGGACGGTACACGGATATGTCCTAACTTTTTACATGACCTTGCACCGCATTTCACCGGTCGTATCCCTGATTATGAGTATACGGGTTGAATGTAAAATCGGAAACCGGCGAAATGTAAAAGCCATGTAAAATGTAAAGAAAAAGTAAACTCTACCCCTGTCTCCTATTATAAAGGTTTGGCCCTCGGATGCAAGCCCTGAGACAAAACCAGAAAAGATTCCTGCAAGAATTGTTGTTTTTGCCGTCCATCTTGATTATAATATAAGGAAGGATACGCTGTGCCGCCGTCTTGGGGCACACAGAGGATGCAGGAGGAAAAACGAATGGGGAATTTCGCTGTTTCGCTCAAGCGGCTGGTCGAGAAGGTCAGCCTTGAGGTCACTTATGCGCCGTGCGAGCTGGACAAGATCAGCGTCGAGATCGCTGAAGTCAACCGCCCGGGTCTGTTTCTGACCGGCTACTATGACTACTTCGACAAGCTGCGCTTGCAGATCATGGGCCTCGCGGAAATGAACTTTCTGGCCGGGCTTGCCCCCGAAAAGCGCCGCGAGCGCCTCGACCAGCTGTTCCGCCAGCAGCCGCCAGCCGTCATCGTCTGCCGCAGCGAGGAGTTGGAGCCTTTTCCGGAGATGCTGGAGCTGGCGCAGCAGCACAAAGTGGCGCTGCTGCGCTCCAACGAGATGACCTGCACCCTGATGGGCAGCCTCATCAGCGTGCTGAACCTTGAGCTTGCGCCCCGCATCACCCGCCATGGCGTGCTGGTGGAGGTCTACGGCGAGGGCATCCTGATCCTGGGCGACAGCGGCATCGGCAAGAGCGAGCTGGCCATCGAGCTGGTCAAGCGCGGCCACCGCCTCGTCGCCGACGACGCCGTGGAGCTGCGCAAGCTCTCCAACCGCCAGATCATGGGCACTGCGCCGGAGAACATCCGCCACTTCATCGAGCTGCGCGGCATCGGCATCGTCAACGTGGCCCGCGTGTTCGGCGTGGGCGCGGTCAAGGTGAGCGAGAGCCTCGACCTCGTCGTCCAGCTGGAAGCGTGGGACCCCACCAAGAACTATCAGCGCACCGGTCTGGAGAGCGAGTACTACGACATTCTGGGGGTCAACATCCCCAGCACCATCATCCCGGTTTCTCCGGGACGCAACCTTGCCGTCGTGCTGGAAACGGCGGCCATTAACAACCGTCAGAAGAAGATGGGCTACAACGCGGCAAAAGAGCTGCTCATCCGTCTGGGCCTGAACGACACCATGGACTGAGCGCAGGCATTGCACACCGCCCGGTGCTCACCAAAAACGTCTGATTTCCAAAGAGGAGTACGAATGGAACGATTGAAAGAGGCTTTGTCCGCTGCGGGCATTGCATACAAGGAGAATGAGCCGCTCTGTGCCCACTGCACCTTCCGCATCGGCGGCCCGGCAGACCTGTTCGTCCTGCCGGAAAACGAGGAGCAGCTCTGTGCCGCCATCCGGATGGCAAAAGAAGCAGGGGTCAGGAGCTATCTGCTGGGCAACGGCAGCAACATCCTGTTCGAGGATGCGGGCTACCGCGGGGCTGTCATCAACGTGTCGGCCATGAAGAGCGGCATCGGCGTTATCGAAAATATCAGTTTCCCGGGGAAAGACCCGGCTCTTACTTACGATGCGGTCGTCGTGGGGGCCGGTCAGATGCTCTCGTCCCTCTGTATGGCGGCGCTGGAAAACAGCCTCACCGGACTCGAGTTTGCCTACGGCATCCCCGGCACGGTGGGCGGTGCGGTCTACATGAACGCCGGTGCCTACGGCGGCGAGATGAAGGATGTGCTGGCCTCGGTGCGGTATCTGACCGGGGAGGGGGAGATCGTCGAAGCCCCGGCGGAGCAGCTCGACCTCCGCTACCGTCACAGCATCTTTGAAGAAAACGGCGGCTGCATCCTCTCGGCAAAGTTCTATCTCGCCAGAGGCAGTGCCTCTGACATCCGGGCCAAGATGGACGACCTGATGGCCCGCCGACGGGACAAGCAGCCCCTCGACAAACCGAGCGCCGGCAGCACTTTCAAGCGGCCGGTGGGCGCGTTTGCGGCGGCCCTCATCGACCAGTGCGGGCTGCGGGGCTATCGCCACGGCGGCGCAGCGGTCAGCGAGAAGCACTGCGGCTTCGTGGTCAATCTGGGCGGGGCGACCTGCGCAGATGTGCTGGCGCTCTGCGACGAGGTGCGCGCCATCGTAAAGGAAAAAACCGGCTACGACCTCGAAAAAGAGATCCGTGTGGTCGCAGCCTGAACAGAAAGAGGACAAGAAGATGAAGCTATTGATCGTCAGCGGCCTTTCGGGCGCTGGAAAATCCGTCGCCATGAATGCGCTGGAGGACATCGGCTTTTTCTGCATCGATAACATCCCGTCGGCGCTGCTGCCCAGCATCACGGCCTTCTCGAAAGCGGGCGACAACCAGCTCAAGCGGGTGGCCCTCTGCATGGACGTCCGCGGCTGCCGCACGCCGGAGGAGATCGAGCACGCGCTGGACCAGATGGACGAGCAGGGGGTAGAGTATGAGATCCTTTTCCTCGACGCGCCGGACGAGGTGCTGATGCGCCGCTACAGCGAGACGCGCCGCCGCCACCCCATCAGCATCGCCGAGGGCCTCTCCACGCGGGAGGCTTTCCGGAAGGAGCGTGCTATCCTGCAACCCCTCAAGGAGCGGGCCGATTATACCATCAATACCGGCCTGCTCTCCACCTCCCAGAACAAAGAGCGGATCTGCGACCTGTTCAATCCGAACGGCGGGGCCAAGAACGCCATGCGCCTGACGGTCATGTCCTTCGGCTTCAAGTTCGGCGTCCCGCCGGAAGCCGACCTCGTGCTGGACGTCCGCTGCCTGCCCAACCCTTTCTACGTTCCGGAGCTGAAGCACAAGACGGGACTCGATCAGGAAGTCGTCGATTTCGTCATGGGCCATCCGGAGGCGCAGGAGCTGCTGAAACGCTATGAGTCGTTTCTGGAATACGCTCTTCCGCTCTACGTCAAGGAGGGCAAGAGTCAGCTCACCATCGCGGTGGGCTGCACCGGCGGCAAGCACCGCTCCATCACGTTTGCGCGGAAGATCGCGGAGTACTGCGACGCGCTGGGCTATCGGCCCGGCGTCCAGCACCGCGATGCCGTCCGCTGAAAGGATCACCATATCATGAGTTTTGCATCCCAAGCGAGGGAGGAGATCGCCCGCCGCAGCTTACAGAAGGACTGCTGCGTCCGTGCCGCTGCCTACGGCATCGCCTGCTTTGCCAAGTATTTTGACGCCAGCGGGCTGGTGCTTCAGACGGAGCAGGAGCTGACCACGCAGGTGGCTGCGCAGCTGTTTGCACGCTGTGGTGTGCAGGGCGAGATCGTCCGGAAGGAGCGCCCCAGCGGGGTGGTGTATGAGTTCAGCATCTGCGCACCGGAGCAGGTGGCGCGGATGCACGAGCTTTTCGGCACCACCGGCACCGAGACGAGCCTGCAGATCGACCCCGGACTCATCCGCTGCCAGACCTGCGTCAGCGCCTACATCGGGGCGGCTTTTTTGTGCAGCGGCACCGTCACCGACCCCCAGAAGGAGTACAGCATCGAGTTCCTCACCAGCCGCACGAACCTCGCCCGCGACTTCGAGGCGCTGCTGGCGGAGCATGAATTTGCGCCCCACCGCACCCGCCGCAACGGCGTGAACCTCGTTTACGTCAAGAGCTGTGACAATGTGGAGCGCATCCTTTCCTTTATGGGGGCGGCGGAGGCCTCGACCCGGCTCAGCGCCCAGAAGGCCGTCAAGCAGGTGCGCAACCAGATCAACCGACACACCAACTGCGACACTGCAAACCTCGGCAAGACGGCCCGCGCCAACGCTCAGACCCTCAAGGCCATCCGCTTTCTGGACGAACAGGGGGCGCTGGAAACGCTGCCGGAGGCGCTGCAGCAGGCGGCGGCCCGGAGGCTGAAATATCCCGACCTGTCGCTGGCGGCGCTCTGTGCCAGCTTCGACCCGCCCATGAGCAAATCGGGCCTTTCCCACCGGATGAAAAAGCTGGAAGCTCTGGCCGACGCACTGCGCCAGCGGCTTGCAGAACAGAGCAGCAAAACGGACACAGAGGAGGTGCGGGCATGAGCGAAGGCAGCCGCGCGGGGAGAGACTTCGTCCATCTCCACATCCATACCGAATACAGCCTTCTGGACGGTGCCTGCCGCATCGACCAGCTCATGGACCGTGTCAAGGAGTGCGGTCAGAACGCCGTCGCCATCACCGACCACGGCGTCATGTACGGCTGCGTCCAGTTCTACAAAGCGGCCCAGAAGGCAGGCATCAAGCCCATCATCGGCTGCGAGGTCTATGTGGCCACCCGCACCCGCTTCGATAAGGTAAATAAGATCGACGGCAACAACCATCTCATCCTCCTGTGCAAGAATGAGATGGGCTACAAAAACCTCATCAAGATGGTATCTGCGGCCTTTGTGGAAGGCTTTTACTCCAAGCCTCGTGTGGACAAGCAGCTCCTCGAACAGTACCACGAGGGCCTCATCTGCCTGTCGGCCTGCCTTGCGGGTGAGATCCCGCAGGCCATTCTGGCCGGAGATTATGAGAGGGCCAAGTCCACGGCGCTGTGGTATCAGGACCTGTTCGGCAAGGGAAACTATTACATCGAGCTGCAGGACCACGGCCTCGAGGAGGATAACATCGTCCTGCCCCAGCTCATCAAGCTGGCCCGGGAGACCGGCATCCCGATGGCCGCCACCAACGACGCCCACTATCTGCGGAGGGATGATGCCAAGATGCAGAGCATCCTGCTCTGCATCCAGACCGGAAAAACCATTCAGGACGCCGACCGGATGGAGTTCCAGACCGATGAGTTTTACGTCAAAACCACCGATGAGATGTATGATCTGTTCGCAATGGTGCCGGAGGCCTGCGCCAACACCCAGAAGATCGCAGACGAGTGTAAGTTTGACTTTGATTTCGGCCACACCAAGATCCCCTATTACAAAGCCCCGAACGGGATGGACAATCAGGCATTCTTCGAGAAGCTCTGCTGGGACGGCCTCGAGCGCCGCTACGGCCCCGACGTCCCGCAGTCCAACAAGGACCGGCTGACCTACGAGATCGGTGTCGTCAAGTCGATGGGCTACACCAACTACTACCTCATCGTCTGGGACTACATCAACTACGCCAAGAGTCAGGGCATCCCGGTCGGCCCGGGACGTGGCTCGGGTGCGGGCAGCATCGCGGCCTACTGCGTGGGCATCACTGACATCGACCCCATCCGCTACAACCTCATCTTCGAGCGTTTCCTGAATCCTGAGCGCGTCAGTATGCCCGATTTCGACGTCGATTTCTGCTACGAGCGCCGTCAGGAGGTCATCGACTACGTCAACCGGAAGTATGGCGCGGACCATGTGGCCCAGATTGTCACCTTCGGTACGATGGCGGCCCGCAACGCCATCCGCGATGTGGGCCGCGTGATGGGACTGCCCTACCAGAGCGTGGATGTCGTGGCAAAGCAGGTGCCCATGGAGCTGAAAATGACGCTGAAACGCGCATTGGAAGTCTCGCCGGAGCTGAAGCGGATGTACGACAGCGACCCGCAGGTCACAGAGCTGATCGATACCGCCCTGAAGGTGGAGGGAATGCCCCGCCACGCCTCTACACACGCGGCTGGCGTCGTCATCACACCGGAGCCGACGGACTACTATCTTCCGCTGGCCACCAACGACGGCCTGCCCGTTACTCAGTTCAACATGACCGAGATCGAAGAGCTGGGTCTGCTGAAGATGGACTTCCTTGGCCTGCGCACCCTGACGGTCATCCGGGACGCCGAGCTGGCCGTCCAGAAAAAAGACCCCTCCTTCTCCATCCGGAAGCTGGATTACGACGATGCGGCGACGTATAAGATGCTGGGACAGGGTGAGACGGAGGGCGTGTTCCAGCTTGAATCCTCGGGCATGAAGCAGGTGCTGGTGGGTCTGCAGCCGCAGAACCTTGAAGATGTCATCGCTCTCATCAGTCTTTACCGCCCCGGCCCGATGGACTCCATCCCCACCTATCTGCGCAACCGCCACGAGCCGGACAAGATCAGCTATAAGACGCCCCAGCTGGCGCACATCCTCGACGTGACCAATGGATGTATCGTCTATCAGGAGCAGGTCATGCAGATCTTCCGCGAACTGGCGGGCTTCTCCTTCGGACAGGCTGACAATGTCCGCCGCGCCATGAGCAAAAAGAAGCACGCCGTGATGGAGGCAGAGCGGGAGCATTTTGTCCATGGCTGTACCGAGCCGGGCCACGAGTGCCCGGGCTGCGTCGCCAACGGCATCTCCGAAAAAGTCGCCAATGAGATCTACGATGAGATGTCGAGCTTTGCTTCCTACGCATTCAACAAGAGCCATGCGGCCTGTTACGCCTACGTCGCATTCCAGACGGCCTACCTCAAGTGTCATTACCCCAGCGAGTTTATGGCCGCATTGCTCACCAGCGTGCTGGACAATACCGACAAAGTCATTGAGTATTCGGGTGAGTGCGCCCGCCTTGGCATTAAGGTGCTTCCGCCGGACGTGAACATCTCGAACGGCGGATTCACGGCGGATGACGGCAAGATCCGCTTCGGCCTGAACGCCGTCAAGAATGTGGGTCGCAACCTCATCGAGCGGGTCGTGGAGGAGCGAAAGGAAAAGCCCTACGCAAGCCTCTACGATTTCTGCAAGCGGATGCACGGCACCGAGCTGAACCGCCGGGCCGTGGAGTGCCTCATCAAGGCGGGTGCGTTCGACGGCATGGGCATCAACCGCCACAGCCTTGTGGAGGCCGTGGACGGCATCATCAAGAGCGTGGAGAGCGACTCCCGCCGCAACCTCGAAGGGCAGCTCGACCTGTTCTCCGTGATGAGCGGCGAGGCGGAGGCTGCTGATGACAGCTACGAGATCAAGCCGTTCCCGGAGTACAGCCACACCGAGCTGCTCCAGCAGGAAAAAGAGGTCAGCGGACTCTATCTGTCTGGTCATCCGCTGGATGCCTACCGGGAGCAGTCGGCCCGCTTTGCCTCCAACAGCATCAAGGAGCTTACCGGCGAGGATGCCCATAGGCTGGACGGCGATCACGTCCGTATCGTGTGTACCATCGTCAAAAACCGGATGATGACCACCAAATCCAACACCATGATGGCCTTTACCAGTGTGGAAGATCTGACCGGCACGATGGAGATCATCGTCTTCCCGCGGGTTCTGGATACCTTCCGTGACGCGCTCAAGGAGAACGCCGTCGTGGTCATCGAAGGCCGTCTCTCGGTGCGGGAGGATGAGCCGTCCAAGCTGATGGCGGAGAGCATCCTGCCCATCGAGGGCTATGACCCCAAGCGTCCGCAGGCCAACCGCCCGAACCTCATGCGGGATGCTGCCCAAAGGCTCTATATCCGTCTGCCGTCCCGCAGCTGCCCGGAGTACGCGAAGGTCATCAATCTTCTTGAGATATTCGATGGCGATATGCCAGTCATTTTCTATCTCGAGGACGTCAGGCAGAAGCTTGCCGCACCCCGGAGGCTGTATGCTTCGGGCCACCCGCTGCTGTTTCAGGAGCTGAAGCGCCTGCTTGGTGAGCACAATGTCGCAACAAAATGACATTTCTGTGCACCAATCTTTACAAGCGCGCTGTTTCCAAATGGCTGACTTTGTGATATAATTGTCTAAGGCAAGCCATAGCAAATATGTTGCATCGAACCGGGCCGCATCTGTGGAAGAAGGGGATGCGCACGCCCCGAGTGGTATGTGAAGAAACAAATTGGAGGGAATCTCTCTATGGAAAAGCAAATCAAGACGATCGGTGTTCTGACCAGCGGCGGCGACGCCCCCGGCATGAACGCAGCTGTCCGTGCCGTGGTCCGTACCGGCCTGCACAAGGGCTTCCGCATGATCGGCATCCAGCGCGGCTACAACGGCCTGCTGAACGGTGAGTGCTTCGAAATGAACCTGCGCAGCGTCTCGAACATCATCTCTGCCGGCGGCACCATCCTTTACACCGCACGCTGCCTTGAGTTCAAGACCAAAGAGGGTCAGGATAAGGGTGCAGCCAAGTGCCGCGAGCTGGGCATCGATGCGCTGGTGGTCATCGGCGGCGACGGTTCCTACCGCGGCGCCCGTGAGCTGGCACACCGCGGCATCCCGATGATCGGCCTGCCCGGCACCATCGACAACGATATTGCCTGCACCGACTACACCATCGGCTATGATACGGCGATGAACACCGCGCTCGAAATGATCGACAAGCTGCGCGACACCACCCAGAGCCACGACCGTTGCAGCGTCGTCGAGGTCATGGGCCGTAACGCAGGCTACATCGCCTTGAACGTCGCCATCGCCTCCGGTGCTATGGCTGTGCTGCTGCCGGAGAAGGAATTTGATATGCAGCGCGACATCCTCGACAAGATCGTCGAGACCCAGCGCACCGGCAAGCGCCACTTTATCGTCATCGTCGCCGAGGGCATCGGCCACTCGCAGGAGATCGCTAATGAGATCCAGGCCCGCACCGGCATCGACACTCGCGCCACCATTCTGGGCCATGTCCAGCGCGGCGGCTCTCCCACGCTCCGCGACCGCGTGAATGCTTCTGCAATGGGCTACCACGCTGTCTGCCTGCTCGAGCAGGGCAAGTACAACCGCATCGTCGGCATGAAGGGCGAGCAGCTGGTGGACTACCCCGTGGACGAGGCGCTTGAGATGACCAAGAGCATCGACCCGGTCCTCGTGGACGTCTGCAATACCATCTCCATCTAAAAAGCAAGAATACTGCAGGGCTGCATTTCCCCGCAAAAGGGGAGGGCAGCTCTGTTTTTTCGTTTACGAAATGCCCCGTTTTGTGGTATACTATCGCATGAGAAATAAGACGCGGGCGTGATGCCGTGTCAGGCAGGAGAGTGGAACTGTGGAACTGGAACAAGCCAGAAAGCGCGTCGAGGAACTGCGCGCTGTTATCGAGAAGAATAACCGCCTTTATTACGATCAGGATGCCCCCGAGCTGGAGGACTTCGAATACGACGCCCTGATGCGAGAACTAAGGGCGTTGGAAAATCAATTTCCTCAGTTACTAACGGAAGATTCACCTACCCAAAAGGTGGGCGGCACGGCCAGTAGCAAACTTCCGAAAGTGACACATTCTGTTAAAATGGAAAGTTTGTTGGATGCGTTTTCCTACGATGAACTGCGGGATTTTGACCGTCGTGTGCGAGATGCAGGAATCGAACCGGAGTATGTGGTCGAGATCAAGATCGACGGTCTTTCGTGCAGCCTTGAGTACGCGAACGGGGAGTTGGTGCGTGCCTCCACCCGCGGAGATGGCATTGTGGGTGAGGATGTGACAGCAAATATCCGGGCTAGCAAGAAGATACCAAAGACGTTGAAAAATGCCCCTGAGTTTCTCGAGGTGCGCGGCGAGGTGTACATGCCTCACGAGGAATTCCAGCACCTCTGCGCCGAGCAGGAACTGCAGGGCGACACGCCGTTTAAAAATCCTCGCAACGCCGCTGCCGGTTCGCTGCGCCAAAAAGATGCAAAGGTCACAGGAAGTCGTGGTCTTTCGATTTTTGTGTTTAATTTACAGCAGGTGCGGGGCAAAGAGTTGACCACCCATGCAGAGAGCCTCGATTACCTCAAGAGCCTCGGCCTTCCGGTCTCGCCCCGCTACCATATCGTCCACGACATCGAGGATGCCATCCGGGAGATCGAGCAGATCGGCCAGAACCGTTCGAAGCTCGACTTCGACATGGACGGTGCAGTCATCAAGGTCAATGATTTCGCCCAGCGCGCGCAGATGGGTTCCACCAACAAATTTCCCCGGTGGGCCATCGCCTTCAAGTACCCGCCCGAGGTCAAGGAGACGACCCTGCGCAGCATCGAGGTGGCTGTGGGCCGCACCGGCGTGCTGACCCCGACGGCCTGCTTCGACCCCGTCTTTCTTGCCGGTACGACGGTGGCCCGTGCGACCCTCCACAACGAGGACTTCATCCGCCAGTTCGGGCTTTGCATCGGCGACGCCATTCAGGTTCAGAAGGCCGGCGACATCATCCCGGAGGTCATCGGCGTCGTCCGCCATCCGGAGGATGCCGTGCCCTACCAGATGCCGAAGGTCTGCCCCTCCTGCGGAGCACCGGTCGTCCATCTTGAGGACGAAGCCGCCCTGCGCTGCGTCAACCCCGAGTGCCCGGCTCAGTCTCTGCGCAACATCATCCATTTTGCCTCCCGCGACGCCATGGACATCGACGGTCTGGGCACGGCGGTGGCGACCCAGCTGGTGGAAAAAGGTCTCGTCCACACGGTGTCGGACCTCTACGACCTGACCCTCGAGCAGTTGCTGACGTTGGAAAAGTTCAAGGAGAAGAAAGCGACGAACCTTCTCCATGCCATCGAAAATTCCAAGCAGAACAATCTGGACAAGCTGCTGTTCGGTTTTGGCATCCGCAACATCGGAGACAAGGCCGCCGCTCTGCTGGCCGAGCACTTCGGCACGCTGGAAGCCATCCGGGAAGCTGACATCGAAACGATCAGCGAGATCGACGGCTTCGGCGGCGTGATGGGGCAGAGCGTGGTGGAGTTCTTCGCCAAGGACGGCACCACCGACCTTGTCCACCGTCTGGCCGACGCGGGCGTGAACATGACGTGGAAGGGCGAGCCGAAAGGGGATAAGCTGGCGGGCAAAACGCTGGTCGTCACCGGCACCCTTGAGAGCCTCTCCCGCAATGAGGCAGAGGCCCTCATCGTCAAGAACGGCGGCAAGGCCAGCGGTTCGGTCTCCAAGAAAACGGCCTATGTCGTAGCCGGTGCGGCGGCAGGCTCCAAGCTGACCAAGGCGCAGACCCTCGGCGTGCCCGTGCTGACGGAAGCGGAATTCCTCGCTATGCTGCGGGACGAACCGGAAGCTTAACATAAACAGAACAGGCCCAGAGGCCCACGCAGTGGAGAACCGCTGCGTGGGCCTTTTTGCGTTCTAAAAGCGCCGCCGCCGCATACAGTAGGAGCAAGAAGCCAAAGCGACGAGACGGAAGGAGAAATGAGATGGACGAGTATTACCGGGCCGTTCAGGCCCTGCCTGCATGGCTGGCGCGGCCTCTGAGCGCCCTACCGCCGGACATTGCAGAACAGGTACATGAGATACGCCTTCGGGCAGGCTGCGGGGTGCAGCTGACCATCGGGGGCAGGCCCTGCTGCCCGGCGGGACTGCCCGCTCTGCAAAAGCTCCGGCTGACGCCGTTGCAGATGGAGGAGATCTTTCTCACCCTCTGCAACGGGTCGGTGCACAGCCACGAGACAGAGATCGCGGCAGGCTATGTCACCCTCGGGTGCGGATGCCGCGCCGGGCTGGCCGGGCGGTTCTACTGCCCGCCGGGGCAGAGCGCCGTTTTGCAGGAGCTGCGCTCGGTCAACATCCGTGTGGCCCGCAGCCGGGAGTTCCCTCTGCCGCAGAAGCTCCGGGATATTTTGCAGCAGCGCTTTGTGGGGATGCTCCTGATGGGGGAGCCGGACAGCGGCAAGACGACCCTCCTGCGGGGCATCGCGCGAGAATTGGCAAGCCGGGAAAGAGCGGTGGCCGTCATCGACGAGCGGCGAGAGATATTCCCCTCGGAGGAAACAGCGGCCCTGCCTCTCGATATCCTCAGCGGCGTGCCGAAGGGGCAGGCAGTGCAGATGGCTCTGCGCACTCTCTCGCCGCAGGTGATATTACTGGACGAGCTGGGCGGGATGGACGAGCTTTATGCCCTCGAACAGGGGCTGTTCAGCGGAGTGGAGTTCATCGCCACCCTCCATGCCGCCAGCTGGGAGGAAGCCGCCCGCCGCCCGCAGGTGCAGTATCTCCAAAAATGCGGTGCGCTCCATGCAGCGGTACTGCTGAAGGGCCGCACCGCGCCGGGCCAGCTGAAAGAGGTGCGGTTCTCATGAAGACGCTGCGGATCGTTGGGGCACTGTTCTGGCTGGGCTGCGGCTGGTGCGCAGGAGATGCGGCCTGCCGGAACGCCCGGCGGCATCTGGAGGCGCTGGAAGAGACGCTCCTGCTCTTGCAGCGGGTCCGGCAGGAGATCGATTACCGCCGCACCGACCTCACCCTGCTGTTCCGCAGGCTGGAACGGGAGGGGGCTGTCCGGGGCGAGAGCTTTCAGGCTCTTTGCCCGCCGCCCGGGCTGACCCGCCCGGAGCGGGACTGCTATATCGAGTGCTTTTCGGGCATTGGACGGGCGGAGGCCGGGCAGGAATGCCAGCGGCTGACGTTTTATCAGGAGCGGTTCGGGGTATTTTTGCGTCAGGCAGAGGAACGCACCCGCCCTCAGCTGGAGCTTTGCCATAAGCTGGGCCTTGCCGCCGGGCTGGCAGCGGCCATCCTCTGCCTCTGAAAGGGGAATGTGTATGGAGATCGACCTGATCTTTAAGATCGCGGCCATCGGCATCATCGTCGCGGTGCTCAACCAGCTTCTGATCCGCTCGGGCCGAGAGGATCAGGCGATGATGACCACGCTGGCAGGGCTTGTGGTAGTGCTGTCCATTTTAGTCAAGCAGATCAGTGTGCTCTTCGTCACCATCAAGTCCCTCTTTGCGCTATGAGCGCCCTCACGATGCTGGGGCTTGCGGTGGTGGGAGCCGTCCTGTACACCCTGTTCCAGAAGAGCGCCCCGGCCTTCGGGCTGTTCGTCTCGATGGGGGCGGCAGTCCTCGTGCTGTGGAAGATCAGCACAGCGGCCGAGATCGTGCTTGCCGGCCTTGAGAGACTGGAACAGCGGGCAGGCGGCGACGCCTTTTCCTGCCTGCTGCGGTGTACAGGCGTTATCCTGCTGGCCGACTACGCCCGCGCACTCTGCGAGGAAGCCGGGGCCGAATCGCTGGCGTGGTGCACGGCACTGGCAGGCCGGGTGCTGGTGCTGGCGGCGGCGTGGCCCCTGCTGGAAGAGATCGGCCAGAAGATCGGGAGCATTGCGGGATGAAATGGGACAAGTTTTTTCGCTTCGGGCTGGCCATACTGTTTTTGTGGACGAGCCTTGCGCTCGCGGCCCCGGCGGCGCGGGCTGCTTCGGACACGACGCTGCCCGGGAGCGCCCTCTGGGAGCCGTATTTACAGCAGAGCCGCATTGATCTGGAGGACGCCGTATCCTCGCCGTGGGAGACGCTGAAAAGCTTTCTGCCCCAGTCCTTGGGGGCAATGGTGCAGCAGACGGCCCGGGACTATACCTCGGTCCTCCTGTTCCTGACACTGACCGCGGTGCTGGGGCTTCTGGCGGGAGAGTGTGCCGACAGCGATCTGCTGGATCTGGCTGCGGCGGGCGGCTGTGGTGTCCTGCTCTGGGGGAATCTGGTGGAAGAGGCACAGACGCTCTGCGCGCAGATGGAGAGCTGGCGCAGCTTTTTGCTGGGCTTTCTGCCCGTCTATGCGGGCGTCCTCACGATGGGTGGCGAAGCGGCGGCAGGCAGTGCAGCCAGCGGAACGCTGCTGACGGCGCTCTGTTTTCTGGCACAGCTGGCCGCAGCCTTCGTGCAGCCTCTGCTCCACTGTTATCTGATGCTCAGCATGGCCTGCTGCATCAGCGCAGAACCGGCGCTGGGCGTCTTCTGCAAGGGTGTCGGCAGTGCCCTCCGCCAAGCGCTGGGCTGGGCCGGGAAAGTGCTGGTCGCTCTGCTGGGCTTGCAGCGGGCGGCGGCGTTCCAGCTGGACCGCTTTTCGCTCCGCACCGGCCAGCTTCTGGCCGGGAGCGTGCCCATCATCGGGCAGACCCTCAGCAGTGCGTCGGAGTCCATCCTTGCAGGGGTGCAGATGCTCAAGAGTGGGCTGGGGCTGGCAGCGCTGTCGGTGCTGGGGACAGAATTCGTGCCGCTCTATCTGGGGCTGATGATCCAGCTGGCCCTGCTTATGGGGTGCAGTCTGCTTTGCAGCCTGACGGGCATCTCGCGCTGCCGCGCCCTGTTCGACTGCTTCGCCGAGGCGGTGCGCTGTATGGCAGCAGCTGTGGTCCTCTTCTTCGGGCTGGCAGCGGCAGGGGTGGCTCTGCTTTTCGTGATAGGAGGTGGTTCGTGATGCAGGCGCTGGAGCGTGCGGCGGCGGTCTTCTGTACAGCCTGTATCTGTGCCGAGCTGGCGGCCCGCTTTGTGGGGCCGGGCTGGGGGCAGAAGTGCATAAAAGCGGTGGCGGGGCTATATATTCTAGTAGCCTTTGCAGATGCCCTGCCCGGCGCAAAAGCTCAGCTCACCGTGCCGAAGCTGCCGCAGGCGGAGACCGCTTCGGTGGGCAGTCTGGAGGATGCCATCCTTGCGCAGACGGAAGAAGAGCTTTCCCGACGATTGGAGGATGCCTGTCTCCGCGAGGCAGGCATCCGGGTGAAACTGCGCATCACCCTATGCCGGACCGCGGAGGGCGTGGCGGCATCCGCCGTGCAGGTCGTCCCGCAGGGCGCCCTCACCGATGCCCGGAAGCAGGCGGTGGAGAGACTGCTGACAGCACAGCTTCAGCTTGAGCCAGAAAGCATATGCTGGGGGGAGGCTGTGCCATGAAAAACAAGCTCTTTTTGCGGCTGAAGGACCTTGTGCAAAAGGAGAACCGCGCCCGGCTGGCGGTCCTGCTGGGGGCTGCGGCGATGCTGTTCCTCCTGTTGTCGGAGCTGTTCACCTCTTCGGAGAAGCCTGCAGCAGCCAGCGCTGTCCCGGCGGATGAGGGCGCCTACCGTCAGCAGCTCGAGCAGCAGCTTTCCGACCTCATCGCGCAGGTGGAAGGTGCAGGGAGGACCACCGTGATGATCACGCTGGAAAGCGGGGAGGAGACCATCTATGCTCTGGACACGCTCTCGGGACAGACCCAGCAACAGCAGACCCATGTGCTGCTGGACGATGGGACGGCGCTGGCACAGACGGTCTGCACGCCCAGAGTGTGCGGAGTGGCTGTGGTATGCGAGGGCGGGGGAGATGTCCGGGTCGCCGTCCGCATCACCGAGCTGGTGGGGGCGCTGCTGGATGTTCCGTCCAACCGCATCTGCGTAGAGCAGCGCCGGGAATGATTTTTTGCAGCTATGAGAACCATGAAATATGCAAGGAGGAGACACGGATGAGAGCTATCACCAAAAATACACGCAGGGTCACTGCGCTGACCCTTGCGGCGGCGCTGGTCGTGGCAGTATACCTCAACTGGCAGTACGCCCGCACCGGCATCGGAGTGGATGAGGAGGCCGTCAACGTCTCGGCGGTGGCCGTGGAGGGAGAGCCGGTGGCTTCGCCCGTCACCGACGGGCTGATGACGGAGGCCGAGGCTGTATCCAGCGCCAACAAGAATTACGGCGAGGCCCAGCTTGTCAGCGTAGCCAACGATGCAGGGGCAAAATTCTTCGAAGAAGCCCGTCTCAAGCGCCAGAAAGCCCACGATGAAGCGATGGACACCATCCAGAAGACGCTCAAGACCTCGGGCCTCTCCGCCGAGGAGAAAAAGGACTGCACCCGGCAGATGACCGCAAACCTCGAGGACCTCAACGCCGAGAACGAGATCGAAACGCTGGTCAAGGCGAAGGGCTTTGCCGACTGCCTCTGCTTTTTGCAGTCCGGCCGGGCAGACCTGACCGTCATGACCTCCGGCGACGCCCTGACCGCGGCACAGGTGGCCCAGATAAGAGACATCGTCCTCAGCAAGAGCGAGGTGACTGCGCAGAATATTACTGTGGTGGAAGTGAAGTAAGGTGTTGTATAAAACCGGAGAAAATGGTATAATGACATCAAAGGTTTTGCAAAGGGCTTTGCCTTTTGCATGGATCGCACAAAATAAAATGGGCGTTCGCTCATTTTGGATGGAGGGCCATAGAATGGATTTACAGAATATGGATCTGAAGGGCGGCAGTCTGCAGATCTCCACGGAGGTCATCGGCAAGATCGCTCGTTGTGCAGCGCTGGAGATCGAGGGCGTGGCAGAAGTGTCCTGCGGCAAGCAGAACCGGAAGGTGAAAGACCTTCTGGAGCGAGCCAACGTCCAGTCGCCCGTCACCGTAGAGATGCGGGATGGCACGGCAGAGATCACTCTGGAAATTGTGGCGGCCTTTGGCGCACGCATCCCGGCTGTGGCCGAGAAGGTGCAGGAGAACGTCAAGTCTGCCGTCCAGAACATGACCAATGTTACGGTCAGCCGTGTTGACCTTGTCATTGCCGGTCTGGCCCCGGCGGCTGAGCCGCAGGCCTGAGCCGAGAACGAAAACGAAAACAAAGATGCGGTCAGCCTTCCCGCAAAAGGGAAGGCTTTGCCGCTGTGAGAGGAACATTATGGAAAATATTCTGCCCCGCCGTGAAGCACGCGAAAATGCATTTCTGCTGGCATTTTCTCAGACCTTTGGTGACATCCCCCTGCAGGAGGCTCTGGATAACCACCACGAGTGCGACGAAGAGCACCCCGTGGATGTGTTCGGACAGCGTCTGCTGCGGGCCTACTACGAGCACTCCGCCGAGGTGGACGACCTCATCAGCGCCCATCTGCGCAACTGGACGATGGAGCGTCTGCCCCGCGTGAGCCTGACTGTGCTTCGTCTGGGTCTGGCCGAGATGCTGTACGGCGATGAGAAGAAGCCCGGCGTCGTCATCAACGAGGCCGTCGAGCTGACCAAAAAGTATGGCGCAGACGAGGATTATCAGTTCGTCAACGGTCTGCTGGGCACTGTGGCACGGGAACAGGGTCTGGACGCAGAGTCCGAGCAGCTGTGAGCAACTATACGCTGGGCATCGACACCAGCAACTATGCAACCTCTCTGGCCGTCTTTGATACAGCCGGAGAGGTTGTTTGCGCAAAAAAGCGTTTTCTTCCGGTCAAGGAGGGCCAGCTTGGCCTGCGCCAGAGCGATGCGCTGTTTCATCACACGGCGGCTCTGCCTGCAATGATGGCAGAGCTGGGCGGCGAATTCGATTTGACGAAGATCAGCGCCGTGGGCGTGTCGGAAAAACCCCGTCCGGTGGAGGGCAGTTATATGCCCTGCTTTCTGGCAGGCGTCAGCGCCGCCGAGGCATTCGCCTTGGCCCGGGGAATCCCTCTTGTCCGCACGACCCATCAGCAGGGCCACGCAGCGGCGGCACTGTTTGCCGCCAAAGGGGAGACACTTTTCCGTGAGAAAACGCTGCTCTTCCACATCTCCGGCGGCACCACCGACCTTCTCCTCTGCGATGAGGTGAAGCATATCGAGACGCTGGGCACAAGCTCCGACCTCTACGCCGGACAGGCAGTGGACCGTGTGGGCGTCAAGCTGGGCTTTGGGTTCCCGGCTGGCGCGGAGGTCTCCCGTCTGGCCGCAGAATGTGAGGAGACCATCAAGCCGAAATCCAGCGTCCGAGGAATGGAATGCAGCCTTTCCGGGCTGGAGAACCAGTGCAACGCCCTGCTGGCGGCGGGCAAAAGCCCCGCCTATGTCTGCAAATACTGTCTGCTCTGCGTGGCGGATACGGTGGTCAGGATGACCAAAGCTGCCCAGAAGGAATATCCCGGGCTGGCGGTGGTCTGCGCAGGCGGCGTCATGAGCAGCGACATCATCCGCAGCTGGGTGCAGCAACGCCTTCCGCAGGTGTATTTTGTGCCCGGACAGTATTCCAGCGACAACGCCATCGGCGTGTCCATTCTTGCGGCACGGGAGGCCGGTCTATGGCTGAAGTGATCTCTGTCTCTGCCCTGAACCAGTACGTCAAGACCCTGCTGGATGCAAACGACATCCTGTTCGATCTGGCGCTGCGGGGCGAGATCGCAAACTTTGTACAGAATGCCCGCAGCGGCCACTGCTATTTTTCCCTTCGGGACGCAGCTGCCAGCGTCAAGGCGGTGATGTTCCGCTCGGATGCAAGACGGCTCGGCTTCCGGCCTGAGGAAGGCATGAAGGTGGTCGTACGCTGCCGTGCTACTCTTTACGAGCGGGACGGCGCGTTTCAGGTCTACGTCAACGAGATGTTCCCGGACGGCATCGGCGCGGCGCAGCTGGCCTTTGAGCAGCTGAAAGCCAAGCTCGAGCAGGAGGGACTTTTCGCGGCAGAGCATAAAAAGTCTCTGCCCGCTTACCCCAAATGCATCGGCATCGTCACCAGCAAGACCGGTGCAGCGCTGCAGGACATCCGCAATGTCATCAGCCGACGCTGGCCGGCAGCAAAGCTATTGCTCTGCCCGGTCAGCGTGCAGGGCTTTGAGGCCGCGCAGCAGGTCGCCGACGCCATCGGGCGGCTGGACCGGAGCGGGAAAGTGGATGAGATCATTGTGGCCCGGGGCGGCGGCAGCCGGGAAGACCTCTGGGTCTTCAATGCCGAGGTCATCGCCCGGGCGGCGTACCGCTGCAAAGTGCCGCTCATCAGCGCCATCGGACACGAGATCGACTTTACCATTCTGGATTTCGTGGCGGACCGCCGTGCACCGACTCCGTCGGCAGCGGCAGAGCTGGCGGTGCCCGACCGCGCAGAGCTTCTGCGGGTACTGCTTCAGCTGGAACAGCGCTGTCAGAGCACCTTGCAGAGCCGTTTTGCTGCGGCATCGGGGCGTCTGGAAAGGGCCGGGCAGCAGCTGTCCCGCGATATGACCCGCCGGACACTCACAGCCGGGCAGACAAAGCTCGAGGCATACCAAAAAGAGCTTGAGGATGCAGCCCGGAGCGGCATCCAGAAACGAACAAATCAGCTTCGTCACGCTGCCGCGCTGGCCGACTCCCTCAGCCCCTACCGGGTGCTGGGGCGCGGCTACGCGATGGTATACGACAGCAAAAACAGGCTGTGCAGCGCGGACGCCCTTTCTACGGGCGACCGGATCACCCTGCGCGGCGCAGCGCATACGGCAGAATGTACGGTCTTGTCCGTGGAGGAACTGAATGAGAGCACCCAAAAGCTTTGAGGACGGCATGACCCGTCTGGAAACCATCCTGAGCCAGATGCAGAGCGAGGAGACGACCCTTACGGAGTCGGTCAAGCTTTATGCAGAAGCGGCTTCGCTGATGGAATACTGCCATGCTGCGCTGGAAAAGGCGTCGCTCCAGATGGAGGAGATCGACGCTGCCCGCAGCGAAAAGGCAGAGGCAGAACCCAAAGAATCATAACAGCCCGCAGGGAGGAATCATAATGGAGAGCACCGAGTATAAAAAGCAGTACGGCGAATATCTGGCCCGTGCAGAAGAAGCACTGAACCGGGCGTGCGAGCGCTATCTGCCCGAGGAGTCTGAGGTCTGCCGTGCGGCACGCTACAGCCTGATGGGCGGCGGCAAACGCATCCGGGCCGTGCTGGTGCTGGCCGTGTGCGATATGCTCCACGGCAGCGCCGAGGCGGCGGAACAGTTTGCGGCGGCCGTTGAAATGCTGCACTGCTATTCGCTCATCCACGACGACCTGCCCTGCATGGACAATGACGATATGCGCCGGGGCAAGCCCTCCTGCCACAAGGCATTCGGAGAGTCTACTGCCATGCTGGCGGGCGATGTGCTGCTGACGGAGGCCTTCGAGGCTGTGGCCGATGCGCCCGCTCCGGCATCGGTCTGCGTCTGCGCAGCACAGGCGCTCGGCGCAGGAGCCGGGAGCCGGGGCATGGTGTATGGACAGGAGCTTGACCTGAAATACGAGGCGCTCGCCGCTACGGAAGAACAGCTCCGCCTCATCCACCGCCGCAAGACGGGGGCGCTCATCAATGCGGCCATCCAGATGGGCGGCGCGGCGGCACAGGCCGACGAGGCCCAGCGCAAAGCACTGGAAGCCTACGCCTACGGCATCGGCCTAGTGTTCCAGATCGTGGACGATGTGCTGGATGTGACCAGTACCGCCGAGCAGCTGGGCAAGCCCATCGGCAGCGACAGCGAGAACGGTAAGACGACCTTCGTCACCCTGTTCGGCGCGGACGGAGCGATGCAGCTGGCAGAGAAACTGAACGATGAGACCTGTGCGGCGCTGCATGACGCATTCGGCGAAAAGAGCGCTTTTCTGGAGCAGCTGGCCCGCACGCTGCTGGCCCGCCGCAGCTGAGCATCGTGTCTGGGACGATAGGGCAGATGCGGCGCTTATGACGTCGGCTGCGGGAATGCGATAAAATTCAAGAAGGAGAACAAACAATGCAACTGATCAAGGAATTGTTCTCGGTCAACGAGATACTGACGGTCTCCATCGTAAGCTGGTTCGTCGCACAGGTGCTGAAGACGATCATCAACTTCATCCTGCTGGGCAAATTCCAGCTCGAACGGATGTGGGGCGATGGCGGTATGCCCAGCGCCCACAGCGCCACGGTCTGTGCGATGGTCATTGCCGCCGCCCGCAGCGAGGGCATCAGCTCGGCTATCTTTGCAGTGGCCAGCGTAGTCGCCATCATCACCATGCACGATGCAATGGGTGTGCGCCACGAGACCGGCGAACAGGCAAAGGTGCTCAACCAGATGATCGAGGAGTGGATCGACATCAGCGAAAAAAACGCTCCCTTCCTTCAGAATATGCATCTGAAGGAGATGGTCGGACACACGCCGCTGCAGGTCATGGCAGGCATGGTCGTCGGCGTCGTCGTCGGCTTTTTGTATCCGATGCACCTCTAATAAGAAGTTGTTTTCATAAGCAGTGCGCCCCATCTGGGCAGTTTTTCAGAAGACCGCCCTGCCTGCAAAAATGACTTCTGTGTTGAAATCATCCGGAATTTGAAATGTGAGGAGGACGGTCACTTTATGCATCCTTCACTGCTTCAGAATATTTCACAGCCAAGTGACCTGAAGCGCTTGAACAGTGCGCAGATCCAGCAGCTCTGCGGGGAAATTCGTCAATTTCTGCTGGACAGCGTATCCAAAACGGGCGGACATCTTGCTTCCAACCTCGGCGCAGTCGAGCTGACGGTCGCGCTCCATCGCATCTTTGAGACCCCCCGGGATGCGTTCGTTTTCGATGTGGGCCATCAGTGCTACACCCACAAACTGCTGACCGGACGGTACAAGCGCTTCGGCACCCTGCGGCAGCTGGACGGCCTTTCGGGTTTCCCAAACCCGAATGAGAGCGTTCACGATGCTTTTATCGCCGGGCACGGCAACACCGCCCTATCGGTCGCCATCGGCATCGCATGGGCCAAAAAGCTCAAGGGCGAGCCGGGCCATGTGGTGGCCATCATCGGCGATGGTGCCTTTACCGGCGGCATGGTCTACGAGGGAATGAACAACATCGGCAAGCTGGACAATCTGATGGTCATTCTCAATGACAACAAGATGTCCATCTCCCACAATGTCGGCGCACTGGCAGGGTATCTGGGCCATCTGCGCACCACGACCCGTTATTTCACGGCAAAGGAGAACGTCAACAGCTTTCTGAGCGGGGTGCCGCTCGTCGGTGCGCCCATCAAGACTGCCCTGCAAAACAGCAAAAAAGTGGTGCGCCGGGCCATGTATCACTCCACGATCTTCGAGGATATGGGATTCCATTATTTCGGCCTCATCGACGGCCACAACGAGCCGGAGCTGGAGCGCATCCTGCAGACGGTCTGTGCCCAGCCCGGGCCGACGCTGCTCCATGTTGTGACAAAGAAGGGCAAGGGCTATGCCCCGGCGGAGTCGAATCCCGGCAACTATCATGGCGTCTCGAAGTTCGATCTGGCAGGCATCCCCGACCCGGAGATCGCCCCGGCGGAGTCGTTCTCGAATGCCTTTGGCCGTGCGCTCAGTGAGGCTGGAGATGCGGACGATACCCTCTGTGCCATCACGGCGGCGATGAAATATGGCACTGGTCTGCAATTTTTCAGCCACGCCCACCCGGAGCGCTTCTTTGACGTCGGGATGGCTGAGCAGCACGCCGTGACCTTCGCCGCCGGCCTTGCCAGCAAGGGGATGCTGCCGGTGGTCTGCATCTATTCGACCTTCCTGCAGCGCAGCTATGACCAGATCATCCACGATGTCAGCCTGCTGCGGGAGAATGTTGTCTTTGCCGTTGACCGCGCAGGTTTTGTGCCCGGCGATGGGGAGACCCATCAGGGCATCTACGACCCGGCCTTCCTCAGTCAGGTCGGAATGCCCATCTACTCGCCCTCGAACTACGAGGAGCTGCGGTACTGGCTGGCCATCCTGCTGCGGCATGAGATGCAGGGGCCTCGGGCCATCCGCTACCCCCGCGGCGGCGAGAGCAAGGTCTTGGCCGGATACGGCTGCACGGGCAGGGAGTACGACAAGCTCGTCTCTCTGCCGGGTGCAAAGACTGCGCTGGTGAGCTATGCGGATGAGGTGGAGGATGCCCTTGCCGCCGCAGAGCTGCTGGCAAAAGAGGGTGTCCCCTGCGATGTGTATAAGCTGGTTCGCATCTTTCCGTTCGGGGAAGAGCTGGTGCAGGAGCTTTCGGCCTACTCCATCGTCCTGATGGCAGAAGAGTGCGCAGCCTGCGGCGGCATCGGCGAGCATCTGGCCCGCGCTCTGCAGGATGCAGGCTGGTGCGGCCGGTACATCCACCGCGCGGTGAGGGAGCTGAGCCTGCCCCACGCGACGGTGCCCCAGATCAAGCAGGCGACCGGGCTGGATGCGGTGCATCTGGCCGAGGCCGTGCAGGCGGCAGACCCGAAAGGAGAGAAAACACTTTGAAAATTCGTTTGGACCAATATCTGGTGCAGCACGGTATGATCCAGAGCCGTGAGCGCGCCAAGGCTCTCATCATGGCCGGTGTCGTCTTTGTCAACGAGCAGAAGGTGGACAAGGCTGGTGAGATGATAAAGGAAGATGCCAAGGTCGAGGTGCGCGGCCACGACATCGGATACGTCAGCCGGGGCGGACTCAAGCTGGAAAAGGCGATGCAGTGCTTCCCGCTGACCCCCCGCGGCAAGGTCTGTATGGACATCGGTGCGTCCACCGGCGGCTTTACCGACTGTATGCTGCAGAACGGTGCCGTCAAGGTCTATGCTGTGGATGTGGGATACGGCCAGCTGGCATGGAGCCTGCGCACCGACGAGCGTGTCGTGAATATGGAGCGGACCAACATCCGCAATGTCACGCCGGATATGCTGGCCGAGCCGGTGGAGTTCTTCAGCGTGGACGTGTCTTTTATCTCGCTGCATCACATCTTTCCGGTGGCGCAGGCCATCACGACGCCGGACGCGATGGGCGTCTGTCTGGTCAAGCCCCAGTTCGAGGCAGGCCGTGAGAAGGTGGGCAAAAACGGTGTCGTCCGTGACCCTGCCACCCACCGCGAGGTGCTGCACAACGCCATGGGCTATGCCGCCGCAAACGGCTTCGTTGTGCGGGGGTTGGATTTCAGCCCAGTCAAAGGCCCGGAGGGGAACATCGAGTATCTGATGTTCGTCCAGAAGAGCGAGCAGCCCGGCGTGCTGGATGATTCCGTCGCCGAGCAGGTCGTGGCCGCAAGCCATAGCTCGCTGGACAAATAAATCGGCTGGGAGACGTCATATGACCGTTTATATTTCGCCAAACCCCGGCAAAGAGCAGGCGGTGGCCACCGCCCAGCGGGCAGCGCAGCTCCTGCTGATGCAGGGGGCCACCGTCCTGATGCGGGATGACCTGAACGAAACCTGCTGCGCCGATGGGGTGCAGTACCTTCCGCTGGAAGAGTGCCTCCCGCGTACCGATGTTATCCTGACCATCGGCGGCGACGGCACCATCCTGCATGAGGCGAACCTTACGCTTCAATACCAGAAGCCCATCCTCGGCATCAACATCGGCCGCTGCGGCTTCCTTGCCACCTGCGAGGTGGATGAAATGGAGGAAAAGCTTGCGGCGCTGGTGCGGGGCGAATATCTGCTGGACAGCCGTATGCTGCTCTATGTGCGGGTGCTGGGCGAAGAAAACTGGGAGGGCCATGCCCTCAACGACGTGGTCGTGACCAAAGGCCGCCTGCAGCAGGCCATCGATTTCAGCATCTACTGCGACGACATCCTTGTAGAGCATTATCGCGGAGACGGCGTCATCGTAGCGACGCCCACCGGCTCTACGGCCTATTCACTGGCGGCAGGCGGGCCGATCCTTGACTCGCAGACCAAGGGCATCGTCGTCACGCCCATCTGCCCCCACAGCCTGACCAGCCCGGCAATGGTCTTTGCACAGGAGCGGAAGATCAACATCTGTGTCGGGCAGGTGGTGGACAACGAAGTGTTCCTGAGCTGCGATGGTGCGGCGGAATATCCGCTCAGCGCCGGTTCGACGGCAGAGATCCGCCTTTCGGACCAGATCGTGCAGCTCGTCACCTTCAGCAGGGCGGACCAGTTTCAGGCCATCGACCAGAAGCTGCGCAGCCGGAGATAACAACAAGAGGAGGCAAGGAATATGGGCCGAAACAATCCAGCTGAGTCAAAAGGCAAGGCGGAACGTCAGCAGACGATCCTCCGCCTGATCCAGGAGAACCCCATCAGCCGTCAGGAGGTGCTGCTCGAGCACCTGCGTCAGGAGGGCTTCGAGGTGACGCAGGCGACTATTTCCCGGGACATCCGGGAAATGTGTCTCGTCAAAGCCGCTACCGCAGATGGCTACCGCTATGTTTCCAGCCACAACGAAAGCCTCAACCCCAAGATGCAGGGCCGGTTCGAGACGATCTTCCGCGAGTCGGTGCTGGGTGTGGATTTTGCCGGGCATGTCGTGCTGGTAAAATGCTATTCCGGCATGGCGAACGCCGCCTGTGAAGTGTTCGACGCCCTGAAGTGGAAAAATGTCGTCGGTACTCTTTCCGGCGATGATACGTTCCTGATCGTGGCCCGTTCGGAGCGGGACGCCAAGACCATCTGTTCGGAACTGACCCGTCACATCGGGCAGAAATAAACGCGGGAGTGAAACTATGCTGAGCAGCCTGCAGATCGAAAATGTTGCAGTTATCCAGAAAGCCAATGTCCATTTTGAAAAGGGCCTCAACGTCCTGACCGGTGAGACGGGCGCAGGCAAATCCATCCTCATCGACTCCATCAACGCTATTCTGGGTAACCGCGCCTCTAAGGATCTCGTGCGCACCGGTGCGGCCAAGGCTGTCATCCGGGCTGCATTTGAGGATGTGCCGCCTGCCGTCCTTGACAGTCTGGAAAAGGCAGGCTATGAGCGCTCCGAAGCGCTGCTGCTCAGCCGCGAGATCACCGCCGAGGGCAAGAGCACCTGCCGCATCAACGGGATGCCTGCCACCGCCGCTGTCCTGCGGGAGCTTTGCGGCGGACTTATCAACATCAATGGCCAGCACGACTCGGTGGGTCTGCTGAATCCAGCCCGGCATGAGGGCATTCTGGACGCTTACGCCCAGAACAGCGCGGAATATCAGGCATACTATGCCATCTATCGGGAGCTGGTGGGGGTCAAGAAAACGCTGGACGCCATGATCACCGACGAGGGCGAAAAGCAGCGCCGCATCGACCTGCTGAGCTATCAGGTGCAGGAGATCGACGATGCGGCGTTGACGGCAGGGGAGGAGCAGACGCTGGAAAGCCGCCGCAAGGTGCTGGCGAATGCTTCCACCATCCGGGACCGCATTGCCCAGTGTTACGCGCTGCTCTCGGGCGGCGACGAAGCCCCCGGTGCCGTTGACCTTCTGGGCGAAGCCTCCAACGCCGTGGATGCAGCGGCTCAGCTCGACGGAGAGCTGTCTGCCGGTGCGGGCCAGCTGCTCGACCTCTATTACACCGCAAAGGACGTCGCCGCCGATCTCATCGGCCGTCTGGACGCTTACGACACCAACGACGCAGAGCTGGACGAGATCGAGCAGCGCATCGATCTTATCTACAAGCTCCGGCGGAAATACGGCGATACAGTAGAGGACATCCTCGCGTTTGGCGAGCGGGCACGGCAGGAGCTGGAGATGATACAGTCCTCGCAGGAGAGGGTGGAGCATCTGCAGAAGGAGCAGCGCCGTCTCTATACCCTCGCGCGGGAAAAGGCGGAGCTTCTGACCCAGACCCGGCTGAGGGCGTTTGAAGAGCTGAACAAGCGCATCTCTGACACATTGGACTTTCTGAATATGCCGGGCGTGCGGATGACGCTCCGCCATACGCGGGGGCCGCTGGCCAGTCACGGACAGGACAGCATCGAGTTTTATATCTCTACGAACCCCGGCGAAGCCCCGAAGCCTCTGGCAAAGATCGCCTCAGGCGGCGAGCTGAGCCGTATCACCCTCGCCATCAAGAATGCGATGGCCGACAAGGACGCTGTGCCGACCGTCATCTACGACGAGATCGACAGCGGCGTTTCCGGCAAGGCGGCCAGCCGCATCGGTGAGGTGCTGCGCCAGAGTGCCGAGGGTCATCAGATCCTTTGCATCACCCACACGGCTCAGATCGCTGCGCTGGCAGACTGCCATCTGCTCATCCAGAAGAACATCACGAATGAGCGTACCTATACCGAGATCCACCCGCTGGACGAGAATGGACGGGTGGAGGCGCTGGCCCGCCTCATCTCCGGCGACCATGTCACAGAGCTTTCGCTGGCCAACGCCCGGGAAATGCTGGGCTGGAGCGCCGGGAAATAAGCAGGCGCTTTTGTGCTTGACATTCCCGAAGGGATGTGCTAAACTGAATCTCGTTGAAAGGCGAAGATGGGAACCGAGTACCCTGATGCGCTCTGCCCAGAGAGGCCCCGGCTGGTGAAAGGGGCTGCGGAGACGCAGGTGAAATACCTCCCGGAGCTGCAGGCTGAACGACGAGTAGGCTGTGCCGCGTGCGAGCGTTACAAACGCAGGAGTGTCACTCTACTCTGGGGTGTGCACTCGTGAGGCCGTTTCTGTGAAGAGGCGGCAAACAGAGGTGGTACCGCGAATTTTATCGCCCTCTGCCAATTTATTTTGGCGGAGGGCGTTTTGTTTTTCCCTCTGCCCCGACAAAACAGGAGGAAATTTCTTATGACTCTGTACGAAGAACTGAAAGCACGCGGTCTGGTGGCCCAGATCACCGATGAGGAGATCATCGACCTCATCAACAACGGCAAGGCTACCTTCTACATTGGCTTCGACTGTACCGCCGACAGCCTGACCGCCGGACATTTCATGGCCCTGACCCTGATGAAACGCCTGCAGATGGCAGGCAACAAGCCCATCGCCCTCATCGGCGGAGGCACCACCATGATCGGCGACCCCTCCGGCCGCACCGATATGCGCAAGATGCTGACCAAGGAGGACATTGCCCACAACGCTGCCTGCTTCAAGAAGCAGATGGAGAAGTTCATCGACTTCTCTGAGGGCAAGGCCCTGATGCTGAACAACGCCGACTGGCTGCTGAACCTGAACTATGTCGAGCTGCTGCGCGATGTGGGCGCCTGCTTCTCCGTCAACAATATGCTGCGTGCCAAGTGCTACGAGCAGCGCATGGAGAAGGGCCTGTCCTTCCTTGAGTTCAACTACATGATCATGCAGAGCTACGACTTCTACTATATGTTCCAGCACTACGGCTGCAATATGCAGTTCGGCGGCGATGACCAGTGGAGCAATATGCTGGGCGGCACTGAGCTGATCCGCCGCAAGCTGGGCAAGGATGCCTACGCTATGACCATCACTCTGCTGACCGATTCTCAGGGCAAGAAGATGGGTAAGACCGCCGGCAACGCCGTCTGGCTCGACCCCAACAAGACCAGCCCCTTCGAGTTCTATCAGTACTGGCGCAACGTCGGCGATGCAGATGTCATGAAGTGCATCCGGATGCTGACCTTCCTGCCGCTGGAGCAGATCGATGAGATGAGCACCTGGAAAGATCAGCGCCTCAACGAGGCCAAGGAGATCCTTGCCTTCGAGCTGACCAAGATGGTCCACGGCGAGGAGGAGGCCAACAAGGCGCAGAACGCAGCCCGCGCACTGTTCAGCGGCGCTGCCGGAGACACCGAGCATATGCCCGGCACCCAGCTGACCGAGGCCGACCTGACCGATGGTGCCATCGGCATCCTGACCCTGATGGTCAAGGCTGGTCTGGCTGCTTCCAACGGCGAGGCCCGCCGTCTGGTTGTGCAGGGCGGCGTTCTGGTGGATGGCGAAAAGGTCGCTGCCCCCACGGCAAGCTTCACCGCCGAGCAGCTGTCCAAGGGTATCGTCATCAAGAAGGGCAAGAAGGTCTACCACAAGGTGAGCCTGTAAGCTTCTGGTAAAACGATAGCCCCGGCTGTCTTCTCTCTGTGACAGGAGAGGGGACAGCCGGGGCTTTTTCATACAAAAATCTCCTCTGTCCCGCACAGGACAAGGGAGACTCGTTTTTATTCAGGTCACAGCTCGTAAGCCTTCTTCAGGACTTCATAGGCAGCATCCTCATTCTCGGAACGGACGAGCAGGGAAATGTCAAGGTCGCTGGTAGTGATGAGCAGCACCTCGATGCCTGCCATTGCCAGAGCATTCAGGGCACGCGCGGCAACACCGCAGCTGGTGACCATCTCTTCTCCGAAGAGGTTCAGCTTGGAGTAGCCCACGCTGATGAGGGGAGAGGCCTTGGCATCCTTGTCGAGATTCGCGGCAGAGATGGCCTTCATCACCAACGGCAGATCGCTGCTGGATGCCGTGAAGCTGAAGTCCATGCTGGTACCGTGGGGGGCGCTCTGGCTGATCATATCCACCACAACGCCGGTGTCGGCGAAGATCTGCAGATAACGGGCCATCGTGTTGCCCTTGAACTCGGCGTCCTGCACGCTGATCATCATCAGGCTCGGCTCGATATTGATTTTGGAAACACCGTACATAGTAAACACTCCATTCTGCCCATCGGGCGTTCTGATTCAAACTTTATGCAAGCTCCAAAAATTCGCTGTTGATGTAGGTCTGTGCCGTCTGGCGGATGTAATCGTATCCGAAGTTTGGGTAGGCAGCGCGGACGCCATGGGCCTTTGCAAGCTCCGGCGTATAATCCCGGAACAGATAGGTGCGGACGTTGGACTTTCCGGCGTCATAGTGGGTCACTGTCACATGGAGCTTCGGGCCGCGCACCGCGCAGCGGACGCTGCCGTCCGGCTCGACGGTCTGCTCCAGACCCAGCGTCAGGACCGCGCCGATGAGCTGGTCGGGCTTGCTCTGGGTGCTCAGGAAATTTCCCAGCGAATAGGCCACAAAGACGTTCCGCCCATCGGCTGCGGTGCGCCATTCGGCGTCCTGCAGAACGTGCGGGTGGGTGCCGATGATCACATCCGCGCCCCAGTCGGCCAGAGACTGAGCTAAGGTGCGCTGTGCCTGCGTGATGTTGTGGCTGTCCTCGACGCCCCAGTGTACGCCGACCACCACAAAATCGGCCTCCTGCCGGGCCGCCCGCACCTGCTGCTCCATGACATCCTGCTGGCTGGTGTAGATGATGTTTGCGGTCATCTTGCTGTTCCGGGGGATGCCGTTGGTGTGCTCGGTGTAGGAGAGGTACGCGATCTTTACGCCGTCCACGGTCTGGATGGGGATGCGGCCATAGTCCGCCTCGCCCTTCCACAGGCCGGTGGTGATCACATCTTCGGGCATCGTCTCCCAGAACCGGAGGGTGGCGGCAATGCCCGCAGCCCCCTTGTCGTAGGTGTGATTGTTCGAGAGGCTGAACACCCGGAAGCCTGCCCGGTAAAGCGCTTCGGCGCACTCGCCGGGAGTCGAGAAGCAGGGGTAGGTAGAGGGCGCAAGCTCTTTGCTGCAGAGCGTCTCCTGATTGATCCAGTTGATGTCCTGCTGTGCATAGAAATCGAGCAGATTCGCGTAGCAGTAATCGAAGCTGTATCCTTCGCCCTCTGCAGCCCGCCGAGCGGCCTGCGAATAGATGGGTGCATGGATGAGGTTGTCCCCTGTAGCCGAGAAGCGCAGTGTCGTGACGACAGGCTGCGGCTCAGGCACAACAAGCTCCCCCGAAACAGCAGGGGACTCCGCCTCCGTTGCCGGAGGAACGTCATCCACGATGCGGCGGGGCCAGAGGCGCAGAGAGAGCAGCGCCGATACGGCCACCAGCAGGACCCCCAGTGTGTACAGGGTGACGCCCTTATGCGAGGTGTGCTTTTGAGCGGAACGCCGACGGCGGGGAGGGGCTGCGTGCTTTGCGTGCTTGGCCATAGGCTCGTCTCCTGACGCACGATACCGTGCCTTATGATGCCATGCGCAGAACAGCTTACATCTCTGCGATCATGTTACTCATATTGTACAGGCCCGGCTCCTTTTTTGCAAGGTAAACGGCAGCATTTATCGCGCCATTTGCAAAAATATTGCGGGAGTATGCCGTGTGGCGGAGGGTGATGACCTCGTCCGGGCCGCAGAACAGCACCTCGTGGTCACCCACGATGCTGCCGCCGCGCACGGCGCTGATGCCGATCTCCTTGGGGTCGCGCTTCTGACGGACGGCAGAACGGTCATAGACATAGTGGTAAGCGCCGTTGTTCTCCTCATTGATGGCGTCGGCCAGCATCAGAGCCGTGCCGCTGGGAGCGTCCAGCTTGTTGTGATGGTGCTGCTCGACGATCTCGATGTCATAGTTCGCACCCAGAATGGCCGAAGCGCGCTTGCACAGCTCGGACAGGACGTTGATGCCCATGGACATATTGGCACTCTTGAACACCGGGATGCTGCGGGAGAGCTGGACGATCTTCAGCTGCAGCTCCTCGGACAACCCGGTGGTGCAGACCACGATGGGCAGCTTGTGAGCCTCGCAGTAGGGCAGTGCCTTCTCGACTGCCGCCGGGGCGCTGAAGTCGATAACGACATCACCTTTGCCGTCCAGCTTGTCCAGACTGTCGTACACAGGGATGCCGTTCAGCTCGCCGTCCTTCATGTCGATGCCGGCCACGACGCGGCAATCCTCCCGCTGGGCGATCATCTCGCACAGCACATGGCCCATTCGGCCGCCGATGCCCTGAATGATAATATCGGTCATTGTCAATATCCTCTTTTTTCTCATACGGCAAAATGCCCGGAACACATTGCGCCGGGCATTTTGCACATAAAATCGTTTATTCCTTGATGACTCCTGCAGCCTGCAGGGCCTGCTCGATCTGCTCCTTGTGAGCGTCGCTCGGCTCCACGAGGGGCAGGCGGCACTCGCCGGCCTCCCAGCCCAGCACGTTCATGGCGTACTTGACCGGGATGGGGTTGACCTCACAGAAGAGAGCGTCGCACAGCGGCAGCATCTCCAGCTGCAGTGCGCGGGCTTTTGCCGTGTCGCCGTCGAACCATGCCTTGCAGCAGTTGTGCACCAGCTCCGGCTTGACGTTGGAGACGACGCTGATGACGCCCTTGCCGCCCAGAGACAGCAGAGGCACCACCTGATCGTCGTTGCCGGAGTAGATGTTCAGTTCGTCGCCGCAGAGGGCTGCGATCTTTGCTACCTGACCGATGTTGCCGGAGGCCTCCTTGATGCCGTTGATGAGAGGGTGCTTGCTCAGCTCCTTGGCGGTCTCGGGGGCGATGTTCAGGCCGGTGCGGGAGGGCACGTTGTACAGGATGACCGGGATACCGCCGGCCTCAGCCATTGCGGTGAAGTGGGCCACAAGACCAGCCTGAGAGGTCTTATTGTAGTAGGGCGTCACCAGCAGCAGGGCGTCCGCACCGCAGGCAGCAGACTTTGCGGCCAGAGCACAGCCGTGGTCGGTATCGTTAGAACCGGCACCGGCGATGACCGGCACACGGTGGTTTACGAGATCCACGGTGTACTTGATGGCGGCCAGCTGCTCTTCGTCGGTCATGGTAGAGCATTCACCGGTGGTGCCGCAGATGACGATGGCGTCGGTGCCGCGGGCGATCTGATCCTCAACGATGCGGCCCAGCTCGTCAAAATTGATGCTGCCGTCCTCGTACATCGGGGTGATGATGGCAACACCTGCACCGGTAAAAACAGGATTCTTCATAGCAAAAACTCCTTTGCAGCGCGTTGGTTCTCAAAAACGCGCAGATCAATCGAAATAGCCCTTGGCTGCCAGCAGCTCGGCCAGCAGCACAGCTCCGCCTGCCGCACCGCGCAGGGTGTTGTGGCTCATGCAGGCAAACTTGTAGTCGAACAGGGTATCTTCCCGCAGACGACCGATGCAGACCGCCATGCCGTGCTCGGTGTTGCGGTCCAGCTTGGGCTGGGGACGGTCGTTCTCCTCAAAGTAGTGGAGGAACTGCTTGGGTGCGCTGGGCAGCTCCAGCTCCTGTGCGGGACCGCGGAACTCCGCCCATGCCTTGAGGATCTCTTCCTTGCTGGGCTTCTTCTCGAAGCTCACGAAGACAGCGGCGGTGTGGCCGTCGGAGACCGGCACACGGAAGCACTGAGCGGTGATGACCGGCTTTTCGGCGTTGACGATCTGGTCGCCCTCGATGTGTCCCCACAGCTTGAGCGGCTCGCGCTCGCTCTTCTCTTCCTCGCCGCCGATGTAGGGGATGACGTTGTCAATGATCTCGGGCATCCGGTCAAAGGTCTTGCCTGCGCCGGAGATGGCCTGATAGGTGCAGACCAGCGCCTTGCTGACACCGAAATCCTTCATCAGGGGGTGCAGGGCGGGGACATAGCTCTGCAGGCTGCAGTTGGACTTGACCGCGATAAAGCCGCGCTTGGTACCCAGACGCTTGCGCTGAGAGGGGATGATCTCGATGTGGTCGGCGTTGATCTCCGGCACGACCATCGGGACGTCCGGGGTGAAACGGTTGGCGCTGTTGTTGGAGACGACGGGGCATTCTGCCTTAGCGTAAGCCTCCTCCAGAGCCTTGATCTCAGCCTTGGGCATATTGACGGCGCAGAAGATGAAGTCCACCTGAGAGGCGACCTCCTCTACCTTGGAGGCATCCAGCACGACCATCTTCTTGACGCTCTCCGGCATCGGAGTGGTCATAGCCCAGCGGGAGCCGACAGCTTCTTCATAGGTCTTCCCGGCGCTCCGGCCGGAAGCTGCCAGAGTCGTCAGCTTGAACCAGGGGTGATTTTCGAGCAGAGTAACGAAACGCTGGCCCACCATACCGGTCGCACCGACAACGCCCACTTTATACTGTTTATCCATTTCCAGCACCTTTCCTTTCAAAAAAAGCAAATTCACATAAGACCCCGCTTGCAAAGCAGACGTCTATGCAATATAATAGATACCGTCTATACAGATTTTATGATAACATTGATACAGTATTCGTGTCAATCATCGGAAAGGCAAATGCTAAGTATGTTAAAAAGAGATTTTTGGTATGATTTACCCAAAGAGCTGATCGCACAGGAGCCTGCGTGCCCCCGCGACGCGGCCCGGCTGATGGTTTTGAACCAGAAGGATGACAGCATCCAGCACCGCATCTTCCGCGATCTGCCCGAATATCTTGAGCCGGGCGACCTGCTGGTGGTCAACAACTCCAAAGTCCTGCCGGCCCGTATCGTGGGCGTCAAGCAGCCCACCGGCGCGGTCTGTGAGCTGCTGCTCCTGCGTCAGGTGAAGGGCGACCAGTGGGAGTGCCTTGCAAAGCCCGGCAAGCGGATGCAGCCCGGCACCAAGGTCAGCTTCGGCGACGGCAGCCTGACGGCCATCGTGGACGAGACGCTGGAGGACGGCAATAAGTTTGTCACCTTCTATTATGACACCGAAACGCTCTACGAAAAACTGGACGAGTTCGGCAAGATGCCGCTGCCGCCCTATATCACCAAGCAGCTGGAAGACCAGAGCCAGTACCAGACCGTCTATGCCAAAGAACTTGGCAGTGCTGCCGCCCCCACGGCGGGCCTCCACTTCACGCCGGAGCTGATGGACACCATCCGCGCCAAGGGCGTCAACATCACAGAAGTGACGCTGCACGTCGGTCTGGGCACCTTCCGCCCCGTGCAGGAAGACGAGATCGCCGACCACAAGATGCACAGCGAGTGGTACTCCGTCAGCGAGGAAACGGCAAAGCTCATCCATGACACCAAAGCTACGGGCCACCAGGTCATCGCCGTGGGCACCACCAGCTGCCGCACGCTGGAAGCTGTCGCCGCAAAGTACGGTGAGATCCGAGCTTGCAGCGGCAACACCGACATCTTCCTCTATCCCGGTGTCAAATTCAACTGCATCGACGGTCTCATCACCAACTTCCATCTGCCCGAAAGCACCCTCATCATGCTGGTGTCGGCCCTCTATGGCTACGAAAAGACGATGGCCGCATATAAAGTGGCCGTTCAGGAGCGTTATAGATTCTTTTCTTTTGGCGACGCGATGTTTATACGAGGCGGGAACGACCCGGAAGATAAAAAGTGATGAAAAAGTCCAGAATCCATGCGGGTTTCTGGACTTTTTTCTTATTCAAATGTTTTGTGCGAAAATCGCAGCTCAATACCGTTTTTGAGCAAAATTGAGGTGGTAAGCCCGTCTTTTATGCAAAAGTTTGAAGCCGAACGCTTATCAAGAAGCTGTCGGGTCAGGAAGAACTTATTCACACTCGAACAAGTCGCGGGGCGTAAGGTCAAGAATATCACAAAGACCGAAGACCATCTCTGCTTTGGGGAAACTTGCACCGCTTTCATAATTGCAGACTGCACTGGTGGTAATGCCAAGCTTTTCTGCAAGTGCCTGCTGTGTAAGTCCCGCACGCTTTCGGGATTCACGGATAAGGATCGCTGCGCGTGTGGGTTCACGAGACATATCATTCACCTCGACCAAGAATTTTAAAAGCCTACTAACAAATTTATATCATTTTTGAGTATAAATAACAAGAAGTTTCCGTACACCCGTTGCGATGACCACGAAATTTCTGAAAACGTCCTTATAAAACGCCTTTTGGTCCTGTCCAGCCGATGGCGGCTGGGCGCTCTGCCAAACCGCCAGAGACGGTTGAAAAATTTTGTGCAATTTTCATAGTTTTCTTCACGCTATTTTGGTGGTACAATAGAGGCAGAATCCAAGTAACTTTCAGGAGGAGCCGCATGGCAGAAAAGAGCATTGAATTAGACAGTGTGGAGATCGCAGCCGCCGTATTCGGGAACTGTGACCGAAACATCCGAATGCTGGAGAAAGAGTTCTCGGTAACAGCGGTATGCCGCGGCACGATGCTACGCATCTCGGGCGAACCGGCAAATGTCGCCGCCGCTGCCCGCGCGGTGGAGGGGATGCTTCTCCTTATTGAGAATCACACGCCTCTGGAAGATCAGACGGTGCGCTATTGCCTGAGCCTTGCACACGATGGCGAAGAAAAGCGCGTCCGGGAGCTGACCGAGGACTTTGTGACTGTGACGGTCAAGGGCCGCCCCATCCGTCCCAAGACGCTGGGCCAGAAGGAATATCTCAACGCCATCCGAAACAACGCCATCACATTCGGCGTCGGCCCGGCGGGTACGGGCAAGACCTATCTTGCCGTTGCAATGGCAGTCAAGGCTTTTAAGGCAAAGGACGTCTCCCGCATCGTGCTGACCCGCCCGGCGGTAGAGGCAGGCGAGAAGCTGGGCTTTCTGCCGGGTGACCTACAGCAGAAAGTAGACCCCTATCTGAGGCCTCTGTATGATGGCTTGTTCGATATGCTGGGTGCGGAGACCTACGAGCGTTTGGTAGAAAAGCAGATCATCGAAGTGGCTCCGCTGGCCTATATGCGCGGCCGGACACTGGATGATTCCTTCATCATTCTGGACGAAGCTCAGAATACCACCCCGGAACAGATGAAGATGTTCCTGACCCGTATGGGCGTCGGCTCCAAGGTCGTCGTTACCGGCGATGTCACCCAGATCGACCTGCCCGACCGCACCCGCAGCGGCCTTGTGGACGCATTGCAGGTGCTCAAGGGTGTGAACGGCATCGCACAATGCTACTTTACCGAAAAAGACGTGGTGCGTCACCGTCTGGTGCAGGAGATCATCAAGGCCTACGAGGCAGCAGCACACCCTTCCAACCACTGAGCCAATAAAAACCGGCGGCACGGAACGATACGCAAAAAGCCGGAGCATCCATGGAATAGAATGTAAAACGAAAGGAGCGGACGATTTATGTCCAATAAAGTTTTGATCACCAATTCCCAGAAAGCCATCAAGGTTCCCTCGGGCCTTCGCATCCTCATCCGCCGCGCCTGCAACGCCGTGCTGGAATACGAGCACTTTGATGACCCGGCAGAGATCAGCGTGACCTTCGTGGATAACGCTGCCATTGCCGAGCTGAACAACCAGTACCGCAACAAGCCGATGCCCACCGATGTGCTGAGCTTCCCGCTGGGTGAGAACGGCGTCTATGATGTAGACGAGAACAACGGCTGTAAGATGCTGGGCGACATCGTCATCAGCATGGAGCGCGCGCAGGAGCAGGCAACGCTCTACGGTCATCCGCTGCAGAGAGAGGTCGCGTTCCTGACGGTTCACTCGATGCTCCATCTGCTGGGCTATGACCACGAGAACGGCGGTCTGGAAGCCATGCGGATGCGCGAGAAGGAAGAAGCCGTCCTCACGCAGCTGGGCCTGCCCCGCACGGTGAGCTACACGGAATAAAAGACAGGAGTTCTATTTTGAAAAACGAAACACCGATCCAGAGCCATTATGATACATCCTCTGTGTTCGTGGCGGTCATTGGCCGCCCGAATGTGGGCAAATCCAGCCTGACGAACCTGCTGGTGGGGGAAAAGGTGGCCATCGTCACCTCGAAGCCTCAGACCACCCGCACCCGCATCACCGGTGTCATCACCCGTGGGCCGCTGCAGTACGTTCTGCTGGACACTCCTGGTGTACACAAGCCTCATAACAAACTGGGTAAGCGGATGGATAAGACAGCCAGCGACTCCATCGCCGATGTTGATGTGTCCATGATGCTGTTCGAGCCTTATGGTGCACTGAACGAGTCAGAGATGGTTCTGGTCGAGGCCCTGAAGAAGGGCGGTCCGGCGATCGCGGTCATCAACAAGACCGACCTCGTCAAAGACCCGGCGGACCTTGAGGCCCGCAAGGCGGAGCTGAAAGCGCTGGGCGTGTTCGACGACGTCTATACGGTCAGCGTCCGCGATAACGACCGCTGCGAAGAATTATTCGATGCTCTGAGCCGCTATGCAGTGGAAGGCCCTCACTATTTTGACGATGACGCTTACACCGATATGCCCGAAAAGGAGCTTGTGGCGGAAGTTATCCGGGAAAAGGCACTGCTTTATATGAGGGACGAGATCCCGCACGGCATCGCGGTCGTGGTCGAGCGCTTCAAAGAGCGCCCCGGTACAGACCTTGTGGACATCGACGTGAACATTTACTGCGAACGGGAGAGCCACAAGGGAATGGTCATCGGAAAGGGCGGCGCGATGCTGAAAAAGATCGCCAGCGCAGCCCGCACCGACTGCGAAGAGTTCCTCGGCTGCCGTGTCAATCTGCAGTGCTGGGTAAAGGTCAAGGCAGACTGGCGTGATAATGAATTCATGCTCAACAACTTTGGCTTCAAGCAGCAGCCCAACCGCTGAGTTCCATAACAGGACAGATTTCCCGGGGATAGCGCAGTACCATAGAGGTGACACTATACCGTATGGAAGGAGCGTTGTCCGATGAAGGTGGAACTCAGCTGGCAGGCTTTTGCCTGCACCGGTGATATTCTGTGTTATCTGGACTACAGGCGGCAGCTTGCCCAACAGCGGCCCGCCGCCCCGGCAGGAGAAAAAACAGATGGATACCATTGTGACGCCGGGCCTTGTCCTGAAAGAGACTCGGTATAAAGAATCAGACCGGATCATCACGCTCTTGACACCGAGGCTGGGCATCATCTCAGCCTCGGCGCAGAGCAGCCTGCGGCTGAAAAGTAAACTGTTCAGCGCCTGCGGGCTTTTTTGTTACTCAGAGTTCGTGCTTGTTCCCGGACGGAATATGTATACGGTACGGGAGGCAGACGTCAAAAATGTCTTTCACGGCATCTCGTCCTCCATCGAGGGGATGAGCCTTGCTATGTATATGGCAGAGATGGCCTCGGCCCTTTCGCCGACCGGAGAGGAGGCAGAAAAGGAACTGCGTCTTCTCCTCAACTGCTTTTACATGATAAGCGAGAAAAAAACAGACCTCAAGGTCATCAAAGCGGTATTCGAGCTGCGCACCATGAGCGAGTGCGGATTTCTGCCTCAGCTGGTCTACTGCCGCGACTGCGGCACCTACGACGGCCCGGCCTTTTACCTCGACCCGGTGGAAGGCTGCCTGCTCTGCGAAGCCTGTGCTCAGAAGGCAGGGAAGAAGTGCAATCTGGATGCCGGGGCGCTGTTTGCGCTGCGGCATATCTGTCTGGTCGAGGATAAGAAGATATTCGGCTTTCGCATCTCTGTGGGCAGTCTGGCAAAGCTTGCGGCCGTATCAGAACAGTATGCTCTGACGCATCTGGACAAGCCTTTGAAGAGCTACGACTTCCTGAGATCCGTTCTGTCGTGAAAAATCAAAAAATCGATTTAGTATAGGGAATTACTATGGAAACAAGTTATTTGAAAACGCTGGAGCTGGACAAGATCATTGCCCGGGCAGCGGAAGGGTGCGTGTGCAAGGAGTCGCGCGAAAAGCTCCTTGCGCTCGAGCCTCAGTGCGACCCCGATGAAGTGCGGTATGCGTTGGAACAGACCGATGCCATCAACTCGCTGCTCATCAAGAATGGTTCGCCCCGTTTCGGCGGGGTAGAGGGCGTCAGTCAGCTGGCAGCCCGCGCAGTCAAGGGTGGCGTCCTCTCGATGGGCGAGCTTCTGATGGTCGCAGGCGCACTCCGCAACTTCCAGAACCTCGTCAGCTGGTATGGTTCCTCGGAGCACGACGCCCTACCGACCGATGACCTGTTCTACGCGCTGGCCCCTCAGCCCGGCTTGGAACAGCAGATCTCGAGCGCCATCCTTGCGCCGGATGCAATGGCAGATACGGCCTCGCACACCCTGAACGACCTGCGCAAGAAGATCCGTGCAACGGAAAACAGCATCCGCGACCGTCTGGAAAGCATGGTCCGCAACATGGACACCTCCAAGTATCTGCAGGAAAGCGTCGTCTCCATCCGGAATGGCCGCTATGTCGTGCCCGTCAAGAGCGAGTATCGCGGTGAAGTAAGCGGCATCATCCACGATGTCTCGTCCACTGGCGCGACCGTTTTCGTTGAGCCGCAGGCCGTCGTGGAGGCGAATGCGCGCATCCTGCAGTACCGCGCACAGGAAGCGCAGGAGATCGAGCGCATCCTTGTGGCATTCACCGGTCAGGTCGCAGCCATCGAGCCGCAGTTCCAGTATAGCTACAAGGCAATGCTGGAGATCGACGTCCTGCTGGCAAAGGCCCGCCTTGCGCTGGACATGAAGGCGTTTAAGCCCACTGTCCGTACAGACACCTCTTTCTCCCTCATTCGGGCGAGACATCCGCTCATCGATGCAAAAAAATGTGTGCCTGTCGATATTTCACTGGGCAGGGACTACGATTCGCTCATCATTACCGGCCCCAACACCGGCGGCAAGACTGTCACACTGAAAACGGCAGGTCTGCTTTGTGCAATGGCGCAGTGCGGCTTCCTCATCCCGGCGGATGAGCGCAGTGAGATCTGCGTCTTTGATGAATTTCTTGTGGACATCGGCGATGAGCAGAGCATCGAGCAGAGTCTGTCTACCTTCTCTGGTCATATGAAGAAGATCACCGGCATCCTCGAGCTTGCCATGCCCCGCACGCTGGTGCTTCTGGACGAGCTGGGTGCAGGTACCGACCCGGCGGAGGGCGCGGCGCTGGCGGTTGCGATCATCGAAGAACTGCGCCGCCGAGGCGTGCTTCTGATGGCGACCACTCACTACGCAGAGCTGAAGGTGTTCGCTCTCGAGACAAAGGGAGTCGTCAACGCCAGCTGCGAGTTTGATTTGGAGACGCTGCGCCCGACCTATAGGCTCAGCGTGGGCGTGCCGGGCAAATCCAACGCCTTCCTCATCAGCGAAAAGCTTGGCATCCCGGAGCGGGTCATTGAGGCGGCCCAGCAGCATCTTTCGGCAGAAGACAAGCGTCTGGACGCCGTTCTGGGCCAGCTGGACGATCTGAAGCTGCAGCTCAAGGCCAGTCAGGATGAGGTCGAGGGCCTGAAGAACGAGGCTGCACATCAGCTGGACGCTGCCCGTCAGAAGCGCGACGAACTGATCCAGCAGGGTGAAAACGAGCTGGAAGCTGCCCGTGCCAAGGCCCGTGCACTGGCGCAGGAGGTGGAGAGCAAAGCCTACGCTCTGACCGATGAGCTGCGCCAGATCCAGAAAGACGAGCGGATGAGCACCCAGCAGAAGGCACAGCGTGCCCGCGAGATCGCCAAGAAAGAGTCCGAGAAGCTCTTTATGGGCACGGAGGTGGTGCATAACCCCGTCAAGGAGTTCGTGCCGCTGAAGGAGGTCAAAGTAGGGCAGGAGGTCTGCATTGCAGAGCTGAATCAGCTGGCTACGGTGCTCTCGCTGCCGGATAAAAACGGTGATGTGCTGGTGCGTGCCGGTATCATCAAGACCAAAGTGCCGCTCAAGGGCCTCAAGCAGCCGGAAAAGCTGGTCAAGGAGGCGAAGCCTCAGACCAAGGCCCAGCAGCGCTACTCCCGCCTGACCGGCGATGCCAATCGTCCCAACGGCAGGGTAGAGAGGGTACAGCGCACCGCAAAAATGGAGTGCAACCTGCTGGGCCTCACGGTGGATGAGGCTCTGCCGGAGGTGGATTCCTTCATCGACCGCGCTATCCTGAACGGACAGACTGTGGTGTATCTCATCCACGGCAACGGCACCGGTGCACTGCGTACCGCTATCCACAAGCATCTGCGAGGCAACCGGATGGTCAAGAGCTTCCGTCTGGGCCGTTACGGCGAGGGTGAAAGCGGCGTCACCGTCGTTGAGCTGAAGTAAAGCAATGGCAGCCGGACGTTCAAATCCAAAACACACCCGTAGAAGGAAACAGCGCGGCCCATCTGTCGCTACGGTCATCAGCCTTCTGGTGTGTGTCGTCTGCTTTGGTGCAGCGTTTCTGCTCTGGAATGCTGCGCTGTCTGGTGCGGACAGGAATGAGACAGGGGAGTCTTTTCGGCCTGTCGTTGGCGACCCGCCTTATCGGGTCTGTATCGATGCCGGGCATGGCGGAAGTGACCCGGGCGCAAGGGGAGTCGTTGAAGAAAAAGAGATGACGGCTCGGACGTCTGAGGCACTGCTTACGCTGCTGGAGGCTGATCCCAATTACATCCCTCTGCGTTCCCGCGAACGCTATGACATTACTGCAAAGCCCAGCGAGCGGGCAGAGTCCATCAACGCCCAAAGCCCGCAGCTGCTTCTCTCCATCCACGGCAATTCAGCGCCGGAGGGTTCTGCCGCGTCGGGCTTTGAGTGTTATCCGTCCGTTCCGGGCCGTACATGGCATCAGGAAAGCTACTATTTTGCCCAGCAGCTGGCACAGGGGATGGGGGCCGCAGGCGCAAGGCTGCGCGGCCACGGCGGCATCCGATACATCTATTATCAGGGAGAGGCAAAGCAGCTTGTAGAGAGCACCTACACCGAGGTGAGAGGCGAGCGAAGCTTTACGCTGCTGGAAGATGTAAACTGTCCGGCCGTTCTGACAGAACAGTGCTTTGTGACCAGCGAAGAAGATGTGGCACGGTTCGGCAGTGAGGACGGCTGCAAAGCCGTGGCGCGGATCTACTATGAAGCCATCTGTGCATACTTCGGGACACAGCCGTTGGATACGCCGCAGTCATAGGTCGGATGTTCTGAGCGGCCCGAATTACCGTGCCTATTCAAAAGGGAAATCATTTCCAGAAAAGTAAATCAGAGAAAAGGCTCAGAGGCCTCCGAAACCTGCGTCATCAGAAGAAGGCAGGAAGAAGGGGGACCTCTGTTTTTGAAATTTATATTATTTCGTATAATGCAGGTTATACGAAATACAGGGGAGCGAAAAAGCCCTCTTTTCCGGATTTCGGGCCTTTCCAGCGGCTTCCGAGCCTTCTGGGCTGGCTGGAGCGTTTTTTCGCATTTGGCACAGTTATGTTATTTAACGTAACCGCAATGCAGCATTTTATATGTTTCTTGCAGTCTTTATAATCGTCCGGTCTCTCGCAGAATCTTTTCTAGCTCTAATGTCCAGCACTTCGCCGCTCGATTTGGATGCGGCATACTCACAACGAGCGTTTCTTTTTCCGAACGGACTGAACAGCTCGTATAATACCATAACGCTGTCTGTCCATTGGGCTTGACCCACTCGGCGTCATCCGCAAGTATCTCATCGTGCAGAATGTTCGATACCAGCCCCCAGCCGCCGGTCAGAATAATATCGGGTTCATACAGTTGTATCTGACGTTTCAGCCTGTTTGCATCCTGCCGGGCGGCCTGCCGAACTGCCTTTGCGCTTGCATGGGCGCTGCCGGAACACTTTTTGAGGTTTATCACAGCGATATTCCTCACCATATCATCCAGAGCTGATTTTGGCACAAATTTCCAATATGTTCCATTCAAAATCATATTTGCCCAGCGTGCGACATTATTCCACGTCCGGTAGTAAGTTTTGCTTCCACCATGAGAAAGAAAATCAACAAGGCCTCCGCTCAGAGCATTCGTTTCCTTCAATAGCACGACGATATGCTTTCCGTCCGGGAGTGCCGCCCAGCGCTCATAGTCTACGATGCCGTCGGTGTTAAAGCAGCACGGCTGCACAAAGGACGCCGACCATTCTGCCATCATTGCAGCCTCCGCGCGCCGAAGCTGCTGTATCTGCTCAGATGTCATCATTTGTCGGTACTCTCCGTATTCGCAAGGCTCGACACATCTACCCGGAAGCCCTCCTGCGCGGCACCCTCAAAGGCCTCCATCGGGCCGTCCGGTGCTTCATTTTCAGCCTCATCCGATGAAGGAGCGGCAAATTCTCCTCTGCTCTCCCCTGTCTCCTTTGATGTTGTATCCAAGCGTGCCTTTTTGACCTCGCCCAGCGGGTTCTGCTCAATGGCCGCACGCACCTGAAATTCCTGCAGGTGCGTATAGATCTGGGTCGTGCCGACACTGCTGTGGCCCAGAAGCTGCTTAAGGGTCAGAATGTCCACATTGCCGGTCTGATACATCAAGGTCGCAGCCGTGTGACGGAGCTTATGCGTCGAAAAACCGCGCAGACCCGCCGCTTTCATTGCTCCTGTCACCAGCTGCTCTACCCTGCGGTTGGAAATGCGCTCTTTGCGCCGCCGGGTGATAAAGACCGCTCTTTCCTTGGGGTTCAGGCCTTCCATCGTGTTGCGTTTGTTCAGATAGATCTGCAAGGCCTCGATGCAGGCATCGTTCAGATAGACCATCCGCTCCTTGTGGCCCTTACCGAACAGACGGATCTGCCGCTGTTCCATGTCGATGTCGCTGAGATCCATCCCCACAAGTTCCGAAAGACGCATTCCACAGTTCAAAAAGAGCACCACCATACAGTAATCCCTCTCGGGAAAATCGCTCTGGGTCTGGGTACTTTCCAGTAAGTCCATCGACTGTTCTGCGGTCAGATATTTGGGCAGGACTTTATCCTGCTTGGGCGGCTTGATGGAGGCTGTGGGATTCTCTTTGAGCAAATCGACCTGGTTGACCAGATAATCATAAAAGCCATGGAGACTGGCCAGCCGCCGGGCCGTCGAAGATTTTTTGTTGCCGCATTCCCGGTTCAGAAAATACAGGTATTCGTAGACGTCTTCCTTGGTCACGCTGCCCCAGAATGCCGTATCAAGGCCCTTGGGGTCAATGTCCTTGATCTCGGCGTTCTCTGCTGCAAGGCCGCGCCGACGCTTCATAAAGCGGCTGAAATTGCGCAGGTCGCAATAGTAGCTGAAGGCTGTATTCGGGCTTTTGCCTGCGATGACTTCCAGATAGCGTACATATGCGACGATGTCCGGCGAGGCATCATCAAAGGGTTTGTGTTTTTCGGGGTTTTTCTCATCCAGATAGATCGACATAGCTTCCTCTTCTTATCATTACAGACGATCGGATTTCAGGGCACGGATGGCGTCCGAGATATAGGCGGCTCCCACCAGCTTCATGCCGGGATAGTCGGCGGCATTGAGGTGCGACAGGCTGTGTTTGGGTACAACGGCTCGCTCAAAGCCGATGCGCTCAGCCTCCCGCAGACGCTGCTCCAGATTCGGCACACTGCGCACCTCACCGCCAAGGCCGACTTCGCCGATGGCGATGAGCTTATCGCTTACCGGGCAGTCCAGAAGCGACGATACCATACTCAGGCAGACCGCAAGGTCGCAGGCAGTGTCCCGCAGCGTGATGCCGCTGACGATGTTGATATATACATCCAGATTGCCGAAGAAGTAGCCTGCACGCTTTTCCAGCACAGCGATGAGCAGGTTCATGCGGTTATAATCATAGCCGCTGCAGGCCCGCCGGGGGGCCGGGAAATTCGTTTTGGTCGCAAGGGCCTGTATCTCGCTGAGGATGGGGCGGCTGCCCTCCATCGTACAGGCCACACAGTTGCCGGAAACCCCCAGCGGACGGCCTTCCAGAAGCATCTGAGACGGATTCTCGATCTCCTCAAGGCCCTGCCCCGTCATATCGAACATTCCCAGCTCATTCGTCGAGCCATAGCGGTTCTTCGCGGCCCGCAGGATGCGGTATGGGAGCATCTTGTCTCCCTCAAAGTAGAGCACCGTGTCCACAATGTGCTCCATGACCTTCGGGCCGGCAATGGCACCGTCCTTGTTGACATGGCCCACGATGAACATCGGGATCTCCTGCTTTTTGGCGACCGCCAGCAGACGGGCCGCACTCTCTTTCACCTGACTGACTGTGCCAGCAGAAGAGGAGATGTCCATGCACCGCATCGTCTGGATGGAGTCGATGACCACAAGCTCGGGCTTTTCCTTCTCGATAAGACCACAGATCTCGTCTACATCGTTTTCGGCGGCCAGATAGATATTGTCCTGCGGGACCTTCAACCGGGCCGCACGCAGCTTGACCTGGCGGACAGACTCTTCGCCCGTGATATACAGCACGGTGTGTTGGTTGGAGATAGCACCGCAGAGCTGCAGCAGCATGGTGGATTTGCCCACGCCCGGCTCACCACTCAGCAGCACGACGCCGCCCAGCACGATGCCGCCGCCCAGCACGCGGTCAAGCTCGGAGATGCCGGTCAGAATGCGGCTCTTCTCCTCGGTGGTACTGATGTCAGCCAGCCGCTTTGCGGTCAGCGAAGTGACGCCCTCCTGACGGACAGGGGCAGCCGCCTTGCCGCCGGTAAGACCGGCTTTGGGTGCCTCAGCGACCACATCCTCGTTCATGGTATTCCAGCTGCCGCAGCTCGGGCAGCGGCCCATCCAGCGGGGGCTTGTCTCTCCGCAATTGGAGCAGACATATACGGTTTTCAGTTTCGGTTCTTTCATTCTGGACTCTCCAATGTCGTGCTGTTTGCATTACTTTTATATACTTGTATTATCATACCACATCCGGCCCGGAGCCGCAAGAAAACCAGCCGCTTATCCGGCCTGCATCAGACGATTTGCGAGGCATACAAGCCCGGTGGCTGCGCCGCAGAGCGGGCAGAGGCAGACGGTCAGCAAGGCAAACTGTCCTACCAGAAGCTGTGCCCCTGCGGTATGGGGAATGCCGCCCCCCTTCCCGCCTCTCCCGAAGGAAAAGGCGTGGATGCGGCTGCTGACCTGTAGGGCGGATGCACCGAAGAGGCAGAGTGCCCCAGCTGCCAGCGCTGTCGGCAGGCTGGCAGTAAGCAGGAATAAAACGAGCTGCTTTCCGCCAAGGCCTGTCAGAAGCTGTGCCGAGAGCAGACCTGAGCCTGTCCCATATAGCATCGCAAATAAAAAGATGGGCAGAGGACCTACGGCAGAAAGCCCCAGCAGAAGGAACACCGCCGCTGCGCCAAGGACGACAGCCAGTTCTGTCCCAAACAACCCCACGGCCTGCGGCGTGCTGGACGCCGCAAATGCACTGCGCCAGCAGCTCAGGTAATAGGCCAGCGTCTCCATCTCTTCGGCATCACACAGCGCCTGCAGGATGCCCGCCATCAGCGTGCCGAAGAGATAAGCCGCCGCCAGCAGGATGCAGTCTCGGCTGGCTCGAAAGCGTTTCCGCCGGGGTATCTCCTTTTGCGGCGGCTCCGGCGTATGGCTGGTCTGCTCTGCTTCTTTCATAGGGAGCGGCTCCCTCTCCGGCAATCGCGGCACAAGTGCATCCGCTTCCGTTTTCGTTTCCTGATAGACCCACATCGTGTCTTTACCCTCCTGATCTCGTCGTGTATGACCGCTGTAGCGTTTAGCCAGCATTCAGCGCCGCCTGTGCTCTGCACGCAGCATTCCGAAAATACCGCCCAGAACGCCCATCAACAGGACAAGCCCTGCCCGGGCGAACTGCATCGTCCCCCACTCACTCTGGTACAGTGTGCCCAGAAGAAATAGCAGCCCCACAAAAAGTGCACCCTCTGCCGCTCCCCAGACAAGCCCTTTTCCTTTCTGCAAGAGCGACATCAACAGACCGCTGAGAAAGCTGCCGAGGCAGACTGCCGCAGTGGCAAGCGGTGCCGCCGCGTCCTGCGTCAGACCTTGTTGGACCATCAGCCAGCCGGATCCCGTCAGACCTCCGGCTGCTGCCGCACTGCCCAGCCCGAAAACCGTCAGCAAGCCCACTGCCGGAAATTTCTTTGCATCAGACATAAAAACGCGCCTCCCTGCACCTACTGTATGCAGGGAAGCGCGTTTAAAGCACGGATCCGGGAAATTATTATTTCTTGGGGGCGTTGTCCATATTCAGCTTCTCGACGGAGCTGATAGCGTTCTTCGTGAAGCGAATCTTCACGCGGTCAGCACCGGTCTCCAGCACGAAGGTGTCGTCCTTGATGGCGACCACACGGCCGATGATGCCGCCGATGGTGGTGACCTGATCGCCGATTTCCAGAGAAGAGCGCATTGCTGCGTCCTTCTTCTCCTGCTTCTTCTGGGGACGATAGATCATGAAGTAGAGCATCACCAGCATCAGAGCCAGAGTAAAGAAGAGGCTGATGTAGCTTTCGGTCGTAGTCAGAAATTGCATGGGGCAAAATCTCCTCTCAAATTCATATGACCTTATTATACGCGCTTATCCGGCACGTTTCAAGGCCAAATCTCAAATTCGTGTGTCGAGCAGCTTGACATAGCGGTCGTGGAAGGCTGTAAAGGTGCCTGCATCCAGCTCATCGCGGATCCGCTCCATCAGATGATTGTAGAACCAGAGGTTGTGCATAACAGCCAGACGCATCCCCAGAAGCTCCTCTGCCTTGAACAGGTGGCGGATATAGGCACGGGAGTAGTTGCGGCAGGCCGGACATCCGCAGACGGGGTCGATGGGGCGCTCATCCCGCTCGTACTTGGCGTTCTTGATGTTGATGATGCCTCCCCATGTGTTCAGGTGGCCGTGGCGGGCGTTGCGGCTGGGCATGACGCAGTCAAAGAGGTCCACGCCCCGGGAGACAGCCTCGATGATGTTGCCGGGGGTGCCCACGCCCATCAGATAACGGATCTTATCCTTGGGCATATACGGCTCGACTTCGCTGATCATTTCGTACATCACATCGGTAGGTTCACCCACTGCGAGGCCGCCAATGGCGTAGCCGTCGAGGTCAAGGTCGGCGATCTGCTTCATGTGCTCCACGCGCAGGTCGGCAAAGGTGCAGCCCTGATTGATGCCGAAGAGCAGCTGGTCGGGGTTGACCGAAATGCCCTCATGCTTCAGGCGGGCCATTTCGGCTTTGCAGCGCTTGAGCCAGCGGGTGGTGCGCTCACAGCTGGCCTTGGAGTAGTCGTGCTGGGCAGGGTTCTCCACACACTCATCAAAAGCCATTGCGATGGTAGAGCCGAGGTTTGCCTGGATCTGCATGCTCTCCTCTGGCCCCATGAAGATACGGTGGCCATCGAGGTGGGATGCGAAGGTCACACCCTCCTCGGTGATCTTGCGCAGCTTGGCGAGGCTGAACACCTGAAATCCGCCGCTGTCGGTGAGGATGGGTCCGTTCCAGCGGGTAAACTTGTGGAGGCCGCCCATCTCAGCCACCAGCTTGTCGCCGGGACGCAGATGCAGATGGTAGGTGTTGCAAAGCATGACCTGCGCACCGATGTCCTTCAGATCGTGAGCGGACAGACCGCCCTTGATCGCGCCAGCGGTCGCAACATTCTGGAATGCGGGCGTCTGCACCGTGCCGTGCACAGTCTTGAACTCACCCCGCCGGGCGTTGTGCTCCTGCTTGAGCAGCTTGTAGGTCGTCAAAGAAGGCATAATGTTTTTCCTTTCTGCGCACGGAAAACAGCCGTGCATCCTGTGCCGCGTGGTCAGGCGGCAGTGTTCAGAAATCGTCAGAGTGTTTATATACAGCAAAAAAGCCCCATGTGAGGGCTTTTTATTCGGTGTAGCGCCGCGTATCTATTTTAACAGATGCTTACCGATAATGCAACTGCTTTTTGGCTGGAATCAGTGCCCGTGCGTAAAGCTCACCCCGGCAAAGTCATCTGCGGTCAAGACGTAGGTTTTGTTGTCCTGCGCTCCATTGACAAGCAGCTTGGCCTCTTCCCAATTTTGGGTCCTTTTTGATTTGCATTTCAAAAAACTTCTCAGGAAATGGGGGTAATCAGCGCCCACATTCCCCTCGAAACGCATTTTCGCCGCCAAACAAAAATCCCCGAAAAGCTAGGCACGAAGCCACTTTTCGGGGATTTTACTTTGGAGCTACTGATCCGATTCGAACGGACGACCTGCTCATTACGAGTGAGCTGCTCTACCGGCTGAGCCACAGTAGCACATTGCACTCATTGCAACGTGTAGTATTTTACCATAAAAGCCGGGAGCTGTCAATATTGATTCGCAACTTTATCGGACGATTTTTTCATATCTTCTCTGTCGCTTCCAACGGTACGGCTCAGCTCACAGACTGCAAAGCAGCATCCGGCAAAGATCAGCAGCGCACAGTCTGGCGGGAGGCGGCGCATCGTTATGACCTGCCCGCACAGGGTGCTGAAGGTCTCCTGCGCCCGTTGAGGAAGCAGAAGGTAAAACAGCAGCAGGGAAAGCGGCAGATGGAGCAGCCGGGCGCGGTACAGTGGGCGGAGCGTCATTTCCGACGGGCAGATGGTACGCACCTGCATCAGAACAGAAAGTCCCTGTACGCTCAATGCCGCACAGCACAGCATACTTGCAAACCGACCGCTTTGGGCCGCCAGATCACAGCCAGAGCAGACTTCCAGCAGCATCGCACAGAAGACTCCCGCGCCGGAGGGCAGCACTTCCCCTGCTCCTGCGGCCAGCATCCGGAAGAACAGGACAAAGGCGCAGAGCTTTACATAAGTCTGTGCGGCCTGTGCAATGATGCTGTCCAGCCGGAGAACACGAGCCTCGGAAAGCTTGACTTCCGACCGCTCTGATGCGAGTGGAGGCCCCAGCCGTGCCAGAAGAGCGGCACACAGATAACCCGCCATCACCTGCGCAAGGAACAGCAGAACGCCCAGCTCTGCGCTGCCCAGCATCGATCGTCCTACCGTCAGTATCACAAAGGAAGGGCCGGAGCAGACACAGGCTGGGAGGATGGCGTCTGCCTCTTGGGCTGTGAGCTGCCCGGAATGGACGGCCTCAGCCGCTGCGCTGGCCGCCGGGGCAAAGCCTCCCAGAAATCCAACGAGGAGCACCCTCCCTGCTGCCGGAGCACGCACCCCGATCAGCCGTTCCACAGGATAAAACGGCAAGCCCAGTACACCCGCTGCAGGGCACTGGATCAGCAGCGTGGATACGATGAGGAACGGAAACAGCGAGAGCAGCAGAGAACCGCCGCAAAGCGCCAGCCCCTCCCGTAAAGCCTGCGCACAACGCTCTGGTGCGGCAAAGGGCAGAAGCCCCGCTGCCAATGCCGCCAGAAAATATCCCATGTCCCGGATTTTCTCTTTCTGAATCATATGCGCACCCTCCATTTCCATATATATGTGGTAATTGGCAGCATTTTGCACGGCGGGAGGGAGCAGCGTGGGAAGAAAACAAAAGCAAAAATGCTCCCCGCGCGGCTGGTTCCGGCGGATGTTCCGTCAGCCGCCCCAGAACTTCTACGGACGGTCCTCGTTTTACCTGAGCGGAGGACGGATGGAGATCGAACAGTTCCGGCGCATCCGCTCCTATGAGGAAGGCAAGCTCTGCCTCGAGCTGGGCAGGGGCATCCTGACCGTTTACGGCGACGATTTGAAGATCGAAACGCTCTCTGCCCGGCGGCTCACCCTTTGTGGGCAGATCCTTCGGACGGACTTCTCGAAAGAATAGGAGCTTTTATCATGGAACTGATCCAGCACTGGGCAGGCATCTCCTTTTCCGCACAGAATGGTGATCCCGAAGGGCTGCTGACGGCCGCCGCAGCCGGAAGTATTCCCCTTTCAGATGTCGTCCCCCGGCCCGGCGGATTTTCGGCCCGGTGCGCTGCATGGCATTACCGGAAGCTGGCTGCTCTGGCTCGCAAGCGGCGGGTGCGGCTGCGCATCCAGAAACGCTGCGGTCTTTTTTTCCGTCTCCGCCCTCTGTTCCGGCGCCGAGGGCTTTGGGCAGGATGTCTTGTCTTTCTCCCGCTCCTGCTTTGGCTCCAAGGGTTTGTCTGGTTCATCGAGCCGGTGGGGCTGACGCCCGGCCAGCAGGCGCGCGCCGCCGTCATCCTGTGGGAAGCCGGGCTTTTCCCGGGAAATGTCGTTACGCAGGACAAACTCACAGCCGGAGAATACGCTCTGCTCCAGAGCGGTGAGTTTTCTTGGGCAAGCCTCAACTTTACAAAAGGAAAGCTGGTGGCAGAAGCAGCGGTCGCAAAGCCTGTGCCCGACATTGCTGCCGGAACGCTCCACGGTCTCCGTGCCAAAGTGTCCGGCACTGTGGTAAGCACAAACCTTGTCAGCGGCACGATGCTGGTCGTCCCCGGGCAGGCAGTAGAAGCCGGTCAGGGCCTCATCGGGACAGCCCGTACCGAACGGGACGGAACGCTCATTTTTCAGCCTGCCGCAGGCATCGTCCGGGCGCAGTTCGAGTGGGAAGACGAGCAGGAAGCAGCTCTTACACTACCCACCGAACAACTCACCGGCAGGCAGACCGTGCGCCGGACGCTGTTCTGGAATGGGCAGTCAATCGCTCTTCCCTCCCTTCATCCTGTTCCCACCGCATCTGAGGCCAAGGCCGTCATCCGGCACAACCAGCCGGAAGCTTTTGGCATCCCTTTTCCATGTTTTATCGAAGAGACGAGCTATTATTATAAAGAAGTTGTTGATCTGGAGCGGACAGAGGAGCAGGCTCTGGCTATCGCAAGGCTGCAAAGCAAACAAGCTTTACAGGCAAACTGGCCCGATTTTGAGCTTCTGGCCCGCAAAGAAGACGTTTCTGTCGAAGAAAGCACGCTCCACTACCGGATCGTTTATACCATCGTGGCAAACATCTGCAAATAAAAATACCGCACTGCCCAGAGCACTTCCGCTCCGACAATGCGGTATGCCGTTCGCAGATCCTGCTTGTACATCAGAAATGCAAACTGCTCTATAATATGGATTTTTGAAGCATTTATTTCTCGTCCGGCGTCGTCTCTGCCAGAAGCTCGTTCAGGTCGAACTCATACTTGGTGTGGCAGAAATGACAGACCACCTCGCAACGGGGGTCTTCGTCCCGGAGCTTTTCCAGCTCTTTGCGGCCAAGGCTGAGAAGCATATTCTTCGTGCGCTCCTCGCTGCAATCGCACTGATACTGCACCTCGCGGGTGTCAAGAATCTGCGGGTCGAAGCCTGCCATTGCAAGCTCCATCATATCCTGCGGGGTCTTCCCTGCGTGGAGCATCTCGGTGACAGAGGGCATGGCGGCGATGTTCTGTTCCAGACGGGTGATCTCGGCATCGGTCGCACCCGGCAGGAGCTGCAGCAGATAGCCGCCCGCGCAGACGATGGACAGATCCTTGTCCACCAGAACGCCCAGTGCACAGACCGTGGGGATCTGCTCGCTGTAGGCATAATAGCTGGTGATGTCCTCGGCGATCTCGCCGGACACCAGCGGCACCTGACCGACGGTTGGCTCCTTCTGGAGCTTGTTGTCCCGGATGACCGTCAATACACCGTCTTTTCCGACGGCACCGCCGACATCCAGATGGCCGTTCTCCTTTGCGGGAAGCTCGACCAGCGGATGGTCGATGCAGCCCTTTACATTGCCGTGTGCGTCGGTGCAGGCGATGACGACACCCGCCGGGCCGCCGCCCGACACGCGCAGGGTGATGGAATCGCCGTCATCCTTGAGCATTGCGCCCATCAGAGACACTCCGGTGAGCAGACGCCCCAGAGCCGCGCTGCAGGTAGCGCTGGTGGTATGCAGCTTTTCCGCCTTGCGGACGATCTCGGTAGAGTCCACGCCACAGAACACGACACCGCCGTTCTCAGAAATGCCGCGGATCAGATTCGACATATTATTTATCCTCCAATTGGGTATACTGTTTGACTGCACAGAAGAAGTAGCGCTCGCTCTCATCGGTCAGCGGGCCGAAGCTCTCGCCGTCGCAGACGCTCTCCAGCGCAAAGCCGTGCTTTTCCAGCGCAGTGCGAATGGTCTCGAGGTCGTAGGTGTACTCGTAGAACTGCTCGTGGAAGTGTTCCCCCGTCTCGCGGTAGTCGATGTCCACGCTGATCTCCACGCGGCGGTCGGCGGCGCTATAGTGGTTGCGCCAGACGCAGGAAGCGTCCTCCTCCTCAAAGGTGAAGACGTTCTCCCCCAGCACGTTCTGATGCTTATAGGGCGTATTCATATCGAACAGGAGAACACCGCCCTTTTCCATAAAGAAACCGGCGTTGGCGATGGCCTTGTCCAGATCAGGGATATGATTGAAGGTGTCAAAGGTAGACACTGCCCCCCGGATGGTGCCGTAGAGGTCGAGCTTGAGCAGATCCTGCCGCAGCAGAAGCAGCCCACCGGAAAGACCGAGCTGCTCGGCCTTGTCCCGGACGACGCAGAGCATCTCCTCTGACTGGTCGATGCCGATCATATCATAGCCCGCCTGTGTGAGCATCAGGGTCAGCTCCCCTGTCCCACAGCCGAGGTCGGCGAGGATGCCGTCACGGATCCCGTGAGCATCCAGCTCCTTGTGGATATGGGCATAGAGCGCATCATAGTCCGCTTCACCGTTGAACTCATCGTAGAAATAAGCAAATTCGTTGTAGGCCATTGGGTCACTCCGCGTCCTCTGCGTTTTCTTTGTACTCGGCTGCGATGGCGGCATCCAGCACTGCCTGCAGCTCCGGGATGCCATAGCCATTCTCGCCGCTGGTCAGCACGACCTTCTGGCAGCCATACGGCAGGCAGAGCGTTTCGAACTCCTCCTGCGTCTTGGCCAGCTGGCTCTTCTTGAGCTTGTCGGCCTTGGTCAGCGCCACGACGAAGGGGATGTTATGGTAGTGCAGGTAACGCAGCATCTGAAAATCGTCGGCACTGGGGGCGTGGCGGCAGTCGATGAGCTGGACGAGCAGGGTGTGATGGCGCTGCGCCTCGAAGTAGCTGTTGATGAGGTCATCCCAGCGCTCACGATCCGCATTGCTCACCTTGGCATAGCCGTAGCCGGGCAGATCTACGAAATAGCAGTCGTCCACGGCGTAGAAGTTGATGGTCGCTGTCTTGCCCGGCGTGCTGGACACGCGGGCGAGGTTCTTACGGCTGCAAAGCTTGTTGATAAGGCTGGACTTGCCCACGTTGGAGCGGCCGGAGAAGCTCAGCTCCGGGCGGTCGCTCTCGGGCAGCTGGCTGGAGATGCCGTAGCTTGCAATGAAATCCGCTTTATTATAGTTCATAGCTGCGTTCCTTTCGTCTCAGCAGACCGCGCCCGTCTGCGGCTTTTCAGTCGGCTGCGGCAGGGCCGCAGCCTCAGCGGGCTTTCCCTTCTTGGCACGGGGATGGCCCGCCGATACTGTCTTGGGCTTGAGGAGTGCGGCGGCGAGCACCTGCGACAGATTGGACATGGGCAGGAACTCGATGTTCTTCTTGACCTCGTCGTCCACCTCGTACAGGTCGGACAGATTATCCTTCGGGATGAGGACGGTCTTCATCCCCTCGCGGTACGCCGCCATGCTCTTCTCCCGCAGACCGCCGATGGGCAGCACATTGCCGTGAAGGGTGATCTCACCGGTCATGGCCACATCACCCCGCACCGGGATGCCGGACAGACAGGAGATGAGAGCAGTGGTCAGAGTGACACCGGCCGAGGGGCCGTCCTTAGGCACTGCGCCCTCGGGGGCGTGGATGTGCAGGTCGCACTTCTTGAGGCGCTCCGGGTCGATGCCGTACTCGGCGGCATGGACCCGGGCGTAGGTGATGGCCAGCTGTGCGCTCTCCTTCATCACATCGCCCAGAGAGCCGGTAACGGTGATCTTACCGCTGCCGTTGTCGATGATCTGCACCTCGATGGGCAGAGTCTCGCCGCCGATGCTGGTCCATGCCAGACCATTGGCGATGCCGATGGCATTGGTGCGGTTCAGGAACTCGGGCTTGACCATCCGGGGACCGAGCAGCTTTTCGAGGCTGGTGCCGGTGACGGAGACATTCTCCGCCTCACCGGATGCGATCTTCCGGGCGCACTTGCGCAGGACGCTGGTGATGGTGCGCTCCAGATTGCGGACACCGGCCTCGCGGGTATAGCCGTCGATGATGCCGTAGAGGGCGCTCTGGGAGAAGGCGACCTTGCCGGTCAGACCGCAGGCATCCAGCTGCTTGGGCACCAGATGCTTGCGGGCGATGTTGTACTTTTCTACCCGGGTGTAGCTGGGCAGCTCGATGACGTCCATGCGGTCGCGCAGCGGGCCTGGGATGGCGCTGAGGTCGTTGGCCGTGGTGATAAAGAGCACATGGCTCAAATCGAACGGCATATCAATGAAGTGGTCGTTGAAGGTGCTGTTCTGCTCGGGGTCGAGGGCTTCCAGCAGAGCGGCGGCCGGGTCGCCCCGGAAGTCACCGGCAAGCTTGTCGATCTCATCCAGCAGCATCAGCGGATTCGAGCTTTTTGCGGTGATCATCGCACTGATGATCTTGCCGGGCATCGCGCCGATGTAGGTGCGGCGGTGGCCGCGGATCTCAGCCTCATCCCGCACGCCGCCGAGGCTCAGGCGGACATACTTGCGGTTCAGGCTTTCGGCGATGGAGCGGGCGATGCTGGTCTTGCCGACGCCCGGGGGGCCGACGAGGCAGATGATCTGGCCTTTGACGTCCGGGGCCAGCTTACGGACAGCCAGCACCTCGAGGATGCGGTCCTTGACCTTCTTCAGGCCGTAGTGGTCACGATCCAGCACCCGCTGGGCCTTGGCGATGTCCAGATCATCCTCCGTGAAGGTGTTCCATGGCAGATCGAGGCAGGTATCCAGATAGGTGCGGATGACCGTCCCCTCCTGATTGCTGCTCTGCATCTTGGAGAGGCGGTCCACCTCTTTGAGGAGCTTCTTCTCCCGCTCCTCGTCCAGATGGAGAGCGGTGATCTTCCGGCGGTACTCCTCGGCTTCGGCGGTGGTGTCGTCGTCCTCGCCCAGCTCCTCGCTGATCATGTGGAGCTGCTCGTGGAGGTAGTAGTCGCGCTGGTTCTTGTCCATCGCTTCGTCCACCTTCTGGGCGATCTCCTTGTCGATCTCAAGCATCCGGCGCTCCCGGTGCATCTTCTCGATGAGCAGGCGCAGACGGCCCATCAGGGTGCCTTCGTCCAGAATGGCCTGCTTGTCCTCGAAGCGGAACAAGAGGTTGGCCGGGATGTACTCCGACAGGAAGGCAGGGTCGGTGCTGGTGGTGATAGCAAATACCACATCCTTGCCGATATGGGGATTCAACGCCAGAAGCTCGTCGAAGCTCTTTTTGACGTTCCGGACGAGGACATCTGCCTCCGGCATTTCCTCGGGCTTTGCCATCTTTACCGGAGCCGGACGGACCGTGGCCAGCAGGAAGCTGCCGTCGTCCTCCATTTCGGAGAGCTTGGCCCGGTACTTGCCTTCGACCAGAATGCGGACGAGGTCGTCCGACACCCGCATCACCTGCTTGACCTCGGCCACGACGCCATAAGTATAGAGGTCGGCGGACTTAGGCTCTTCGACCTTCATCTCCTTCTGCGCCACAAGGAAGACGTCCGAGTTGTTGCTGACGGCCCACTCCACGGCGGCGATGCTCTTCTCGCGGCCCACCTCGAAGTGGAGCAGATTGTTGGGAAAGACCACCAGCCCGCGCAGGGCGATGGCCGGAAGATGGAGAACGCTCCGCTCCACCTTGACCGTAACTTTTTCAGACATAGTGCAAAACCTCCCAGCCGTCCCTCGGATGCGAGTCACCCATAAGGGCGGCTTTTTTGTAGGGTCAAATCAAATCTATCATTTTATTATAGCGAAAAACTTCTTTCGATGCAACTGTTCAGCGCTTTTCCCGGGTGTTGTAGCCCAGCCGCCCCAGTGCGGGGAGGATGGCTTTGAGGGTCAGGGATGTGAGCGCGCCCATGATAAGGCCCAGCACCAGCATCACCGGCGCATAATAGAGCGACATCGCCGAGGACAGGATGAGTCCTGCGCCGAGCAGCTGACCGATGTTGTGGGCCAGTGCGCCGCAGACCGACAGGATGAACCATGTGGGCTGGAACGGGAGCTTATAGTAAAGCACCCACATCACCAGCAGGGACAGCAGCCCGCCGCAGAGGGAGAGAAAGCCTGCCGTTCCCCCGGAGACGAGGAAGACGAACAGCGCCTTGAGCAGGTCGAGATACAGCGCCTGCCGCACTCCCATGAAAAACAGTGCATACATCACCACGATGTTCGCAAGGCCCAGCTTCATGCCCGGCGCAAGGCCCGGGATAACCAGCGTGCCCTCGAGAAAGGAAAGGGCCATCGCCAGCGCAAACAGCAGGCCAGAAAGTGCGATCTCGTGTGTTTTCTTCGGATCATGATCTCGGTTTGCCATTGGCTCTCCCCCTTTGTGCCGCAGCTTATTCTTCGCCTGCGGACTGCTCGTATTGCTCCTGCTCCTCGACAGCGGCTTCCCACGCGGCAAAAAGCTCGTCCTGATGGAAGCGCAGGTCGCTCAGCTCGTCGCTTTTTTCCCGCAGGAGCTGCGGGTCGTTGTAGACCTCCGGTGAGTTGATCTCGTTTTCCAGCTCCACTTCCCGGGCGCCGCAGGCCTCCATCTCGTCCTCGCAGGCTTTGATCTTGGCGCGCAGCTCTGCCCGGCGGCGGCGCTGTTCCTTGCCGTAGCCTGCCTTAGCAGGCTCGCCGCTCTTCTCTGCCACGGGGGCAGGAGCGGCGCGGCCCATCAGGGCATCGTAGCTGGGATAAATAACCGCTTTGCCGTCCTCAAGATAGAGGATGGGGCAGGCCAGACTGTTCATCAGATGACGGTCATGGGTGACGAGGAGCAGCGTACCGGTGTAGGCCATCAGCGCCTCGGTCAGATTTTCGCGGGTGTAGATGTCCAAGTGGTTGGTCGGCTCGTCGAGGAAAAGCAGATTCGGCCGTTCCAGCACGATCTCCGCGAAGCGCAGACGGGCCAGCTCGCCGCCGGACAGGGCTTCGCAGGGCTTGAAGACCGTCTCCCCCCGGAAGCCCAGCTTCGCCAGATGGCTGCGGACTTCCAATTCGGTCATTCGGGGGTATTTGTTCCAGATGACGTCGATGACGCGGCCTGCGCCGATGCGGTTCTGCTGCTGGGCAAAGATGCTGGGCCGTGCGCCCGTCCCCAGACGCACCATACCGCCGGAGGGACGGCGCTTGCCGTCCAGCACTTGCATCAGGGTGGACTTGCCCGCGCCATTGGGTCCGGCGATGATGAGCCGCTGGCTGCGGCAGACCGTATAGGTAAAGGGCTCCAGCAGAGTCCGGTCGCCGATCCTGATGGTCAGGTTCTTGAGCAGCACCAGCTCATTCCACGGTTCTACGTCGTATTCGAAGCGGAATTTGAGCTGATTCGTCTCGTCCTGCGGAGCCTCTGTGATCTCCAGCTTCTCCAGCTGTTTGCGGCGGCTCTGGGCCATCTTGGTGGTGGAGGCGCGGACGAGGTTGCGGTCGATGTAGTCCTGCAGTTTTTCAGCCAGCGCCACATCGGCGTCATGCTGCTTCTGGCGCAGGGCGTCAGCGGCTTCCTTTTGGGGCAGGTAGGCCGAAAAGTTGCCCTTATAGGTGGTCATGGTCTGGAAGGAGACCTCCCAGATCTTGGTACAGACATTGTCGAGGAGATAGCGGTCGTGGCTGACCACAAGGACCGCACCGGAGTAGCCCTTGAGGTAGCTTTCCAGCCATTCCATCGTGGCAAAATCCAAGTGGTTGGTCGGCTCGTCCAGAATAAGGACATCCGGCTTTTCCAGCAAGAGCTTTGCCAGACGCAGACGGGTCAGCTCACCGCCGGACAGAACGCCCACGTTCTTGCCCCATGTATCCTGCGCAAAGCCCATGCCAGACAGCACCTTTTTGATGTTGACGTCCATGTTGTAGCCGTCGGCCGCGTCGATGATGTTTTGCAGTGCATCGTGCTTTTCCAGCAGCGAAGGGTCATTGGGAGCGGCCGCCATCTTCTTTTCCAAAATCTGCATCTGGGCCATCGCGTCCAGCACAGGGGCAAAGGAAGAGCGCATCTCCCCGTAAATATCAAGTGTCGTGTCAAGCTTTGCGTTCTGTTCCAGATAGCCCAGCGTCACGCCATGGGTCACACTGAATTCCCCGTCATAGTCGGTGTAAATGCCGGTCAGGATCTTAAGGAGCGTCGTCTTGCCCGCGCCGTTCTGACCCACGATGCCGATGCGGTCTTCCTTTTCTACACTGGCGCTCACGTCGTGCAGGACGACCTTTTCGCCAAAGCTCTTTCCGAGTTTTTCCAAATGAATCAGCATAATAATCTTCCGTGTTCTTTTCCAGTAGGGGTGGATACGGACGTCCCGCCGTCGTTACGGCTGATGGCGGCGGTGCTTGAGGCCGAGGTTCGCCAGCTCTTCCGGCTCCATCACCAGAGGATACAGCTCTTCCAGTGAGGCGATCTCGTAGGTGGGTGTCACCTTGCCCGGGTTCTCCGCATGGCCGGGATTGAACCAGCAGGTGTCAAGACCTGCATTCACGCCGCCCTGAATGTCGCTGGTAAGGCTGTCGCCCACCACTAGAACGTGCTCCCGGTTCTCCACGCCCAGTGCGCGAAGAGCGGCGTCAAAGATGCGGCGACTGGGCTTTTCGCTGTCCAACTTCTCAGAGACAAAGACGTCCTCAAGGTAGTTCCGGATGCCCGACTCCGCCACCCTGCGGCTCTGTACCTTCTCGAAGCCGTTGGTCACGACCGCCAGCGTCGCTACCTCCGAAAGCTCGCCGAGGACATCCAGCACATTGGAGGTCATCAGGTCGGGGTGGGTGGACAGGCGCTCGAGGTAGCAGCGGTTCATCTCCACGCCATCGCCTGCTGCATTGATGGCCTTGAGGAAGCGGGTAAAACGCTCCCCCATCAGCTTATCGCGGCGGATCTGGCCTTTTTCCAGCTGACGCCACAGCTCTTCGTTGATGGTGCGGTAGGTCTGCACCGTCTCGGCGTCCGGCTCGATGCCATATTCCACCAGCGTTTCAGCCAGAGCCTTGCTTTCGGCAGCGTCGAAATTCAGAAGTGTATTGTCCGCATCGAAGAGGATGCAATAGTATTTTGCCATTTGTCTTTCCCTTCTCTATCATTTTTTCGTGCAGCCCGCCGCTCAAAAGCGGGCGCGGCAACGGCTGCGGTTTGAGAACAGCGAGAAGCCAGCCCCGCCCGGCAGAGCTGGCTTCTCGTAATTTTTATCCTTCCAGCGTCATTTCATAAGCTTCCTCGTCAGACTGCTCCGGTAGATTGCCGCCGCAGTCCGGCTTCGGCTTACAGGAGCACTCTTTTGCGATGCACTTCGCCATCTGCTCCTCCGTCACGCCGTTCTCGATATTCTCCCAGTCCATGTCGTAGTAATCCACGTTGCCGTCCGTCACATCTTCTGCACCGGGCAGCCCGGGAACTCGCATTTCTTCACAGACCATCGGCTCGCCTCCTCTCGGCCCAGCCTATGCAGCCGGACGCAGAAGGGTGAAACTTATTCTGCCTTGCTCTCGGTTTCCTTGCTGGCAGAGGCCTCGGACTTGGACTCCGAGCTGGACTCGGCTTTGGACTCCGGCTTCGATTCCGACTCTGCCTTGGAACTGCCCGACGTGCTGGACGATGCAGACGAGGAGCTGCTGGTGCTGTGGGAGGAGCTGCTGCCGGAACTGCCCGAGCTTGCAGAGGAAGACGAAGCGGATGTACTGCCGGAAGAACCGGCATTGGACGAGGACGAGCTGCTGGCAGGAGCAGACTCGCTGGACACACCGCTGCCGATGGTGATGGTCAGGGTGTTGCTGCTCACCTTGCAGTCGTTATAGGTAACGACTGCGTGGATCTTGTAGGAGGCGTTGACCATCGAGCTGTCCACCACAACGGTGATGGTGGATTTGCCCGCCGCCTGCGTGACCTCCTGCCCATTGGCGTACCAGCGCAGATGTTCGGCCTTGGCATACTTGCCGCTGAGGTTGGCCTTGAAGGTGTAGGAGCTGCCCACAGCCCCCTTGCCCTCGCTGGTGATGTGGACGGACGCAGCGCCAAACACCGCCGTGACATCCAGATTCTGCTTGAAATCGGTATCGGTGCGGGTCTTGCTGGTGAGACCGTCGCTCCACTTGACGAAGACATAGCCGTCTGCCGGGACAGCCGTCACCGTGATGGACTTGCTGGGGTCGGTGACGGTATAGGTCACAGAGTTGTTGCCGGTATCGCCGCCCACGCTCAGGGTGCCGCCGCCGTTCTTGTCCACATGGTAGTGGGCCTCGAACTTCTTGCCCTCGCTGGAGCTGGTGCTCTCACTGCTGCTCGAGCTTTCGGAGCTGCTGGCGCTTTCGCTCAGGCTCCCGCTGGAGCTTGCAGCCTCCGAACTGGGCGCGGCCACTGCGGAGCTGGGGTTGGAGACATACTCCATCGTGCGGGTGGGGATGTTGTTGGTGTCCGGGCGGCGGTCATCGGTCTGACAGGCATGGGTGCGGATATAATTCAGCACAGCTTTGAGGCCGACGCTCTTGAGGTGGATGTCGCCGCTGGTATAATAGTCCGCGATGCCGTAGCCGTCGCTGCCTTTGAGAGCCTCGGCAGAGTTAAGGAAACGGACTCCCAGCTGCTCGCACATATTCAGAAGAGCCATATTGAAGTCGTCGATCTTGGACTGGTCCATGTGGGGATAGTTGGAGTGATCGACCGGGACAGGCGGCACGGTGTTCACGATGATGTCGGTATAGGGGTAGCTCTGCTGGACGGCTTGAATCAGCGCCGTATAGTGGGCGATGAAGTCCGAGACTTCCATCCCGGTGTCGTTGGTGCCGAAGGTCATGACCACCCGGCGGGGCTTCATCATGGCCACAGCCTGCGGGATGGTGTAGTGGTTCGAATCTTTCTTAAAGGTAACGATGCCCTCGTTGAGCGCCGCCTGCGTACCGATGCCCTCCTTCGCGCAGAACTGCTGCAGCGAGATGAGGCCGTTGTTGTAGAGGCGGACGGTATTGGAGTCGCCCAAGAAGAGGGTGTCGTTCAGGTAATCCGCACCGGCGTCAGCGGTCTCAGTCAGCAGGGCGGCAGAGGCGTTGTCGATCTGGTAATGGCCCGACAGGTCTTCGCCCGGAGCGGGGTCTGCCGCCGACTCAGAGACCGAGGGCGCGGGGGCGTCGCCGCCTTTTTTCAAGAGCGCGGTCGTGATGCCGAAGGTCAGCAGCACGGCCAGAACACAGAGAATGCAGACCAGAACGGCCCGCTTCTGCATGAGAGTCATATTTTCTTTTTCCGATTGCATTTTTCGACTCATAAACACGATTCCTCTCGTTCAGGAATGGGAAAGCTCGTCCACAGGGCGGAGGATCCATTCCGTCAGTTCCTTGCAGTCTGCGGCCATAAAGACCGGTGCAAAGGGGGCGACCTCCTCCCTGCTGCCGTAACCGTACAGCACCGCGGCGGCGTCCAGCCCGCAGTTCCTTGCGCCCTGCATATCGTCGCAGCGGTCGCCGACCATCAAAACCCGCTTGCCCTGCATGACCGGCTGGTCGAGGACATGACGAATGACGTCCGTCTTGTTGTCACGGCTCTCGTCCATTGACGCGCCGCCCACGAACGAAAAGTAGGAGGAAAGCCCCTGCTCTTCCAGAATGGGCGTCACGACATGGGTGGGCTTGCAGGTGGCCGTGCAGAGGGTCAGCCCTGCGGCCTTGAGGCGGCCCAGCATCTCCACCACGCCGGGGTAAACATCCCCCTCATGGCTGCCCTTGACGGCATAGCTCGTGCGGTAGCGCTCGGTGGCCTCCTCGATCTTGGCGGGGTCCGAAAAATGCTCGCCAAAGCTCTTGCGGAGGGGCGGGCCAATATAGCGGTTCAGGTCGCTCCGGGCAACATCCACGCCCATCGCCTTAAAAACTTCTTCCAGTGTATTGAGAATGCCGGGGGCGGAATCGATGAGCGTACCGTCCACGTCAAACAGGATCGCATCGTAGTGCAGCAAGGTCAGGTTCCCCTTTCTCTTAGATAAACACTATATAGTATAGCACAGATTTCGATATTCAGCAATTCCAACAAAACACTTTTCAGACTTTTATACATATTTTTATGCAGACCCCCGCTGCACGAGCGCTCCCGACGCCGGGCATTCGCTCTGTATTTCCCGGGAACAGTAAGGCCCCTCTGCGCAGTCCGTCCTGCACAGAAGGGCCTTTTGTCCGTTTTTACTTTCTCATCTCACCTGACATCAGCTCTCGGTGGTGGTGCAGGTGTTGTTCTCCGTCGAGGGATAGTAGAGGTTATTGGCGATAAATTCCAGCTTCTCCTTCAGCACCAGCTCAAGATTCGCCACGGCGTGGACCATGTTGGTGGCAGAGTCGTTGACCTCCAGCAGCTTGCACAGGTCAAGCTCCTCCATGCTGAGGGCCGCCTTCATCTTCTGGGTCTCGGCACAGAGGATATGGCTCAGCGCCGACTCCTGCAGAGCGATGCTCTCCATCAGGTCGATGACTGCCTGATCGAAGGTAACGCGCGGCAGGGCGGGACAATCGCAGGCAACACAGTGGGTGCAGTTGGTGGTATCAGCCATAAGAAGGACCTTCCTTTCTCTCATAGGGATAGGGCACAGTCCATCCTATGTGCAGCCCCGCCCGGATGTCACTCCGGCTTTGCGGCCTTCTGTACCTTCTCAATGGTATCGCGGTAGCCGCCGGAGCCATACTGGATGCAGCGGTTGATGCGGCTGATGGTGGCGGTGCTGATCTCCACAGCCTTCACGATCTGGTCGTAGGTACTGCCGTTGAGCAGAAGCTTCGCCGCTTCCAGCCGCTGGGCCATATCGGAGATCTCCTTGACCGTGCAGAGGTCCTCAAAGAAGTTATAGCACTCCTCCCGCGTCTCCAAACTGAGGATCGCATCGAACAATGCATCGGTGGTGGGGTTTCTTCTGGGGTTTTTATCCGCCATAGCTGCCTCCTTTGCGGCACTTCATGGATAGTAATTCAACTTTTTCATGCGATGGCAGCAGCATGGAATCACCTATTTATGCTGTTTTCCTGCTGCACGATTTTTGGCCTTGCTCTTGTGATAGAATAGAGGATCTTTCATGCTCTTGTTACGTTAGTACTTTAGCACTTGAAAGCGCAAAAGTCAAGCATTTTGATTTTCTTTGGCAAAGATTATCAGATTTCATCTGTCGTCGTGTTTAGTTTTATTCATCTCACGTTTGAACAAAAATCGTCTAAAATTTCTTATCTTCGCCGCCGCAAAAATGGAAGAGTCTCCTAACTTGCCCAAAATATATTGACAAATTATGAAATCGGGACTAAAGTATACACAATCATTCGGCAAATGCAATGAACAGGACATGACTTTTCGCATTCCCTGCGCCCAGAGAGCCGCCATTCCGGTGCAAGGCGGCAGCACAGTGCGATCAGCCCTCACCTGCGAGCAGCCTGCGTGAACCCCATTTTGGGCAGTAGCGCGTGGCCGTTCAGCCCACGTTACAGGGCAGCGTATCGGCGGCCAAACGCCTGTACGCGCAAGCGGCTGCTCCTGAAAGCAGCAAACGAAGTGGTACCGCGGAGAACGACCGGTGTGCATACGCCGTTTGGCCTTCGTCTTCGAGGAAGATAGGATGCATCCGTGTGTTCTATCCTTCCAGTGAGGACGGAGGCTTTTTTCACCCTCCGGGCCGTTTCGCCTGCTCTGCTTTTGGGCACAGCCGCCCTGCCTGACACATTGCCGGTTGCCGGTGTGAAAGAAAGGAAAGAGGTATAGAGAAATGAATACGCTGGTCATCGTTTTGATCGCAGCCGTGTGTCTGTTCGGCGCTTATACGCTGTACGGCCGCTGGCTGGCCAACAAATGGGGCATCGACCCCAAAGCCAAGACTCCCGCAGTCGTCCACGAGGATGGCCGTGACTATGTCCCCACCAACGGCTGGACCGTCTTTGCACATCAGTTCAGCTCCATCGCCGGTGCAGGCCCTGTCACCGGTGCCATTCAGGCCGCAGCCTTTGGCTGGCTGCCCGTCCTGCTGTGGGTGCTCATCGGCGGCATCTTCTTCGGTGCTGTCACCGACTTCGGCGCTCTGTACGCTTCCGTCAAGAACGACGGCAAGAGCATGGGTATGCTGATCGAAAAGTACATCGGTAAGACCGGCCGTAAGCTGTTCCTGCTGTTCTGCTGGCTGTTCTGCGGCATCGTCATCGCTGCCTTCGCAGACATGGTCGCCGGCACTTTCAACGCCTTCGGCGCAGACGGTGCTCTGGTCGAGGCTGCTCAGACCAACGGTGCTGCCGGTATGGTCTCCATTATGTTCATGGTCTTTGCAGTCGTCTTTGGTCTCATCCAGAAGAAGTTCAACTTCTCCGGTTGGAAGGAGAGCGTCATCAGCATCGTCTTCATCGTGCTTTCCTTCGTCATCGGTGCAAACCTGCCGATCATTCTGGGCAAGGCTGCATGGAGCTATATCACCTTCGTCTACATCTTCTTTGCCGCTGTTCTGCCCATGTGGCTGCTGAAGCAGCCCCGTGACCACATGACCACCTTTATGTTCGTGGCCATGATCGCCGGTGCCGTTGTGGGCCTGCTGGTGGCTCATCCCACCATGAACCTGCCCGTCTTCACCGGTTTCACCAACGAGAAGCTGGGCACGATGTTCCCCATCCTGTTCGTCACCGTGGCCTGCGGTGCTGTTTCCGGTTTCCACAGCCTTGTTTCCTCCGGTACTTCCTCCAAGACCGTCGAAAACGAAAAGGATATGCTGAAGGTCGGCTACGGCGCAATGATCCTGGAGAGCCTGCTGGCTGTTCTGGCTCTGTGCGTCGCCGGTGCTGCAGCAGCTGCTGACGGCACTCCCGCTGCCGGTACTCCGTTCCAGATCTTCAGCCGTGGCGTTGCCGGTTTCTTTGAGATGTTCGGCGTCCCCGCTTATGCTGCTACCGTCTTTATGACCATGTGCGTTTCCGCACTGGCCCTGACCAGCCTTGACGCCGTGGCCCGCATCGGCCGCATGAGCTTTCAGGAGCTGTTCAGCGTTGATGATATGGAGCACGCTGAGGGCTGGCGCAAGCTGCTGTGCAACGTCTACTTCTCTACCTTCATCACTCTGGTGTTCGGCTTCATCCTGACCAAGATCGGCTACGCCAACATCTGGCCCCTGTTTGGTTCTGCAAACCAGCTGTTGAGCGCTCTGGTCCTCGCCACCCTGTGCGTCTTCCTGAAGGTCACCGGCCGCAGCAACAAGATGCTCTTCCCCCCGCTCATCATCATGCTCTGCGTCACCTTCACTGCTCTGGTGCAGCGCCTCATCGCTATGGTCAAGGCCATCAGCAATGCTGCTTCTGTCGCCATCCCTGCCGGTGAGACCACTTGGGGCGCTGTGTTCATCGCCAACGGCCTGCAGCTCATCCTTGCTGTTCTGCTGATCGTTCTCGGCCTGAACATCGTGTTCCACTCCGCCTCCGCCTACAAGAAGGCGGAGCACAACAGCGAGGTCAACGTCTGACTTACTGACCGCTGTTGACTGAATAAGCGCAAAACGCCGCTGACGGTTCTGAAGCCGTCAGCGGCGTTTCATTATGTTCTTTTCCGGTTACAGCATCTTCACCATGATAATCTCATCCCGGTAGGTGCCGTCCTTCAGCTTAAAGGCCCGGGGCTGGATGCCATAGCGCTCAAAGCCAAACTTTTCATAGAGATGGATGGCACGGCTGTTATCGCTGTATACGCCCAGCTCCAGCTGCTCGAAGCCATTGGCCCGGGTCTGATCGATGGCAAGCTGCACCAGATAACTGCCCAGACCGCAGCCCCAGTATTTTTGTTCAATCGAGATGCCCATATATGCACGATGGCGATATTTCAGCGTACTCCGAACACAGCAGACACCGATACGCCCAACCTGCTCTTTCCCGTCGAATGCACCGACCTCAAAGTTAAAGGGACTCTCCTCGCAAGCTGCCAAACCGGCTGCCGTTTCCGGACTATAAACACATTCCTCCGGGTAACGCGCCATAAAGTGTGTTTCACCGGAGGTCATGCACTTGAATTTGATGTGTACCTCAGCATCTGCGGCAGTTACACTGCGGACGAGCAGTGCTTTTCCGCTGGGCAGCTCATATTCTCTGGGTTCGATCTTCATGTTTCCCTCTCTCCTCTTCTTTCAGATATGTGCTCGCTCCCATTCCTGCAGAACAGCCAATTGCAGCTCGGTATGGAACCAGTGCTCTCCCTCTTCCATCACGGTCAGTGTCGCGCTGCTCTTATCGCAAAACGCTTCGATGACTGGGCGGCTGGTCAAATTGTCCTTACCGCCATAGAGCACCTGTGTCGGCACCTTCCAGCAGATGGGATGCTCCTTCACCCAGCAAAGATAGGACCATGAAAGCGTCTCTCCGAAGGTGGTCGGAATCTCTCCTTTCGCTTCCAGCTGTGCCCCTGTGACATCCGCCCACTGCATCATATGGGCGATGAGGTCTTCCATGTCCACCACAGGTGAGACAAGCAGAGCCTTTTCCAGCGGCATTCTCTGCAATGCCTGCATAGACAGCCATGCACCGATGCTGGTAGCGCGAAGCGAGACCTCTGGCCAGCGTGCGGCGGCATATCGGTAAACGGCCTGAAGCTCTGGCGCGGCGACCCATGGCAGGAGCTTTTCTGTTCTCCCCTTCCGCTGGCCGTGCTCGGGCAGGTCGATAGCCAGCACCTGATACCCTGCCGGGCAGGCACGCTCTGCAAAATCCAGCGCTTCCTCTTTACAGCCCATCTTTCCATGGACATACAGATAAAGCCTTTCGGACGGCTCACCGACGAGAAGTGCCGGGATGCCCGCAATTTCAAATTCGAGTTTCTTCATAGGAGTGCTCCTTTGTCAGGCCGCGCTCTCCTTCTGGAAAGACGCGGATTCATTCAAATTCATTTCGGTCGTCCTCCTTTCTTTCATAGCTTCTTTAGCATAACATATCCTGCATCCGAATGCAAACAAAAAGAGCCGCAGCACCTTGTTACAGGTACTGCGGCTCTCCTCAACTTTAGCAGTAGAAGCTGGCTTACTTCACCATGCTTGCGACTTCAGCAGCGAAGTCGTCAGAACGCTTCTCCAGGCCCTCGCCCTTGACGAAGTGGGTGAACTTGATGACCTTGATGTCGCCGCCCAGGTCCTTCGAGACCTTGGCAGTGTACTGACCAACGGTCATGTCGCCATCCTTGACGAACTCCTGATCGACCAGGCAGTTCTCCTTGAAGTACTTCTTGATCTTGCCCTCGATCATCTTCTGCTTGACAGCGTCGGGCTTGTTGGCGTTCTTCGGGTCGTTAGCCATCTGAGCGAGGAGGATCTCCTTCTCCTTGGCGACGACCTCAGCGGGGACAGCAGCCTCATCGACGTAGCTGGGGTTAGCAGCTGCGACCTGCATGGCAACATCCTTGCCGTATGCAGCGAACTCGTCCTTAGCCTCGATGCCGTTGGTGGTCTCGAAGTTGACCAGGATGCCGTGGGTGCCGCCGCCGTGGACGTATGCAGAGCAGACGCCCTCGTAACGGACGAAACGGCGGACCTTGATATTCTCCTTGATGACCAGGATGAGGTTCTTCAGAGCCTCATCGACGGTCTCGCCGCTCTCGGTCTTGCATGCCATCAGAGCCTCGACATCAGCGGGGTTCTGCTTCATGATGACCTTGGTGGCCTCCTTGACGAAGGCGACGAACTTGTCGTTCTTGGCGACGAAGTCGGTCTCGGCGTTGACCTCGATGACGACGCCCACCTTGCACTCGGGGCAGTAATCAGCGTAGACCATGCCCTCAGCAGCCACGCGGCTTGCCTTCTTGGCGGCGGTAGCCAGACCACGCTCGCGCAGGATCTCGACAGCCTTCTCGAAGTTGCCGTCAGCCTCGGTCAGAGCCTTCTTGCACTCCATCATGCCGCAGTCGGTCTGCTTGCGCAGTTCCATAACGTCCTTTGCAGTAATAGCCATTTTAGTATTCTCCCTTACACAGTATTTGTTGGTTTGTGAGAATTTCGGGAAATCAGGCGTTTGCTGCGTCCTCAGCGGGAGCGGCCTCCTGGTTGCCCTGCTTGCCTTCCAGCACAGCGTCAGCCATAGCACCAGCGATCAGCTTGACAGCGCGGATAGCGTCGTCGTTGCCGGGGATGACGTAATCGATCTCGTCGGGGTTGCAGTTGGTATCAACGATAGCAACGATGGGGATGTTCAGCTTGCGGGCCTCAGCAACAGCGATGCGCTCCTTGTGAGGATCGACGATGAACATAGCCTTGGGCAGGGTCTTCATGTTCTTGACGCCGCCGAGGTACTTGTCCAGCTTCTCCATCTCCAGCTCCAGCTTAGCCACTTCCTTCTTGGGCAGCAGCTCGAAGGTGCCGTTGTCCTTCATGTTCTGCAGCTGAGCCATGCGGTCGATGCGCTTACGGATGGTGCGGAAGTTGGTCAGCATACCGCCCAGCCAGCGAGCGTTGACATAGTGCATGCCGCAGCGCAGAGCCTCGTCACGGATGGACTCCTGAGCCTGCTTCTTGGTGCCGACGAACAGGATGTCGCCGCCCTCAGCTGCAACTTCCTTCACGTAGTTGTAAGCCTCGTCCAGCTTCTTGACGGTCTTCTGCAGGTCGATGATATAGATGCCGTTGCGCTCGGTGAAGATATACTTCGCCATCTTGGGGTTCCAGCGGCGGGTCTGGTGACCAAAGTGAACGCCTGCCTCGAGAAGCTGCTTCATAGAAACGACTGCCATAGTAAAATTACCTCCAAAATTTGTTTTGCCTCCGCACACCGTGATCTGCCGCCGTATCGGACGGCGGCGGACTGCCCTCCACTCCTAAGAGCACAAAAGGGCATAGTGATGCGTGTGTAATGCTAAGTAATAATAGCACAAACGAAGCGCTGTTGCAAGGGGTTTTCGTGCTTTTTTCTAAAATGGAACGCACTTTTTCGTCACTCAGCGTCCTCGGCCAGCTCCTCAAGGCCCATCCGGCCGAGTGCATACCCCTTGCCGAACATGAGGTCATACTGAAGGAGCCAGTGCTCGTCGCTCCATTTCTGCTGCAAGGGCGTCAGCTCGTTCGAGGTCGTACCGTCCTTTTCCATGATGGTGCCCCGGGTGTTGGCCCGGTAGGCGGCGCGGAGCTGGCGGCCAAGGAACTGGAAATAGAGAGGCTGACGCAGGCCGAACAGCTCCATCATCACCGGCGAGATGTCGTAGGCTGCGATGGTGCCGAGATCGACCGCGCGGTCGGAGTAGTTCGACCACATCAGCAGCGTCGTCTGGTGGAGACGGGGATCGGCGCTGGAATCGCTGGCATAGCCGCTGCGGGTGTAGATATCGTAGTTAGAGTCGATGGGGTTGTAGTGGTCGCCCCAGAACACCAGAATGACTGGCTCGTCCACCTGCGAGAAGTACTCCGTCAGCTTTCCCAGCATGGCGTCGGCGTCCCGGATGCCGGTGGCGAAGTCTTCCAGCGCACCCACGGTGCTGGCCTTGAGGCCCGCCGGGGCTTCCGTGACCTTCACCCGCTGGTCGTCGGGATAGTTATCCTTATTATAATTGGTATGGTTCTGCATGGTGACGGCGTGGAGGAAGACCGGCGCGTCAGACTTCTCCTTCATCGTCTCGTACTGGCCGATGATCTGGTCGGCCATCGAGTCGTCGGTGACGAGGCCCGTCGTCCAGTAGTGGCGGCGCACCTTCTCGACGCCGTGCATCTTCTCAAGGCTGATGAAATCGTCCAGCCCGAGGTTGGGGTAGGCCGTATCGCGGCTCCAATATCTGGCCCAGAAACAGTGCACTGCCGCCGTCTGGTAGCCCTGAGTCTTGAGGTAGCTGGGCAGGGCGAACATGGGCTTTGTCACATGCTGCTGGTAGGGCTTGCTGCCATTCGGCAGATAGGACACCGAGTAGCCGGTCAGAGCCTCGAACTCCACGTCACAGGTGCCGCCGCCGAAGCTGGGGCTATAGACCCGGCCATAGGCGCTGCTCTGCTGGAGCGCGTGGAGGTTGGCCGAGACATCGGTGTCAAACTGGAAACCGTACTGTTCCAGCTCCGAAACGTCCCAGTAGGATTCATCCATCACATAGATAATGGTGGGCTGCTCCACCCGCTCCTCTGCCGGGGTCTGGGCGGCGTAGGAGTCGGGGTAGGCCGGGCTGGTGGTATACTTCTCCCCTGCCTCCACGTCGTCGAGGATGGCGTCGATGGCTTCTTCCGAGTAGCTTTCGGGCTTGTCGATCTCCAGATTCGTCAGGTTGGTAAGAAAGCTGGTGACAACGCCATAGTAGCGATAATAGCGGTCCTGCATCCATGCGTCGGGCAGGATGCCCAGAACCTGCGTAACGGCAGGCTGCAAAAACACACCGAAGACGAGGGCGCAGGCCGCCGCCGTGCTGGCCGCAAAGCCCGCCAGCCGCCGCACCCACGGCAGCTTCTGCCGTCCCCGGTAGAGGAAGAAGGAGCCGACCGTCAGCGCCAGCACCAGAACAGCGGAGAGGATCATGCTGGTCTGGACATGGATGCCTGCAGCGGAGGCCACACCTGCCGCCTCGGACACCTGTGCCAAGTCCCACGGAAGGAACGGCTCACCCCGCAGCTGAAGGGTGTAGAAATCCACCGTAGCGGGCAGACAGCCCATCAGGGCTGACAGCAGCGTTGCCAGCGGAGCAAAGCGGGTAAGCCAGTCCAGCGCCAGCCAGACAAGGAAGAGCAGCCCCCATGCCAGAAGATAGGCCTCCGCATGGGGAAAGATGTACTGCAAAAAGGTGTCTGCATTCAGAGTGCCCCGGGCGATCCACTCGGTCAGCACCAGAAACAGGAGGGTGGCTGCGGGCGGAAAGAGAAGCCGCGCCCCGTGCAGCCAGACGGGCGCAGCCTTGGAATGGTGTTTCATAAAGAAATTCCTTTCACTTCTGCGGTTTTTCTTGTCATTTATGGGCAGCAAGTTCTGTCCGGTTTTCTATTATAATCCTCCTTCCTCCAAAATCCAGTCCCGGCAGACAAAAAACAGTTGAAAAACTTTCATCCGTTCAGCCATTGACGTAATTTGTCCAGCAGTCCTCCGCGGGAGGGTGGTGCCGCCGGGATGTCGGTCCGCACAAGGATGGCGTCCAGCCCGATGCGCTCGATGTCCGCCCATGGGATGGTCAGCGTCTCATCACGTCCCAGAAGCCCCAACAGCCGGGGACGTCCCAGTAAAAGCAGGCTTTCGATGCGGGCCGAAGCCTCGTCCAGTTCCAGATCATCCACCCGGCCAAGGCAGGCCCCATCCTTCAGCTGGACGACCTCCTTGGTGCAAAGTTCCCGAAAGGTCATAGTTCCCCCGCCCCCCTTTTCCCTTCATCCTATGCCGGAGCGGAGATCAGAATGCAAAAGGGCTGGAAAAAACTGCCCCGGATGTGCTATACTGGGCACAGTGAATTTCAACTTTTTAAGAGGGATAACGGATGTATAAAAATATCGTATTCGATTTCGGCGGCGTCATGGTGGATTTCGACCCTTACGAGTATCTGGTCGATCTGTTCGGGAACCACGAGGTGGAGGACGAAGTCTTTGCCCTGACCTTCGGCAGTGAGGAATGGCAGCTGCTGGATGCCGGCAGGATTACCCGCGGCGAAGCGAACCTCCGGATGCTCGACCGGGCCAAAAAGGCAGGCCGCGCCTTTGAGGTACGGGGCGTTCTGGACGACTGGATGCATATCCTCCGCCCCCGCCGCCGGATGCAGACCCTTGTCGAGCAGCTCAAGCAGCATGGCTACTGCGTCTACTACCTGAGCAATATCCCCGAGGATGTGCTTGCCCTGCTGATGGAGCGGGACTTCAAGGGTCTCTTCGACGGCGGCGTAGCCTCCTGTGAGGTAAAGATCAACAAGCCCGACCCCCGCATCTATCAGGCGCTGCTGGACAAATACCAGCTGAAAGCCGACGAGTGTATCTTCATCGATGACCGTGCCGATAACATCAAGGCTGCCAGCCTTCTGGGCCTCGGCACCTACCAGATGCACAGTGTAGGCAGCCTGCTGCGCAGCCTTCCCACCTTCGGCGTCACCATCCACTGACAGCAAAAGACCTCTGCCCGACGGCTTTGCCGGGCAGAGGTCTTTTTTATGCGCAGAGGTTACTTTTTCTCGTAGCTCTGGCAATAGTGCGGGATGTCCACCTGCTGCGAAGAGCAGGTGCAGCGCTCCGTCACCGTGATCTGCGGCAGATCACATTTGCAGCTTTCCACGTTGTGACGGCACTCGCAGACATCACAGCGAACACCTGTGTTTTCCATTTGTTCATCACCTCTTTGTCCCTAGGTTGCCCCAAGGACAAAGCGTTATGCAGGATGTATCGGTGTTATTTTTTACCAGTTGGCCAGATCAGCGCCCAGCTTGCGGCATGCAGCCTGCGTGTCGTCGTCAGGAGTCTCATTGCAGATGAGGCCCTCTTCGCTGAACAGCTGTGCGCCGTCCTCCTTGACGCGCTCACACCAATCGCGCATCCACTGGCCGTCGCCCCAGCCGTAGGAGCCGAACAGAGCCACCTTCTTGCCGTTCAGCGAGCCCTCGAGGCCTGCGAACATCGGCTCGAACTCGCTCTCCTCCAGCTGCTCCGCGCCCATTGCGGGGCAGCCGAATGCCACCACGTCATACTCGTTCAGCTTTGCTGCGTCCATCTCGGCACAGGGCACGATGGCGGCGGCAGCGCCTGCACCCTCAGCGATGCAGTTTGCCATGGTCTCGGTGTTGCCCGTTGCGCTCCAGAATACGATTGCTACTTTGCTCATAATGTTCAGCCTCACTTTTGCTTTATTTGGTTAGCCATTTCTAACTTTCTGTCCTGTAAAAATGCGTCAGATACAGGCTCAGACGCATTTCTCGGGTTAGGTTTATCTAACCATCCATAGAGTACCACAGCTGCTCCGCTTTGTCAAGCGGTCAAGCGTGCTAACTTTTTTGGTTCTTTACGCTGCCCTCATTAGCCGGAATGCCACCGTCAGCACGCCGAGGATGACCGGCTGGTGGAGCAGGTAGAGCACCAGCGAGTGACGCCCCATCCAGCCCAGCGGCGGGCAGACCGACCGGCGCAGAGGCTCCATCCCCGCACGGCCCGCCAGCTGATGGAGAAAGTACCCCACCCAGAACAAAAACAGCCACGGCAGCAGCGGGAAATAGTCGGTGGAGAAAAAGTCCTTCGGCATGAAGCCGAGATAGGCTGTCAGACCATTGGCATAGAGGGCCTGCGGCAGAGCCAGCCGCCCGCCGGGCAGGTTCCAGAAGCCTCTCATCGTGGGATATGTCACCCAGAAGAGCGCTGCGCTGACCACCACACCCGCAGCGGGCGGGATGCGGCGCAGCAGGCCGTCCAGCACTGCCGTGAGGAGCATCGCCGAACCCAGCAGCGTCAGCACACCGAACCACACCACGTCCTCCGGCAGGAAGAGCAGCGTGACCGCCGTGACCATCGCACCAGCCCCGAATACGACAGCTCCCCGCCGGAACGGATGATGCCCCAGCGGCAGGCAGAAGCCCGAAAGCAGGATGAAGACCCAGCAGATGCTCTGCTGCCACAGAAAGCCCGGACGCCCGATGTACCACTTCTGCGGGATGCCAAAGAGAAAGACCACATCCCACATCCCGTGATAGAGCATCATGCTGATGAGGTCAAGCCCCCGCAGCTCGTCCAGCAGATGATAGCGGAGCGATTGTTGCTGTTCCATATTTTTTATCCTTCCCTCTTCCCCAAGTCGAGATAGAGAGAGTATAACACAGCCGGAAAATAAATGCAAAAAGCCGCCCCGGCGGCAGCTGTAAACTGCACGCCGGGGCGGCGTATCACAATGACTGGAGTACCCTTGCTCAGACTTCGGTGTTGAAGTAGCGCTTCAGCAGGCCCTCGAAGCCGCGGCCGTGACGGGCCTCATCCTTTGCCATCTCGTGGACGGTGTCGTGGATGGCGTCGAGGTTCAGAGCCTTAGCCTTCTTGGCGAGGTCCATCTTGCCGGAGCAGGCACCGCACTCGGCCTCTGCACGCATCATCAGGTTCTTCTTGGTGCTGTCGGTGACGACCTCACCCAGCAGCTCAGCGAAACGGGAAGCGTGATCGGCCTCCTCGTAGGCGTAGCGCTTGTATGCCTCAGCGATCTCGGGATAGCCCTCACGCTCAGCCACACGGGCCATTGCCAGATACATGCCGACCTCGCTGCACTCGCCCTCGAAGTTGGCGCGCAGACCATCGACGATCTCCTGAGGAACGCCCTCAGCCTTGCCGATGCCCACGACGTGCTCGGTGACGTAGGTGTTGCCGGTCTTCTCGACGAAAGCGGAAGCGGGAGCCTTGCAGACAGGGCACTGCTCGGGGATGCTGCCCTCAGCGATGTAACCACAGACGGTGCAAACGTACTTCTTCATAAGATTTATCCTCCATTTTTGTTTGTTGTTATTGGGTGGCCTGCTCTGGTACAGCAGGCCTCGTTTCTGAGTCTATTATAGCGAATAATTCCTAGTTAGTCAAGGCTGATTCTAAGAATTGTTCTTAGTTAATAAAAGTCTCACACTTTGTCCAAAAAACGAACACAAAAGATGTCACTTCTGCCGAAGGAGGGCTTTTTCTGCCTGCCTCAGACCTGCAGGTTGCCGCTGGAAGGAGCATCGGCACCGTCGGCAGAGTCGAACTCGTAGTCGTTGCCGGGGAGGATGGCGTTGAGCAGGATGCCTACGATGGCGGCGATGGCCAGACCGGACAGGTTGACCGACACACCGGCGACCGCGAAGGTCAGACCGCCCACCGAGTTGAAGCCCAGCGCAGACACCAGAATGACAGCGGCGATGATGAGGTTTCGGCTGTTGGTGAAGTCCACCCGGTTCTCGACCACGTTGCGGACACCGATGGCGGAGATCATGCCGTAGAGCACGAAGCTGATACCGCCGATGATGCCGGTGGGGATGGTGTTGATGACGGCCTCAAACTTGGGGCTGAAGCTCAGGATGATGGCCAGCACAGCGGCGATGCGGATGACGAGGGGGTCGTAGATCTTGCTCAGAGCCAGAACGCCGGTGTTCTCGCCATAGGTGGTGTTGGCCGGGCCGCCCAGCAGGCCAGCCAGCGCAGTGGCGAGGCCGTCGCCCATCAGGGTACGGTTCAGGCCGGGGTCATTGATGTAGTTGTGGCCGACGGTAGCACTGATGGCTGCAATGTCGCCGACGTGCTCCATCATGGTCGCAAGGGCGATGGGGATGATGGTGAAGAGGGCGCTGATGAACTCGGGGCTGCCGTCAATGGCGAAGAGGCCCATTGCCTCCTTGTGGAGGGGGATGCCGAACCATGCAGCGGAGGCGATGCGCTCAAAATCCACTGCACCGGTCACGAGGGCCACCGCGTAGGAGACCAGCACGCCGATGAGGATGGGCAGGATCTTGACCATGCCCTTGCCCCAGATGTTGCAGACGATGACCGTGCCCAGTGCCACGAAGGCCAGCAGCCAGTTTGCCTGACAGTTGTTGATGGCCGAGGGGGCCAGGATCAGGCCGATGGCGATGATGATGGGGCCAGTGACCACCGGCGGGAAGAAGCGCATGATGCGCCGGATGCCGAAGGTGGAGATGAGCAGGCTGACGACCAGATAGACCAGACCCGAGAACGCCACACCTGCGCAGGCGTAGGGCAGCATCTGGGTGTTGGCAACGGTCAGGTTGCCGTCGGCGTCGGCCAGCATGGGGGCCACGATGGAGAAGCCGCCCAGATACGCAAAGGACGAGCCGAGGAAGGCCGGGACCTTGCGCTTGGTGATGAAGTGGAACAGCAGGGTGCCCAGACCTGCGCAGAGCAGGGTGGTGGAGACGCTCAGACCGGTGAGCAGGGGCACCAGAACGGTGGCGCCGAACATGGCGAACATATGCTGGACGCCAAGGATGAGCATCCGGCCCCCGCCCAGCTGGCGGGCATCATAAATGCCCTTGGAATAATCGATATTCTGACTCATGATTTCCTCCTTCTACTTGCAGGCCCAAAAAAAGAGGCACTACCGCAGGAAAGCGGCAATGCCTCAGATCTCGGGACGAAATCGGAAACGGAAGATATAACCGACGCATACAAAAGACAGACTCTTTTTCCGCATCCTGCTCTCCCCCTTCCTCTCATTCTTCGGCATAGTATAGCATAAATGCCGGACACTGACAACCTTTTTCCTGTATTTTGCGGTGATTTTCTGTCAGCTGCGGGCTGACGGCCTTGAAATATGCCGCATTCCACACTATAATATAACCTATTGCCGCAGTTGGTCGCAGGGCCGGCGGCGGCAGCCGAAACAACAACAGCCATACTATTATAAAAGGACGCTTATGATATATCTCGACTACTCCGCCAACACCCCCGCCTCCCCCGGGGTGCTGGAGCGCTTTTGTGAAGTGGAGCGCAGCTGCCCCGGCAATGCGAATTCCCGCCATCAGGCCGGGCGGGAGGCCAAGCGGGTCATCGACCACGCCACCCAGAACATCGCGGGGCTTTTGGACGCACAGCCCGCAGAGGTCATCTACACCTCCGGGGCCAGCGAGGCCAACAACTTCGCCCTCAAGGGTCTGGCGAAGCTCTCCCGCCATGCGGGCAGGCACATCATCTCTACCCCGCTGGAGCACTCGTCCGTCAGCGGCACCCTGACCGCATTGCAGGAGCAGGGCTATGAGATCGATCTGGTGGACATCCGGCGGGACGGGACCATCGACCTCGGGCATCTGAAAGAGCTTCTCCGTCCCGACACCATCGCGGTGGCGGTGACGCTGGTGGACAGTGAGCTGGGCGTCGTGCAGCCCGTAAAAGAAATTTCAGAACTCTTGCAGGCATGGCCCAACTGTCACTTACACGTAGATGCCACGCAGGCTGTGGGCAAGATCCCCGTCTCCTTTGAGGGGGTGGACACCATGAGCCTGACGGCCCATAAGTTCTACGGTCTGAACGGCATCGGTCTGCTGCTCAAGCGGCGAAAGCTTGCCCTCGAGCCGCTCATCCACGGCGGCGAGAGCACCACTATCTACCGCAGCGGCACGCCTACCGTGGCCTTGGCGGCCTCGCTGGAAACGGCGCTGGAAGCCGCCGTTGGGGAGCTGCCCGCGCGTACCGCCCGGGTAAAGGAAGCAAACGCCTTCCTCCGCGACGCCCTCAGCAAGTACCCGAAGGTGCACATCAACAGCCCGGAGAACGCGATCCCCCACATCCTGAATCTGAGCGTCGAGAACGTCAAGGGCACCGTATTTCAGCGGGAGCTGGACGCCGAGGGCGTCTGCGTATCGGTCAAATCGGCCTGCTCGTCGGACGGTCTGCCCTCCCGGGCTGTGTTCGCCGTCAGCCGCGACCGGCGGAACGCCCTCTCCTCGTGGCGCATCAGCCTGAGCCACTTGACCACGCAGGAGGAACTGAACGGCTTTCTCCACGCTTTCGACGCCTGCTATACCCGGCTGACCCGGCCGCAATAACAGAAAGGACAGAGAACCATGAAACGCGAAATGGAACCCTACCAGCTCATCGAGCGAAGCATCATCAAAAAATACCGCAAGGAGCTGTGGACCCCCTTCATCGTGGCGGTCAAGCGCTACGAACTTATCAAGGCCGGGGACAAGATCGCCGTCTGCATCTCAGGCGGCAAGGACTCGATGCTGATGGCAAAGCTTATGCAGGAGCTGCAGCGCCACAGCGATGTGCCCTTCGAGCTGGTCTTTCTCGTGATGGACCCCGGCTACAACGAGATCAACCGCCAGAAGATCGAATCCAACGCCGAGCTTCTCCACATCCCCGTGACCATCTTTGAGAGCAACATCTTCTCGGTGGCCAACAACACCGACAAGAACCCCTGCTATCTCTGCGCCCGGATGCGCCGCGGCCACCTCTACAGCAAGGCCAAGGAGCTGGGCTGCAACAAGATCGCACTGGGCCACCACTTCAACGATGTCATCGAGACCACCGTCATGAGTATGTTCTACGGCTCCCAGCTGCAGGCCATGCCCCCCATGCTCCACAGCACCAGTTTTCCCGGCATGACCCTCATCCGCCCGATGTATTGCATCCGGGAAGAGGATATTCTGGCATGGAAGCGATACAACGAGCTGGAATTCATCCAGTGCGCCTGCCGCTTCACTGAGAACTGCACCATGTGCGACAATGGCGGCGGCGGTTCCAAGCGGCAGGAGACGAAGATCCTGCTCCGCCGCCTGAAACGCGACAACCCTAACATCGAGAACAGCATCTTCCGCAGCATCCACGCCGTGGCGCTGGACACTATGCCCGGCTATAAATCCGAGGGCGTGGAGCACAGCTTCCTTGAGCGGTTCCACGCGCAGGAGGAAGAGCTTAACAGGGAGTAATATAATACCCCCTCCGATAGAGCGAATACCCAAGTCCGGTATCTTTTCACAAGACGCAAAAAGCCCCCGGAAGCGCAGCATTACGCTTCCGGGGGCTTTTCCATGCCGCCGACGGGGGTCGAACCCGTACTCTGTCTCCAGAAAGGGATTTTAAGTCCCTCGTGTCTGCCAATTTCACCACAGCGGCTTCTGAATGAGCTGCCGCCCACATTCCTGCAAGCGGCAGCTCATATGATACAATAGAAATGCTGTTTTGTCAAGTTAAACCTTGCCGCCGTGCAGCTCTGCGTACATACGGGAGCGGCAGTCCGCCACAGCCGGGGTCATGTTGACGTAGTGCTTATGGGGCATCTCGATGCGCAGCTCGCTCTCCCAAGTCTCCTCGGTGAGCTGCTTTGCGATATAGGCTTTCTTCTCCGCGATGGAGGGCAGCTCGATGGCCAGCTCACCGTGCAGGATGTGGGGCACCAGCAGCTGCTTGACCCGGGTGGGGACGAAGGTGACGGTGCGCTCGATGGCGTCGGAGTCGAGGTTGACCATCGTGACCGGCTTACCCGCCTCGATGACCTCGCCGTCCATTGCGATGAGGTCGCACTGGGCCTGACCATTTTCGTCATAGAGACGCCACGGCATCTTCTTGCCGGGGATGATGGCCTTGCTGGCAGAGTCAGAGCACTTCATCTTGGGCTGATAGGTACCGTCCGGCCGCTTCACCGCCACCAGCTTGTACACGCCGCCAAAGACGGGGTCCGAGGCGGAGGTGATGAGGTTCTCGCCCACGCCGTAGGAGTCGAAGTGTGCGTGCTCGTACAGCTCCATGTTGGCGATCTTCTTCTCGTCCAGACCGTTGGAGGCCACCAGCTTGATGTAGGACTTTCCTGCTGCATCCAACGCCTTGCGCAGACGCTTGGAGCCGCGGGCAAGGTCGCCGGAGTCGATGCGGGCGCTCTTGACACGGCGGTTGGGGTCATTGGGATACTTCTCGATGAGGTAGTCGTCCAGCTTGATGAGGTTGGGCAGGCCGCTCTCCATGATGTTGTAGGTGTCCAGCAGCAGGCTCACCGAATCCGGGTAGGCATCGGCAAAGGCCTTGAAAGCGTCGAACTCGGTCGGGAAGAACTCGATGAAGCTGTGGGCCACCGTGCCCACGGCCTTGACCTCAGAGCCGAACTTCATCTCAGCCAGACAGTTGGCCGTGCCGATGCAGCCGCCCAGAACCGCCGCATATGCGCCGTCGTTGCCTGCGCTCTCGCCCTGTGCGCGGCGGGTGCCGAACTCCATGACGCTGCGGGGGGTGTGGGTGTTCAGGCCGGTGATGCGGGTGGCCTTAGTGGCGATGAGGCTGTGGAAGTTCATGGTCTGGAGCAGGTAGGTCTCGATGAGGATTGCGCCTACGAGGTCGCACTCAATGCGCACCATCTGGACATGAGGATAGCAGACCGTGCCCTCCGGCAGAGCGTACATATCACCCTTCCAGCGGTAGGTGCGCAGATACTCGCAGAACTCCTCGCTCATGCCCTTGGTACGCAGCCAGTGGACGTCCTGCTCGTTGAAGTGGTAGTTCAGCAGGAAACGGGTCAGCTTGCGCTGGCCTGCACTGATGGAATAGCCCTGATCGTCCGGGTTCTTACGGAAGAACATATCGAAGACAAGGGTGGTGTCCTTAAAGCCGTTCAAAAACAGGCAGTTGGCCATCGTGAACTCATAAAAATCAACGACCATTGCCGGATTGTCGTAGTCCTCATCCGGGATGTACGGCACAACTTTGATCTCACTCATGAAAAGTTTCCTCTCTTTTTCTGCACACCCTCACAGCGGGTGCTGCCAAACCAGCTCTGCGCCACCGCGCGTTTCCGGGCACAGCGCACGTTTCGCCCTGTCATGACAGGGCGTTTGTACCACTATAGCATCTTTGGCGGGCCGACGCAAGAGGTTTTGGCAGAAAATGACGGCAGAAAAGAAAAATGTTTTTTGCAAGTTCTTTACCGGCATTTTATTCCGCCGTTTCGGGGCGGCTCCCCCCTGCTCCGTGGATGCAAAAAGCACCCGCAGCGCCTCATCAGCGCCGCAGGTGCTCATTTTTTTAAACTCAGCCGTTCATGATGCTGGGGGTAGCGTTCTTCAGCACGACGTCATGGCTGCCGCCCTCGACGATGGAGGTGGAGGACACGACGGTCAGCTTGGCCTTCTGCTGCAGCTCAGGGATGGAGAGCGCGCCGCAGTTGCACATGGTGCTCTTGACCTTGTACAGGGTGGTCTGGACGCCGTCCGCCAGCGGGCCGGCATACGGGACGTAGCTGTCCACGCCCTCCTCGAAGCTCAGCTTGGTGGAGCCGCCGAGGTCGTAGCGCTGCCAGTTGCGGGCACGGTTGGAGCCTTCGCCCCAGTACTCCTTCATATACTGGCCGTTGATGCGCACCTTGTTGGTGGGGCTTTCATCGAAGCGAGCAAAGTAGCGGCCCAGCATGACGAAGTCTGCGCCCATGGCCAGAGCGAGGGTGATGTGGTAATCGTGGACGATGCCGCCATCAGAGCAGATGGGCACATAGATGCCGGTCTCCTTGAAGTACTCATCGCGGGCCTTGGCCACCTCGATGACAGCGGTAGCCTGACCGCGGCCGATGCCCTTGGTCTCACGGGTGATGCAGATGGAGCCGCCGCCGATGCCGATCTTCACGAAGTCTGCGCCAGCCTTGGCGAGGAAGCGGAAGCCCTCGGCATCCACGACATTGCCTGCGCCCACCTTCACGGTGTCACCGTAGTGCTCACGGATCCAGCCGATGGTACGGCTCTGCCACTCAGAGTAGCCCTCGGAGGAGTCGATGCAGAGGACATCCACACCAGCCTCCACCAGTGCGGGCACGCGCTGTGCGTAGTCGCGGGTGTTGATGCCGGCGCCGACCACATAGCTCTTGTTCTTATCCAGCAGCTCGTTGGCATTCTGCTTGTGGGAGTCGTAATCCTTGCGGAAGACGATATACTTCAGGTTGCCCTCGGCGTCCACCAGAGGCAGGGTGTTGATCTTGTTGTCCCAGATGATGTTGTTGCAGTCGTGCAGAGAGGTGTTCTCCGGAGCAGTGACCAGCTTCTCGATGGGGGTCATGAAGGTGGTGACAGAGGCGTCGTCGGGGGTGTGGTTGACGCGGTAATCGCGGGAAGCCACGATGCCCAGCAGCTTGCCGTTGGGGGTGCCGTCGGCGGTGATGGCGATAGTGGAGTGGCCGGTGCGAGCCTTCAGCTCCAGCACATCGTGCAGGGTGGCAGTGGGGGCCAGATTGGAGTCGGAGACGACGTAGCCTGCCTTGAAGCTCTTGACGCGGCGGACCATAGCGGCCTCGTTCTCAATGCTCTGGGAACCGTAGATGAAGGAGACGCCGCCCTGACGGGCCAGCGCGATGGCCAGCTTATCGCCGGAGACAGACTGCATGATAGCGCTGATCATGGGGATGTTCATTTCCAGCGGGCAGGCCTCCTCGCCCTTGCGGTACTTGACCAGCGGGGTCTTGAGGCTGACCGCCGTGGGGACGTTCTCGGCAGAAGAGTAGCCCGGCACCAGCAGGTACTCGCCAAAGGTACGGGAGGGTTCTTCGTAAAAATAAGCCATGTTCAAACTCCTTTTTCTTAACGCATCAACAACGGATCACATCAAAACAATTTCATGTTTTCGACTTAGGAATTGATTGTATATACTTTATCACAAATCCTTGCAGAATACAAACCCCTGCCCCGCCAAACTTTATAAATGTCCTTTGCGGAAAAACAGGCAAATTGACCACCAAATTGGTGCAAGGTCATACTTTCCCCCAGCATGAGCCGGACTTCTCCGGTTTTGGGGATGCAAAAAAGCCCGTCCAGTCTCGGACGGGCCTTTTTGCACACGAAGCGGAATATCGCCTGTGCGGTGTCCGCCGACAGCTGTGAAGGAGAACAGCCGGAGGAGGATGGCGGACACCCGATATTCCAAAAACAAGAAGAAAAAGATTTCATGATCCAGAAGGGCGTCGCCCTTCCTGTAACTATATTGTAACTCTTTTGAAGGATTTTTGCAATAGTTTTTTGTAATTTCTTTGTAATTATTTTTGTAAAGATTCTGTGACAGGCTCCCCGAACTCCAGATAGCACTCAAAGGCCGCGTGTTCCTCCCTCCGGCCCAGCACATACCAGCCTTCCTTCGAGGGGGCGTAGAACACCTGCACGCTCTGGCCCATCGGCACCTCGCGGTGGTACTTGATGGAGGCGAAGGAGAGCGGCGCAGCCTCCACCACCTCCTGCGGCAGAGCGTCGCAGGCGATGTCCAGATAGAGGGAGTTGTTGATGTGGCCGTTGAGGTCGCACATGGAGTAGCTGGCCCGGCGCTCCCCTGCCGCCGTCAGGGGCTGGCTCTTGTGGACGATCTGGGGCAGCTCTTCGGGCAGGTCGTCGTTCTGGAAGTCCGGCGTGTTCCAGCCGGGGGTGCGCAGGATGCGCCCTGCCTCTGTATCCACGGCCATCCAGCGGCAGTCCACGAGGGCCAGCTTCTCCCCCGTCTCGCTGGTGATGGTGGTCAGGCGCTTCATGGTGCCCTTCTTGAAGGTCTCACAGGCCGTCGTGAGCGCTATCTTCTCGGCCCGGCCCGGCATCCGCCAGACCCGGAGGGCCTGTTTGCCCACGAGGAATGCACTGTGGCGCTCCTTAAAAAAGGCGTAGTCCATGCCGTAGGCCCGGGCGTGGTCTGCCGACACCTGTTCCACATAGCGGAAGAGGGCGCTGGGCTTCAGGCAGCGGCGGAAATCGCTGTCGCCGTCCAGCACGGTCATATGCTCAGTATAACTTCTGTATTCACTCATCGTTTTCTCCCTTTCCTCGACAAAAAGGGGCTGTACGCCTCCGCACAGCCCCCGCAGGATCAATACATATTGCGCGTTTTCCTGCGCACCTTGCGCCAGATGTTGAAGCAGGCCAGAGCCAGCATCGCCAGCAGCAGCATCAGGAACAGATACCCGCTGCCGCCCTCGTCGTAGCTCTTCATCTCGCTCCACTTCACGTCCAGCTCGCTGTTGACCTCATCGCTCAGCGCGGTAAAGACCTTCTCCTTGGCCGCGATCTCCTCGGAGGGATAGGCGATCTCGCTGTACTTGAGATCTTCGTCCAGAATATCCCACACCGCCTGCATGGGGGTGGTGTAGCCGATATACTCCGCATTGGCCTTGCCGATGTCCGGCTCACACATGAAGTTGATGAACATCTCAGCGGCTTCCTGATGCTCGCTGGCGGCGGGGATGGCCATGCTGTCCACCGACAGCACCGTCCCCTCCTCCGGGAACACCCAGGCCAGATCGGGGTTGTCGTCGATCATGGTGATGGCGTCGCCGGAGTAGTAGACGCCGACCGCCGCCTCGCCGCCGATCATCTTATCGAAGATCTCATCCATGACGTAGGCCTGTACCAGCGGCTTCTGAGCCTTCAGCTCCTCCACCACAGCGTCCACCTCTTCGGTGGTCTGGGGGTTGATGCTGTTTCCGCTCTTGAACGCACCGATGGCGTAGGCATCGCGGCTGTTGTTGAACATCAGGATATTGCCCGCGTACTGCTCATCCCACAGGTCGGCCCAGCTGGCCGGGGCCTCGTCCACCATCGTCGTGTTGTAGATGATGCCGGTGGTGCAGAGCATATAGGGCACCGTATAGGCGTTTTCGGGGTCGTAATCCGCGTTGCGGTAGGCCTCGTCAATGTTCGCAAAGTTCGGGATGTTGCTGTAGTCCAGCGGTTTCAGCATCCCTTCTGCGATCATCTTGGCGACCATGTAGTCCGACGGGATGATGACATCGTAGTTGGCCGCGCCGGATTTCAGCTTCGCGTAGAGGGACTCGTTGGAGTCAAAGGTGGTGTAGTTGACCTTGATGCCGGTGAGCTTTTCGAAGGCGGCCACCACGTCCACGCTGTCGTCTGAGCCGTTGGAGATATACTCGCCCCAGTTGTAGACGTTCAGGGTGACGTTCTGGCCCTTGAAGCGGGTCCAGTCGTAGTCATCCGAGACCGACACATCCTCCGTGACCTCGATCTGGCCCGCAGCCAGAGCCGACAGCGGCATGGTCAGCGCCAGCACAGCCGTCAGCAGAAGAATGACAAAGCGCTTCATTTCGCATCTCCTCCTCTCAGTGCACGCTGGTCGCGGCGGTAGCCGCGGCTCTCCATGGCGTTGGAGACGAGGATGATGGTCAGGATGACCACGAACATGATGGTGGACAGCGCGTAGATCTCCGGGCTGACCTTCTTGCGGGTCATGGAGTAGATGGCGATGGGCAGCGTCTCCACCGTGCCGCAGTTGAAATAGGAGATCATGAAATCGTCGATGGAGTAGGTCAGGCAGATGAGGAAGGCCGACAAGATGGCCGGGCTGATCTCGGGCAGGATGACCTTGAAGAACGCCTGCTTGGGGTCGCAGCCGAGGTCCAGTGCCGCCTCATACAGCTTGATGTCCAGCTGCTTGAGCTTGGGCGTGACGTTGAAGATGACATACGGCACATTGAACGCGATGTGGGCGATGAGCAGCGTGGGCAGGCCCATAATGTTATCAGGCAGGAAGTCCAGCCCGCCCGCGAAGCGCTGGTACGCCACAAAGAGCAGCATCAGCGAGATGCCGGTGATGATCTCGGGGTTGACCACCGGGATATAGGTGATGTTCGTCACCAGCAGACGGCTCTTGCGGCCCATGGACGCGATGCCCAGAGAGGCCGCCGTGCCCAGCACCGTGGCGATGATGGCCGAGATGAGGGCCACTTCCAGCGACACCCACAGCGCGTGCAGGATCGACGCATTGTGGAAAAGGCTGGTGTACCACTTGAGGGTGAAGCCGGTGAAGAGCGAGTAGCCCTTGCTCTGGTTGAAGCTGAACACGATCATATACGCGATGGGCAGGTACATGAAGCAGAAGAACAGGATGACATAGGCGCGCTGCATCAGACGCAAATGTTTCGTTTTCATCAGGACACACCCTCCATCTCATCCTCGTCGAAGCTGGACGTGAAGCTCATGCAGAGCAGCACGATGATCATCAGCACGAGGCTCATGGCAGAGCCGACGTTGAGGTTGTAGCTGTTGCCGAGGAACTGCATCTCGATCAGGTCGCCGATGAGCAGGTTGGAGCCGCCGCCCAGCATACGGCTGATGACGAAGGTGGACACCGCCGGGACGAACACCATCGTGATGCCGGTGCTGATGCCGGGCACGCTCATGGGGATGAGCACCCGCAGCAGGGTCTTGGTGGTGGAAGCCCCCAGATCCTGCGCCGCCTCCACGATGCTCTGGTCGATCTTGGTCATGCTGGTGTAGAGGGGCAGGATCATATAGGGCACATAGTTGTACACCATGCCCAGCACCACAGCACCGGAGGTGTTCAGCATGGTGTAGGGTCCGAGGCCGAACACGCCCAGCACCGCATTCACGGGGCCGTTGACGCTCAGCAGGCCCATCCATGCGTAGGTGCGCAGCAGGAAGTTCATCCACATGGGCAGCATCACCAGCATCAGCATGATGTGCTGCTTGTTGACGCGCAGCCGGGAGAGGAAGTACCCCACCGGGAACGCGAGGACGAGGCAGACGACCGTGGCAATAAGGGCCAGCAGCAGGCTCCGGGCAAACACCGAACCATAGCCGCTGATGCCCACCAGATTGTCCAGCGTAAAGCTGCCGCTGGCATCGGTCAGGGCGTAGTACACCACGATGAACAAGGGCACCACTGTGAACAGCACCATCCATACAAAGTACGGATAGGCCAGCTTCTTATCGTAAATCTTCATGCAGCCTCACCCCTCCGAACGCGCCATGATGTGGATCTCGTTGGGGCCGATGCGCATACCGATGGTCTCGCCGGGCGTGCAGGCGCGGGTGGAGTGGATGAGCCACTCACGGCCCTCGCACTCGACGTGCATCTCGAAGTGGACGCCCTTGAAGATAACGTCATTGACGACGCCCACCAGCTGGCCCTCCACCGGGGAGACCACCTCGATGTCCTCAGGACGGACGACCACCTGCACGCTCTGCTCCCGGGAAAAGCCGCGGTCCACGCAGGGGAAATCCACGCCCGAGAAGGAGACGAGGAAATCGCGGTGCATCACGCCGTCCACAATGTTGGAGTCGCCGATAAAGTCTGCCACGAAAGCGTTCTTCGGCTCATTGTAGATGTCCTCGGGGGTGCCGATCTGCTGCACCTTGCCGCCGTTCATGACGACGACGGTGTCGGACATGGTCAGGGCCTCTTCCTGATCGTGGGTGACGTAGATGAAGGTGATGTTCATCTCGCGCTGCAGACGCTTCAGCTCCAGCTGCATCTCCTTGCGCAGCTTGAGGTCCAGTGCGCCCAGAGGCTCGTCCAGAAGCAGGATCTCCGGCTCGTTGACCAGACTGCGTGCGATGGCCACGCGCTGCTGCTGGCCGCCGGACATCTGGCCGATGCTGCGGCGCTCGAAGCCTTTCAGGCCCACGACCTCCAGCATATCCCGCACCTTGCGGCGGATGGTCTCTTCGTCCATCTTCTTGAGGCGGAGGCCGAAGGCTACATTCTCGAAGACGTTCAGATGGGGGAACAGCGCGTACTTCTGAAACACGGTGTTCACCGGACGCTTGTAGGGCGGCACGCCCGTGATGTCCTCGCCCTTCAGCAGCACCTTGCCGGAGGTCGGCTCCAGAAAGCCTGCGATGAGGCGGAGGGTGGTGGTTTTGCCGCAGCCGGAGGGTCCCAGCAGCGTCACAAACTCTTTGTCATGGATGTCGAGGTTCAGCCCATCCAGAATGCGCTGACCATCAAAGTCCACTACGATGTCTCGCAGTGAAACGATCACCGAGTTGTTCATTTTTTCCTATATCCTCCTTGTAACTCAGATACGAAAAAAGAAGGGGTCTTTCGCCCCATCCCTCTTTCGCACTAGGGTGACTTTTCCCCGCACAACATCCATGACGACCGTAACATTGCGCAGTTATTCTGCCCTTTCTTGTCTATCTTAAACAATCTTTGTCAAAATGTCAATCGCTCTGCTGATGTTTGCCGAAACTTTGACCTGCATCCATCTTTCGCTGCAACAAAAAAAGCTCTCCCAAAAGGAGAGCCGGCGCGCGGGCGCCTGAGCGGGCAGGGATGCTGCCCGGGAAAAGCCTATTTCAACTGCTCTGCGGTCTGACAGAGTGCCGCCACGGTCTGGCCGTCCACGGTGTAGACCGAGTCGTCCCCCGACACCATCATGTAATAGCCGTCGGTGCCGATGGCGTAGGTCAGGACAGCCGTGCCGTCTGCTGTCGTCACCTCCGCCGTTACCAGCGGGTCATCGAAGCCGCAGGCGGAGGAGTCTGCAGCGGTGTCCTGCCCGGTGACATAGCTGGCCAGCGCGGCCAGCAGGGCATCCGTCTTGTCGGCATCCAGTGCAGCATCCGGCGCATCTGTAAGCCGCCAGACGGTCTGATAGGCCGTGCTGTCGGCCCCGGTGGGCTGAGAGACCGCCTGCAGGCGGACCACCTCGCCGCTCTGGAGGGTATAGCGCAGGGCCTCGATGTCCGAGACGGTGATGCCCGCCGGGCTGAACGCCCCGAACAGCCCGGCTTTGGTCTGTTCCATGCAGCGGAACTTGGCCGCGTCCACGGCGTAGACCGCGTCCTCCCCGTTCCGGCGGACGTAGACGTCGCCGGTGACAGGGTTCTCAGCCCCTACCGTGAGGGTGGTGCGCTCCCCCGCCGCCGTCACATTCACGACAAGCCGGGGCGCATCTAAGCCGTAGTCCTCACCGGGCTGTGCCTCGAGCTGGCGCTTTGCCCTCATGTCTGCCAGCGCGGTGCGGATGGTGTCGCAGGCAGAGTCGTCCAGATGGTAGTCCGGGTCCTCGGCCAGCGTCCACCCATCGCCGGGCAGAAGGGTCAGGGTCTCTCCTTCATACTGGACTGTCACCTGTTCCAGCGTGTCTCCGGTCACGTCCAGCAGGGGGATGCTCCCGTCCTCGGCCTCGCTGGCGGCCTGTTCGGCTTTCCGGTTCGCGTGGGTCAGCAGGGCCAGCGCCGCCCCGGCGGCGAGGACGAGCACCAGCAGGAACGCAAGGGTGCGCTGTTTTGCTTTCATCGCCCTGCCCCCCTTATCTGCGGCGGCGCAGCAGTACGACCACTGCACCCACGGCCAGCACAGCCGCCGGAAGGATGAGGACGAACACCAGCCCCAGCGCGGCGGCGGTGTGGTTCGGAATGGTGATGGGCGCAGCCTCCAGCGCCTTGGACTCCACGAGGGTCGTCCCCTCCTGCCCGGCCAGAGCGGCCGCACAGCCCTGTAAGAAGGTCACGTTGCCGGGGACGGTCTGGTAGACGGCCTCGTTGTCCATATTGCCGCAGTTGACCCAGATGACCTCAGCGCCGGTGGCATTGTTGGAGGCGTAAGCCGCCAGCGTGAAGGGGCCGTCGGGGTCGCCCTCCTCCTGCCCGGCGGTGATCATCTCGTAGCCTGCCGTCTTGCTGTAGGAGCTTTCCGAGCTGACCAGCAGAGGCTCGGAGGTGACACCCTCCGTCTCGGTGAGGGTGATGCCCTGCGCCATTTGAAGCAGTACCCGGCGGCTGGTGTCGATGCCGTCCAGTGTGCCGCTCCCGGTGTCTTCGGCGTAGTCGGGCAGCAGATAGTAGGGGTAGCCGCTCAGGGAGTGACCGCTGTCCCCCTCCACCACAAGGCCCGGCGTCCGGCTCAGGCCGAACTCGGCCATCAGGGCGTCGAGGTTTGGGGTGGAGTAGTAGCTGTCGGTGGTGAGCATCAGGCGTCCGCCGCTTTTCAGATAGGCGCGGAGGGCCGACATCTCATCCACGAGACTGCCCGCCGCTGCAAAGTCCTGCTGCGGGGTGTTGACGATGAGCAGGTCGCAGTCGTCAGGGATGGCATCCGTCAGCAGGTCGAGGGGGCTGACCGCGAGGTTCTGGCCCTCCAAGGCGTCGATGAGGGTGCCCGTCAGGGCCTGCTCGCCGTGGTTGGTGGTGTAGTAGGTATGGAGCGTCTCACCGCTGGTGACGCGGTAGATGGCAGCGGTGAGCTTGTTTTCGCCTCCGAAGGTCACGCTGTAGCTGCCGGTGGCGTAGTAGTCGGAGTAGTCGTAATCGTAGAGGTCCGATGCTTCCAGCACGACGCTCTTCTCCCCCGAGACGAGGATGAGGCTGCCGTTCTCCGCCGACTGAACGCCATACTGGGCTGCAAAGGTCGGGTAAACAGCAGGGTCTTTCCGCTCCCACCGGATGTGGCTGCTCTCGGAGGCGTAGCGGTCCAGCAGCTTTGTGAGGATGGCGTCCTCGCTGCCCGTCTCGGCCAGATAATAGATGTTCACATCCTGCGTAAGGCCCCGGGCGATCTCCTTGGAGCTGTCGCTGAGGGAGTAAAGCCCCGCCTCCGAAAGGTCGAACTCGGTGTACTTCGCCGGGACAGCCCGGACGATGAGGTTGAGCAGGACAGCCAGCAGGATGGCCAGCACGGTGAAAGAGGCGGCGTATATGCCGCTTTTCAGGCGGAGGCGTTCCAGCGGGCCTGCGCTCTTTTTCTCGAATTTTTTCATGGTCAGTCCCCCTTTCAGTTCCAGCGGCGCTTCTCGATGCCCTGCGCCGTAAAGAAGAGGAAGAGCACCGCCGTCGTCAGATAATAGACCAGCGTGGGGATGGAGAAGCTGTTGTTGACGAACTCTTCAAAGGGCGCAAAGAGGCAAAGGGCGCTCAGCACGGCGCTGAAGGCCTCGGTGAGCCATGTGCTGCGCAGGAGGAACAGCGCGCTCAGACCGGCACAGAGGGCCGCGAACACAAAGCAGCCCAGCGTAAAGCTCCGGGTGCGCAGACCCAGTGCAAGGGATGCCCCCGCCGACAGGGCCGTAAAGACCACCAGTGCCACCGCGCTGCCCGCGTTGAACATACTGCGGAGGCTGGGCATCATATAGGCCAGCAGCAGGGCCGAAAAGCCCATGACCGCCGCGATGATCTGGTTCTCTGTGAGGCCGGAGCAGAACTCACAGACCGCGATGGCCGCACAGCCCAGCAGAAAATAGCACAGCAGCGCAGCAAAATTCGCACCGCAGGCCGAGGCCGTGCTGCCCAGCAGCCAGAGCACCGCGATCATGACGCCGTCGGCCAGACAGGGCAGCGCGAATACGGTGCAGAGAGCCAGATACTTGCCCGCCACGATGCCCCACACCGACACCGGGCTGGTGAGGAGCAGCTGGTCGGTGCGGGCGCGGCGCTCCTCGGCCAGCGAGCGCATGGCCAGCACCGGGAAATAGAGCAGAAGCATAAAAATAGTGCGGTAAAGCGTATAATAGCCGAAATCCGTCAGGCCGTAGCCGAGGTTCAGCGCCAGAAAATAGATGCCGGAGGCCGCCAGCAGAAAGGCTGTGAGCACATAGCCCATCATGCCGTGGAAAAAGCTGCGCAGCTCCCGCTTGTAGATGGCAAACATCGTCAGTCCTCCTTTTTGTCCGAAGCCGCTTCCGGAGCCGTCAGCGCAAGGAAAAGCTCTTCCAGATCCCGCTGCTCTTCCGTAAGGTCCACCACAGCGGCCAGATGCCCCTGCGACAGGATGAGCGCCTTATCGCAGACGGCCTTTACTTCGCTGAGGATGTGGCTGGACAGGATGACCGTGTGGGTGCGGCTCAGCTCCCGGATGAGGCGGCGCAGCTCGATGACCTGCGCCGGGTCGAGGCCCACCGTCGGCTCGTCCAGAATGATGAGCTTCGGGCTGCCCAGCAGCGCCTGTGCCACGCCCACCCGCTGGCGGTAGCCCTTCGACAGGCTGCGGATGAGTCGGGGCAGAACGTCTTCCAGCCCGGTGCGGCGGGCGGCAGACTGCACCTGTGCGGGGCGGTCAGCTTTCTTCACGCCCTTCAGCTCCGCGGCAAAGTCGAGATACTCGGCCACCGTCATCTCCGGGTAGAGGGGCGGCTGTTCCGGCAGGTAGCCCACGCAGGCCTTGGCGGCGTCGGCTTCCTCGGGCAGCGGGTGGCCCGCTACCGTCACCTGCCCCTCGGTGGCAGCGAGATACCCGGTGAGGATGTTCATGATGGTAGATTTGCCTGCGCCGTTCGGGCCGAGCAGGCCGTAGATGACGCCATCCTCCACCGTGAAGGATACATCGTCCACGGCGAGGCGGCTGCCGTAGCGCTTCGTAAGGTGGGATACTTCTATCACAAAAAACGCTCCTTTTTTCAAGAAGTTATTGGGAATGTCTGCATCATTCTAGCCCGAAAATGTGTCAGAAATAAGATAAACCTGTGTGTGTTTCCAAATATTGCTTTTCCGGCGCTGTTTCGGCATTTTCTGCGCCCGGACGCAAAAAGAGCGCCGCTCCCCGCAAGGGGAACGACGCTCTTGGATGACCAGTAATCGATGCAATTACTTACGGCCGAAGCGCTTGTTGAAGCGCTCAACACGTCCGCCGGAGTCAACCAGCTTCTGCTTACCAGTGTAGAAAGGATGGCACTTGGAGCAAACTTCGACGTGGATCTCGGGCTTGGTGGAACGAGTCTTGATGACGTTGCCGCAAGCGCAGGTGATGGTGCAGTCAACGTAGTTCGGATGGATACCCTGTTTCATTCTTTTCACCTCATTTCTGGTTCTGACTTATTGGGGCCATATTTAATGTATGTGCCCATCACAACCTTCAATATCGGCTACCCCCTCGAGCGGCCTTGGAAACGATTGCTTTAATATTATAGCACTCTCCGAAAAAAATGCAAGAGGTGATTTGAGATTTTCTTCTCTTTTTTCAGAAAAATCCTTCTCTCCCCCGCTTTTTCGATAAGAAAACAGACCCGGCAGCATTTGCCGGGCCTGTCTCTGATTCCTCCAGCCTTGTCCGGGGTGGGCATCCCGGCTCCCGCAGGGCAAGCTGCCTTTCCGCTGAAAGCAGCCAACGAAGCCGGAAACCCGGACAAGGCTTATCTACATCGCATCCGAAAGACACGATGAAACAAATTTACTGGACAAAGTAAATGCCGTCGGCACCCTCCACATCCGAGATGGCGACCATGAGCAGCTCGTCCTCGTCCGTCCAGGTAAAGATGCAGGCGTAACGCAGCTCCTCGCCGTTGTAGTCAAAGATGACGCCCACGCTGCCGTCGTCGAGATACTGGTAAGTGCCGTTCAGCGTGCCGCCGCCCTGAATCATCTTTGCGCCGCCTGCGGCATCAAAGGTGAACTGCAGCGTACCGCCGTATGCCGCCAGAGACTCGTCCATCTCGGCCTGAGTCATCTCGCCGCCGTCGATGTAGCCGCCGGCAAACGACCAGACCGTGTTGCTCATGTCCGGCGTGTCTGCCTGCGGAAGCTCCCACAAAGAGTTTTCCTCTTCCAGCACAGCTGCCGTAGGGGCCGCATCCACAGAGATGGCCGGCGCGGCCAGCACCGGTGTCGAAAGCGAGGCCAGAAGTGCCGCGCTGAGTGCAAGAGAAGTGATACGTTTCATAAAACTTTTCCTCCTTGTGCGATATTCGGAGAGCACATTTTGTCTGGTTCCAGTATACTCTTTTCTGCCCCTGCGGCGGGCAGTTTGACACGATTCGCCCCAAAACTGCTCTCAATCGACCCGGTTCACAGGGAAACGCGGAGAATGAAGCGCCCCTCCTGCACCGAGAAATCCGAAAGCCCTTTATATTTTTCCACGATAGCGCAGATGCTGCGCACACCGATGCCGTGTCCTTCGGCGTGGGTCACCGGCAGGCCGTTTTCAAACTGTATCCCCTCCGGACAGGGATTGACGAACTGCAAAAAGAGATGCCCGTTCTTTTCCCGGGCAGTAACTTCAATGTATGCAGGGCCATTCTCCGCTTTCATCCTGCGGCAGGCCCGGAGCGCATTTTCCAGCGCATTGGAGAGCAGCACGCAGAGATCCGTTTCCGCCACGGAGATGAGCTGCGGGATATGAGCCTGAATGTTGAGCGGCACACCGCAGCTCTCCGACCGGCCTGCAAAGGACGAGAAGATGAGGTTCGCAGCCTCGTTCTCGCAGTAGATCGTCACCTTGCTGGCCTCTATCTCGGAGCAGATGCTCTGGATGTACTCCTGCGCCTGCTCTCCCCTGCCGTTCTCGATGCAGGCGGAGATGTATTGCAGATGGTGGCGCAGGTCATGGCGGTAGGCACGGGTCTGCTGCTGCGAGGTGCGCAGCGCTTCGATCTCCCGCACCGCCTGACCGACCTGCAGCTTGAGGTTGTTCCGGGTCTGCTCGAGCTGGCTGCGGGCGCTCTCCTCCGCCGAGAACCGGAAGATGAAAACGATATACATCACGCTGCTCACAAAGAACATGAATTCCACCGCTGCCTGATTGCCGTCGGCGAGGAGGCTCGTATAAATGCGGGTCACATAATCGAAAAGGTAGCCTGCCAGCGGCACTACCCCGAACAGAAGCTGCATCGAGCGCGGATAATGGGCAAAGCTGCGGGCCGACGGCGCGACATAGCGCAGCAGGGCGGCCAGAAGCGGCAATGTGACCAGCATCTCAATGGCAGGCTGCAGCCAGTCGGCGGGGGTCGGCATCAGCGCGACCACCAGAAGCGCCGCCCAGCGCCGGAGCTGACAGCACAGGTATGCTGCAAAAACGGAGATGGTGGGCCAGAGCCAATCTCCGCTGAGGACGCTGAGGATGATGGCAAGCGGCAGATGGGTCGTAAAGGGATACAGCTCCTGCATCGCATCCCAGCTCGCCCCGAAGGTGATGGCCCCCTGCAGCAGGAGGATGGCTGCTGTACCGACTGCCAGCACGATGCGGTTCCGTTTCGTCCAGCAGATGTCGCAGAAGGATGCCGAGAGCACGATGCCGAACAGGGCCACGACGATGCCGTTCGGCACGGTAAGCACATTCATTACAGGACCGCCTTCTTTCTGTCAAAAATATAGCTCAGGTAGCGGTTTTTCAGCTCCGAATATTTTCCGTGGGGCACCGGCACCTCGGCCCCGTCCTGCATCGTGATGGAGCGGGCTGCGATGTTGGCGATGTACTCCATATTGATGAGGAAGGAGCGGTGGGGGCGGAGGAAGTTCGGGTAGGGCATGAGCTGATCGCAGAGGTCGTCCAGCCGACCCATGCTCTCCAGCACGACCCCGCTGTTCAGGTGGAACGTGAGCGTCCTGCCCATCACCTCGCAGTAGACCAGCTTTTCCAGCTCCACCCGGACGATGCCGCTCTTGCTGCGGAGGATGAGGCTGTGGGTCTGTTCTTTGCTGCAGGCGGCACAGGCCGAGTCCATCAGGCGGAAAAAGTCCTCCTGCCGGATGGGCTTGAGCTGGTAATACCACGCATCCACCGCATAGGACTCCACCGCAAACTCCGGGCTTGAAGTAAGGAAGATGATCTTTACGTTGGTGTCGTGCTCCCGAACCTCTCGGGCCGCCGTCATCCCGTTCTCGCCCGGCATCAGAATATCCAGCAGCATGATGTCGAAGCGTTCGCCCTTCTCGATGTCTGCCATCAGCTCCACCGAGCTTTGGTAGGATGTATGGACAAATTCCTGCCCTCGGGCAGTGGCATATTCTTTCAGCAGCTCTTCCAGCTGCGTTATCACTATGGTCTCGTCGTCACAGAATGCGATCTTCAACATACGGGGATTTACACAGTCCCTTCTCTTGTTTATTTCGTATTTCTTCTACTCCTTATAGTATAGAGATTCTGTGGGTGTTCGTCAAGCCGCGTTGGCAGACTCTCCTCGAGATTGCCGGGCTGATCGCCTGCCGCCTGCGGGCGGCCGTGCTGTTCGCTCCCTCTTCTCCGCAAGATAAAAAATGACCCCAAGCATGGGCTTGGGGCCATTTTTTATGCGGGAGAAGGGGGTCGAACCCTCACTCCGTTGGAACTGGTGCCTAAAACCAGCGCGTCTGCCATTCCGCCACTCCCGCACGGAAACTTTATTTATAGTAACAAGATTCGCGGCAAAAGTCAACTGCCGGGTGATAATTCTCCCTTTCTTGGCGCATAATAACCCCAAAAACAGCAAGGGAGGCCCTCGGCGTGAAGAAAAAGCACCGGTCATGGCAGCAGCGGGCAGGGCTTGCGGCGGCGTATCTGCTGTTGGCCCTCGCTGCGGCTCTGGGCTGGCTGTACAGCAGCCTGCCGGACCGGGTCTACCTGGAACCGGGACAGGCCCTATCGCTCCCCCGCTTCCAGTGGGTCGAGCCGCAGAGCGGCCATGGGAGCCAGAACGTCGCCAGCACCCGGGCCGTGGGCAGCTACCAGACCACCCTGACGCTGGGCGGCTGGTTCCCCATCAAGACCATCCGGGCCGTGGTGGCAGAGCGGCCCAAGGTGACGGTCTGCGGCACCCCCTTCGGCGTCAAGATGTTCTCCGAAGGGGCACTCATCGTAGGGTTCTCCGAGATCGGGCAGGCCAGCGGCGGCACATCGAATCCTGCCAAGGCAGCGGGGCTACGTCTCGGCGACCGGGTCATCTGCATCGGGCAGACTCGCACCGAGAGCAACGATGCCGTAAAGGAAGCACTGGACGCTGCCGAGGGGCAGGCCGTGGAGGTCGTATATATCCGCAGCGGCGAGCAGAAGTTGACCACTCTGACCCCGGTGTGGGACAGTGCCTCCGGACAGTGGCGGGCCGGGATGTGGGTGCGGGACTCCTCTGCCGGGGTGGGCACCCTGACCTTCGCGGACGAAGAGCTTGGCGTTTTTGCGGGGCTGGGCCACCCCATCAGCGACAGCGACACCGGCGAAAGCGTCGCCCTTCGCAGCGGCGAGATCGTCCCCTGCGAGATCACCGGATGCAGCGTGGGCACTGCCGGAAGCCCCGGCGAGCTGAAGGGGCATTTTCTGAGCGCCCACGCCATCGGCACCATCCGCATCAACGGTGAGAATGGCGTCTACGGCACCACCCGCACCCACTTTCCGGGCCAGCTGCGGGAGGTCGCCTTCGCGCAGGAGGTCGCCACCGGCCCTGCCGAGATATGGGCCACCACCGAGGGCGGCACGCCCCGCACCTATCGCATCCAGATCGAGCGGGTCAGTGATGCTGACCCCCGGCGGAATCTGGTCATCCGGGTGACAGACCCCACCCTTCTGTCCTCCACCGGCGGCATCGTACAGGGCATGAGCGGCAGCCCCATCCTCCAGAACGGACGTCTTGTGGGCGCTGTGACCCATGTTCTGGTCAACGACCCCACCCGGGGCTATGGCATTTTCGCCCAGACCATGCTGGAACAGGCAAAAAACGCCGCTGAAATGCAGAGAACGGAATGAGCCGGAAGATTTTTATGAAAATCCCAGAAATTGTAAAAATTTCCTGTTGCATTCCATGGTAAATTATGGTAAAATATAGAGCGTAAAGGGAACTGCACACATTGGAGGAAAGTACGATGGATAAAGTAAGATTTTTGATGTCGGATACCAGTGCGGATGTTACGGCGGCCTGCCGGGATGCGCTGGAGCAAAAGGGCGTAGAAGTAACCGTCGTGGAAAAGGACGGGCTTCAGATCTTGCAGAAGATGCTTGCGGTACGGCCGCAGGTCGTTCTGCTGGACGCCTTCATGCCCGGGCTGGACGCGCTGGCCGTCAAGCAGAAATATGTCGCCGCCGGCGGGACACACACCACCTTCTTTGTCACCGGCGCGTTCCAGAGCGAAGAGATGGTGCAGGAGTTGCTGGACGAGGGCTTCGCCTACTACTTTGTCAAGCCCTTCGACGAAAATGTCCTCGCCAGCCGGGTGCTCAAAGTCGCCCACGGCCACCAGAAGCGCCTCATCACGGCCAGCGTGGACAGCGACGAGCTGAAAGTCACCGACATTCTGCACCAGATCGGCGTCCCCGCCCACATCAAAGGCTACCAGTTCCTGCGGGATGCCATCCTGCTCACCATGAATGAGCCGGAGTACATCAACGCCGTCACCAAGCGCCTCTACCCGGAGATCGCCAAGAAAAACGACACCACCGCCAGCCGGGTGGAGCGCGCCATCCGCCACGCCATCGAGGTGGCATGGGACCGGGGCGATGTGGATACCCTGAACTCTTATTTCGGCTACACCATCCACAACCTGCGCGGCAAGCCCACCAACAGCGAGTTCATCGCCATGATCGCCGACAAGATGCGGCTGGATAAGCACCAGCAGGCAGGCTGAAACATCACGTCTCTGTTCCATTTTTCGATAGCGTTCTTCATTTATCGCAAGGCAAGAAATTAGTGCAACATGAAAACAGCATATTTGCGATATGCAATTCAACGCTGTTGCTGTTGCATTAAAAAGTTGAATTGCTATATTATCGGGTGTGAAATCAGAAATTACGGTTCCCTCATCATACAACAAAATGAAGCCTCCTGCTCCGGTTTTCCGGCGCAGGAGGTTTTTTTGTGCTGACGAGCAGAAATCGTACAGCAGGGTCAAGGCACCTCTCCCTCACCTTGACGTCCGCATCTCCTTTGCGGCGATGGATGTTTCCAACGCATTTCAACTCTATGGAGTTTTGCCGCAGAACAAGGAAACGCCCCTTCACACCTTCGACCGGACCTGAAGTTTCTCACACAACGAAAAACCCACATGAACACTTGATCTTCCAGTGCCCACGCGGGTTTCGACTTTGGTGCGAGGGAGGGGATTTGAACCCCCAAGGATAAACCACACGCACCTCAAACGTGCGCGTCTGCCAGTTCCGCCACCCTCGCATATGAAGTTTTGATGCAACCTGCGTTTTGTAACTGCTCTGAGGTTCAAGCCGTATCGCTGACTGCTCAAGTATAATACCATACTCCCCCTGCAATGTCAAGCGTTTTCATAGATTTTTTTGCCATTCATATCTTGTAAATGGAGTTTCCGTGCAGAAATGACTTAACAAGGAGGTTTTTCGGAATGACTTTTTTTAAATTCGGCAAAGCACCGCGTTGGCTGGTGAGCCTCCTGCTGCTCTCGGCCGGGGCGGCGGCAGGGTTCGGGCTGGGGATATTCTGCGGCGCAGAGCCAGTCGTAGGCTGTCGGGAGAGCGACCTGACCCCGCTGCCGGACGAAAGCTTCGTCTCTCCTGTCCCCGCATCGTCGGTACAGACGCCGCCCGAGCCGGAGCCGCTGCCGGACAAATGGGTCTGTCTGACCTTCGACGACGGCCCCAGCAAGACGACGCCGGACGTTCTGGCCGCACTGAACCGCGCCGGCGTCAAAGCCACCTTCTTCGTGGTCGCCACCGGACACAACGACAAGTACCTGCCTCTCGTGTCGGAAGCCGCTGCCTCCGGGCATCAGATCGCGCTCCACTCCGCCTCCCACGAGTACAGCGACATCTACCAAAGCCCGGACGCCTACTGGAAGGACATCAGCCTATTAAAGGAGCGGCTCTCCCCTTACCTGTCGGTAGATGGCCTGCGGTACCTGCGCTTTCCCGGCGGCAGCACCAACACCGTGAGCCGCCGCTACGGCGGGCGCGGGCTGATGCAGCAGCTGAAGGAAGAGGTCACAGCCAAAGGATACGCCTATGTAGACTGGAACGTCTGCGCCGAGGACGCCGTAGGCGGCAAGCCCAGTGCAGGCACCATCTTCCGCAACATCGTGCGGGAGACCGGAGAGCAGACCCAGTGCATCGTGCTGATGCACGACTCAGCCACCACCCACACCACAGCCGAGGCCCTGCCCGACATCATCCAATGGTATAAGGACAACGGTTTCGCCTTCCTCACGGTAGAGCAGGCCGTCCCCCTGCCCACGACATAGCAAAAAGCCCCGGAGGGCCTGCCAGACGGCAGACTTTCCGGGGCTTTGGTGCGTAGAAGCAGCTTACTCAGCGGCCTGATTGAACAGGACGAAGGCACGATAAGCCATGTACAGGTCGGTCTTGTGGATGACCTCGAAGGGAGAGTGCATGGACAGCACAGGCACACCGATGTCGATGACGGGGATGCCGCGGTTGGCAACATACTTTGCGATGGTGCCGCCGCCGCCCAGATCGAGGCGGCCCAGCTCACCGATCTGCCATGCAACGTCGTCGGCGTCCATCATGCGGGTGACATAGCCCACCAGCTCGGCAGAAGCGTCGTTTGCAGCGCTCTTGCCGCGGCTGCCGGTGTACTTGAACAGCGCGATGCCGCGGCCTGCGTAGGTGCCGTTCATCGGCTCGAAAGCGCTGGCCCAGCTGGGGTCGTAAGCAGCGGTGACGTCGGCGGACAGGCAGACACTGTTGCGGAATGCAATGATGTCGTCCTGACCGGCGGTGCGGCAGAGTTCCTGCATGAAGTGGAAGACGTACATGCTCTGCATACCGGTGACGCCGTCAGAGCCGATCTCTTCCTTATCGGTCAGGACGCAGACGGTGGTGAAGGCGGGATTCTTGGTGGCGATCTCGGCCATCAGAGCGGGATAGGCATCGACGCGGTCATCGTGGCCGTAGCCGCCGATCATGGAGCGGTCGAAGCCGACGTCGCGGGACTTATAGGCAGGCACGATCTCGATCTCGGCGCGGGCAAAATCCTTCTCGGTGATGCCGTACTTCTCGTTGAGGAGGATCATGGTGTTCAGCTTGACCGCTTCCTTCACATCCTCGTCCTCAACAGCATCGGAACCAATGAGGATGTTCAGTTCCTCTGCCTTGATGCCGTCGCTCAGCTTCCGCTCGCTCTGCTCAGCGCTCAGATGGGGCAGCAGGTCGGTGATGCAGAAGACAGGATCATTCTCGTCCTCGCCCACATTCACCGAGACGGTCGTGCCGTCTGCGCGGGAGAACACGCCGTGGATGGCCAGCGGCATGGTGCCCCACTGATACTTGCGGATGCCGCCGTAGTAGTGGGTCTTGAAGTAGCTGAAGTGGTCGGCCTCGTACAGCGGGGTCGGGCGCAGGTCCAGACGGGGGCTGTCGGTGTGAGCGATGACCAGATGGAAGCCTTCCTCAAAGCTGCGGGTGCCGATGGTGGAGGCCACGATGGCCTTGCCCAGCTGGCTGAAGTAGACCTTGTCGCCGGGGGCGTAGGTCTTCTTCGGGTCGAACTGCTGGTAGCCAGCGTCCTTCAGCATCCGCTCGCTCTCGGCGGCTACCTCGCGCTCGGTCTTGCCGGCGTCGAGGAATTTCTTGTAGCCCTCAGCGAATGCGCGGGCCTCCTGCTTGACGGCGGCGGACTTATCACCGGCGTAAGCGGGCTTAAACAGCAGCTTTTCAGCCAGCTGCTGGTTCGGAGTTTTTTCTGCCATAGGATCTCTCCTGCCTTTCTGTTTTCTTACACTTTGATTTATCAAAAACCAGCGAGGGCTTATCCTCTCCGGTTTTCTTCGTTTGTAGTACATCAGCCGCCGTAGAGCCGGGTATAGGCGGCGTAACCGGCGGTGATCTTTTCGACGTAGTGGTGCATTTGATTGTACGGGAAGCCCTTCAGCGTCTGCCCATCCGAGGAATGCTCCTCCATCCGCAGTAGATTATCCACCGTCCCCCACCCGCTGTGGTAGGCAGCTGCGGCCGTGGCCACATCGCCGCCGTACCGCTCCATGCAAAGATGGAGGTAGTAGCAGCCGAAACGGATGCTGACCGCAGGGTCGTAGAGGTCATCGAAGGTCAGGCCCTCGTCGGGCGCGATCTTGCTGCGCAGCCAGATGAAGGTCTCCTCCGTCATCTGCATCAGCCCTCGGGCATCGACGCTGGAAGTAGCCGCAGGGTCGAAGCCGCTCTCGGTGCGGATAAACGCATAGACCAGCAGCGGGTCGAGGCCGTATTCGGCGGCCCACTGCTCCACCTGCTGGCTGTATTTGCGGGGGTAGAGCAGCTGGTCGGCCTTCCGGGCGAGGGGCGGCAGCACCGTCAATATCACTGCCGCGATGCAGACCAGCACCACCAGCCTGCGCAGCAGTCGGAACAGCTTTTTCAAGTGCGGCACCCCTCCCCGATGAGCGTATCACACAGCTCGTTCGCCGCCTTTGCCAGCACCTCGCGGGTGGAGGTATTGGGGAGGATGTAGTCCGCTCTGGCGGTCAGAACCGCCTCCGGCATCTGGACGTTGAGACGGCGGGCGGCCATCTCGGGCGAGATACCGTCCCGGGCAGCGATGCGCTCCACACTGACCTCAAAAGGGGCCGTGACCACACAGAGCTTATCGCACTCCGCTTCTGCCGCCGTGCCGACGATGACCGCGCCGTCCAGCACGAAAAGCTTCGCACCGGCACGAAGAGCGGCCTGTTTTGCGGCACGGATGCGGCGGACGATCTCCGGGTGGGTCAGCGCGTCCAGCGCCGCCTTTCCCTCGGGGGTCGCAAAGGCGCGGTCGGCCAGCAGGCGACGGTCAAGGGTGCCGTCTGCCCTTATAATATCCGCCCCGAAGCGCTCCGCCAGCTGGGGCAGCAGCGGAGAGCCGGGAAGCAGGATCTCGCGGGAGAGCTGGTCGGCGTCTGCCAGCGGGATGCCCCGGGCCGCAAAAACCGCGGTGACGGTGGATTTGCCGCAGCCGCTGCGGCCGGTGATGCCCAGCGTCATCATAGCTCGATCACCCGGAACGCGGCCGCACGGATAAGACGGTTATAGACCGCCATCGACAGGCCATCCTTCTGAGGGCAGCGGGCGTAGACTACGGCATCCCCCTGCTCATCCAGCGCACGCAGAGAGCGGAAGATGTGTCTGGCCTGATCGGCGCCGTCCCCCTCCCGGCCATACTCCACGCAGGGGACCCCCAGCTTTTCGGCCTCGCCGGTGAAGCAGAGGCAGCTGGGTCTCTCGGCGGCGTGGGCGTCCACATAGGCCTTGAACTGCTCGAAGGTGCCGTCCAGCAGGGTGACATCGGCCTTGGGAGCATAATGTTTATACTTCATGCCGGGGCTGCGGACGACCGCACCCTCCGGCAGCTTTTCGAGGATGGCTTTGGAGACTTCCACCTCCTCGCCCAGCGCACGCTCGAGATCCTCCAGCGTGATGTGTCCGGGGCGGAAGAGGGTGGGCTTCTCACCCACCACCGACACGACGGTGGACTCCACGCCCCAGTCGCACTCGCCGCCGTCGAGGATGAGGGGCAGGCGGCCATCCATGTCGGTAAAGACATCCTGCGCATTGGTGGGGCTGGGCTTGCCGGAGAGGTTGGCCGACGGGGCTGCAAAGGCACAGCCGCTGGCCTCAATGACGGCCCGGGCCACCGGGTGGCTGGGCATACGGATACCCACGGTATCCAGACCCGCGCAGCACTCCGCTGCCACCTCGGGGCCGCGGGGCATGATGATGGTCAGCGGCCCGGGGCAGAACGCAGCCATCAGCAGCTGGGCGCGCTCGGGCACCTCGCTGACGAGGCCGTGCAGCATCTCGGGGCCGGTGACATGGACGATGAGGGGATTGTCCTGCGGACGCCCCTTCGCCACGAAGATCTTGCTCACGGCCTCGCCGTTGCGGGCGTCGGCCGCGATGCCATAGACCGTCTCGGTGGGCAGAGCCACCAGCTCGCCCCGCCGCAGAAGCTCGGCGGCGCGGGCAATGCCCTCCGCGTCCGCCGGGCGGACTTCAGTTTTGATATTCATACGAATCGTCGCTCTTTTCTGATGTAAAGTAATCAAGCTTTACAGATGTTCGTGCGCAATATGCGCAGGTTTATGCGTTCAGTTTTTGTAATTTCTCGGCCTGCTCACGGGTGGCGAGGGCGTCGATGATCTCGTCCAGATTGCCGTCCATGATCTTAGCGAGGTTGTGCACCGTCAGGCCGATGCGGTGGTCGGTACAGCGGTCCTGCGGGAAGTTATAGGTACGTATCTTCTCGCTGCGGTCCCCTGTTCCCACCTGACCGGCGCGGTCGGCGTTGATGGCATCCTGCTGCTCCTTCTGTTTCTGGGCCAGCAGGCGGCTGCGCAGGATCTCCAGAGCCTTGTCCTTGTTCTGGAACTGGCTGCGCTCGTTCTGGCACTCGACCACCGTGCCGGTGGGGATGTGGGTGACGCGGATGGCGCTGGACGTCTTGTTGATGTGCTGTCCGCCTGCGCCCGAGGAACGGAAGGTGTCGATGCGCAGGTCTTTCATGTCCAGCGCAAAGTCCACCTCCTCGGCCTGCGGCATCACGGCCACCGTAGCCGTCGAGGTGTGGATGCGGCCCTGCGTCTCCGTCTCGGGGACGCGCTGCACCCGGTGGACGCCGCTCTCGTACTTGAGACGGTTGTACGCGCCCCGGCCATTGACTGCGAAGACGGCTTCCTTCGTGCCGCCAAGCTCGGTCTCATTGAGGTTCAGCAGCTCCATCTCCCAGCCCCGCCCCTGAACGTACATCGTGTACATCCGCACGAGGCTATGGGCAAACAGCGCAGCTTCCTCGCCGCCGGCACCGGCGCGTATCTCCATGATGACGCTTTTTTCGTCGTTTGCATCCTTCGGCAGCAGCAGAATTTTGAGATTATTTTCCAGCTCTGCCACATCCTGACTCTTTTCGCTGATCTCCTGCTGTATCATAGCCTTAAAGTCCGCATCGAGGGGTTCCTCCCCTTCCAGCAGGGCTTTCGCCTGTGCAAGATGATCCTGCGCAGTGGCAAGGGCGCGGTAGGCTTCCACCACCGGCTCTGCCTCGTGGTACTCCTGCATCAGGCGGCGGAACTGCGCCGGGTCGGCAGCAGTTTCGGGCTGATTGAGACGGACGGAAAGTTCTTCGAACCGACGGCAGACGGCCTCCATTTGGGAAGTCAGATTCGGCATATCAGGCAGTTCTCCTTACAAAACAGTTTCTGAATGTGCTGTGCCGCCGGGCTATTCCTGACCCGGCCGGATGACCTTTTTGATGTTCTTCTCGATCTTTGCCCGGGGCAGCATGACCTCGCGGCCGCAGCCCGTGCAGCGGATCTTGAAATCCATGCCCACCCGCAGCACCTCGAAGCTGGACGCTCCGCAGGGGTGCTGCTTGCGGGTGAGGATGGTATCGCCGACTGCAATATCCATATTGGCTCCCTTCTGTCTGTCCATAGATGGCACAGGCCGTGTGCCCAATGCATGACACACATCTATAGTATAATCCAAACTCGTATAAAATGCAAATGCAGCCGCATATGGTTTAACCATGCAGCACACCCTGCGCTGCAGCCCAAAAAATCAGAGAAAGAGGAATGAAAGATGATGCAAGCGTTTCGTACTGAAAACAACTACCGCAATGCTTCCCGCCTGAGCGCCGCCGAGCTGCGGGCCGCGATGACCAGCCGCGAAATTTTGCAGAGCACCGCTCTGGCCTTCGACACCCAGCGTCAGCTTCGGTTCGAGCTGGGCGGCTGCCGGGCCGTGATGCCCTTCGGACAGTGCGCCGACGGGGCCGACACCGGCAGCGTGCGGGACATCGCCGTGCTGACGCGGGTGGGTCGCCCCACCTGCTTCGTCATTGAGGGTATCGACACCGACGAAAACGGACAGCCCTTCTACCGGCTCTCCCGGGCCGAGGCCCAGCGGATGTGCAAGGCCGAATACCTCGACCAGCTCCAACCCGGCGACATCCTGCCCTGCGTCGTGACCCACATCGAGCCTTTCGGCGCGTTCTGCGATGTGGGCTGCGGCATCAGCGCTCTTCTACCCATCGATTGTATGTCGGTGAGCCGCATCTCCTCCCCCGCCGACCGGGTCAGCGTAGGGCAGCAGATCCTCTGCGCCATCAAGAGCCGGGACGCGCAGGGGCGGTTCGTGCTGACCATCCGGGAGCTGCTGGGCACATGGGCCGAGAACGCCACCGCCTTTACGGTGGGCGAGACGGTGGTGGGCATCGTGCGAAGCGTGGAGGAATACGGCACCTTCGTCGAGATCGCGCCCAACCTCGCGGGCCTCGCCGAAAGCTGCCCCGACCTGCATCCCGGGCAGGCCGTGAGCGTCTACATCAAAAACATCCTGCCCGAGAAGATGAAGATCAAGTTGGTCATCGTCAATCATGCCCTCAGCCAGAGTCACCGCTTCGAGCTGCGGTACTTCATCACCGAAGGGCATCTCGACCACTGGCTCTACTCCACCCCCGAGAGCCGCAAGCGCATCGAGACCGATTTTGCGGACATGGCTTGCAATCCGGCCTGAAACCCTTTATACTATAGATATACTATAGAACACGGGAGATGGGAATAACAATGGCTGCCAACGATGCTTTTACCGCCGGTGTTCGTCCCGGTGGGCTGACCAACAGCACCGAGATCCGACTGCTGCTGTGTTATCTTGTCAAGAACGCCGGGCCGATCACCCGGGCGGAGATCGAAAACGCCCTGATGGAAGAGGCTCTGGTGAATTATTTTGAGATCGGCTCCTGCTTGGACGACATCGCCAAGCAGCAGCTCGTGGTGGTGGAGGGCGACCGGTATACCATCACTGACAAGGGCCGGAAGGTGGCGCAGGAGCTGGCCTACGACCTGCCTCGCAGCGTGCGGGAAAAGGCGGTGGCCGCTGTGCTGCGCAGCCAGACGTGGACGCGCAAGGAAGCCGAGTACAGCGCCCGCATCCGCGAAAAAGCCGACGGCCACTGTTCGGTGCGCTGTCAGGTGAAGGCGCTGGATAGCGAGCTGTTCTGTCTGGACATCGGCACGCCCGATCGGCTGAGCGCCGAGCTGGTGAAAAAGCAGTTCATCCTCAAGGGCAACGAGATCTATCAGATGCTCATCACGAAGCTCACCGAAGAAGAGAAATGACCGAAATGGCCGCTGCACGAAACCAACGTGCAGCGGCCATTTTTGTTACAGCAGGATGCAGATAAGCCCAGTGCAGCCCTCGTTGATGACCCGCTCCAGCGTCTCCTGCAGGCGGCTTCGGGCCTCCTGCGGCATATGGAGCAGCTTGTTCTGCAAGCCGTCGTTGACCAGCTCGTGGAGGCTTTTCCCGAAGATGTTCGACTCCCACAGGCGGACGGGGTCGTCCTCGAAATCCTGCAAGAGGCTCTGCACGAGGTCTTCGCTCTGCTTTTCGGTGCCCACGATGGGGCTTAGCTCGGTGTGGATGACCGCCTTCATCATGTGGATGGACGGTGCGCTGGCTTCAAGGCGGACGCCATACCGCCCACCCTGCCGGACGATCTCGGGCTGCTCCAGTGACAGCTCATCAATGGAGGGCATCACGATGCCATAGCCGGTGGCCTCCACCTGCTCCATCGCGCTGCGTATCTTCTCATAGGCACGCTTCGCTTTCGCCAGCTCGATGATGCAGGGCATCAGCCCGGCCTCGTCGCCGATCTCAAGCCCCGTCTGCTCGCTGAGCACCCTGTAGAACACCTCCGGCTTGAGCAGCACCGTGATGCGCACGATGCCGTCGGCAAGGTCCATCCCGCTGAGGGCGGCGTTCTCCACCGCCTCGCAGTCCAGCACCGCCCGGCCAGAATCCGAGATGTCCTTCATCCGCGCGATCTGCCCGGAGAGCTGCATGGCCGCTGTGTACACCTCAGTCTGGAGCCAGTGGCCTTTGTCCAGCATCGTCACCCAGCGCGGCAGGGCAAAATCCAGCTCCCGCACCGGGAACTCGTAAAGCACCCGGCGCAGGATCTCCCCCAGCTGCTCTTCGTCGAGGTCGAGGCAGCTCACGGGTAGCACCGTCCGGCCATAGCTTTCTTCCATCTCCGCCGCCAGCGCCTTTGTCCCGGGGGCATCGGGATGGGTGCTGTTGAGCAGGATGACGAAGGGCTTGCCCAGCGCTTCCAGCTCGTCGATGACCCGTTTTTCCGCCGAGACGTAGTTTTCCCGCGGTATCTCGCTGATGGTGCCGTCTGTGGTGACGACGATGCCGATGGTGGAGTGGTCCCGGATGACCTTCCGGGTGCCGGTCTCGGCGGCGAGGTCGAATGGGATCTCCTCGTCGAACCACGGACTTTTGACCATCCGGGGCTTGTCATTCTCCTCGTGGCCCATCGCCCCCTCCACCATGTAACCCACACAGTCGATGAGCCGGATGCTGCACTCTCCCCCGCCCTCCAGCGCCAGCGGCACCGCCGACTCCGGGATGAACTTCGGCTCGGTGGTCATGATGGTGCGCCCCGCCGCCGACTGAGGCAGCTCGTCGCGGGCACGGAGCTTTGCGTCCTCCGACCCGATGGCGGGCAGCACCAGCTTCTCCATAAACTGCTTGATGAGGGTGCTCTTGCCCGTGCGCACCGGCCCCACCACGCCGATGAGGATGTCTCCGCCGGTGCGTGCCCCTATCTCGCGGCAGACTGCCGCCTGCTCGATTCGTTCCTGATTTGCCAAAACGCTCTCCCCTCTCTTCCCGTTTCTGGGTACACTTTATGCGCGGACATGAGGAAAATATGACGCAAAAAAGGCCGAATCCCCAAGGATCTCTCGGGACTCCGGCCTTTTTTCTCCTACCGTTACACCAGCGTCGGGACAAGCGCCGCCAGCTTTTCGGCCAGCTGTGCGTGACCGTGACGGGTCAGGTGCATGAAATCCACCTGATTGAATGCGCAGTCGGCAGCATCGAGGAAATGGACGCCCTGCCGCTCGGCGACGATGCGGAACTGCTCTGCCACGCCCTTCGACTTCTCCACGCAGCCCTCGCCCATGACGGCGTCGTGGAAGCCGTCGCCGATGCGGGGCGGAGCCACGACAAGGATGTTGGGGGCTTTGGTGCCCCAGCAGTCCACGCTCTTTGCCTTGAGGATGAGGCGCTCCATCCCTGCACCGATGCAGGCGGCATTGGCGTTGAACCGCTCCTTGACGTCATTGGTGCCCAGCATGATGATGAGCAGGTCGATGACCTCATGGCTCTTGAGGAGCGCGTAGGCCACGCTCAAAGCGTCCATCGACTCATGGATGGGGTCCACGAAAACCGTCGTCCGGCCCGAAAGGCCCTCTTCCGTCACAAGATACTCGCTGCCCAGCGCTGTTTGCAGCCGACAGGTCCAGCGCTCATCCTCGTTGAAGCGGATGCCGTGGTCGGCGCAGTCCGCCGGGTCGGCGCAATAGCCGTGAGTGTTGGAGTCGCCCAGACAAAGGATATGCTTTTTCATCGTTCCATCCCCCTTTTCAGTTTTCGCCCCGTGACTGGCGGAAGTAGTAGACTGCGCCCACCATGCCGGCGTCGTTGTGAAGCTGGGCGGCGCGGATCTCCAGTCCCTCTGCAAAGGCAGGCATGATGGAAGCTCTCACCTTTCTGGCGATGGGTTCGATGAGCAGCTCCTGCTGAGCGCTGACGCCGCCGCCGATGAGGATGAGCTGCGGGTTGAAGATGTGCACCAACCCCGCAAGGCCCTGCACGATCTCGTCCGTCCAGTCCTCGAGAAGGGCGAGGATGATGGGGTCGCCCGCATGGGCCGATTCGAAGATGGCACGGCCATCTCTCCACTTATGATTGCGGGGCTGCGCAGCACGCACGAGGGCCGTAGTGGCGGCATACCGCTCCCAGCAGCCCGATGCACCGCAGGTGCAGAGGACGCCGTCCAGCGCATGGGTACGGTAATGGCCCAGCTCACCGCCGAGGCCCCGGGCACCTTCCAACAGCCGTCCTCCGGTCAGGATGCCGCCGCCCACGCCGGTGCCCAGCGTGACACCGATGACGTCCGTATAGCCTTTCGCCCCGCCGACCCAGACTTCGCCCAGCGTCATGCAGTTGGCGTCGTTGGCGACGGTGACGGGCAGGCCGAATTTTGCTTCCAGCTCGGCCTTGATGGGGCTTCCGATGTAGTTGGGCAGGCTGCCGCAAGTGCCCACGACCGTGCCCGTGTGGGTGTCGATCTGGCCCGTGGCCGAGACGCCGATGCCCGCAAGGCTCTGCGGCCTGACGTCCTGCTCCTTCAGAAACTGTTCGGAGGCCGAAAGCACCGTCGTGAGGATGGGGGTCTCATAGTAGTCGAAACAGACGCTCTGCTCCGCCTTGGCAAGGACGCGGCCCCCTTCATCTACGATGCCAAGCTTGACGCTGGTGCCGCCGATGTCGATGGCAAGATACTGTTTCATAGTCGTATCTCCGTATCATTTTTATTTTTGCATGGCGTTGATGGCCCCGGTAAAGCGGGCCGTGATCTCCGCCGGGCGGGTGATGGCACCGCCGACGACGAGGGCGAACGCACCGGCCTCCAGCGCCTTGACGGCCTGTTCCGGGTAGTGGATGTGGCCCTCGGCGATGATCTTTGCCGGACACTCTGCGGCCAGCTTGTGGACAAAGTCAAAATCGATGTCATCGATGCCCTTGGTCTCGGGCGTATAGCCGCGCATGGTCGTGCCCACAAAGTCAGCCCCGGCTTCCGCGCAGAGCATGGCATTCTCGAAGTTGTCGCAGTCGGCCATCACCAGCTGGTCGGGGTATTTTTCCTTGATGGCACGGATGAACTGGGCCGAGGTAGAGCCGTCGGGGCGCAGCGCACCCGTGCCCTGCACGGCGAGGATGTCCACGCCGCAGGCTGCCAGCTCGTCCACTTCCTTCATGGTGACAGTGATGTACATCGGCGTGCCGGGGTAATCCTTTTTGATGATGCCGATAACCGGCAGGTCCACCACCTGCTTGATCTGGGTGATGTCCCGGACGGTGTTGGCGCGGATGCCCACAGCGCCGCTCATGGCGGCCGCCTTTGCCATCAAAGGCATGACTCCGCCCTCTTTGGTGTAGAGAGGCTCCGTCTCAAGGGCCTGACAGGAGACGATAAGCCCACCCTTGATCTGCTCAAACAGCTTTTCTTTTTCCATATCCATCAGTCCTCCATCCTGATCTTGATGACTGCTTTGCGCACATGGTCACAACCGGGGCGTGCCACGCCGGGCTTGTGCAGCTCACCGGGGAAGAACAGAACGAACCGTCCCTCGCCCAGCACACCGCTGACGGCGTCCGGACTGGTCCTGAAACCGATGTCTCCCGCAAACTCCCCTGCTTCCTCGCCGGGCAGGTTGGTATAGCCCCAGCCCTCGCCGCCGGTCAGGTCGATCTGAAGGTCGGCGTACTTTTTGTGGTACTCGAGGCGGGCACTGTCGGGGTTCAGCCCGGCCTCCATCACGTTGATGAAGACATTTTCTCCGTCCACCTCGGTGCGGCCCAGCGGAAGGTCGCTCAGGTCGTGGTCCACATGGTAGGCGGTGAGGTAGTCGATGGCGGTTTCCAGATTCTTGTGGAGTCCCCGGTAACGGTTCAGGTTCTCCAGTGCGTCGCAGATCATGATGATTTTCTCCTAACTGATTTTTTCACAAGCACAAAGAGCGTCTGCCCTCTCCCCTCATGAAGAGACGGAGAGGGGACGCTTTCTGGCTTCTCAGAGCTTTGCGATAGCGGCTTCGATCATGGCCTGTGCCTCGGCAATGACTGCTTCATCCTCCGGGATGAGGCCGGGCATCGGCTCACGGACGCCGCCCAGCTCAAGGCCGTACATCCGGCGCAGGATCTCTTTCTGCACAGCGTAGAGGTTGCCGTGGGCCGAGCACATCTTATAGATGATGCGGTCGGCGTCGTACTGGATGGCCTGTGCTTCCTTGATCTCGCCCTTGTTGATGTGGTCGTTCATAGCCAGATACAGCTCGGGCATGACGGCGTAGGTGCCGCCGATGCCGCCGTCTGCACCGATGACGCGGCCGGAGACGAACTGCTCATCGGGGCCGTTGAAGACCACGAAGCTGCCCTCGCCCCGGGCGGCGACGCCGGCGTCCTTGAACATCTGGATGTCCTGCGTGGGCATCGAGCTGTTTTTGACCGCGACGACGTTGGGGTTCTTGAGCATCTCACCCAGCAGGCTCATGGTCAGGCCGGTGCCAGCCAGCTGCGGGATGTTGTAGATGACAAACTCGGTGTTGGGCGCTGCGGCGGACATATCGTTCCAATACTTGGCGATGGCGTATTCCGGCAGGTGGAAGTAGATGGGCGGGATGGATGCGATGGCGTCCACACCCACGCTCTCGGCATGACGGGCCAGCTCGACGCTGTCGGCGGTGTTGTTGCAGCCGACGTGTGCGATGACGGTCAGTTTGCCCTTAGCTTCGCTCATGACCGCCTCGAGGACAGCCTTGCGCTCATCGACGTGCTGGTAGATGCACTCGCCCGACGAGCCGCCCACATACACGCCCTTGACGCCCTTGGCGATGAGGTGGCGGGTCAGCGCCTTGACGCCCTCGGTGGAGATGTTGCCCTCTGCGTCATAGCAGGCGTAGAAAGCCGGGATCACGCCCTGATATTTGGTGATGTCTTTCATATTCCAAACCCTTCTTTTAAAAATAGTAATAAATACAGATAAAACGATTTTGCCTCAAGCTCGTGAGCTTTCGGTTACGGGCAGCGGCATCCGTGCCCTCTTGCGGTGCCCTGCATCCGCTTCGGCCCTTGGGCGGGCCTCGCGTCTTGCAGACCGCGGCGCCAAAAGTTGCTCCCTGACCTGTATTCCCCTTTTCAAGTTCTACAGTAGGCAAGCGGCTTTCCTCTTGCGGTGCCCAGCGTCCGCTTCGTGCCTTGGTGCGGCACTCGCGTCCTGCTGACCGCGGCGCCAAAAGTTGCTCCCTGTTTCGGCCGCTGGCCGCGGTCGCAACTTTAGCCTTTAACCGCACCCATTGCGATGCCCTTGGTGAAATACTTCTGGAAGATGAGGAAGATGATGATGATCGGCACAGCGGCCAGCGCGGCACCGGCCATGATGAGGCCGAAATCGGTGCTGTTCTCTGCCTGCAGCTTTGCGATGCCCAGCGAGATGGTAAGGTTGCTGGTGCTGGACAGCATGATGAGCTGCATGAAGTAGTCGTTCCAGCTGTTGATGAAGGTGAAGATGGCCAGTGCGCCGATGCCCGGCTTGACCATCGGCAGCACGACGCTGATAAAGGTGCGCGCCTCGCTGGCTCCGTCGATGCGGGCCGCCTCCAGCATTTCGGTGGGGATGCCCTCACTGAACTGTTTCATCAGGAAGACGCCGAAGGGCCAGCCCACGATGGGGAAAATGACGGCCCAGATGGTGTTGTAGAGGTTGAGCGAGCTCATCTCACGCAGCAGCGGGATGAGGATGACCTGCTTGGGCAGGGCCATCGCGCAGACGATGAGGGTAAAGAGCAGTTTACGGCCGACGAAGCGCTTTTTGGCCAGCGCATAGCCTGCCATTGCTGCGGTGATGCAGGTGAGGATCATGGACATGACAGCCATGAACACCGTGTTGATCATCCAGCGCAGGGCTGCCGGGGCCGTAGGGCCGATGGAGAAATAGATGGGTTCGCCGTCCGCGCTGAACGAGCCGCTGAACGGAACCGCCAGCTGCCACAGGGGTGCGCTCTTGCCGGCGAAAAGCTTCTGGTAGTTGGTCAGCACCCACTGACTGGGCCACCACTCAGGGGTGGTAGAGTTTATAGCCGCGCCGGTCTTGAAGGAGCCGGTGATGATCCAGTACAGCGGGAAGGCGAACAGCACGGCCATGATGCTGATGAGGATGAGGGTCAGGATCATGTAGGCGCTCATCTTTTTCAGCTTGCTGGGGTGACGCTTCAGCGGTTTCTGTTTTTTTGCAGTTGCAGTCATTGCCCGGCACCTCCTTTAATTATCCTGACTGCCAAGCTTGAACTGGACAGCCGACAGGATGGCGATGATAACGGCCAGCACAACGCCCATTGCGTTGCCGTAACCATAGCGGTAGAGCTTGAACGCGGTGTAGTAGATATAGTACATGATGGTATCGGTGCTGTGGTTGGGGCCGCCGGAGGTCAGCAGCTGGATCAGCGCGAAGCACTGGAAGGAGTTGATGGTGGTGATGACCAGAATGTACAGGGTGGTGGGCATAATGGCGGGCCACTTGATCTTCCAGAAGCACTGGAAATCCGTTGCGCCGTCCACCTCAGCGGCTTCCACGATGGATTGATCCACATTGCCCAGCGCAGAAACATACAGCACGATGGGCTGGCCGACGGAGGTGGTGAGCAGGATGAGGATGATGCAGCCCAGTGCATACTTTTCATCGCCCAGCCAGTTGATGTTCTTGTCGATGAGTCCCACGGCCTTGCCCAGATAGTTGAAGATGCCGTAGTAGTTGTTGTACATCCACTTCCACACGACGGTGACGGCCACCGAGCCGGTGACGACCGGCAGGTAGAACACGCAGCGGAAGAGGCTCGTCGCCCACTCAGGCAGGTCAACGATGGCTGAGCTGATCCACAGCGAGAACGCGCAGGTCACAGGCACCGAGACGACCACGATGATGAAGGTGTTCTTCAGCGCACCGCGGAAGATAGGGTCAGCGAACAGCTCTTTATAGTTTGCAAGACCCACGAAGATGTCCGCGCGGTTCATGGTCGAGTCAAAAAAGCTCGTGACCACGCAGAGGATCATAGGGTAGATGACAAAGCCGAGGAAGAAGATGAGACTGGGCAGGAGGAACAGATAGGAAGCGATGGTCTCCTGCCGAACCAAGGCGCCGCTGCGCTTCGGCTCTTTGACCCTTGCTGTCTTTGCAGCCAAAGAAATCACCAAACCTTTCGTTCTGATGGGGTGCGGTGTCTTACCCAAAAATACCCCTCCCTCGCCGGGATGTTCGAGGGAGGGGCACGCATTTCCTGATTTGCCCTCAGGCGGGACGCTTATGCTTCGGCCGCTGCGGCTGCGTTGGCGTTCTCGACGAAGGTGGCAACAGCAGTTGCAACGTCCTCACCGGTGCCCACGCGCTGGAGCATATTCCACCACTCGGTGCGAGCCGTTGCCCAGCCCGGAGTGATCTGGTAATAGTCACCCAGATAGGCCATGAACTTGGTGTACTCGCTCATGATGGCGTTGTCGGCGTAGATGTCGCCCACGCTGGCACGGACCGGGAAGTAGGTGGAAGCCAGGACGCTGTTCTTGACCTGATCGGGATCCGCTGCGATGAACTCGATAAAGGTCTTTGCTGCCTTGACCTTTGCCTCGTCGCCGTTGTCGAAGATGCCGAAGCCCCAGATGCCGCCGCAGAGCTTCGGGTCGCCGCTTGCGGTGGGGAATGCCATCGGCATGATCTCGTCGCCGTCGTTGGTCAGGCCGGCGTCGTTGTTGTCGCTGTTCAGCTGCTGCGCGATGTTCCAGCAGAAAGCCATCTGCAAAGTGCCGTTGCGGAACAGGGTGATCTCGTCGCCGCCTGCGATGGAAGCGTCGAAGTTGATGCCGTCGGTGTCGTACAGGGTCTGGATGGCCTTGATGTTCTCAGCGGAGTCTGCGGTGTACTTGGTGTGTGCATCGTCGGTGAAGGTGCCGCCGTACATATTGTTGATGATCGCACGGGTGCCCTGATCGCCGCCCTGACCGCCGCAGTAGACAGCCGCCACGTTCTCGTAGCCGCCCTTGTACAGGGCGTCAACGGTGTTCAGGAAGCCCTCGGTGCTCCAAGTGTGCTTATCGGTGTCGATGTACTTGTCTGCGCCCACTTCCTTGACCTTGGTCATGTTGACGGCCATGCAGTGTGCCGTCATGCACAGGGGGTACTCGTAGTAGTCGCCCTTGTCGTTGTGGCAGGCAGACTCCACAGAAGCGTAGATGTCCTTCTTGGCGTCGTCGGTCCACAGGTCGTTCAGCGGGGCCATGACGCCCTTCGCGCCCCAGTTGGCCACCAGACGCTCGGGGCCTTCCATGATGAGGTCGGGTGCGCTGCCGCCCTCGATGGCGGTGTTGACCTGATCGTCGCCGTTGGTATAGTCCAGATACTCGACGGCCACCTTGATGTCAGGATACTTTGCGTTGAAGCTGGCGATCAGCTCCTGCACGGTCTCGTCCTTGCCCCAGCCGCCGATGGGGTATGTCCACAGCTTGATGCTTGCGCCGGAGGCTGCGGTGGAAGCAGCAGAAGAAGCTGCAGTGCTGGTGGAAGCGGGCTTACCGCCGCAGGCAGCCAGAGCACCGGCTGCGCTCAGAGCGCCAACGGCCTTCAAGAAGGAGCGACGAGAGATAACATTCTTCATAATGAGTTCTCCTTACCTATCATATCGGCGGCCCTTCATCCCAGACCGCTCTTGTTGGCCCTATTATAGAAAATCTCTTTCATTTTGTCCATCGGTTGCATACACAATTTTCAGAAAGTTTTCTTGTCTATTCCGCACAAATATCTGGGATACCAGCCATCTTTTGGCCATTTTCGCCAATTTTATACGTCATTGTAGCCATTTTGTAATCACCTCTGCGCAGTTTGTCATTTTCAACAGGAAAAATATTTTCTCGCTCATTTTTCGTTTTTGAAATTTATTTTCAGTAATGGGTACTACTTTTCCTCAATTTTTGGATGCTCTGCACAGCATCTTCGCCTGAATTATGGTAAAAGGTACACTTGTCAAGCCGCTGAAATTCTTTTATACTTTTTATATAGGTATCCCCTCCCCTGCGCGGCGGACGGGGCGATAAGGATAAGAAGGTGTAAGACGCCTGCGGGCATTGCGGCCCGCCTGACCGAAGGAGCAAAGTTATGGGTACGAATTTTTGGGAACTGCTGCAGCAGCGGCAGGGCCAGTTGACGAGATCCGGCCATGCCGTGGCCGACTACCTCTTACAGCACGCCGATGAGGCGCAGTATCTTTCCATTTCCTCTCTGGCCCGGGAGTGCAATGTCGCCGAGGCCACGGTGTTCCGGTTCTGCCGGGCGCTCGGGTTCGACGGCTACCACGAGATGCGCATTGCGCTGGCGCAGGCCAACGCCACCGGCACCATGTCCAGCCAGCGGGAGCTTCAGCCCGGGGCTTCCACCGAGACGCTCTTTGAACACGCCAGCGCCCGTCTCTTTACCGCCATCAACGGCACTCAGAACGCCCTCTCTGCCGAGGCCGTGGATGAGGCCGCACGGATGCTCCGGGAGGCCAAGCAGGTCTTCTGCTTCGGACAGGGCGGCAGTATGCTGCTGGCCAACGACATCTGCGCCCGCTTCGCCAGCCTCTCCACCAAGTTCCGCACCTCCGGCGACAGCCATCTGCAGCTGTTGACCGCCAGCCTGATGAACGAGGCCGACGTCGTCCTCTTTGTCTCCTACTCCGGTGCGACCCGCGATATGATGGAGACTCTCCGCACGGCCAAAGCTGCTGGCGCGAAGATCATCCTTCTGACCCATTACGAGGACTCCCCCGGCGCATCGCTGGCCGATGTCGTCCTTCGCTGCGGCGCACAGGAAAGCCCGCTGGACTCCGGCAGCATCCCCATCAAGGTGGCGGTGCTGTATGTAGCCGAAGTGCTGGTGCTGCGGTACATTCTGGACGATAAGCCCGGCAGCACCGAAGCGCAGGAGCGCACCACCGAGGCGCTGGCTGTAAAGATGCTTTGAGCATCGAACTAAAATTTTAGGGATAACGGAGCATCCGGGAATGCTCCGTTATCCCTTTTTTACGCAAAAAAATCGGTCAGACCCGCAGGCCTGACCGATTTCCAGCTTATCAATGATGTTGCAGCGCTGTACGCTTAATCGCGGCGGCGGCTGTTGAGACCCAGCAGACGCACCACATACAGGAAGATGTTGATGAAGTCCAGATACAGCGTCAGTGCGCCGTAGATGGAAGCCTTTTCCGCCAGCTCGCTGTCCCCTGCGTAGTAGGAGTACATCTGGCTCAGCTTCTGGGTGTCGTAGGCGGTCAGCAACATGAACACCACCAGACCGATGCCGGAGTACAGCACCGTGCCCATAAAGCCCATGCCAAACAGCACACCGACGAAGCCGGTGATAATCAGCGCAAACAGTGCCATTATCAGCTTAGGACCCCAGCCGGACAGGTCTTTGTGCGTAGTTGTTCCATAAACTGCCATCAGGCCGAAATACAGCGATGTTGCGAGGAAAGCCAGCACCAGCGTGCCCAGATCAAAGGCAAGGAAATAGTAGCTCAGCACCATGCCGTTGAGCAGGGCGTAGCCTAAGAACACTCCTCTTGCCGCGCCCA